>Ga0187894_10000994_pt1 | contig 37676 bp, 48 predicted proteins | sample GBC1701081metaG_FD_136650 | JGI IMG/M metagenome (GOLD analysis project Ga0187894, IMG submission 136650) | White microbial mat communities from a lava cave in the Kipuka Kanohina Cave System on the Island of Hawaii, USA - GBC170108-1 metaG ... | reverse complement strand
TCTATCAGGCCGCCCTCTACGCCGGATGGCTGTGATTGTAACCCAGTATTCGCAAGAGAAACCCGCCAAACATACGCGCAGATCGCCGATCGTACGCAGAGGAGGCCGATTGTGCGATGGCGCCCCAGCGTAGATGAAAGTGATAACTACGTCTCCGCTGGCGCACTATGATATTCTAGCTCCTCAGTCAGCGGGAGCCGCCGTAAGCATCCGAGGCTCGCCAAAGCCACTACGATCAGTTGCGGCTCGCATCGCGCCGGGCATGGCAGTAAACGTCGCATCGTCTGGATCGTGAACAGCTCCAGAGGCTGGCACGAGAATGAGGCCTGCGGCCTTAAATTCGATGATCATGGAAATAGCTGTTGACGGCCTGCTGGGAGCGGCCGTAGCTTATTTCCATGAACATCGAACAAGCAGCAAAGCAGCTCGAAGCCCTCGGCAACCCAACTCGACTGCAAGTCTACCGCACGCTCGTCCGGGCCGGCGACGGCGGCCTTCCGGTCGGTAGCCTGCAAGAAAAGCTCGGCATTGCAGCCTCGACGCTTTCCCATCACCTGCACCGGCTGATCCTGACGGGACTTGTGACGCAGGAGCGGCAGGCCACGACACTGATCTGCCGCGCCAATTATCCGGCCATGGACAGCCTCGTCGGCTTTCTTGCAGACGAATGCTGCATCGATGCTCCGTGTGCCGCCAATGAGGGAGAGGCTGCCGCCTGAAGGCCTCCCTATTTTTACCTACTATTTCGGTAATCCCGGAAGGATGGAATATGTCGCAGCAAATCCTCGAATCCCTACCCATCGCGATCATCGGCGCTGGTCCTGTCGGTCTCGCCGCCGCCGCGCACCTCGTCGCGCGGAATCTTCCGGTGAAGCTCTATGAGGCCGGCCCTGCGGTGGGCGCCAACATGCGCGATTGGGGCCATGTCCGCGTCTTCACGCCTTGGCGCTATTGCGTGGATGCGGCGGCCGTCGCCCTACTCGAAAGCGAGGGGTGGAAACTGCCGCCGGCCGATGCGTTTCCCACCGGCGGCGAGATCGTGCGTGACTATCTCGAACCGCTCTCGGCAACGTCGAAGCTAGCCGACGTCGTGGAGACGGGTGCGCGCGTCACGGCGATTTCGCGCCTTGGCCTGGACAAGGTCGTCAGCCTTGGACGCGAGGAACGCCCCTTCGTTCTGGCGGTGAAGTCGGCCGCAGGTCAGCGCCGCGATCTCGCCCGCGCGGTGATCGACGCCTCCGGCACATGGGCGACGCCGAATCCACTTGGCGCGAGCGGTCTGCCGGCTGACGGTGAGGACGAATTTTCCGATCGAATAGCCTATGGCATTCCCGATGTGCTCGGCCGCCATCGGGGCGTCTATGCGGGGCATACGACATTGGTGGTCGGGGCGGGCCATTCGGCGGGCCAATGCGCTGCTCGATCTTGCCCGGCTGGCGAAAGCCGAACCGGCGACGGCGGCGATCTGGGCAACGCGCAGCACCAATCTCATCCGCATTTATGGCGGTGGCGACGCCGATCAGTTGCCAGCGCGCGGCGAGCTTGGCGCGGAGACGCGGGATTTGATCGAGAGCGGTCGCGTGCCGCTAATTGCTGGCTTTGCGATTCTCCGCCTTCGCGAGGAAGCCGGCCGGATCATGGTCGACGGCGAGACGGGCGATGGACCGCACACGATCGGACCAGTCGATCGGATCATCGCGGCGACCGGCCAGCGCCCCCATCTGTCGCTTACGCGCGAATTGCGGCTCGACCTCGATCCCTGGCTCGAAAGCACCAAGGCACTCGGGCCACTAATTGATCCCAACGAACATTCCTGTGGCTCGGTGCCGCCGCACGGTCATCGTGAACTCGCCCACTTCGAGCCGGGCTTCTATACAGTCGGCATCAAGAGCTACGGCCGTGCGCCGACCTTCCTTCTCCTGACCGGCTATGAGCAGGTCCGTTCGATTGCCGCTGCACTCTCCGGCGACATGGCGTCGGCCGACAATGTTCAACTCGTGCTTCCCGAAACGGGCGTTTGCACCACGACATTCTCGGTCGAGGGCAGCGAGGACGCGGGATGCTGCGGCGGACCCGCGCCTGCCAAGGTTGACGCCTGCTGCGTCGCCGACGCAGTTGCCAAGGACGAAGGCAAGAAGGGGTGCGGCTGCGGAGTTGCTGTGTGACCATCATCGCTACCAACGCGCCCGCCCAAGTCGAGGGTGCGCCGCGTCTTCGGACGATCGTCCCTGTACTCGGCGTGACACAAATCCTTGCCTGGGGCTCGTCGTATTATCTCCTCGCCGTGCTCGCACAGCCGATCGCCGGCGATACGGGGTGGTCCTTGGCGTGGGTCGTGGGTGGCCTGTCTCTCGGCCTGTTCGTCGCCGGGATCGTATCGCCGCGCGTCGGCGACAGCATCCAGCGGCTAGGCGGTCGCCTTGTCCTGGCGGCGAGCGCCGTGTTTCTGTCCCTCGGGCTGATCGGCTTGGCGCTCTCGCCGAACCTGCCGGTCTATATCCTCTCATGGCTGGTGATCGGCGTCGGCATGGGCGCGGGCCTCTACGACGCGGCATTCGCAACGCTTGGTCGGCTCTACGGCCAGCGTGCGCGTACAGCCATCACGACGCTGACCCTGTTCGGCGGCTTCGCCAGCACCGTCTGTTGGCCGCTCTCGGCGCTGTTTGTCTCAGAGTTCGGATGGAGAAACGCCTGTCTGATCTATGCGGGTATCCACCTGGCCGTCCTGCTACCTCTCTATATCTTCGCGTTGCCGAAGGAGCCGAAGCAAGAAGCGCCCATAGCCTCTGAGACGCATGATGATCGCGGTGGTCGGATCAACCTGCCGGTGCCGGCCGGGTCGAGACTGCTGTTCGTCCTGATTGCGGTCGTCATCACCATCAGTTCGATGATCTCGGCGCTGCTCTCGATCCACCTGTTGACGATCCTTCAGGCGCGCGACATTGCCCTTGCTGCGGCTGTCGCGCTCGGTGCGATCGTCGGGCCATCACAGGTCGGCGCGCGGGCGATCGAAATGCTCATCAGCCGGTTTCATCATCCGATCTGGACCAAATTCGCCTCGACGGTCTTCGTCGCAATCGGTGTCGGGCTGCTCTGGTTGGGACTACCGATTGTAGCGGCCGCGCTCATCTTCTACGGCGCCGGCATCGGCATCGAGTCGATCGCGCGCGGCACGCTGCCGCTCGCCGTCTTCGGCGAGAGTCGCTAGCCGGCGATCATGGGTCGCATCGCCATGCCGAGCCTGATTATGCAGGCCGTATCACCGTCGCTTGGCGCGTTGCTGATCGAGAGATTCGGCGTGAGCAACGCACTTGCTGTGCTGTTTGCAGTGGCGATCGCAAACGTACTTTTGGTCGGGGCTCTGTTCGTATTGTTCAGGTCAACGGGTCATCACAGCAGTTGCGAACGGAGATATTGACCGTCTGCCATATGTCGATTAGTCTCGACATATGGAATCAGAACAAGCCATTCTCGCCTTTGCAGCGCTGGCCCAGTCAACCCGGCTCGATGTGTTCCGGCTGTTGATGCAGCACGAGCCCGATGGCCTGCCCGCGGGCGACATCGCCCGGCACTTGGCTGTGCCGCACAACACGATGTCGACCCACCTCGCCATCCTGACCCGAGCCGGACTGATAGAGGCGGAGCGGCAGAGCCGTTCCATCATCTACCGGGCGCGGCTGGATGCCGTGCGGGGACTCGCCGGCTATCTCGTCAAGGATTGCTGCGGAGGGCGGCCGGAGATCTGCGGGCTGCTGATCGCCGACCTAGCACCATGCTGCTCACCAAATATTGCGGAGAAGGAGACCGCCCGTGGTTGATCGTATTTACAACGTCTTGTTCCTTTGCACGGGCAATTCCGCGCGCTCGATCCTTGCCGAGAGCATCTTGCGCAAGGACGGCGCTACCCGCTTTCAGGCTTTCTCTGCTGGCAGTCAGCCGAAGGGTGCAGTCAACCCCTTTGCGCTGAAGGTACTCGCGAGTTTCGATTATCCGACCGATGGGTTCCGCTCAAAGGCCTGGGACGAGTTCGCGGTCCCCCGCGCCGGTGATGGATTTCGTTTTCACGGTCTGTGACAACGCCGCGGGTGAAACATGCCCGGTGTGGCCCGGCCAGCCGATGACCGCGCATTGGGGCATTGAGGACCCTGCTGCTGTTGAGGGCTCAGATATTCAGAAGGAGGCGGCGTTCGTCACGGCGTTCCGCTACCTCAAGAACCGGCTCACCATCTTTACGGCCTTGCCGCTGAAGAGTCTCGACAACATCGCACTCGGCACGAAGTTGCGTGAGATCGGTCGGATCGAAGGATCGACTTCTGGTCGCGCCGAGGCAAGTTGATGCAGAGTTTTGATCTGCCGCGTCGTCTCGCTGCCGAAACGCTGGGAACGGCCATTTTGGTCGCGACTGTGGTCGGCTCCGGCATCATGGCCGAAACGCTCACCAAGGATGTGGCACTGGCGCTGCTTGGCAATACGCTGCCGACCGGCGCGATCCTTGTTGTGCTCATCACCATTCTAGGACCGATCTCGGGCGCGCACTTCAATCCTGCGGTCTCGATTATCTTCGCCCTCAAAGGTGATCTCGCTCCGCGTCAAGCCGGGCTCTACGTCGTCGCCCAAATCGTCGGTGGAATCGCTGGCACGATTGCTGCGCACCTGATGTTCGCGTTGCCGCTTTTGGAAACCTCACTGAAGGTCCGCACGGGTGGCGCGCAATGGTTCGCGGAATGGATGGCCACGTTCGGCTTGGTCGCCACGATCCTTGCCGGCATCCAGTTTGCGCGCTCCTCGGTGCCATGGCTTGTCGGGCTTTATATCACCGCAGCCTATTGGTTCACGGCTTCAACGTCGTTCGCCAATCCGGCTGTCGCCATCGCGCGATCCTTCACGAATACCTTTTCCGGCATTCGCCCGCTGGACGTTTCAGGATTCATCGTCGCCGAGCTGATCGGAGCGGTCTGCGCACTGGCGCTGATGCGATGGCTGCTACGTGCGCCTGCCGATGCTGGCACCCCGCTTAAAGCCGAGGCACAGCTATGACCGTCACGATTTATCACAACCCCGACTGCGGCACCTCCCGCAACACCCTCGCGATTATTCGCCAGAGTGGCGAGGAGCCCATCGTTATCGAATATCTCAAAAACCCGCCCAACCGCGAGCGGCTTTTCCAACTCATCGCAGCGATGGGCATATCTGCCCGGGCACTGCTGCGCGAGAAGGGCACGCCCTATGCGGACCTGGGGCTCGCTGATCCGAAGTGGACGGATGATGAACTCATCCATTCCATGCTGGCGCACCCGATCCTCATCAACCGGCCGATTGTTGTAACGCCCAAGGGCGTCCGTCTGTGCCGGCCCTCAGAGGCTGTGCTCGATATCCTGCCAAACCCGGATATTGGCCCGTTCATGAAGGAAGACGGCGATGTGGTCATCAACGCGGCAGGCGAGCGGGTTGCCTGATTTAGTCGACCTGCCCAACGTCCATCGGACCGCCTTTGAACACCCCGATCTGGCGGCCTTGCAGCCGCCACCATTAACGTGCCCACCGCGCATTCTGTTGCTCTACGGCTCGTTGCGTGAGCGCTCGTTCATCCGGTTGCTGACGTTCGAAGCGGCACGCCTTCTCGAAGCCTTCGGTGCAGAAACGCGTATCTTTGATCCGAGCGGTTTGCCGCTGCCGGATGATGCGCCGGCGGATCATCCGAAGGTACGCGAGTTGCGCGAACTATCGGCGTGGTCCGAAGGGCAAGTCTGGTGCAGCCCAGAGCGGCACGGCGCAATGACCGGCATCATGAAGGCGCAGATCGACTGGATTCCGCTCACGATGGGCGCGGTGCGGCCGACGCAGGGCAAAACGCTGGCAGTGATGCAGGTCAGCGGTGGTTCGCAATCCTTCAACGCCATCAATCAGCTCCGCGTGCTTGGCCGCTGGATGCGCATGGTCACGATCCCGAACCAGTCCTCTGTCGCCAAGGCATACGAGCAGTTTGACGAGGCGGGTCGGATGAAGCCCTCGCCCTACTACGATCGCGTTGTCGACGTGATGGAAGAGCTGATGAAGTTCACGCTGCTGACACGAACCGCGTCGAGCTATCTCACCAGTCGCTACAGCGAGCGCAAGGAAGACGAGGAAAAGCTCGCCGCGCGTGTCCAAGCATGAAGCCGCAATCCGGTGTGGACTACGCGATTGATCGCTGGTGGCACAGCCAAATCCGAGAGCGAGCGCGGGCGTCGCTCACCTTCGTCAGTCTCAATCGCCTGGCGGAACTGTTGCTCGGAGCGAATCCGCATATTCGCCGAGCGCTGCGGGCGACCTATCCCTTCGTCTTCGTCGATGAATTTCAGGATACCACCTACGCGCAGTACGATTTCCTCCTGTCGACTTTCGCCGATGGCAGAACGGCTGTGACCGCTGTGGGCGACGACAAGCAGAGGATCATGGCGTGGGCAGGCGCGAGGCTTGATGCCTTCCAGCGATTCGAGGCGGATTTCGGCGCCGTCCGGATTCCCTTGGCTTTCAATTTCCGGTCTTCGCCGGGTCTGGTGCGAATCCAGCATGTTGTGGCGCGGGCGCTTGACGCGAACTCAATGGCAGGGGTTGCCCAGGCGGCGCAACTCGTGGACGGCGACGTCGCCCAAGTCTGGAACAGCCAAACGCGCGATGGGGAAGCGGAGTATCTGACACGGTGGCTTGCCGAAGACATGGCACATCGCGGCCGGTCCCCGCGCGACTATGCCCTTCTAGTGCGCCAGAAATCCGACGACTACGAGGCCGAACTCGCTGGGCCGCTCGCCGGGGCTGGCCTGCGACTCCGAAATGAGAGTCATGCGTTGGGGCGCACGACTCTACAGGACCTTTTGGCGGACGAGCTCTGCCGCATCGCGATTGCGCTGCTCCGCTTGGGGACGCAGCGGCGCGCACCCGAGGCCTGGCGACTCGCCTCGAACGCGCTGCAAGACTTGCGAGCCGTCGATCCCGAAGACGAGTTGGCCTGTCATAAGGCGGAGGCAGAGCTCACGGCGTTTCTCGGGGACCTGCGAATAGAAACCGCGCGCGCCGCGCCGTCGCCGGAGAACAGCCGGACGCTTGCTGCGCGCCTCTTTACGTTTCTCGATTTGGGGGCGGTCGCGCGGACCTTCCTCGAATATGGAACGGGCGATCTCCTGGCGATCATGGTCGAGGCGTTCGAGCTGCACTTGGCTGCGTCCGCCGCCGGCGCCGCGACCTGGTCGGAATGTCTCGACGCATTCGAAGGCGTTGCACAGATCCCGCTGATGACGGTCCACAAGAGCAAGGGCCTAGAGTACGACACGATCGTCTTTGTCGGCCTGGACGATCAGGCATGGTGGAGCCACACGCCGGGTAATCCCGACGGCCTTGCCACGTTTTTCGTGGCCCTGTCGCGCGCGAAGCAAAGGGCGATCTTCGCGTTCTGCCAGGGTCGCGGTCAACGCCGGCGCGTCGCGGACCTCTTCCAGTTGCTCACCGACACGGGCGTGCCGGAGATCGCCATATGAACGGCGCGGGGAACCTCTCCACTCGGATCGCCGAAGCGCTCAAAGACCGCTGCACTCATCAGGCCATGCCGGGCGTCGCGCTGGAAGCCGGTCTAGTGATCGCCGTCGAGGCTGAAGGCCTGAGCAAGCGCGATCGGGCGCTTGCCGCGCTCGACGGCAAGTCCCCTCGCGAACTGGGCGAAATCGCCCGGCGGCTTGGCGCGCATTGGCATGACTATACGCTCGAGGAAGCCGGGTGCGCTGTGCTTGAGGAGGGCGAGGCCCCGATCAGTGAGATCACCAGAAGAGACGCCGCCAAATGCTTCGGCGACGATCTGTCCGGCGAGCAGAACGTGCTCGACCTGGTGCGCAAATTCTTTCCCGTCGATGTTCTGAGCGCCGATTTCTTCGCCGGGCGGTCGCTGGCTAACGACATCGAGCGGCACATGATTTCGAACTTCGGTGACTGGACCGTCGAGTACCTCTTCGAGAAAATCGGGGCGCTAACGTGCTCGCGCAACCGGTTCTCACGCCTGATCGAAGCCGCCGTGCATCCGCTCGGCCGCCGCGGTCCGACGCAAGTCGCGCTCGTCGAGGCGCTGAATACTGTACTACGACGAGATGGCTATGCGCTTGCCGTCGAGGGAGAGGAATCCGGCTATCCTATCCATCGGCTGCGATCAATAACGCGGGGCGTCGCGGGCGCCCCAAAGAACCTCATCTTCGCATCCAATGGACCCAAGCCGGAGATCGGCTTCAGCGACGCGATCAATAATGACATCGTCATCCTCTCCAACGCGGAGAGCTGCCTGGTCTATGACCGGCCCATCCGGCGGGATGGTCTTCTGTGGTCCGAGTTGGTCGATTGGTGGACGGCGCGGGAGGACGGGACTTCAAGCGATGCTGCACGGGCTCTCGGCCTGCGCCTTCGTGCGTCTTTGGCGTCTGATGCCGAACGGACGCTGTTTGACGCTTATTTTCGAGTCTATAGGCCGCTGCTGGGGTCGGCGCTGCCAGCGCTCGTTCCCCAAGTCTATTTGCATTTCGATCCAGCCATTGTGAAGCAGTTGCGCCATCGCGCACCGCTTCCTCGCCAGCGGATGGATTTCCTGATGCTCCTGCAGAACAATCAGAGAGTGGTGATCGAAGTCGATGGCGCACACCATTTCAGTCGTGACGGAAAGCCGTCATTGTCGGCCTATGCCGAGATGGTTACGGCCGACCGCGATCTACGTCTGCACGGCTACGAGATATACCGTTTCGGAGCGAATGAACTTGTCGGCAATGGCGCGCCAGAATTGATCGCGCGGTTTTTCGAACGCCTGCTCAAGCTCCACAAAGTGCTCACCTAATTAGGTGATGAATTTCGCGTGAGTCAGGCGTTGGTTTCTCGCGCCGCTTCCGCCGTGGGGTCTCCGCCGTACCCCTGTCTTTATACGCTACGGCACTACGCCTTGCCGGCGTACTTGCCATGAGCACCGCATGTCGTTCCATGATTGTGCATGGCCCATAAGCGACGTGCGCGCCGGGTCCTACCTGTCTGGTCTGGCGCTCCTGAAGACTTGTTCGATTATGCGCAGCCGGCCGCTCCTCGTGCAGGCAGCTCGCGCGCGTGTTCGGACAAACCGATCAAGGTGACAGACGACTGGCCCGAGGTTGTGCCGATCACTGAAGCCGAGCTGCGAGTGATGGAAGGCCACTTCGCCGAGGAGCTTGACGCGATGTTTGGGCCGCGCGCCTAAAGCACGAATGAAAAGGGTTTGAATTGTTAGTCTATATGACGTACATTGTGGGGAAATTCGAGCCACGCTAGGAGCGCCCCAAATGCCGCGCAAGCAGACTAAGATCGAACGGGAGACGCCCAATCGCGTCGAACGTCTTGGATTCCGTCTCGACGAAGAGACGAAGGACCTTATCGAGCGGGCCGCCCATCTGTCGCGGCGCAAGGTCAGCGATTTTTGTGTGACCGCGCTGACCGATACCGCACGCCGGACGATCGCAGAACACGAGACGCTGGTGCTGTCCGATCGCGACCGCGCCGCGTTCTTTGACGCGTTGGTCAATCCGTCTGAGCCGAGCGAGCGGTTGGTCCGCGCGCTGGCCGAGCACAAGCGCCGGGTCGCTTCCTGAACATGGCGACGCCTCGGCCAGATTTGAGGATCGAGGCGCTGGCGTCGCATCACGACTCGGCCGGTTTCGCTTGCGGTGTCGATAGCCTCGACCGCTATCTCCGCACACAGGCTAGCCAGGATGTGCGGCGCAAGGCGAACGGAGTTTTTATCCTCGTCGAGCCGGCCAAGCCGGACGTCGTGCGTGGTTATTATACGCTTTGCGCGACCAGCTTGGCGCAGGGCGATGTGCCAGCCGCCGCGCGCAAACACATTCCGCGTTATCCGCTCGTCAGCGCCACGCTGGTCGGGCGGCTGGCGGTCTCCGAAGCGCGGCAGGGCGAGCGCCTGGGCGCGATGCTCCTCGCCGACGCCGTGCGGCGGGCCTATGCGAGTGCCGCGACGGTGGGGTCGTCAATGCTGGTGGTCGACGCGATCAATGATCGCGCCGCCGCCTTTTATGAAGGAAATGGCTTCGTGCGGTTGCCGGAGTCGCTCCGGCTGGTGTTGTCGATGCACGCGATCCAGCGATTGGTGGAACCATGATCGACGCAGCACCTACCCCTGACGGGACGCCCAAGCCTGCGGTTGCGAAGGCGGCGCTCTATTTGCGTGTTTCGACTGGACGGCAGGCGGAGAGCGATCTCTCGATCCCCGATCAGCGCCGGCAGATTACGGCCTACTGTGTTGCCAAGGGCTGGGACGTCGCGGCTGAATTCGTCGAGCCGGGCAATACCGCCACCGATGATCGCCGGCCGGCGTTCCAGGCGATGATCGACGCCGCGTTGGTGAAGCCGCCGACCTTCCGCTACCTTCGCCATATCGTCCTCCATCGACGCCGTGCTGCCGGCGAGACCTTTGCCAATGCGGACGTTCAAGATTTGGACGCCGTCGCGTGGATATGGATAAGGCTTCTGATAGCCCTCGACCCGCGCCAGAGCCTGCAGCAGTTCCTATACGAACTCGACCGGCTGCGTGCTCGTGCTCTTTGTCCAGCGATCACGAGTATGACCGGACCGGTGCCGTTGATGTCGTAGCAGACGCAAGCACCGGTAAGATTGACGGTAGTCATCTGCGCGACCTGAGCCGAAGTCGGCCCCGCAGCTTGTACGCCACAAGCAATGCGAGGGCTGCAGCCACATGTAGAAACACCAACGTGACGGCACCGAAACCGAACTGGACGTCTAGTTCGCGGATCAGGACCAGGACAACGATAATTCCAAACAGTTTTACGAGGACAACGACGAGAGCGTGCGCGGCAATGGTGATCCCAAGCACCTTGATCCCGCGCAGTGAGCTGGGGGACGATCGGCTGGTAGGCTTAGCAGCGTTACCGTCGTTGGAGCCGGAGGGCTGGTCAACCATTTGTGTGTCCTTCGTCGCGCGAGGCTGTCGTGGGCAATAATCGAGATGGGACGTGGTGAACCTGAAGACGAGGCCATAGATGCATCCGTAGTCTGACCTCGGTCCTCGCGATGTCTGCGGCTGCGGTTGATACCTCATGCAACGGCCAGCCTCAGTGTCGCCAAATGCGCAGCCTGATGAGCGATGACCGCGTTGATCACCTGCTCGAGGATCCGGCGCCCGTTGGAGAATCGGCTGCTGCCCGCTGGTGGCACGCTGTCAAGCTGCTCGTCAGTCAGGTCCGCCAGCAGGCCGATCGGGACCCTTCCGCAGGCCAGTCGGTCTAGCATGTCGGGGAGGGCCGGGACGGATCCGCGACCGTGCGAGCCTCCTGCGGCCGGCAGTCCAGCGACATAACCGGCGGCACGCAGAAACCGGCCGAGATAGTGGTATCCTTCGGCCATGTGCGCGGCGACTGCGCCGACGGTGTCCCCCGCGTGATCGGAGCAGGTTTTGGATAGATCCGCCTCGCTTAAGGTAGCGAAGAACTCATCGATCTCGCCGAGTTGTCCGCTCGCCTTCCTCATCAGATCGGCGCCTCGTTCGCTCATGGTCGTGTCTCCTCGTCGAAGCAGATGTCTTATCGAAAGGTCCGAGTCGCTCAGCTCTTATGCTTCATCGCCCGCCGCTTCGGCTTGCAGGGAGTCGCGAGCACTCAGCCGTGTACGCATCCTCCGGCGCGTGTAGTTGTTAAGGCGGACAAGATGTAGGATAACTGACATCGACTTTGAGATTGCTTTGCCAGACAATCCAAGCCGAATGTCCGATATTGGACGATCTGCCCGACTTGACCGCGAAAAGTGAACGAGATGGGAAAAAGAGCGATAGACCGCCGTGTCGCTCGTACCAGGGGGATGCTGCAGCAAGCATTGATGTCCCTAATCCTGGAAAAGCGCTACGACGCGATCACGGTCGAGGACATCTGCAACACGGCCAATATCGGTCGATCAACCTTCTATAGCCACTACACGAGCAAGGATGACCTGAAGCGCCGTGGCCTCGAAGAGCATCTGCGCAGGCTGCTCGTCGATCGACAGAGGGAAATTCTGACGACGTCGGGAGATGTCAAGGACCGAAGCCTGGGCTTCAGCATCACTATGTTCGAACATGCCCGCGACCATATCGATATGCATCGGGCGCTGCTGGGCAGTCGCGGTGACGCCGTTGTTCATAAAAGCATTTGCCGGATACTTTCCGACGTCGTGCGCAACGAGCTAAACGCGCTCGACAACAAGACCAATCGCAGACGGTCCACGGACACCATCCCGCGCGATCTCGTCGTTCAGTATATCGTTGGCGCTTACATGGCCGTGTTGACCTGGTGGCTTAAAGGTGGGGCGAAGATCCCAGCCCAGCAGATTGATCCAATGTTCCGCCGCTTGGTGATTGAGGGCATCACGCCTCTACGTTCGTGAAACGTTGACTTTACAACGTTGCACGAAAAACTGCGCACGGGGCGGCGCATCTACGTCTAGGCAGGGACATCCAAGGGCGCTTCGGCCCGCGGGCGCGATAATGGATTTCGGATGACGAAGACAGTCTTATAGGCGGGAGAGATGATAGCTTAGCAGCTCGCCCGGCCGGCTGCGCCCGATCGGCTCGCGGTAGGCGTGCTGGATGAACGAAACGTCCATGTTGCTATTGCCTTCGACCACCATCGGACCTTCCGTCGTGAGCGCCAGATCCCACCCGATGACGATACGGTGTTGGAATGGCCGATGTGCGCGGAGGGCGAGATCGCGCAGCGCCGGCCACTGCTCGATGGAGCGGCCCAGCACCGTCGCCCCGGTCACCGGATGCGTTTTGTACCAGGCAAGACAGGTGTCGGGCTTGTCGCCCGTCAGCCAGCCGAGGCGGCCCGTCTGGAGGTCGATGGCGGCCCCATACTCCCAGTCCGGATGCGTGTCCCAGTCCGGCTCAATCTTGGTGAGCACGCGCAGCATCGCATGCGTCACCTCCGGCATGCCGGCGCGGTCCAGGCAGGTCACGACACGGATGACGATCAGCGAATCCTTGGCCAGGTCAGCCAAGCTGGAGTGATTGCGCAGGCGCGGCTGGAGAATGACGGGCGTGGTCTTCATCCCGACCATGGTGAGTGACTGTCGGCGCAGTGCCTCAACGATCTCAGCCAGCGACAGCAGTTGGCCGTACCGATCGACGTACTGCAAAGAACGACGCGATGGAACTGCCCGGTCTTCATGGTACCGCGGCCACGCATCAGCTTGGCAAACAGGTCTCGGTCAAAAGCGAATTCAGGCGCGTGCAACGTGGTTCTGCCGTCGATTGCCGATAGCAGAATCGGCGGCGTGGCGATGCCCGACGCACTGCAGGCCGCACCGAACGCCGCCTTGTCGGTCAGGTCGTAGGCGACATTTGGGTGCCGCGGGGTCTGCGCGTTGAGCACCGCGAACAGGCCGTTCTTGGTCTCGTAGCGGGTCAGATAGTAGGCTGCTTCGGCCCGTCCACCGGGCCGATAGAGTTCCAGTAAGTAGTAGCTGACCGCATCGATGCCTTGCCCAAGGCCCATGCGCAGCAGGTCCAGTGACTGCTGAAACAGTGACCGATTGGTCGTTCGCTGTACGTGCGGCGCGATCCGACCGCCGAGGAGTAGCGCCATGCCCACGTTCACAATGTGCCGCACGACCGGACGATGCAGTATTCGGTAGCGGGTGGGATAGCGCGCCGTGCGGAACAGGTGCAAGTCGACGAACAACGTTCGTGCGACGGCACCGATGGCCACGGGCGTCGTCGCCGGCGACGACAGAACGCCGGCACCCGCCAATGCCGGCAGGGTAATACTGCGGCTGCGGCCAACGGGGGACGCCATGCGCTCGCGACGCAGCATCGTGAAGGCGAGCGCCGAGACGTAGCACAGCAGGCTGAGCAGCGACATGTAGTCCACCGTCACGTCGAGCACATCGCCCGATAGCGCCGCTGAGACCACGCTCTTGACAAGATAAAGCCCGACGAACGCGAGGAGGAATATGAAGCCGGCGCGGCTCCAGAAGCGCACACGCAGCTGGGCGGCGTAGAGCCGCAGGCATCGGTGCAGACAGCCGGCGGCGAGCAGCCACAGCGGTATTTCAAACCAGGCTTCGTCACACCATGCCGCGGCGTAGCCATTGAACCAGTCGGCCGTCTCACTGATGGCGATGAAGCCCATGCCGACCGTGGCAAAGGCCCAGCCAGGGCGCAGGGCAGTATCGCAACGATGCCTGTAAAGCTGGGTCACAGCCAGTGCCAAGCCGGTCAGCGCCGCCACGTCGATACTGAGCTCGATCGGCAATTCGGGGCACCACTCCGGTAACCCGATACCGATCTGCAACAAGAGCGAGGCCAGCGCATAGAGCGCTGCTAAAGCGAGAAGCACACGCGCCGAGATCCACCGGTTCAGAGACAAGAGTGGATGATTCACGGATGGCTCCTTCGGATACGGCTCGGCAGGTTCATGTCGGTGTACCGCGACGCGTCGGTCACTAATGGTGGCCGTGATGGCCGTGGTGATGAGCGGCCGGGTAGGCATAGGGATACGTATAGATGGCTGGCCGTGCGCTTGCGCCGACTGGCGTCAGCGCCAGGGCACAGGTTTGAACGGCACCGCCAGCTAAGGGCACGACGCGTCCGCTTGCCGTCAGCGACCGGCCCGACAGGGTCCCAGTGATGCTGGACAGGATTCGCTGGCCATCCGCCCTGGTCCCGCGTCCGGACAAGCTGACAGAACCATTGGCATCGACGGTGCCATTCAATACTTCGTCGCTGGTATTGGAGGCCCGCGAGAGCTTAATCTGACTGCCACTTATAATGGCAACCATCGGTGACGTAAAAGCGCTAGCGCTGTCGCTGGCTTCGCATTGCCAAGTCCCCTCCCAGTTTGCGTCCAGTGCTATCGTCTGGGCTTGGGCGTGGACAACCATCAGCATGCCCAGTAGGGCAGTCGCGGCAGAACTCGGTGCGCCGAGCATCGTCATCACCCATGTAGAACGTGGTGCACATCGTTGTTGTTAGCCACAAGTCTTGCGGCATTTGCGGCACAACCAAGGTGGACGGTGCACATTGGCGTGACCTCCACTCTCCGTTTCGGCGGTCATGTTGCGGATGCTGGTCCTGCCGCAGCGGCGACAGGAGAAACGAGGTGCCGTGTTGATCCATCCATAAAAACAGTAGCTGCGGCGGGCGGATCGACAAATCGGCGAGGTGCCTTGTATCGCTGGGTATCCAGTAGTATGTGGTCGCAACACTTGGCACCTCCAGGCCGCTCAAAGAAACGCGCGTCGCAGGCATTTCAGGTTGGATGGCAGCCGTGCCACCAAACCGGCGCCGAGGACCGGTCCAACCCTGCCGCTCGGGCTGGCTTTGAACCTAGGTTGCTCGGCCGCCGAGACGGGATTCTAGTTCAGTTTCGATGCAGCCGCGTTTCGCATTCGTTAAGAAATATTTCGGCACCGTACTGTGTAGATTTGACGGCGGTGTGCGACACACTTCGTTACATGTGAGAAATGCAGGTGACGCCTATAACACGCGAACACGACCGCATTCGGCGACAAATCTGATAGCGTAACCGAAGGCGGACCAACGAAGTTTACCGCTGCTGCTCGATTGAGGCACGGTAGCGGGCGTTTAGCTGTCATCGAACTGCCCGTGCCGCACGTCATAAGGGATCAGATCTGGTGGACAAGCATTGCTTCAACGTGACGAAGAATCGGGAAGCGCTGAGACAAAAAGAGCGGGCCGTTAGGCCCGCTAGCGACGCCGCGAGAGAGAGAGAACATAAGACGAGCAGCGTCGATTCTGAGGGCCGGCGATGCTTCCGTTGCTAAAACGGAAGCACTTCCGTTGCTCAAGCGGAGGAGACCGCCTTCCACCAGAATTTCCATATGGGTATCCAGATTGACCTTATCCTCCAGTTGCATTGCAGCCGTCGATTGGCCCAAGGCCCTCTTGATCCGTCCACACCAGCTTGCGTCAGAACGTAAGTGCTGTGCCGAGAACCACGGCCCATGTATCGGCCTTCTCACTCTTCGACTGGCCCGATCCCATATAATAGACGACACCGCCAGTGAGCTTGATGCCTGGCGAGAGTGTGTAGTTCGCGCCAACCTCGAAGTAGTCGATCTTGTCCTTGCCCGGTACGTTCTGACTGTTTGGCGTGAGTGTGCGATCATCGTTGCGACCGCCCCACCAACCAGCCGAGATCTGCCAGGGGCCCGTCTCGTACATCAGCGACGCCGTGTACCAGCGTACGGCATTGGCACCCTTCAGGCCCTGGTTGTCACGGCCCAGGCCGCCGCCGAGCGTAAACCCAGAGAGGCCGACTTGGCCCCCCACTGCCCAAGTCTTGTAGCGACCGAAGATGGACGGCGCAGGGGCGTTACCGGCGCCGGCCGGTCCACGGTCGAAGCCCGCGGTGGCGTATCCGCCATAGAGCGCCACGGATATGTCGCCGAACTTGTTCAGGTAGTTGGCGCCGATGTCGATTCCGTTGTGCCATAGATTGTTGTTTCGCGGGCAATTGTTGAAATTGCCGCCCCCGAACCGGAACTGACATGTCGCAGTCGACCCGGTCGCCGAAAAGGCTGGCGTATAGGACACGCCGACCTGGAATCCGGCGACCCTCGGGGTAAAGTACGTGAACTTGTTCGCGTCGGCACTGAAGCCGACGTTCTGGCTCGCGCCCGTGCCGAAGATCGTGAAGCCGCGTCCCGCGCCGTTGCTGGCTTGGAAGTTGTTACCCCAGAGCCAGAAGTTGTGGTCGTTGAATCCCCATCCGATCAGGGCAGATGGGGACGAATAAACCATCTTGAACGACGCCGCGTCCGTACTGCCATATTCGATGCGACCCCAGTCACCAAACGCGAAGAGGTACGCCTCATCGATCTGTTGCGACGTACCGGTGGGATTTGTCGCCGAGACACCGGTGCTTTGCGACCAAGCCTCCAGCTCGACGCGGACCCCCACCGATGTCCCGTTGTCGAGCTTCGTCGTGCCAGTGAACCAGATCTCGCTTTCGTACTTGAAGTTCTCGGGGCGGTAGCTTTGGCCTACGCCCGTGGGAGAGACATCACGGCCGATCTGACCGATGACGATCATCGCTTGAAAGTACCCACGAAGTTCCAGCTTGATGGGGTCAGCGGCCTGGGACGAAGCGCCCCACACGCCGCTTGCAACGAGTGCAGTCGTCCCCAGCAAAGCGTTCTTCATGATCTCTTTGCGGAGGCAGCATGAACCAGTAAAACGCATTCTACTCATCAGATCATCTCCCCGTTTTACAGCAGTGTTGCGAAGTAAACTCACACTCGCCTGCATTGCGGGCGCAATCTCACACCCACTCGAGCAGTGGCGATATTGTCGCTGGAAAAGTCCGACTCTCTCCCGTAGGCCCGATTAATTTAGCGCCGCAGGGCAGTTAACTGCGGGACCCGTTAGTGTGTCAGTATACTGGGGATACTTTTCTTATGTATTTCTGGCTTGTAACAAAATGTTTCGCCGGCGCCATCGTGGCATACATAAGCAGATCACAGCATGCGCAAATGAGAATGTGGCGGCTGGTCGGGTTTCGCATTCGAGATAACCAAGATTGTAAGCAGGGAAAGATTTGCGCTTGCCACAATTTGTTACCCTCGAGATACAAGCGAGTTACGTCTGCTGCCTATGTCTGATACCAGCCTATCTAGGGACCTCCTAGATTTGGCCGCGAGTCAGAGGAGGGAGCCGATGAAAAACCGCATAATCATCTATACGGCTGCCGTTATAGGCGCGTTGCTCGTCACGTCGGTGCACGCGCAGACGCAGACGCGAGACAGCAGCATGCAGGCTAGCCAGAAATCTACCGAAGCGCTTGCCAAATGCAGCCGGTCCGATGTGAAGCTGAGCGACTGCCATATTCACGATCGTGCGACGTACATCGATATGTCGGCAAGCCGGCCGGATTGGCGCGCCCAGCCTCATGCGACGCAGGAGTTCCGGGAACAGGAAAGGCGAGAGCACCGCGAGCAGAGTCAATGATGAGCGCTGCACGTGCGCTGTGCTTGCATGCCCACTGGTTCTTGTCGCGTGATTTCTGAATGCGGCTGAGCGCAAGAGCGGGTTCGGCGAAGGGATGTCGTGCTTAGGCGCAAGGTCCCAGTCCTGGCGATGTTCCCGGCCTATAAGCCGGCGGGCGCGCACCCTAGATTGGAAGTGGTCTAGCACGATGTGGTCCTCCGCCATCGGGGATTTGATGGGTCGGTGCGAGCGCAAGTCGGCAAGCCAAGGATTGGCCACCGACAGAGGCGTGGCCATGTCCGGCACCGACGCGGGCTCCAGCGAAGGGAGAGGAAGGTGAAGTGCACGACACTCGGGTTCGTGTGGGCGCTGTGCACCATGACGACATCGCACGCAAACGCGGCCGTGATCACGTCCGACGGTGTCGAAGGCCCCTACAACCACCTAGAATATTCCGCCGCTGCGGACGGGAAAGAGTTCCTGGTCGAGGTGCGTGGCGTACCATTCGCCGGCATAAGCCAAGAGGCGTTCGATCAAACGCTGATGAACGTACTGATGTCGGCGCGGCCAGCCCGGCCAGCGGCGCAGTTCACGACGCGACCGGTCAGCGCTAATTTCGACCCATCCTACCGTCTCGTCTTGGTGTTCAATCCGGCGCGCAATCTTGCGCATGAGACTCAGTGCCGCGCGCTCGATCGGGTGCGGTTCGAGCCAGAGGTACCCGGCAAAGTCAAGGTATCCGCCGCTTTCTGTCGCAAGGGCGACCTGATGAGCCGCGCCGTTGCCCGCACAAGCGCCGCGGATGTCAATAGTCCAGCTTTCCACCAGCTGTTTGTCGAACTATTCCCAGTGCTCTTCCCGTTGCGCAACCCGTTCTTCGACGGCGGCGGTAGGCAGCAACGCTGAAACGTCGAAGCCTCATAGTCCAGCGCGTTGCCTGCAAGGCGTGCGCCTCCGGGAGACGAAACATCTGCTCACGCTAGTCGGTCGCCGGCGAACTGAGCCCAAACGCCACCGCTGGCGGCTAGCGGAAAAGATGTACATTCACCGTGTTCGGACGCGGGGCTGTGCCTGTTCGCCGTGCACTTGGGAGCGGCCGCTCCGTGCGGCCAAGCGACCGGCTGAGAAGTCAGTGGGTTGAAGCACGCTCAGGCTGGTTGGGCATGGAGGATAAGTCGGCCGACTTGATTTCACATTCACACATTGAGCGCCTCGCCGCCGCGCAGTGGGAGATTTAGGAGCTGCCGAATGGTCTTTTGGTTAGTGAAGGCACCTGTCCAGCGCGCCATAGGTGCATTGCCCAATCCCCATTATTGGAACGAGTAGCTCCAGAATCGGGTGAAAGACTCCTGGACCTGACTCAGGAACGGTTCGAAGCCAGTTTGCATAACTGCGGAAATCACATGGAGCAGCTGCAGCGTTTCGGCTCGGCGTCAATGAATGGCAACTCGAGTTGGGGACTGGGTGGTTCCCAACAGCGGCGATCGGGTTGTTCCTCTGTGGCGCTCGGGAGGTTTGGACCTGGTATATCGTGCCATTCCTCGGTTGTGAGAGATAATGGCGCTCTGCGGGTCGCCGGAAGGGCTGGGGGCGGCGGAGCTCCTCGAGCGGCTGGGCATTCATTACCGGATAGGGAACGCATGTTCGGGCGGCCTGCCGTCACAATCCGTCGATCTGGACGTGTCCGATGTCGTTCTCGAATACGTCTCGCCAGAGCAGTTACTCGATCTCTTGGAGGAGTTCCGGCGATTTGCCGCGGCGGACGACGCGGTGATGAGCCACACGATCAGTCGCGACGATCAATATGCGGCGCGTGATCCTGGGATCACACAGTTCAATTTCCTACGTTTTTCGGATTGGACATGGCGCTGGCTGAACAATCCGGCTATTCCGTTGAACCGGTTGCACGTCAGCGACTACCGACGAGCCTTCCGCAAAGCGGGGCTTTCAAATTGTCGATGAAGTCAGCCAGCGCGGCCACCCAGCAGCATTGGCCCGGACGCTTCTCGCGGCCCGATTTCGCGACTATCCTGTCGATCGTCCGGCCGGTAGCGCGATTCCGCTGGCGGATGCGCGACCAGTCACCAACGCCGCTTTGCTGAACTATGCAGCCTCTAGATACCTACTGGGAGCTTATTCAGGAGCGACACCGCGGAACTCGAACTGAAAAACCCATTGCGGTGGCACTGGGTGCCTCAGACGGATTTGAGGTGGCCGTGGTCGCTTGATAGCGCTATGTTAATGACCAACGTGGTGTGTGGTGTGCAGCGATGAGAGTTTCGCTCGTACAGTCTCGCTGGCGGTGGCGGCCAGTCTTCGCACTGGTCTTAGTGGTGTTGTTCGGGGTTTCGTCCGCCATAAATCATTCTCATTCTAGTCTGGACGCGCAACAGCACGCCAAACCCACGCAAGCCGAAACCAAGATCATTTTGTCCAATTACTTTGAGCAAGTTGGAATGAATCATGATGAGCGTCCAACAGACACTCATCACAATGACGAATGCAAGATGACCGGAATGCATGCCTGTTGTGTCGGTACTTGTGTGCCACAAGGTACGACAGCCTGCTTCCTAATTTCTTACCTCCGCCTCTCCGAACAGCCCGTAATGGGATCAGCGAAGCCGCTTGCAGGCCAGCCCAAGTCGCTTGATCCGCCGCCTCCTAAACACTGATGCCACCCTGCGCAGGTACTGAAGCGAGCGCGCGACAGACCTGCAACGTTAGCTGCTACCAATCCATCAATTGCAGGCTCAACCGAAGCAAGGGGGCTATCACGCTGCATGCCCGTGTTCGCCTGCCTGCCTGAGCTACGGGTCCAACGACTCTCGCCCGTCCCATGCAAGTCAATTCATGGGCCGGCAGGTTAGCTTTTACATGCAGGTCAGTAAACCAGCCACCGGTGCGTTCCCGGATGTCCAATGCAATGACCATCCCCAAGACTGAAGCGATGCACGCCGAACCCGCGCCGCAAATACTTGTGGTCGACGATGATGCGCAGACTCGGCAGCTCATCGTTCGCTATCTCATGGAGAACGGACTCAAGGCGATCGGCGCGCGCGACGCCACAGAGACGTGGGAAGCACTGGCCAGTGTCGATTTTGATTTGATTGTGCTCGATATCATGTTGCCCGGCGTATCCGGACTCGATCTGTGTCGGGAAATTCGGCAGCAGAGCAGACTTCCTATTGTCATGCTTACAGCAAAGGGGGATGAGACCGACCGTATCATCGGTCTGGAACTAGGTGCCGACGACTACTTGGCAAAGCCATTTAATCCGCGAGAGCTGCTTGCGCGGATAAAGGCGGTACTCCGTCGTTGTCGTGACAGTAGCCCACGAACTGGAATCATCACGCAGCGACTTGGCTTCGATGGATGGGCCCTGGATCTCACGCGTCGCGAACTCATATCGCCATCTGGCGTTGTCGTCGAGCTAACGAGCGGAGAGTACGACCTCCTTGTGGCTTTCGTCGAGCATCCACAACGGCCCTTGTCGCGGGAACGGTTATTGGATTTGACACGCAATCGGGTGTCCGTTGGGTTTGACCGCAGCATCGACGTGCAAGTCAGCCGCTTGCGCCGCAAGATGGAGGGATCGGATGGACAGCCCGTGATCAAGACGGTGCGTGGCGGCGGTTACATGTTTGTTCCCGCGGTTCGCAAACTATGAAATTGCTACCCGACACACTTACCGGCAGGACGATCGCGATCCTGCTCGTTGGTCTGGGACTCTTTCACGCAATGAGCCTGTGGCTCTACAACGCGGGGTTCCACACAGAAATCGGCTATGCGAACGAGCGCCAGTTGGCCGAGCGGCTGGTCGGGATGGGACAGGTCATTCAGGCACAGCCGACATCGGCGAGAGAGGAGATAGCGCATAGCCTGTCCGGACGCACCATCGAGGCGCATTGGGGAATGGCGAGTCTGGTTGCCGTTCCATCGACCGATCCAGCCGCAATTTCCTTGAAGGCTCATTTGACCGAACTGACTCCAGAACTGCCCGCAGCCCGACTACGGATTGGCGTTACCCACGAGGGCAAGGCAGGTGCGACAAGACATGCGATCGTAGTGTCTCTTCAGCTGCCGGACGAATCATGGGCAAATTTTTCCATCGCCGATTTACATAACCCAACAGCGACATGGTATGGGACTCTCTTAGCGACAACAGCCATGGCTGTCGGCATCGTCGTTGTGTCCGTCATCCTTGTCCGCACCGCCGCTGCACCGCTGCGCGCCGTGACGCAGGCAGCACGCCGACTGGGAAGCGATGTCGTAGGCTCTCCCATCGATGAGCGTGGGCCGCGCGAAGCACGCGAGGCGGCTGCCGCCTTCAATGACATGCAACGGAGGATTACCCGCCTCGTGGAGAGCCGGATGCGGACACTGGCGGCAGTGTCACATGATCTCAAGACACCACTGACACGTCTGCGGTTTCGTTTGGAGGCTCTGGACGGCCACAAAACGCGAGAAAGCATTGCTGCCGATCTGTCAGAGATGGAAGCTATGATCGATAGTACTCTTGCCTTCCTTCGGAGCGAGGCCGAGACAGAGGTGGTCAGAATGACGGATATCGTCAGTTTGTGCGCGACAGTTTGCGATGATCTATTCGACCAGGGCTACGACGTCGAACTCGCACGCACTGAGCCGGCTGAGCTGCCAGTTCGACGCCTGATGTTGAAGCGTGCCATAGGCAACCTGGTGATGAACGGCGTAAGATACGGAAAGAGAGCCCGAGTCGCCGTAGAGAACCGACCATCGCAAGTCGCTGTTATCATTGATGATGAGGGACCCGGTATACCGCCTGAGCTTATGGAAGATGCCTTCGAACCATTTAAGCAGCTTGTTGGATCACGTACTGAGCGAGGCGGCGGTGTCGGGCTTGGCTTGACTGTGGCTCGCGCAGCGGCGCGCGCTCATGCCGGTGATGTTCTGCTGCGCAATCTCCCCCAGGGTGGACTTCGGGCTGAGCTTCTGTTGTCCAAACTACCGTTGGAACGAATTCCGCAACGGCTAAAGATCGGTTAGTCGACCTACAAATGATTCGGCCGTCCGTAGGGGAAGAGTTTTTTGCTCTGGTTGAATTTTACCTTGATTGACTATTGACCTGAAGCTGCCTTCTCAGAATATCTGGCGGCCACGTGCTTTTAATGAAAGCAATCACTGACGCAATTTCATCGTCGCTGAGGCTACCGCCAAAGGCTGGCATGTCTGTCGGGTAGTCTCGCGGATAAGCGGCTGGCCCGTTCTTGATGATTTGGAACAGGACGATATCAGTATGATGCCAGGTGTGTCCCGTTGCATCGTGTGGTGGTGCCGGCAATCGCCCGTTGGGCAGCCTTTCCCTCCAGTTCGGTTGTCCTTCTAGGTTGGCACCGTGGCAGCTTGCGCAAGCTCGCATATATTCGCGGCGGCCTGTATCAACAGCTCGTTGATCTGTGTAGTCTATCTTCAGGTGGGGGCTTGATGGATAGAGGTACCAAACTGCAGTGCCGACAATGATGCCAGTGAAGAGGAATAGCCACTGGGGCCACGTTATAGACCGCAAGATCGATGAGGAAGTCCGAGCCTTTACCGGGGAGGGACGCCGCCTCTTCGTCACAGCGCAACCCCCTATCGGAAGAGCTGCTGTTCGGTGAAAGTGGCTGTCGCGTGATGGCGTGTGTCTATCACCTCCTTTTGCATCTGGCTGGCGCCGGTCCGGTACCTGAACGTTAAGGCACTTCGTTGCGCGTTCATCTACTTGGCCTTGATGATTTGATTCGTAACGTCTGGACCGCAGGCCTTTTCGAGTGCGTCCGCTTCTTCCTCAGCATGTGCGGCTTGTTGTGCGTTGTCTCTCCGTGCTGAAAATTCTTCCATGGCCTGCTGCAAACGGGCATCTAAGGTTTTCATCAGTAGCTGCCGTGCGTCGGAAGGCGTTTTCGCCTGAACAGCCAGACCCCCTGACAATTCCAGCGAGAGAGCCGCTTGCAGCTGCACCAGGTACAGCCGCAGAACGGCGTCATCGACAGCCACATGCCGTTGCTCATGCGCCGTCACGAAGTCCCGTACGCATCTGTTGCCCTGTGTCTCCTGCGCGAGAAGAATCTTGCGTTCCTGGAGGCCAAAGTTGATGGTGATAGTCCTCAGAACGAGGCAGACACCACCGGTCGATATGTCGTGGCCGACGGCCTTGATTGACGACTTGACGCCGATCTTGGCTTGATAGAAGCCAAGTGCCGGACCTTTACGATCACCACCTCCTTGTGCAGCGGCATGAGATAGCTGCGTAAGATCCGAAATTGTCTTCTCCAGATCGAACTCAGGTGGCTTTGATAGTGCATCGACCCTTACGGTGGACGGAGGCGGACCGGTGCAGGGCTCTCCTTGCGCCCATGTTGACGCCGTCAGCCACCCACCTTGCGATGTGCAAGCCACTGCAATCCATAAGACGAGTCGGGCGGTTCGGTTTGGGGTGAGCATAGTCAAACTGCCGGGTTGATGCCGGCGTGCGACAGCGAAGCGCGCCGCGCACGCCGGCAGTGGAGATCACTTCTTCTTGTCGATCTTGGTCACGGTAAGCGCACCGTTGACCCGGTCAGCCTCGAACTTCACGTTGTCGCCGACCTTGACTGATTTCAGCATGGCTGGGTCCTTGACCCGGAACACCATCGTCATGCCGTCCATATCGAGGTTCTTGATTGGCCCATGCTTGAGCGTGATCTTGCCGGCGGGCTCGTCGATCTTCATGACTTGACCGTCGACTGGCGGCGTCTGGGCCAAGGCAGCAGATATGCTGCCGAACGCGACCGCTGCTGCCACGGCCAGTGCTGTTGTGAACTTGCGCATATCAATCTCCTTCGTCGGATGTGAGGGTTATTTCACGATCACCTTGCCGAACATGCCGGCCTCGCGATGACCAGGGATCAGGCAAGAGAAGTCGAATTCGCCGGCCTTGGTGAACTTCCAGAGGATTTCGCCGGTCTTCTTGGATGTCAGACGTTTCGCGTTGGGGTCGTCATGTTCCATGTCCGGGTTCTTCTTCATCTCCTCCGCGTGCTTGAGATTTGCCTCGAGCGTCGCCAGCACGAACTCGTGGTCCTGCTCGGCGTTGTTGCGCAGCATGAAGCGGATCTGTTCGCCCTTGCGCACTTCGATCTTGTCGGGGATGAACAACATCTTGCCGTCGGATTCGGTCATCGTGATCTGGACAATCCGGGCAGGCTGCTTAGGGTCAGCCGGTTGTCCCCATGCCGAGTCTTCAGCGTGGCCGTGACCTCCGCCTGGCTTGTGGCCGGGATCAGCGATGGCCGTGCCTGACATCGCCAAAGTGACGATAAGGGGAATAAAAAGCAGCCGTGGACGCATTGCTTGCTCCTGTTGTCGAACGTTGGGTCAGTGGTTGCCGTGGCCGCCGGGCGGCTTGCTGGACGGCTTGCGGGGCGCGGGCGTGCCTCCCTTTTGCAGAGGCACTGGTTGCGGTGTTTTTGGTGCCTGCGGTGCCGGCTGAGCCGGTCCTTGCCACTCGTAGGAGACCGTCCCGGCAGGGTGCTGATACCAGCCGGGGTCTTTGTAGTCGTTGGCGGACAACCCTTCGCGGATCTTCATCACTGTGAACATGCCGCCCATCTCGATCGGCCCGAACTGGCCGAAGCCGGTCATCATTGGCAGCGTGTTGGCCGGCAGTGGCATCTCCATCTCGCCCATGTCCGACATGCCGGCCGTACCCATCGGCATGTAGTCGGGCACCATCCGGCGGATCTTCTGCGTGATCGCGCGCTTGTCGACGCCGATGAAGTTACGCACGTCATGACCCATGGCGTTCATGGCATGGTGCGTCTTGTGGCAATGAAACGCCCAGTCTCCCGGATTGTCGGCCAGCATGTCGAAGGCACGGATGGCGCCCACCGGAACGTCGATGGTGGTCTCCGGCCACTGGGCGCTCTCCGGCACCCAGCCGCCGTCAGTACAGCTCACTCGGATGTCGTGGCCGTGCACATGGATAGGATGGTTGGTCATGGTGAGATTGCCCATCCGCACCCGGATACGGTCACCCAACCGTATCGGCATCACGTCAATGCCGGGAAAGACCCGACTGTTCCAGGTCCACATGTTGAAGTCGGTCATCTCGGCGACTTTGGGGATGTATGTGCCAGGATCGATGTCGTAGGCGCTCATGATGAAAACGAAGTCGCGATCGACGCGCCGGAACTTGGGATCGCGCGGGTGCACGACGAACATGCCCATCATACCCATCGCCATCTGGACCATCTCGTCGGAGTGCGGGTGGTACATGAACGTGCCGCTTTTCTTCAGCGCGAACTCGTAGACGAAGGTCTTGCCTGGCTTGATGTGCGGCTGGACGAGCCCGCCGACACCATCCATGCCTGACGGCAGGATCATGCCGTGCCAGTGGATCGTGGTGTGCTCGGGCAGTCTGTTGGTGACGAAAATGCGCACTTTGTCGCCCTCGACCGCCTCGATCGTTGGACCCGGCGCCTGACCGTTGTAGCCCCACAGATGCGCCACCATGCCGGGCGCAAACTCGCGGACCACCGGTTCGGCGACGAGATGGAACTCCTTCCAGTCGCCGTTCATGCGCCACGGCAGGGTCCAGCCGTTCAAGGTGACGACCGGCTGATAGTCCGGCCCGCTGGTCGGGAAAATCGGCGGCTGCATCGCGGGCTTGTCCATGACAGGCGCCTCCGGGATCGACTGGGCCTGCACGCGACCGCTGACCGCGGCAGCGCCCAGCAGCGCAAGCCCCGACGCTTCGAGAAGACTGCGGCGTGAGATACTCATGGAATGGCTTCCTTTCTTCAGTCGCCGTCGGCGGATCCCGCTCGTGGCGCGCTTGAGCCACCACGCGCAGTGCCAGCGACGGCACCACCACCACCGATGATCGCTGTCTGGAAATCGACTTCATTCACCAGGAAGTCGCGTCTGGCCTCGATCGCCGCGATGTTGCTGGCAATGCTCTCGCGCACCGTCGTGAGCAGCTCGAACACATCGATCAGCATGCCGTTGTAGCGTAGCAACGCCTCGTCGGAGACGATCTTGCGCAACGGCAATACGCTCGTCTGGTACTGACGCGCGATATCGTAGCCGGCGCGGTATGTCTGGTAGGCACCGCGCGCCTGCGAGCGCACGTTGACGGCCTTCTCGGCCAGCCGGTTCAGGGCGGCCAGATAGGTTTCGCGCGCTTGACGCACGCGCGTTTGGCCAAAGTCGAAGATCGGGATTTCGATGGTTAGGTCCGGCCCGAGCCGACTAGTTTTGTCTCGTCCTTCGGCCGTCTTGTCGCTTTCAATCCGACCCGCGAGCCCCAGCTCTAGCAGCGAGACATAGCGTGTAGCCTCTGTGAGGCCCAACGACCTGGCTGTAGCCTCCAGTTCACGCCGCGCCATCAACAGGTCGATGCGGCGCCGAATCGCATCTACCTCGACTTCTGATACGGTGCCGATGTTTCGCGGCAGGGCAGGCAACGTCGCCGGCAGCTTGAAATTGATGTCGCTGCCCCACAAGCCCATCAGACGAATCAGGGCTTCGCGCTCGGTGCGCGCGCGCAGGCGAGCCTGCGCGAGCTGCACGCCAACCTCGGCGTTGAAGGCGCCTGCCCGTGCCTGGTCGAGCTTGTTGGCACCACCTGTTTCGCCCAACTTGCGCATGAGGTCGGCCGCGGCGTCCGCGGAGTTGCGTGCCTGCAGCAGGAAATTGACGAGCTCCTGCGCCGCGACAGCGCGAACCCAGGCACGCCGAGTCTCGCTGGCCAGCTGGAAGGTCGCTTCGACCGCCCTGTATTGTTCCGTGCTAAATCGGCGCTCCGCGATCTCACGGCGCGCCGGGATGGTAAGCAGCGCTAGGATATTGGCAACGATACTGAACTCAAGCTCGAAGCCGCCGCTGCCGGCCACACGCGACAACGACACCAGGGGGTTGGGTGGCAGGCTGGCGGCGACCAGTGCGGCTTCGGAGATGCCGAGCTCGTTGTACGCCGCCTGCAAGCCGCGATTGTTGAGGAGCGCAATCTGTACGGTGCTGTCGGTCGTCAAGGGCTGAGCGAGCAGCGCGTCAACGCGCTCGCGTGCCTGTCGCGCATCGGCGTCGTTGGTGATCTTCACCACGTCCTTACCAATGCCGTTGCGGGCATTCTCCTGGACCACGGACATGCCGCCGTCAGGCGAGAACGAGGCACAACCGGAGAGCAGGACACCGCTGGCGATGGCGACAATGAGACGGCCACCGCTCATGGCGCCCTCCGCGGTGCGACACGCTCGTTGAGCGAGCGCCATGCTGCGGGCTCGACAGGCCTGTAGTCGACGGTACCGGCGGTCACCGGTACGTAGGTCGGCGCTGCGACGGGTGCGGTGCTGTCAGCCGGGTTCGGGCCGACGAACGGGGCGGGCAGGGCACTGGCACAACCACCCAGCACAAGGGCAGAAACGCTCAATACAGATATCTTCATGCAGTCCTCGAATCGAACGTCCGTCGCGAGAGCGTGTTGGATGAGGGCGTATAGGCCTCAAGCGGGGAGGGCAGCTCGGCGTGACAGATCGCGCACGCCAGCACTCAGCGCTCAGCTGAATGACGCTCGACGAGCCCTTCCCTATGGAAAGGGATGTCGGTTGGTGATGACGGTAGTGAGAAAGCCGCGAGCGTCGTCAGCCGAGCAGCGCGTCCCAGAGCTTGGGTGGCCTGTCGAGGCGTTTGGCGAAGGCAGGCAGCACGTAACTGATGATAGGGCGTTCGCTCGTCGCCCGCATCTGCGGCGACCACATATCGACTAGCATCGGTGACGGCAACGCCGGTGTGCACATCGCCACGCAACAGCTCATCGGCGTAAGTTGGCGCTCGCCGCGTGCACCGTCAATGTCGCTCGCTTTCACCTGAGACCCCGACGGTGGGGACGTCGAGACGTGCTTCGGTGCGGCATGATCGCCGTCGTGGCCGCAAGACTCCTCTGCCCCCGCGACAACGTGCCTATGAGGCGTCCCGTGCGCCGTGACAGGGGTCACGTACGCTACGACCGCAAGGCACGCCACCAACGTGCGAAGGAATCGAAGGCAGCCCTTCATAAGGCTCAGCCTAATACCCAGGGATTGCGGCTGCAAGATGCTCACTCTCCTTCTGCTAGCCGATTCCCTCATTGGGTCGCAAAGTCTATCCGTACTGGCGCCGGGTAACGCATAAGGGGGCGTTGGAGACGGTGTCCTTGCTACCCGGGTCGAGGGGCGTCGCACGGTAACGCCGTCACCCGTTCTGCTGCCTCTGCTCGATCCGATCCTGTTCTCGATACTCCTGCCACGCGTGAGGCTGAGTCGACGGACTTGGCTTGTTAACGAACATTTCGAGGTAGGTCTGCCGATCGTGAATATGGCAGTCGGTGGGAGACACCTGACGAATGCTACATTTAGGAAGCGCATCGGCAGGTTCCGGCCTGATCTGTGCCACTGCCGGTGCAAGCGCCAGGATACCGGTCACGGCCAGCACACCAGTCGCGTTGAAACTCTTCATGGGTTTGCCTCCTTCTCTCGCTGACTTATGAGAGCGGCTGTGCTCACCATCTCAAGAGCCTGGGGCCTAACGCGGCGCCTGCGAGCGTGCAAAGCGCTATTGTCCCCCCGTACCACAGGGCAACGAATGGGACCGAGTCATCGGCGCAGTGTAGTGCATAGGCTGTCGCGCTGATGCTGCCAGCAACCAGACCGGTGAGCGCACCGGCGCGTGTGAGATGCGTTGGTGCCGCGCGCCGCACCGCCCACATAACCAGTGCGAATGGCATGATCGCAATGATAGGGATGGAAAGAAGGCATTTCAGCCACTCGTCACCGACGATCATTGTTTCCCAATGTGCGCTAGGTGCGGACAGCAGGCTCAGCGATGCGAGTGCGACGATCCCGACAAAGGGCAGCGCGATCAGGCCAAGCGGCGTCCGTCGTTCCCCACCGGGACGAGCGTATCTGCTGAGGAAGATCAACGCGAAGAACACGACTCCCAATGTGAAAATCAGCTTGCCGATCAGTGAGATCAGGGCATGAGCATTCGTCACATCGTCGCGTCCACCCAGCGTGACGAGGACAGCGGCGATGGCAATCAGGGTGCCGACAGCACCGGCCGTGGCGATCGTGCGGGAGACCTGCCGCCGGTCGATCGCTTCCACATTGGTACTGAGTAGGTCGATCAGGTCATTCGTCTTCATGACGCCTTCTCCCGGCCGATCGCAGCCGACAAGGCCTTGAGCCCACGGTGCACGCTCACTTTCACGGCTGACTCCGTCATGCCGCTGCGGACCGCAGCCTCGGCGACACTGAGGCCGTCCAGCTTCACGTGCTGGATGGCAGTGCGCATTTTCGCGGGTAACTGTGCCATCAGCCGCCCAAGGTCGACGGCGCTTTCGGTATCGACATGGTCTTCGTGTGCGGTGATCTCGCCGGCGGATTCGATCGGCACATCGGCCCGCGACGCCTTGGTCCGGCGCAGATGGTCAATCAGCTTGTAACGAGCGATCGCATAGGCCCAGGGCGTAAACGGCTCGGCTGGATCATATGTATGCCGTCGCGTGTGGATCGCTATCAATGCCTCCTGCACCAGATCCTCCGTCTCCGAGGCACTTCGACCGATGTGTGCCAGCCGGCTCTTGTAGTAGGCCCGTAAATGGCGGCTGAGCCGCTCTAAGAGGTCGCGATGCGCCGCCGCGTCGCCACCAAGGCTGGCTTTCATGAGCTCCCTGAGTTCATCCTCGCCGATTACCATAACGCGCTAGCCTGTACATTCGGAGGAAGAGACGATCCGGTTACACCATCGGGTCGAAAAATTGCTGCCTGAAGGCTTCTCGGCTCTTCGGGCGCATACTGCCCTCACGAGGGCGTGATGTAACGCGTCAACAGCTGTTAGCCGAATACAATAGTGTCCTCTTGTTGCTTGGTCATTGGGAGTCTCGTAACGCATGCAGCGAGCTTCCAAGAAAATCTGACCTTTCCAGTCGCGTGCGGGTCTACGAGGCGGCTGCCATGGGTGGGACATGGGAAGCAGGTTCGGTTCGAATCTGACCGCACCTGCCATCTAGGCCTCCCAAACCCGTGCTTACAGCCTAGAACGAATGAGTGCCCCTGAAGACCCACGTCAACCGAACCTTTGCCGAGCTTGAGCGTCATACGGAGCGGGTGCTCGCCGTTTTGCGGCTGCTCGCCTTGCTAGTCCTGGCCTTGGCTTTCTGGTTTGTCGGGATTCTGGAATCGCGCCACGCAGCAGCGGTGCCACTGGGCGCCTTCGCGATGATCACCTTGATTGGACTGGTGATAGCGCGACGGGGCCTTTTCCGTCCGTGGGTACCGTGGTTCTTGGCCACCCTCGATGTGGTCGTATTGGTCCACTGCCTTGTGATGCTTGCCATGGCAGGCGGGCAGCCATTACACCTCGCTCTCGATACATTGGCGGCATCATTGATTTTCGTGTTTCTCGCCGCGGCGGCTGTGCGGCACCGACCACTCTTGATCCTGTACACTGGCGGACTCTTCGTCCTCCTTTGGATTGCCATTTTTTTGTTGGGGCCGGTCGCCGGCTTCGAGTCATGGAACACCGAAATGCTCACGACGGCTGTCGGACGTCTCGCGACGGTCGGCCTGGTGACTTACGCGTTGTTCATCGCCGTGAAGCGGGCGCAGCGGACGTTGACTGCTTCGATCACCGAAGCGCGCCTGCGAGCGAATCTGTCGCGCTACTTCAGTCCGCAACTCGTGGACGAGATTGCCAATACTGGCAGTGCGGCGCGTTCGTTTCGGCCGCAGAAGGCGGCGATCCTGTTCGCTGACTTGCGCGGATTCACCAGCCTGGCTGAAACGATGCCAGCGGGTAAAGTTGCTGATTTCCTGAATGAGTACAGACGCCGCATAACCGAACCGATTGTCGAACATCATGGCGCGATCGATAAATTCATCGGTGATGGGGTGATGGCGATTTTCGGCGTACCGGAGCCCCGCGCGGACGACGCACGCAATGCCGTGCTGAGTGGCTTGGCAGTGGTCTCGGCGATCGAGAAGTGGAGCGCCGAGCGGATTGCAAAGGGACTGCCGCCGCTGGGAATCGGCGTCGGAATCCACTACGGCGACGTCATCGCGGGCACCTTAGGAGATGAGCATAGGCTCGAGTACACGGCTATTGGCGATACTGTGAACACCGCCGCGCGTATTGAGCGGCTGACAGCTGACATTGGCGTGCCGCTACTGGTCTCTGCCGATGTCCTCGCGTCGGCGCCTGGCGTGGAAAAGGACTTGCGATCAACTGTGCTTTCCGTCCAATTCCTGCGAGGGCGTAGTCAACCCATCAGCCTGTACCGATTGGAACGAAATGGGCAACCCGTAATGCGGCCGGAAGATCGCGAATATTTCAAGCCATCGACTTTGGCCGATGCACATTGAGGGGGTCGAAACCACCACGGTGCTGATCTGCGGCCAGACAGCGTGTCCGCGTCCGAAATAACTATGTAGGGCAGGGATCGTCCGATCCTACATGCTGTGGGACATGTCCCGGCATCGGATTCGCGGAAACATATCGTCAGAAGAGCGCAGTCGATCTGCTTGGACATGTGCAAGCCGGGCTGAACCCAACAATGGCCGCGGCAATCCGAGCCGTATTGCCTGACGTGCTCTTCGCCCTTCTCTTCACATCCACGTGACGACCGTAACCCGGCAGCGGGCCGATCCGAAATCACAAGCAGAAGCAAGCACACAGGAGAGGCTAGATGCTTCGAACTCGTAGCATCGTCAGCAGCGTCGCTGCTGCTCTGATAACCACGCTGTCCGGCGTTGCTGCCGCCGCGCCCCAGGACTACCGCTTTGAAGTCGTTCGGGTGCAGCCTGCTGGTCCTGGGGCGACGGATGTATCCGTTCGGCTCGTGAATGTCCGGGACGGCAAGCCCGCGGTTGGTGCAGTTATCGCCGAAAGCACGATTGATATGGCGCCGTCCGGCATGAAGGACATGAAGGGCACCGCAACCCTTACCGACAGCAGCAGGGCCGGCATCTATCATTTCCGTACCTACACCAACATGGCAGGCAACTGGGCGCTGCACCTGGCGGCCACGGTTCCAGGTGAAACCAGAATCGAGCGAACGTTCATTCCCACAGCCAAGGTCACGTACACCCGCACGATCCGAGGCGAGCCTGAAGTCGTGGCGAGGCACCGTCACATTCGGTGCCAAGTGACGCAGCGCGCAAATGCCTGGGGCGTCACGAGTCCCGTGGGGACGCCATCGGGAATAGGTGTCCTCACGAAATCAAGCAATGCGTCAACACTATTCGGAGAACGACATGATTCGTAGATCAACGAGCCTCTTTGCCACCGTAGTCATTCTCGGCGGCTTCACGGCCGCGACGGCGGCTTTGGCTCAAGCGCCGGCTCCTTCATCTCCGCAACCGCAAGGCCAGGGTATGATGAAGGGACACGGTGGCATGATGATGAGCCCTATGGATCCTGATCACATGAAGCAGATGGCTCGAATGATGGAGAACTGTAACAGGATGATGGAGCGCATGAGCGAGGACAAGTCGAGCCCTCCCAACGGCTCGCCGCCTGCCAAAGGCAACTGAGGATCGAACTGTGATTGCGGGACGGGAGCGGTGCGCTCCAGCCCCGCCCGCCGTCGCCCGCTCCATCGCGTAGTTCGCGACGCTAGAGGAGCGACCCGCATGTCCATGAAATTGCGCCGACTTGAGTTCGGCTCGGCGCTCTGCGCATTCCTCATCGCCGCCGGCGTGCCTGGTGCGACCAATGCAGAATCGCATCGCATCACCGATCCGGCGCCCCCTGAAGTTCGGCCACTTGAGCTGGAGTGCTTGGCGCTGGCCATACGGGTACATCCGTGCCACGTGCATCGGCCGGAGACGTTCGATCGGCTACCGAAGAACGATCCCGCCCTCTCTGATCCGCATGCCCGAGAGGAATATATTAACCACATGAAGGCACGCAGCCGGAACCGAGATCGGTCGGGAGTGCCGCGCCGGTGATCGTGTCGCGTCCTAACCGCATCGTGAGTGGGAGACTAAAGCCATGCTCATATCCACTCGGCAGTTAGTGAGCGGGCTGGCCGCAGTATTGCTGTTCACCACGGCGACACTGAGTACGGCGGAGGCAAGCCATCAATGCCGCAACGGACTCAACATCCCCGGCAATTGGTCGTTTGGAAGCTACTCGGGACGCATCATTCGCGACCGAGCGACGCCGCTCTTGGTCGAAACCGACCAGCGACTTCATACTGCAGTCGCCAAAATGATTTCTGTCGATCGTGGCCAGCAACTACGAACTGCGCTCACTGCGTTGCACCGAGCGGCAGTGACAATGGCGGAGGTCGAGCTCTGCTATGGAAAGAATGTTCCGATGCGCCGTCTGGCCGCACAGTCCTCCGATTGGCAATGGCGCAGCTTGAAGTTTTGGGAGCGAAATCCCCAGCCTGCAGTCGCCATGGATCCTGCCAACGTGGCTGTATTGGGCGCTATTTTGGCGCGCCTGTCTGCTCCAAACAACCCGACACCGCACGATGAGAGTATCGATCGCAAGTTCGCGCTCTACATGATTCCGCACATGCAGGAGACGATTGCGCTCACGCGCATTGCGCAGCAATGGTTTGCCGCAGAGGAACTACACAGGTCCGTCGACTTGGGGAGCGCCGAGCTGGTGATTATGCAAGCGTATGCCGTTCAACAATAGCGAGTGCCGCCTGCACCGATCATCGTGATAGCTTCCGGACTTCGCGCTGCAGTGACCGCGGGACAGTCGTACAGCCATCACAAGATTCGTGACACCGCGTGGACCCCCTTAAGTCCTGTCCCGAATCGAGCGATGGCATCCCGGTGTCGAGTCAGTTCACTATAGGGTAGGAACCGCACCTGGAGATCTGCCACGCGGCTGAACGCAGGCCGGCGAAGCTGCGTTCGGACTTCTTCCTCGCGTGCATCCGGTGCGACCAGGAAGAGTCCGTCTATCGCATGCATGTCGCTGCTTAGGGCAAGGTCAAGCATACGGACAATGCCCGAATAAATCGAAGTTGTGTGCTCAACCTCAAAGGCCGCTATGACGCGCGTGGTCTCTCTATTGAGCCACAGGACGTCAATAAGACGGATCGATTCTGCGCCTGACCCCATTTCGATCGACTCGGGCAAGCAGTCTAAGCATCCGGCGCTCAGCGGTTCGCCGTCATGTACGCGGCCCCGATCGTTGGCAGCAATCCAGACGTCATATCCCAGAGCCCGCCCCAATTGCGGCATGACCGTCGCCGTGAACCACCGATCCGCCGCGACCTTGTCGACAAGCCAGCGGAAGCGCCGCATCAAATCGTCGATGTCGGCCTCCTCGCTGCCCGGGCCTGCATGAGTAGTCAACGGGGCAGGATTTCCGACTTGAAGGTAAACCGGCAGGGCCGGATAGTGGTTCGCCACGAGCCTGGCATAGGCATAGTCGTCGTCGTCAAACACAGCCACTTTGACGACGCATCGCGGTCCGCTCGCCCCCGCCGCGACGCAATCGTCAAGGGCCTGCCAGTCCGTTGCCATCCCCGAAGACGGCGGCTTCGGGCTGAGCATCAGCCATTCGAGCGCGGCAAACCAAGGCTGCGGCACGCTGCCTTGGGTTTCCAGAGCGAAGCTGTACCCCCTCTGGCGTCCCAGCGCGATGAGCCGCGCCAGAGGTTGAAGAGCCGGATTGCCGCCCGACAGCGACACGAGGACAGGCACGGACCCGGCCAAACGCTCGACCTGTGCCAGGATCTCGGCCGGCGTCATCAATGTCCATTCGTTGCGGAATTCGGGCAGCACCGCATAGAGCGTGTCGCACCAGTGGCAGCGATAGTCGCAACCGCCCGTGCGCACGAATACGGTCGGGCGTCCAATCAACGGACCCTCGCCCTGGATCGTCGGACCGAAGATTTCGCTGATGCGAATGCGCTCCTTCATGGACGGTATTCAGCCCAGGTTTTTGGGGTCTCACTGACGCGGACGGCTACAACCTCCGACCAGCGCGCGTTGCACCAGTCGTAGATCCACTTCGCGATGACCTCGCTGGTTGTCCGGTTGTGTACGAGGACCTCGTTGAGGTGCCGATGGTCGAGGTTTTCGTCGATGAACTCCTTTAGCACCGAGAGTTCACGATAGTCGCGGACAAAGCCGACCGAATCGAGCTCGGCCGATTGCAGCACAACCTCAACTTCATAGTTGTGGCCGTGGAGCCGGGCGCAGGGATGCTGTTCCGGCAGGCCGCCGATCACGTGCGAAGCCGAGAACGTAAACCGCTTGGCGATGATGTACATGGCGCCCTATCGCCGTTGTCTTGCCCGGTGCTCCCGGCACGCTTCGATCCAGTAATCCGGATCCTCGTAAGGCGTTGGATCGTCTTGGCCGGCAAGGTGAAAGGCCTCGCGCCGCTCGACGCAGGTGCCGCAGCGACCGCAATGAAGGGATCCGCCCTGGTAACACGACCAGGTTTCGGCAAAAGGGACGCCAAGACGCACGCCTTCGCGCACGATGTCAGCTTTGCTGATCCGCAAGAACGGTGTGTAGAGGGCAATCTTCGCCAGCCCCTCCAGCGCGTGGCGCTGCATTGTCTCGAAGGCTTCGACGAAAGCCGGGCGGCAGTCCGGGTATATGAAATGGTCGCCGCCGTGGACCGCGGCCGCCACGGCATCGGCCGGTCCCGCTGCGGCGACCCCGAAGGCGACCGCAAGCATGATAGCGTTGCGGTTGGGTACTACGGTGACCCGCATGGAGTCTTCCGCATAATGCCCCTCAGGGACCGGTCCACCGCTGGTCAGCGCCGATCCGGTCAGGAGGCGTCCGACCGCGGTGATATCGACGACGTCGTGTGGCACGCCGAGGCGCGAGGCGCACCTCCGCGCATAGTCCAGCTCCTTTTTGTGGCGTTGGCCGTAGTCGAACGACACGAGGCGGCTGAGGGTTCTTTCGGCGGCGACTTTGTGGGCGAGCGTGACGGAGTCCAGTCCGCCGGAACAGATAACGATGGTCTTCACGAGCGTTCCTTGTTTTGACCGGGTAGGCTGCGACCGGATCGGCTCACGCGCCGACAGACGTGCGGATCACCCCGGACAGGGCGCTATCCGCGAAGCAGACAGAACAACCGACCGAATGGGCCAGCCAAACGATCACCCTGTCCGCCTTCTGGCGCAAAAAGAACCTGTCTTGTGCGGATGTCAATGGGGACGCGGGCAGCCGAAAAACGTGCTGGGAAGGGCTCGCCATTTGGGCTTCGCGACCTCTTTCGGAATCACGCCAGCCCCGACCACTCAGCCGCTTTCGAGACAGACGCGGAGCTTGTGTGGAAATTGGCGGCCCTAGCGAAGAATGGGGACGATCCTCCAGTCAGAAATGGGCCGAGAATCCGCGTACTTCGACCAAGTGGTGACTACGAACGAATGTCGGTCTCGGTGGCTGCGGGCCCGCGCTTTGGTACGCGGCCGTACGAAACAGCCCGCACTCGCTACCGGCAGACCACCACCGGGAACGAGATGTCGCAATTTGAGATCAATGGGGGCCCAGGTTTTGCACTTAGGCTGCGGCTCGAACTAGCAAGTAAAGCTGGTTGCACTCCCCCGATTTGAACCTACGCCGACCTCAACTTGCCGATCCTTAACTCAGCCTCCTGAAAAAGAGCATTCGGTTCGTCGACCGCATGCGCCTGCTCATCGTGGTTGACACGACTTCGCGCGAGT
>Ga0187894_10000993_pt1 | contig 37685 bp, 32 predicted proteins | sample GBC1701081metaG_FD_136650 | JGI IMG/M metagenome (GOLD analysis project Ga0187894, IMG submission 136650) | White microbial mat communities from a lava cave in the Kipuka Kanohina Cave System on the Island of Hawaii, USA - GBC170108-1 metaG ... | reverse complement strand
TGGTCATGGACGAGGCGACCTCGAGCGTCGACCCCGAGACCGAATGGCTCGTCCAGGACGCGCTCGAGAAGCTCCTCGCGGGGCGGACGGCGCTCATCATCGCGCACCGGCTCTCGACCATCGAGCACGCCGACCGGATCATCGTCCTGCACAAGGGGCGGCTGCGGGAGGAGGGGACGCACGCCGAGCTGCTCGCGCGCGACGGCATCTACGCTCGGCTCTATCGCGTGCAGTACGCGAGCGGGGCGATCCCCGTCGAGGCGTCGGCCGCGGCGCGATCGTGAGGCGCGTCGGGCGCGTCGCGCTCGTCGCGCTCGCTCTCGCGGCGAGCGGGTGCGGCATCGGGTACGTCGTGCGCGCCGGCTACTCCGAGGCGCGCATCCTGTGGCGACGCGAGCCGATCACCAGCGTGCTCGCGCGTCCCGACCTCGATCCCGGCCTGCGCGAGCGGCTCGAGCTGGTCCTCGCGGTGCGCGCCTTCGCCCGCGACGGCCTCGGACTGCGCGTCGGCGAGAGCTTCGCCACCTTCGCGGACGTCGACGGCGACGCGACGGTGTGGGTCGTGTCGGCGGCGTACCGCGACCGCTTGGAGGCATACACGTGGTGGTTCCCGGTGGTCGGACGGGTCCCGTACAAGGGCTTCTTCGACCGGGGTGACGCGACCGCGCTCGCGGGGACGCTCGAGGCCGACCAGCTCGACGTCGACGTCCGCTCGGCGTCGGCGTTCAGCACGCTCGGCTGGTTCGCCGACCCGCTGCTCTCGACGACGGCGCGCGCCGATCCGGTGCGCCTCGCCGAGACCGTGATCCACGAGCTCTTCCACGCCACGCTCTATCTGCCCGGCGAGGCGACATTCAACGAGAGCGCCGCGACCTTCGTCGGCCACCGTGGCGCGATCGCGTTCTTCTGCGACGGACCGGGAGAGAACGTGGAGCGATGCGGAACGGCGATCCGGCGCTGGGACGCCGAGCGTGCGCACGGGCGGGTGGTGGCGCGCCTCGTTCGCCGGCTGCGCGCGCTCTACGCGAGCGGCGCCGCGCCGCAGGCAATCCAGCGGCAGCGACGCGTGCTCGCCGCGCGGGCGGCGGCCACGATCGAGCGCAGGCATCTCGGGGACCCGCGCGAGCTCTCGCCGCCGAACAACGCCCGGCTGCTGGCCGTGGTCACCTACGAGACCGACCTCGACGTGTTCGACGGCCTCGTGGCGCCGGGACGGCCGCTGCGGCCGGCGATCGCGGCGATCGTGGCGCGGGCCCGCGGCGCGGCCGACCCCTTCGCCGCCGTGCGCGCGATCGACCCGCACACGTTGCAAACGGACGCGGCGGGACTAGACTCGACGCTGCCATGGCGCCAGTCGCATTCGCCGTGGACGTCATGCTGGGTCGCCTCGCGCGCTGGCTCCGCATCCTCGGACATGACGTCGCGTACGGTTCCCACCTGCACGGCGCGGGGCTCGTGCAGCGCGCGCGCGCCGAGGATCGGATGATCCTCACCCGCGACACCCAGCTGGTGCGCTACCCGAATCTGCCGCCCCACGTTTTCATCACGAGCGATCACTTTCGGGACCAGCTCCGGCAGGTGGCGGGCGCGGTGCCGCTCGCCGCGGGCGCGAGCTTCACCCGCTGCGTCGAGTGCAATCGCATCCTCGAAGAGGCGGCCCGGGACGCGGTGCGCGAGCGCGTCCCGCCGTACGTCTCCCAGACCCAGGCGCGCTTCTGGACCTGCGCCGCCTGCCACCGCGTCTTCTGGCCGGCGACGCATCACGCGCGCATGCGGGCGGAGCTCGACGCCCTCGGGCTCGGAGCATGCACATGACCGCCGACGTGGAGCCGCCGACGTTTCCGGTCGCGCGTTGCGCGCCGTGCGACCGCGAGGTGCTGGCGCACGTGTGGGTCGACGGTAGCGGCGACGAGCAGTACGGCTGCATCCACTGCGATGCGCTGCTCGATCCGTCCGAGCTGCGCTGGGTGGCCGAGGCGGAGCTCGACGCCATCGGCTACGGGCTCCTCGCCGAGCGCGAGCACTGCGGCCGGCCGGACTGCGGGGGAGGGCGCTGCGGCCGCGGATAGCGTCGCTGTGCGGGGTGCGCTGGTAGTCCGATTTTCGCCGTGGTAGGCCCTCCCGATCACCCGCCAGGAGGGACGACGCACCATGAACGAGCGAGTTCGTGAGATCCTCAGCTGGTACTCCAGCGACAATCCGGGGACGCTGACGAACCTGGCGCGGCTCCTCAACACGGGCCGCCTGGGGGGCACCGGCAAGTTCGTGATCCTCCCCGTCGACCAGGGCTTCGAGCACGGGCCGGCGCGGTCGTTCGCGAAGAATCCCGACGGCTACGACCCTCGTTACCACTTCCGCCTGGCCCTCGACGCGGGGTGCAACGCGTACGCGGCGCCGCTCGGGTTCATCGAGGCGGGCGCGGCCGAGTTCGCCGGCGAGATCCCGCTCATCCTCAAGCTCAACAACTCGGACTCGCTCTACGGCGGCACCGATCCGTGCCCGGCGCTCACCGGCAGCGTCGACGAGGCGCTGCGGCTCGGCTGCGTCGCGATCGGCTTCACGATCTATCCGGCGTCGGCGTTCCGCAACGAGATGTACCGGCAGATCCGCGATCTCACCGAAGAGGCGAAGCGCAAGGGCCTGGCCGTCGTCGTGTGGTCCTACCCGCGCGGCTCGGGCATCTCGAAGGAAGGCGAGACCGCCATCGACGTGTGCGCCTACGCCGCGCAGATCGCGGCGCAGCTCGGCGCGCACGTGATCAAGGTGAAGCCCCCGACGGCGCACATCGAGCAGGCCGCCGCGAAGAAGGTCTACGAGAGCGAGAAGATCAAGATCGACACCCTCGCCGATCGCGTGCGGCACGTCGTGCAGAGCGCGTTCGGCGGCCGCCGGATCGTCATCTTCTCGGGCGGCGAGGCGAAGGGGAACGACGCCATGTTCGACGAGGTTCGCGCCATCCGCGACGGCGGCGGCTTCGGCTCGATCATCGGCCGCAACTCGTTCCAGCGCCCCAAGCAGGACGCGCTCGCGTTCCTCGGGACCGTCATGGACATCTACGCCGGCAAGGTGAAGTGACGTGCCGGCCGGGGGGGTGAACTTCGAAATCCTGTCGCGATCGTTCTTGAAGGTCGCGGAGGAGGCCGCCATCGCCGCCGCGCGGACGATGGGGCAAGGCAAGCGCAAGCACTCCGACCACGTCGCCGTCGAGGCCATGCGGACGGCAATGGACCAGCTCGCGATGCGTGGCACCATCGTCATCGGCGAGGGCGAGCGCGACGAGGCGCCGATGCTGTACGTCGGCGAGAAGGTCGGGCTCGGCGGCCCGAGCGACCTCGAGATCGACATCGCGGTCGATCCGCTCGAGGGGACGAACCTGTGCGCGACGGGATCCCCCGGCGCGATCGCCGTGCTCGCCGCCGCGACCAAGGGCGGTCTGCTGCACGCGCCCGACATGTACATGGACAAGCTCGTGGTCGGGCCCGCCGCGCGCGACCACGTCGATCTCGACGCGCCGCCGGCCGACAACCTGAAGGCCATCGCGAAGGCGCTCAATCGCGACGTCGAGGATCTCGTCGTCATCGTCCTCGATCGCGAGCGGCACGTGAAGCTGATCGACGACATCCGCACCGCGGGCGCGCGCATCAAGCTCATCAGCGACGGCGACCTCTCGCCGGCGATCGCGGCCGCCGTGCGCGGCACGAACGTGCACGCGGTCATGGGCATCGGCGGCGCGCCGGAGGGCGTGCTCGCGGCCGCCGCCATGCGCTGCCTCGGGGGCGGCATGCGCGGCCGCCTCGTCGTCGCCAAAGAGGGACAGCTCGAGCGCCTGAAGAAGATGGGCGTGACGGACCTGAGCAAGGTCTACACCGAGAAGGACCTCGCCCCCGCGGACGACCTGCTGTTCGTCGCGACCGGCGTGACCGAGGGCGCCTTCATGCGCGGCGTGCGCTTCTTCGGCGGCGGCGTGCGCACGAGCTCCATCATCATGTCGCTGGGCGAGCGCCACATCCGGTTCGTCGACACCGTCCACGTCGATGAAGGCAGCGAGGTCGTCGTCGAGTTCTGACGCCGGCCGTGGACGAGCCGCCGCGCGGAAGCACGATCGGACGGGCGCTCGGCGTCGTCACGCTGCACCTGGCGCTCGTGCTCTGGCTCACGTGGCCGCTCGGCGCGAACCTCGCGACCCACGTGCCCCACACGCGCGAGATCGCGTCGACCGACCTGCCGTACTGCGCGTGGGTGCTGGCCTACGAGACGCACACGCTCGCCACGCACCCGGCGTCGATCCTCGACGCCAACGTCTACCACCCGGCACCGCGCACGCTCTTCTACGGCCCGACCTACCTCGCCGCGCTGCCGATCTACGCGCCGGTGTGGGCCGCGACGGGGAATCCGACCCTCGCGATCAACGTCGTGTTCCTCGCGGGGCTCGCGCTCACGAGCGCGGCGCTGCACTGGGTCGTCTGGCGATGGACCGCGTCGCACGCGGCGGGCGTCGTCGCGGGATGGACGTTCCTGCTCTCGCGCTGGACCATCGCGTGGTTCGTTCCCACGGTGCCGCCCTACGGAATGCTCTGGTGCTTCCCGTTCATCGTCGCCGCGGTGGCGAGCCCGGCGCGGAGCTGGGGGGAGGCGCTGCGGCTCGTGCCGCTCGTGGTCCTGCAGAGTCTCGCCGATCTCGTCTTCATCGCCGGCGCCGTGATCGTGCCGGCCGGTGCGATCGGCGTCGCGCGTCTCGTCCGTCCCTCGACGCGCCGGGCCGGGCTCCGGCTGCTGGCCGCCCTCGGGCTCGCACTCGTCGTGCTGTCGCCGCTCTACCTCGGGTACGCCGACGTGAAGCGGCGCGAGCCGAACATCTCGTCGGTGTGGTTCTCGTGGAACGAGCTGACCCCGCTCCCGGTCGGCCTCCTCGACGAGCACGTGCCCCTCGCCATACCGCACCTCGTGTGGCCGCTCGTGCTCGCCGGCGCGGTGCTCCTCGCGCTGCGACGGGGCCGCGGCCCGGTGCCGCCGCGGGCATGGGGGCACGCCGCGCTCTGGCTCGCCCTCGGCACGGCGCTCGCGCTGAACGTGACCTCGCTGCCCGGCGTCGGGCCGTTTCGCATGCCGCATTTCCTGCTGCTCGACGCCCTGGGCATGGGCACCGTGCTGCGCGTGTCGAGCCGCTTCGCGGTGGCGGCGCTGATCGGCGTCTCACTTCTCGCCGGGCTCGCCTTCGCCGAGCTCACCGCCCGCGCGCGTACGAGCGTCGCCGCGCTCCTCGCGGTGGGCCTGATGGCGCTCACCTGGGCCGAGTGCCGCGAGAACTGGTTTCGCTGGATCGTAGGTCGGCAGCCGGTTCCCGCGGTGTACCCGCTCGAGGAGGGGCTCGAGCCGTCGCCGATCACGGAGTTCCTGCGGGCGAGCGATGCCGTCGTGCTCGAGCTGCCGCTGCTCTCACGCGTCGTCGCGGGACGCCCGCATGCCAAGGCGATGCTCCGCTCGACCTTCTATTGGCGGCCGCTCTTGAACGGGTATGGCAGCTATTATCCGTCGGGATTCGCCGAGCGGATGGAGCTGGCCCAGCGCGCCCCCGATCCCGAGGCGTTGCGGGCGCTGCAGGGCGAGACCGGCCTGACGCACGTGCTCGTGAACGTCGGCACGGCGCTCTCACGAACCATCTGGATGCGCGCCGCCGCGGCGCCCGGGTCCGGCCTGCACCTCGTCGCCGAGGACGACGTGACGCTGCTCTTCGCGGTCGAGTTCCCGCCTCAGTTGCCCGGCGCGGGACCCACCGCGCCGTCGTCGCCGACGACGTAGCCGAGCGCCTCGAGGTTGCGCCGCGTGGCCGCGTCGGGACCGCCGCCGGGTCTCGTGGCGCTGCGTTGCGGTCGCGCGACGAAGGCGTCCAGCGTCTGGACGAGCGGCGGTGGCACCGCGTCCGGCGCGAGGCGCGCGTGCTGGCCGGGGTCGCGTGCGAGGTCGTAGCACTCGAGCTCGCCGGTCGTCACGTGGCGCGTACACGAATGGGTGAACGTCTCGGCCGCCACGAGATCCGTCGTGCGCACCGACTCCGCCGACATGGCCTCGCTGAAGACGGTCGCACGATCGTGCTCGGCAGCGTCCGACGCGAGGAGCGGCACGAGGCTCGCGCCGTCGACCTGCGAGAGCGCGGGCGCGGCGGCGAGGGCGAGGATCGTCGGCGCGAGATCGACCAGCGACACCGGAGTCGCGACGCGACGCCCGGCCGGCACGTGGCCCGGCCAACGCAGGATGAGCGGAACCCGCAGCGTCTCGTCGTAGAGCTGGTAGCCATGGAATCGTTGGCCGTGCTCGAGGAACTCCTCGCCGTGGTCCGAGGTGAGGACCACCAGCGTGTCGCCCTCGAGGCCGAGGTTCGCGAGCGCCGTCAGCACCGTACCGACGGCGTCGTCGGCGACGCGCGCTTCCTGCAGGTAGCGCAGGTGGTCGCGCTCGATGCCCGGTGGGATGGTCGCGATGTCCTCGAACAGGGTGCGATATGTCTCGGGCGGGAAGTAGGGCGCGTGCACCTGATACGTGTGCAGGAAGAGGAAGAAGCGGCGACCCGTGTTCGCGCGCAGCCAGGCCGCGCCGCGCCCGAACGTCTCCATGGCGTGGCCGGTGCCCTGCTGCGCCTTGTTCTCGTCGTAGAGGCCGAAGCCGCGATCGATGCCGGACTCGGCGAGCAGGAACCCGTCCTCGGTGAACGCGGTCGTGGCGTAGCCCTGCGCGCGAAGCGCTTGTGCCAGCGTCGCGACGGCCGGCGCGAGGACCTCGCCCAGGCGCCGTACGCCGTGCGCTCGGTAGTAGAGGCCGGTCAGCATGCTCACGTGCGAGGGCAGCGTCAGCGGAAACGGCGCGACGGTCCGCTCGAACAGCGTGCCGCTCCGGGCGAGCTCGCGGTCGATATGCGGGGTCGTCGGCCAGCGCTGGCCGTAGGTGCCCACGGCATCGGCCCGCAGCGTGTCGAGCGAGATGAGGAGCACGTTCGGACCCTGCGGCGGCGCGACCGGGCCGACCAGCGTGGGATCGCCCCACACCGGCAGCGAGCTGCGGGTGTCCGCCGGATCGACCGTGCGCACCTCGAAGCGCAGCCGCACCTCGCGACCCGCCGTCGCCGCGAGCGGGATCGTGGCCGGAACCCAGCGTCGGTCGTCGCGGCTGTCCGGATCCATCACCGTCGACCAAATCTCCTTCGCCTCTGTTCCGCCCGTCTCGATCGTGACGGCGAAGCGCAGGCGTGGCGAGATCTCCCACGCCTCGGGTTGCACGCCCACGGCGAGCTCCAGCTGCGCGCCCGACGGGATGGCGATTGGCGCCGTCACGACGTCGCGCGACGCCAGCGCCGGCGCCGGCAGCGCTCCGATCGCGACGTCGAACGCGCCGTCGACCGGAAGGTCCTTCAGGTCGACGACGATGGCGGCACGACCGTTCTCGACGCGGACGAGCGCCGTCGCCGAGCGATCCGAAGCGCCCGCGTGCGGATGCACCCAGCTCCGCGCGACGAGCCATGCCGCGGGTGCGAGCCGGGGCTCGAGATCGACCACGTACTCCTTCCGCCCCTCGGCCGGCACCCGCTCGTCTCGTCGCAGGAGCAGCGTCGCGAGGGTGCTCCGTCCGAGCACGGGCTGCCACTGGTCCGCCAGCGACACGGACGGCGGCGGCTCCGTGGCGGCATCCGCGAACCGCACGAGCGGCCCGACCGGACCCGGAGGCCCAGACGCCTCCCGACACGCGCACGCCGCGAGGAGCGCACCAACAAGAAGGCGCCGCCACATCTCCGGCAGCGTCCGTACCGGTGCCTAAGCCGAGCCGCAAGCGAAGCGCCGCGGCCCGAACCTGCGATCGTGGCAGCGGGGGCGCGGGGCAACCTCCCGGAGCCGAGAGCGCGGCCAACGCGTCGCCCCGGGGAGCTCTAGGCGGAGACGGCCGCGCGCCTTGTCGGCTCCGGGAGGTTGCCCCGCGCCCCCGCTGCCACGCCCGGCACTCGCGACTCGAGCACCCGCTTCACGAGCGCATCCAGCGACACGGCGCCGGGCCCCGACACGACCAGGTAGGCGAGCAGCGCGATGTAGTGCAGCTCCTCCTTGCCGAAGAGGTCGCGAGCCGTGTCGAGCTGCGGCCAGACCGCCGTCTTGATCGCGACGATCATGGTGACGATGAGCGGGATCGAGAGGAGCCGGGTGCCGAGCCCGACGAGGACGAGGGTGCCGCCGACCAGCTCGACCGCGGAGGCGAAGGGCGCCTGCAGCTCCGGATACGGGATGCCGAGCTCGCGGAAGAAGTTGACGATGTCGGGCAGGTTGTGGAGCTTGCCCCAGCCGGTCGGGATGAAGATCGCGCCGATGATGAGCCGGGCGAGCAGGGGCGGCGCCCAGTCGATCCGCCGCAGCAGGGCCAGCATCGTTCGCCACAGGGTTCGAAGCGTCTCCATCGACCGGATCCTCCTCGCGAATGGATGCCACCCGGCCAAATCCGTTACAGTCGGCCCGTGATCCCGTTCGTGAAGGGCCATGGCCTCGGGAACGACTACCTCGTGGTCGATGCGGGCGATCTGGGCGGCGAGGCGCCCCCGCCCGAAACCGTCCGTCTCTGGTGCGATCGCCACCGCGGCGTCGGTGCCGACGGCATCCTGGTTCGGGTTCCGAGTCCGACCGCCGACTTCGGCGTCCGCATCTTCAACCCCGACGGGAGCGAGGCGGAGAAGTCCGGCAACGGGCTGCGGATCTTCGCGAAGTACCTGCTCGACCACGGGCACGCGGTGGCGCCGCGCTTCACGGTGGAGACCGCCGGCGGCGTGGTCGCGTGCGAGTGCCACCTGGTTGCGGGCCGGGTGGACGCCGTTACGGTCGAGATGGGACGGGCCACGTTCGTCCCGGCCGAGATCCCGATGCTGGGCGTGGCCGGTGAAGCGGTCGAGGTGCCGCTCGACGTCCCCGGTGGTGAGCGCATCGTCGTGACGGCGGTGTCGATCGGCAATCCGCACTGCGTGGTTTTCCGCGACGCCGTGGACGAGGCTGCGTGCCGCGCCCTCGGGCCCGTCCTCGAGCGCCACGCGGCCTTCCCGAGACGCACCAACGTCCAGCTCGCGCGCGCCCTCGGGCCGGACGCGGTCGACATCCGCATCTGGGAGCGCGGGGCCGGCTACACGCTCGCCTCCGGCTCGTCGTCGTGCGGCGCGGCCGCGGCGGCGGTGCGCACGGGCCGCTGCGAGCCGGGACGCATCCGCGTGCGGATGCCGGGCGGAGAGCTGATCGTGCACGTGCGCGCCGACTGGTCGCTGCGGCTCGAAGGACCCGTCGTCGAGGTGTTCACCGGCCGGATCGCGCTCCCGCCGACCTGATGCGCCGGACCGTAGCGATCTCCCTCGGCGCCATCGTGCTGGCAAGTCTGCTGGGCGCGTCCGTCCGCGCCATCGCCGAGACGCCCGCGCGCCCGGTCGACGCCCAGCGCCTCGTCTTCCTGCTGGAGTACGTCGGTACCGACTACGACGGCGCGGTGCGCGACGGCGCCGTCCTGAACCAGCTCGAGTACGGCGAGGTGCTGCGGTTCACCAAGCAGCTCATCCGCGAGTACGGTGCCAGCCCGGGTCGCTCCGAGGCAGTGGTCGCGGGTTTGCGCGAGCTGGAGCAGTCGATCGAGCGGCGAGCACCCGCCGCCGAGGTGTGGTCGGCGACGCGGCGCCTGCTGCCGGAGTTCGCGCGCACGCTGGGCGGCGCCGCGCGTCCGAGCGCGCCACCGAACCTCGCCGACGGGCGCCGGCTATGGGCCGCCGACTGCGCTCCGTGCCATGGGCCGGCGGGCGCCGGCGACGGACCCGCGTCGCCCGACATGGAGCCGCCACCCACGGCGTTGCGCGGCGAGTACCTGGATCGTCTGGCGCCGCGGCAGGTCTACAGCGCCGTCTCGTTCGGCGTCGACGGCACGGCGATGCCGTCGTTCCAGGCCTACAGCGAGCAGCAGCGCTGGGACGTGGCGTTCTTCGTGATGACGTTGCGGGTGGAGTTCGACCCGAAGCGACCGGCCGGCGGATCGCCGCCGACGCTCGACGAGATCGCCGCGTCCTCGAACCTGGAGCTGCTGGACCTCTTGCGCAAGACCCGTCCCGACGCGTCTCCGCGCGAGGTCGACTACTACCGCGTGAACTTCGCGTCCGCGGACGGCGGGGGTGCGACGGCTGGATCGGCCGGCGGCCCGGGGCTCGCCGTCGCCGTGCAGCTGCAGGACGTCTTCTCGAGCGTCGCCGACCGGATCTTTCCGCGCGTCGTCGGCGTGACGAGCTACGTGCGCGATCCCGCCTGGTCGCCCGAGAAGCTCCAGGCCGAGCGCGGCGACGCCTGGATGGTGAGCAATCCCGACATGCTCCGGTATCCGGGGTTCCGGCCGGTGCGGTCGGGAAGCGGGTTCCTCATCGACGACGAGGGCTACGTGCTGTCCTGCGATCACATCGTGCGCGACCAGCCCGGCGAGACGGTCGAGCTGGTCGACGTCGAGCTGCCCGACCAGCCCCACTATCCGACGCGCATCGTCGGAACCGAGCCCACGCTCGATCTCGCGGTGCTGCGCATCGGCGACCTGCCGAAGCCGATCGACGCCGCGCCGCTCGAGATCGCGGACAGCGATCGCGTGCAGGTGGGGCACTGGCTGATCGCCCTCGGCGACCCGCCGGGAGCCGAGAAGACGTTCTCGGTCGGCGTCGTGTCGGCCCCGCCCGAGCGACAGTGCTACCAGGCGCAGATCTCGGCGACGCGCCTGCAGACCTCGCTCGTGGTGCCTCCGGGTGGACAGGGCGGCCCCGTCGTCGACATCCACGGCCGGGTCGTGGGCATGGTCGTCGGCGGCGCACCCGACGGCTCGCCGACCGCGCACGTCCTGCCTGCGAATCTCGTCTGGAACCTCTACGAGGCGTTGAAGGTGGCGCAGAGCCGTCGCTCGCCGTGGATCGGGGCGTCGGTCCTGGAGCTACCGCTGCTGCGCAAGCGTCTCGAAGGGCAGCCCGCGAAGACGAAGACGACGATCCCCATGACGGGTGTCTACATCGACGACGTGTTCGATCCGAGCCCCGCGTCGCGCGTCGGCGTGCGGCCGGGCGACTTCCTGGTGGCGCTCGGCGGGCACAAGCTGCTCTCGGTCGCCGACTTCCAGACCTGGCTCTACGTGCTCGGCATCGGCAAGGACGTGCAGCTCGACCTCGTGCGCGACGGCAAGCCGATGCAGGTTCGGGCCACGATCGAAGTGCGGCCCGAGAACGCGACGACCAGATAGCCGGCGCGCCGTGCGAGAGCCGCACGGCGCGCCGGTGTCGCGATCAGTCGGTCGCGAGCGGATCGTGGTCGAGGAAGGCGGCGCTCGGCGACCCGAACTGGGTCGTCGAGGTCGTCGTCGACGTGCTGGTGGTCGTGGTGGAACTGCTGGTGGACGTGCTGGTGCTCGTGCTGGTCGTCGTGGTCTGCACGGCCGTGCTCGAGGTCGTCGTGGTCGCCGGCGTGGAGGTCGTGGTCGTGGAGCTCGGGTTCTTGAGCGACGGCACGCAGAACCCCTGGCGCCGGGTGAGAATCAAGCCGTTGAACGGGCCGAACTGGTTGCCGAGCCAGACCTGCTTGGTGCTGAACGGCGCGCGGCCCTTCACCTTGTAGCAGAGCAGGTGATCGGGGTGCTGCGGCGCGGTCGGATCCTCGTTGTTCTTGTTGACCGGTGCGCAGAGCTGCGCCGGCTTCAGGAGATCGACGGTGCCGGTCCCGAACTGGTCGTCGACCTTCACGCCGAGGATCTTCTGGAAGGGCGGCGCGCCCTTCGAGCGCCGCACCTTGTAGCACTGGAAGTGGTCGACGGCTGGATCGACCGGCGGAGCGGGGGCGGGTGCCACGAGACTCTTGGCCGTCGGCACGAAGAGGAAGTCGGTCTTGATGACGTCGAGCGTGATCGTGCCGAACTGGTTCACGACCACCTGGTTCAGGCGTTTGATGGCCGGATTGCGGATCCGGAACGCGGTCAGGTGATCCGGATCGTTCGGCGCTTCGGGTTGCTCGTCGTTCTTGTCGGCCGGTGCACAGAGCTTGTTCGGCCGATCGACGTTGACGGTGGACGGGCCGAACTGGTCGACCAGCGAGACACCGGGGATGCGATGGAACAGGAACGGCTTCACCTCGTAGCAGCTGAAGTGATCCGGCACCTGGCAGATGTCGCTGATGTGCGCCTGCACGCACTGTCCCATCTCGCAGCCCGCCACGGTGCACAGGTTCTGATCGGTGTCGGTGCAGGGCGTGCTGTCGGGCGAGGGCGGGTGCGTGCACTGGCCGGTCCCCGGGTTGCACGGCGGGTCGAGGGTGCACTCGTTGGTGTCGGGGGTGCAGACCGTCTGCTGGTGGGTTTGCACGCACTGGCCCTGCTCGCACCCGGCCGTGGTGCACAGGTTCGAGTCGGTGTCGCCGCACGGCGTGCTGTCCGGAACTGGCGGGTGCGTGCACAATCCGGTCGCCGGGTTGCAGGCCGGATCGTTCGTGCACTCGTTGGTGTCGGGGGTGCAGACCGTCTGCTGGTGGGGCTGCACGCATTGACCCTGCTCGCACCCGGCCGTGGTGCACAGGTTCTGATCGGTGTCGGTGCAGGGCGTGCTGTCCGGAACGGGCGGGTGCGTGCACAGGCCGGTCGCGGGGTTGCAGGCCGGATCGCTCGTGCACTCGTTCGTGTCCGGCGTGCAGATCGTCTGCTGGTGGGTCTGCACGCACGCTCCCTGCTCGCAGCCCGCCGTCGTGCACGCGTTTTGATCGGTGTCGCCACACGGCGTGCTGTCGGGCTTCGGCGTGACGACGCACTGACCCGTCGTCTGGTTGCACGCGCTGTCGTTGCACTGGTCGCCGGTGCACACGGGGCACAGCGGGATCGCCGACGACTGGGAGCCGCCCGAGGCGAGGACGCCGTTGTTGCATGCCGCGTCGAGGTTCGTGTAGCCACCCACCTCCTCGATGAAGGCCGGCGTGACGTCGATGCTCGGCGCGGCGAGCACCTTCACGTCGAACTCGACGTTGCAGAACCCCGGCGGGACGGCCTGGTTGGCCGGGATCACCACGGGCGTGTTCGGGGTGAAGACGACCGAGTTGGGAGCGGAGCTGACGGGGTGGCCCGTGGTCCAGACCTTGCCGCACGTGTCGGTGATGGTGCCGTCGCCCTCGTACTCGACCATCGCCCCTTCATCGGTGCACGGCAGCCCGAGGGCGAAGTTGCTGTTGCAGTCGAGCTCGAACTTCAGCCGCTGGATCGTGAGCTGCGTACCGCCGTTGATGCTGCCGGTGCCGAGCGTGATGCGCACCCGCAGGACGTCGCCCGGAACGGCGAAGTTCGGGCCGCTCACGTAGTCGATCGTCGTGAGCCCGTTGCAGGTCTGGGCTTGCGCGTGCGCGCTCCGCGGTTGGAGCGCGGCGCCCATCGCCACGGCGGCCAGGAGCACAATGCGGGCCTTCGAAGTCGTCCCCTTCATGGAACCCTCCGTCGCTCGGGGCGCGAGCGTTCTCCCTAGATGCTCAGCCAGCGGATCCTTGGTGATCGACACCATCCCTCTGCCGCGGATTCGATGTCAAGAAAATAATTACCGTGCCATGCACACTCCCAGGCAACGCCGAGTGAGCGTGGCATCACCTCGTCTGACACCTAGGAATCCGGGCGTCGCGACGGCGGCATGGATGGTCCCGAGGGCGGGCGGGCTCCGGGGTCGGCCCGACGCTCGCGGGATGGGGGTGCCGCGCCGAGGCTAGCCGATTCCGGCAGGCCGGTGACCGACGGAGCGTGCACGTCGAGCTTGGCGGGCACCGACCCGCACCCGTTCTCGCGCGACGTCAGGTCCTCGCCCTTGGCGCGCTGGTATTCGGCCAGGGTCGGGAAGCGATCGTTCGCGCCGAACGGGGTGAAGTCGGCGGTGAGCTGCGTCGCGTCATCGTTCGCGAAGCAGTTGCCGGCTCCCATGTAGTGGCTCTGCAGCACGTAGAGCTGCGACACGCGGTTGCCCGCGAGCCGGTTGCCGAGCACGACGGCGTCGTCGACCTCTTCGAGCGACAGCCCGCGCTCGAGATTGCCGTAGAGGACGTTCCCCACCGCCCGGCCGCGGTGGGAGCCGCTGCTCCAGCGCAGGCCCTTCACGTTCTCGTAGGCGACGTTGTCGATGGCGGCGCCGCCCGTCGATTCGGCCGCGAAGTACGCCCCGCAGTTCTCGTTGCGGAAGAGCGTGCTGGCGTGGACCGTCACGTCGCGCGCGCCGTAGATCCGCACCCCCTGCCGGTTGCCGTACGAGATCACGTGCGAGACGAGGCCGTTGCCCGAGCCCTTGAAGAAGCTGACCCCGGCGTCCTGCATGTGCCGGAAGGTGAAGCCGACCACGGTGACGTAGTGCTTGTTCTGCACGAAGATGCCGTCACCGCGCCGGATCAGCTCCATCTCGTGCGTCGCCGGCGGCCGGCCGTCGCTCGTGTGCAGAAAGAGGACCCGCGTCGCCTCGTCGTAGAACCAGCTCGACGGGAGCAGTGCGACCACGTCGACCGCGGACCTCTTCTCGACGAGGTATTCGTGCGTGATCGTGGCGCGCACGTAGCGCTGCTGCGGGCCGTCCATCTCGACGGCGCCCCAGACGACGAAATCGGAGAACTCGGCGCGAAAGGCGCCGGGCGGTCCGAGCGGCGTGAAGATGGTCTCGTCGACCGGCTCGGAGCCGGCGAGCACGACCGGGCCGGGCGGATCGCCCGTGTGGCCTCCGCTGGTGTCGGCCACGAACGTGATCGCGGCGTCCGGACGTCCGTCGTGCTCGACCGTGATCTGCTCGCGATACAGGCCCCCGCCCACGTAGGCCGTGTCGCCCGCCTGCATGGCGTCCGACAGCTTCGAGACGTGCCGCCAGGCCGTCGACGGCGAGCGACCGTCGGCGGCGTCGTCGCCCACGCTCTGGCGCACGTAGAAGGTCGTGGCCTCTGCGAGCCCGGCGACGCCGACGAGCGCCGCCAGCACCGCTGCCGTACCCTCGGCGCGACGCAGGTGCGCGAGCAGGCGCGCAACGCAGCCCTCCATGCGGGCGGCTGTACTCCGCCGCGGGCTCGGCGAGCAATGCGGGGTCGGCGGCGTCCGGACGGCCGAGCACGCTGCTTCGCTCGTCGCGTCGTCGCCGCACGGATCGCGCGCGCGTGCATTCCGGTGCGCGACGTGCGGCGCCCTTCTGCGGGCGCCGCTGCACCCGGTCGGCGGGGCTCAGCCGCGGCGCGCACGGCGGTCGCCACGGCGGCGCGTCGAAGGCCCGGCGGTGCTGGCGCGGCTTCGCGGAGCCGTGCTCCGGCGCACAGCGCGGCAGCGCCGGGGCACATGAGTTGCACCGTTTCGCCGCGGGGGAGGTGAGGGCCATGCGTACACGACGTTCTTGTCTACTGGGGTCGCTGGGGTTGGCGGTGGTGACGGCAACGACGGCGTCGGGAGAGATCGGCGATCCGCTGCGCGGCCTGACGCCCGCACAGGTCCAGACCTTCGAGGCCGGCCGCGAGGTCTTCGAAGAGGTCGAGGACGTGGGTGACGGGCTCGGTCCCGTCTTCAACGGCGAGGGGTGCGCGACCTGCCACAACGTCGGCGCGATCGGTGGCGGCAGCACGCTCGTGGAAACGCGCTTCGGCGCGGTGGTGGGCGGCGTCTTCGACCCGCTCGCCAACCTCGGCGGGTCGCTCATCCAGAACCAGGGCATCGGCATTCAGGGCGCGTGCAACTTCGTCGGCGAGGTCGTGCCGGACACGGCCACGGTGAGCGCCGGCCGGCGCACGACGCCGCTCTTCGGCCTGGGGCTCGTCGACGCGGTGCCCGACTCGACGTTCCGCGCCATGGCGCGGTCGCAGGCCCGGCGATCGCCCTCGACCGCCGGCCGGGCGAACATGGTGACCGACGCGGTCACGGGCGAGACGAGGGTCGGCAAGTTCGGGTGGAAGAGCCAGGTGCCGAACCTGATGCACTTCTCCGGTGACGCGTATCTGAACGAGATGGGGATCACGAGCCCGCTGTTCCCGACGGAGAACTGTCCGCAAGGCGATTGCACGCTGCTCGTCTGCGATCCCGTCCCCGATCCCGAGGACGACGGCGAGGACGTGCAGCTGTTCCACGACTTCATGACGCTGCTCGGGGCGCCGTCGCGCGGACCGATCACGCGCCAGGCGCTCGCCGGCAGCGTGCTCTTCGACCGCATCGGCTGCGCGAACTGCCACGTCCGGACGCTCACGACCGGCTCGAGCGACATCGCGGCCTTGAGCCGCCGCACGTTCCAGCCGTTCTCGGACTTCCTGCTCCACGACATGGACAGCCTGGGCGACGGCATCGAGCAGGGTGAGGCGAGCGGGCGCGAGATGCGCACGGCGCCGCTCTGGGGCCTGCGCCTCCTCACGACCTACCTGCACGACGGTCGGGCGACCACGATCCCGGACGCGATCCTGGCGCACGACGGTCAGGGTCGCCGCGCTCGCGACCAGTACGCCCGGCTCTCGAGCTTCCAGCGGTCGCGGCTGCTCGCGTTCCTGCGCTCCCTATAATAGTCCGGACCAAGACTTCGTCTTGGTCCGGGGGGGACGCGAGGGTGGGGCGGTGGTGGCACGCGCGACCGGCATGCCGCGGCCGGCAAAGCCGGCGCGGCAGGGCGGGCACGCGCGGTGCGCGCGGTCCAACAGCTGGACCCCCCGTCGGAGCCGCGCAACGGATTTCGCGCGTACCTGGTGTGCCGCGCCGGCTTTGCCGGCCGCGGCATGCCGGTCGCGCGTGCCACCACCGCCACACCCTCGCGTCCTACCTCGACCCAAGACGTAGTCTTGGGTCGACCTCCTAGATGTATCCGAGCGCGGACGACTCGATCCAGCCGCGGCGGCGGTCGCGGCCGACGACCTGGGACCACCCCTTCTGCTCGCCGTCGACGCGCAGCACCGTGCCGGGCTTGGCGGCGAAATGCGGCTTGGCGTTGGCGTTCGGCTCGTAGCGCACGGTGGCGTCGGCGCTCGCGACCACCACGGCGTATGTGGGGTGGTCGATGGTCGACCACCGATAGCCCCCCGACGTCGCGCTCACGACCAGCGCGAGCGTCGCCGCCGCCACGAGGAAGCGCGGTGCGCGCGCGAAGCCGGGTAGCAGCGGCCCGACCGCGAGCGCGAGCCACAGGACCCACCACGCCACGGCCGCCGCGACCAAGAGCGTGTCCGTGCTCGCGCGTGACGCGAGCGGGACGAGCAATCGGGCGGCGATCGGCTCGTCGGCGACGTCGCTCGCGAGCTCGCGCGCGTAGGCGACGTTGGCCGCCAGATCGGGGTCGCCTGGCGCGAGACGGAGCGCGCGCTCGTAGGCGAGGACTGCTCGCCCGACGTCGCCGGTCTTGAACCAGGCGTTGCCGAGGTCGAAGTACACGGGCGCGCTCTCGACGCCCGCGGCGAGGATCTTCTCGTAGACTGCGGCGGCCTCGGCGTACCTCTCCTCACCGTAGAGGGCGCTCGCTCGATAGAAGAGCGCGCTCGGGGTCTCGGGGCCAGCCGCGATCGAGCCGGCGGCGATGACGACCAGCGCGAGCGCGGCGGCGGCTCGGCCGAGCCGCCGGGAGCGCTCGAGCGCACGCACGATCGCGTCCGCCTGCGCGAGCGTCGTCTCGAGCTCACTCGCCGAGGTTGCGCGTGGGGCGAAGCGCGCGGCCTCGCAGGCGGCGAAGAAGGCCGTCACCTGGGTCGCGACCGCGTCGCCGGCGCCGTTGGTACGTAGGCGCTGGGGCGCGGCTTCGAGCACGCTGCCCGGCGGGAGCGCCAGCTTGGCGGCGAGGTAGTCCCGCACGGCCGCGGCCACGTGATCGTGGCAGCCGACGGGGTCGCCGCGCCTGAGGACGTCGCGCGCGTGGGCGAGCGCCGCGCGCACCTCGCGTCCCGCTCGGGTGTAGCGCGCGTACTGCGAATCGGTCGCGAGCCGCCGGCGGCGGCGATCGTAGGTCGTGGCCGCGGCCCACGCGAGCACGGGGACGAGCTGCAGCAGCCAGAAGACGGGGCTGCGATACAGGCGTGCTCCGACTGGCCGCAACGTTCCCGGCGCGTCCTTGATGAAGACGATGTCGCGCCCCAGCGTCTCGGTGCGCTGCGGAACGGGTGCAGGGGCCGGCACGGCTCCGACGATCTGGGGCGTCGCCTTCGCCTGCGCCGACGGGCGGACGATGAGGGTGATCGGGCTCGGCGCGATCGTCCGGTAGGTGCGGCTCGTCGGATCGAAGTAGCTGAAGCGGAGCGTCGGCAGACGGAAGGGCCCGTCGCGAAGCGGGATCACGACCTGCTCGAACGTCCGCTCGTCGTTGCGATCGGACGGCTGGCTCGTCTGCACGGGATAGGTGCGGAAGCCGTCGCCCCCGGCGATCGTCGGGGGTGCGATGCCGTCGAGCGCGCCGTCGCCGCGCACGACGCTGTGGACCGTCACCGGATCGCCCGCGGTGACCTCGGCCGGCGCCGCGGTCACCTCGAACGTAAAGTGGCCGACCGCGCCGCCGAAATCGGGTGGCCTTCCCTCGCTCGGGAGGGGCAGGACCGTGAGCGTGATCGGCTGCGACTGGAGCTGCGTCGGGCGGGTCTCGTCGCCGAAGAAGCCGCCGAAAAACGGCCCGCGCCGCCGTCCCTGGACGACGACGCTCATGTTCATGGTGGCCGGGCCGATCGTCAGCGATCCGGTCTTGAGCGGCGTCAGCGTCGTCTTGAAGTCGACGACCTGCCGCGGCCCGTTCGGCGTGTCCTCCCGGCGCTGCGTCGGCTCGGGAAACTTCTCGAGCGCAAAGCCGTCGCCGGGAACCGCTGGGTACTGGAGGTCGCCGATGCGCACGGCGCCCACCAGGAGCTTCAAGCCGAGCGGGATCCGCTCGTGGAGGTAGACCTCGGTGCGCGGCAGCGACAACGACAGCTCGAGCTGGTCGTTGCGGCTCGGGCTGCCGTCGCCCGACCGCGCGCCGGCGGCGAGCGCCTCGAGCGTCACCGCCGGGGCATCGTAGTGCTTGCCGTCGACGTCGACGCCGAAGGGTCCGATGGTGTAGCGCCCAGCCTTCGAGGCGATCACCGTGAAGTGATGCGTGACCGATGCCGTCACGCGGCCGTTCACGATCGAGACGTTCGTGGACGGCCCCACCGCCTGGATCTGCAGGCCGTCAGGGCTCGCGATCTGCGGGGCGGGCCCACTCTGGGTCCCGTCGATCGCGACGGCGAGGTCGGCCGATTCGCCTACCGCGAGCTTCGCCGGGTCGATGGTGGCGGACACGCGGATCTCGGCGGCCGCGAGCCCGCGCAGCGCGAGCAGCGTCAGGGCGACGAGGAGCGCTCTCACCAATCCTCCCGCGGGTCGGCGTCGCCGGCCCCCTGGAGCTGCTGCACGATCTCGTCGGGGCGGACCTCCTGGTCGCGTTGCGCGTCGAGCAGCGCCTCGGCCTCGTGCGGCGACATCTCCTTCGGCGGCTCGCCCCCGGGCGTGGCGCCGCCGCCCTGCGCCTGGCGCCGGTCGCCCTGCGGCTCGCCGGGTTCGCCCTGGGCCTGCTGGGGCTCGGGCTTCTGGTCGCCCGGCTTCTGCTGGTCGTCGCCGCCCTGCGCCTGCTGCTCCTGTGTTTTCTGCTCCTGCTCCTTCTGCTCGCCCGCCTGCCGTTGGTCCTGCTGCTTTTGGTCCTGTCCTTTGTCTGCCTGCTCCTGTTGCTGCTGGTCGTGTTGTTGCTGCTGCTGCTGATCCTCGCCCTGCTGCTGCTTCTGATCCTTCTGATCCTGTTGTTGTTGCTGCTGCTGGTCCTTGTTCCTCTGCTGCTCCTCGAGCTTCTTCTTCAAATCGGCGATCTTCTTCTCGACGAACTCGTGGTTGAACTTCGCGTCCTCGTCGGCGGGATCGGCGCCCATGGCGCGCCGGTACGCGACCAGCGCCTCGGCGTAGCGCTCGAGCGCCGTCTTCGGGTCCGACGCCTCCGCGGCGGCGCCGAGCCGGTACGTCGCGTTGCCCGTGTTGTATTCGGCGCGCGCCGTCCGCGCCGGCTCGGTGTCCGACGACGGCACCTGGCCGAGGGCGTTGATCGCGTCGTCGAACTTGCCCTGCCGGTAGGCGGCGGCGCCCAAGTTCAAGTGGAGCAGCGCCGAGTCCGGGTCGTCGACCAGCGCCTCGTTGTACTTCGCGACCGCGTCGTCGAACTTGCCCTCGGCGTAGAGCTTGGACGCCTGGCGCGCCGTGGCGTGTGGATCGAGCCAGCCGGCGCCGGTCGTGCCGAACGCGATCGCGAGCAGGAGGGCGGCTCTCACGACGGCACCTCGCCGCGCCGCCGCCACCACGAGCGCTCGCGCCATGTCGCGCGCCGCCGCTCGCCCACGAACGGCTCGACCACGAGCATGAGGAGTGCGAGCGCGAGCGGGAGCTGGTAGCGATGCTCGTAGCGTCGCTCGAGCGTGCTCGCGAGCTCGCGCTTCTCCATGGTCGCGATGTGATCACGATAGAGGTCCGCGAGACCGAGGTCGGCGCCGGCGGCGTGCAGATAGACGCCACCGGTGTCGATCGCGATCTTCTTGAGGGCCTCCTCGTCGAGATGCGACTTCACGACCTGGCCCTTGCGGTCCTTCAGGAAGCCCTTCTCGGCCGGGATGAGCTCGCCTTCGCTGGTGCCGATCCCGACCGTGTAGATCTTGACGCCACGCTCGGCTGCCCGTTTGGTGGCCTCCTCGACCTTGCCCTCGTTGTCCTCGCCGTCGGTGATGAGGACGAGGGCCTGATGGCTTCCCTGGCGGCCCTCGAACGCCTCGAGCGCGGAGTCGATCGCGGTCGTGAGATTCGTCCCGCCGCGCGGAATGATCCCGACCTCGATCGCATCGAGGCTCTCCATGAAGGCGCTCCGGTCGAGCGTCAGCGGGCACTGCACGAACGCGGTGCCGGCGAACGCGACCAGGCCGATGCGATCTCCCTGGAGCTGCGCGAGGAGGTCCTGCACCGCGAGCTTCGCGCGCGCGAGACGGTTGGGCGCGACGTCGGTGGCGAGCATGCTCTTCGAGGTGTCGAGCGCGACCACGAGGTCGATGCCCTCGCGCCGCACCTCTTCCCAGTGGAATCCCCACATCGGGCCCGCGAGCGCGACGGCGAGCGCGGCGGCGGCGGCGACCAGCAGCGCCATGCGGACGCGGCGGCGCCGCCGGTCGAGATCGGGCACGACGACCGGGAGCAGTGCCGCCTCGACGAACGCCGTGAGCGCGCGCTCGCGCTGGCGCAGCGCCCACAGGAAGAAGAGCGCGAGCGCGGGCACCGCGAGAAGGGCGCCGAGCGCCATGGGGTCGCGCCACTGGATCATGGGATCTTTCGCAGGAGCGTCTCGGCGAGCCCCACCTCGAGACACATGACGAGCAGGGCGGGCCAGACCAGCCAGGGATACAGCTCCCGGTAGTCCGCGTACTCGGGTGCTTCGAACGTCGTCTTCTCGGCCTTGTCGATCTCCGTGTAGACGTCGCGCAGGCTGTCGGTGTCGGTGGCGCGGAAGTAGCGCCCGTGGGTCGCGGAGGCGATTCGCTTCAGCGTTTCCTCGTCGATGTCGACCTGCATCGGACGGTACACCTTGTTGCCGAAGAGATCGCGCGCAGGAAAGGGGGCCATGCCGCGCGTGCCGGCGCCGACCGTGTAGACCTTGATGCCGAGCGCCGCCGCGGCTTCGGCCGCCGTCTCGGGCGTGATGCGGCCGGCGTTCTGCTGGCCGTCGGTGAGCAGCACGACGAACTTGCTCTTGGCCGTCGACGCGCGCAGCCGATTGACCGCGGTCGCGAGCCCGGCCCCGATCGCCGTGCCGTCCTCGATCATGCCGACCTCGGCGCGCTCGAGGTTCTGGCGGAGCCACCCGTGATCGAGCGTCAGTGGACACTGTGTGTACGCGCGCGCCCCGAACAGGACGAGGCCGATCCGATCCTGCGGCCGCGCTGCGACGAAATCCTTGACGACCGACTTCACGACGCCGAGGCGGCTCGTGCGCTCGTTGCCGAGCGTGAAATCCTCGGCGAGCATGCTGCCGGAGACGTCGACCGCGAGCACGACGTCGACGCCCTCGTGGTGGACCTTGGCGGCGGCGTTGCCCACCTGCGGGCGCGCCATCGCGAGCGCGATCAGGACGACGACCGCCGAGCGCAGGAGCCCGAGCACGAGCCGCCGCCGTCCCGACCCGGCCGGTGCGACCGCCCGCAGCACCGCGAGCGACGGATAGCGCACCGCCGCCCGCCGATCGCGCCGCCGCCCCGCCGTCCACAGGAGCGGTAGGAGCGCGAGCAGGAGGAGCCACCACGGGTTGGCGAGGCGCATGCTAAATCCGTCGGCCGAGCGCGCCAAGGTTTGACAGGGGGTTCGCTGGCGCGAACCCCCGCGAGGAAGCCCCCGCGCGCGTGGCTACTGCGCGGCCGTGCTCCGATGGGCGTCGGCGGCTCACGCCGCCTCCCGGGCGACGGGCGTCGTCTCGTCGATGAAGCGGCGCGCGGCGGTGAAGGCGCCATCGCTGTCGGCGGTCGTGGGGACGTGGCGCGCGAACTTCACCAGGTCGGATTCGACGAGGAAGTCGCCGAGGAGGCGGCGGTGCGCGGCGGCCAGGCGGCCGTCGCGCGAGGTTGCCAGCAGGAACTCCTCGGTCGTCATCTCGGGCGCGCGGACGCCGAAGCGATCCTCGAGGTAGCGGCGCACGATGTCGGAGAGCGCCGAGTAGAACTCCTTGAAGGCGCCCTTCTCGACCAGCGCGCGGGCGCGGAGCGCGTCGAGCGCGGCGACGGCGACGACGTGCGGGGGCGGTGCCGGCGGCGTGGCGACGGCGCGGCGCCGCCGGGCGAGCGCGAGGTAGACGGCATACGCGAGGAGGACGACGACGATCGCGCCGCCCGCGAGCCATTGGTACGGGCGCCAGTCCACCGGGATCGGCTCGGGGGGCTTGATGTCGCGAACGTCGGCTGCCTTCGGGGCGCGCTCGAGCAGGCTCTGCACGGTCACGCCGACGTCGTCGGTGGGCGCGTCGGCGAGCTCGCCGCCGGGCGCGCGGTACTGAACCTTGGGCGACACGAGGAGGTGCTGGCCGGGGCTCCACGCGACGAGCTGCCACCAGCGGCGGAAGACCACGCGGCCGTCCTTGGTGGGCGACGGCGCCTCCGTGCCGAAGTCGACGATCTCCATGTCGCCGACGCGCTCGGCCGGCTGGGCGACCATGATCTCGATGCCCGGCGGCGCGCTCACCTCGACCTCGTAGCGGACGCGGGTCCCGATCGTCGTCGTGTCGGGCGTCGCGACGGCTTTCACCGACACGACAGGCGGGGCGTCGTCGGCGAGGGCGGCCGTGGCGAGCGCCGCAGCGAGGAGCGCGATTCGGATCATGGGCGGCGCTCCCGCATGCGGAAGAAGCGCATGATCGCGTCGGTGTACGGACGATCCGTGCCGACGACGATCGCGTCGACGTCGGCCGCGCGCAGGTCGCGATCGCGCTCCGCGCGCGCGAGGGCGGCCTGGCGGGCGAAGGCGTCGCGGACGCGCCAGTCGCGCGTGTCGACGACGTAGCGCTCGCCGGTCTCGGCCTCCTCCAGCTCGACGAGCCCGACCGCCGGCAGCTCGGACTCGCGCGGGTCCTCCAGCACGACGGCGATGACGTCATGGCGACGCGACGCGAGCCGCAACGCCTGCTTCCAACCCGGCGTGAGGAAGTCCGACACCAGGAAGAGGACGCAGCGGCGCTTGGTCACGCGCCCCAGGTGCTCGAGCGCCGCGGGCACGTCCGTTCCCCGACCGGCCGGGCGCAACGAGAGGATCTCGCGGATCACACGCAGGACGTGGCGGTTCCCCTTGCGCGGCGCCAGCGCGAGCTCGATCCGGTCGCTGAACATGACCAGGCCCACCTTGTCGTTGTTCGTGATCGCCGAGAACGCAAGGAGCGCGCCCAGCTCCGCCGCCAGCGCCTGCTTGGTCTGGCGCCGGCTGCCGAATACGGTCGAGGCGCTCGCGTCGACCACCAGCATGACCGTGAGCTCGCGCTCCTCGGCGAAGCGCTTCACGTGCGGTGTGCCCGTGCGGGCGGTGACGTTCCAGTCGATCGTGCGCACGTCGTCGCCGGGCTGGTAGAGGCGCACCTCGGCGAACTCCATACCGCGCCCCTTGAAGACGCTCTGGTACTGCCCGGCGAACAAGTCCGAGACGAGGTGGCTCGTCCGGATCTGGATCTTGCGAACGGCTCGCAGCTGCTCGCGCGACAGCATGACCGGGGTGCGACCGCTCAGGGAACCGGGACCCCGTCGAACACCCGGCGCACGATCTCGTCGGAGTCGACCTCCTCCGCCTCGGCCTCGTAGGTGACGATGATGCGGTGGCGGAGCACGTCGGGTCCGATCGTCTTCACGTCCTGGGGCGTCACGTAGCCGCGACCCGACAGGAACGCGTTGGCCTTCGCCGCGAGCGTCAGCGCCAGCGTCGCGCGCGGCGACGCGCCGTACTGGATGAGCGGAGCCAGATCGAGCCCGTGCGCGCCCGGCTCCCGCGTCGCGAGCACCAGCGTCACGATGTACTCCTTGATCTTGTCGTCGACGTAGATCTGGTCGACGAGACCGCGCGCCGCGAGGACGTCGCCCGGTGTCACGACCGGCCGCACGACGGGATCGCTCTTGGTGAAGGCCATGCGCTCGAGGATCTGCCGCTCTTCCTCGCGCGACGGGTAGGTCACGCGCAGCTTCAGCATGAAGCGATCGACCTGCGCCTCGGGGAGGGGGTACGTGCCCTCCTGCTCGATCGGGTTCTGGGTCGCGAGGACGAGGAACGGATCGGGCAGCGGGTGGGTCTCGTCGCCGATCGTCACCTGGTGCTCCTGCATGGCTTCGAGCAGCGCGCTCTGCACCTTGGCGGGCGCCCGGTTGATCTCGTCGGCGAGGATGATCTGCGCGAAGATCGGGCCCTTCTTGGTCGTGAAGGCGCCGTCGCGCGGGTTGTAGATGAGGGTCCCGATGAGGTCGGCCGGCAGGAGGTCCGGGGTGAATTGGATTCGCCGGAACGTTGCGTCGACGGCCTGCGCGAGCGTCTTCACGGCGGTCGTCTTGGCGAGCCCGGGGACGCCCTCCAGGAGGACGTGTCCGTTGGCGAGCAGGCCGATCAGCAGCCGATCGATCAGGTAGCGCTGCCCGACGATGACGTTGCCGATCTCTTCGCGGAGTCGATAGGCGAACGCCGAGGCCTCGCGCACCTGGTCGTTGACGGCTGAGACGGACGCTTCCATGGGACCGCACTCCCTACCGGCGGTCGACGTAGAGCGCAACGATCCTATTCGACCGGGCGGGGGCGTTTCGCGGCGCACCTGGCCGGTCCCGGGCCCGCCCGGGGGACTCCCCGCCGTCAGAGGCTCGCTACCACCGGATCGGCATGTGCTTCACGCCGTCGATGAAGTGGGAGCGAAGGAGCTTGATCTCGCCGGCGAGACGGACGTCGGGGAAGCGCTCGAGCATGCCGCCCACCATGGAACGGAGCTGGAGGCGGGCCAGGGTGGCGCCGAGGCAGAAATGCTCACCCTCGCCGAAGGCCAGGTGCTCGTTCGGCGAGCGCGTCACGTCGAAGCGGTCCGGGTCCGGGAAGACGTCCTCGTCACGGTTGGCGGACGGGTAGTAGGTGGTGACGAAGCTGCCCTTCGGGATCTGGACACCGCGGACCTCGGTGTCGGACTTGGTCGTGCGGCGGAAGTACATGACGGGCGGGCTGTAGCGGAGGGCCTCTTCGATGGCCGAGCCGACGAGCGACGGGTCGTCGCGGACCTTGGCCAGCTCGGCTGGGTGCTCGAACAGGAGCCGCATCGTGTGCGACGTCTGGTTGCGCGTCGTCTCGTTGCCGGCGACCGTCAGCAGCACGAAGAACGCGATGAAGTCGAGGTCGGACAAGCGCTCCCCGTCGACCTCGGCGTTCCGCAGGATGGTGATGATGTCGTCGCGGGGCTCGGCCTTCCGCTCCTCGGCGATGCGATGCGCGAGCATCGCGAGCTCGATCGCCCCCGCGCGCCCGTCCTCTTCGGTCGTGCCGTACTCGGCATCCTCGAAGCCGATCAGCCGGTTGCTGGCCGAGAAGAGCGTCGTACGCTCCTCGGTCGGGACGCCGAGAAAGCGCGCGATCACGCGCAGCGGCAGCTCGGCCGCGACGTCGGTCACGAAGTCGCAGCCGCCGCGCGGCGCCACCTCGTCGAGGATCTCGCTCACGAGCTCGCGGATCATCGGCTCGAGCGCGTTGATCCGTCGGGGCGTGAAGCCGCCGGAGACGAGCTTGCGGTAGCGCGCGTGGCGCGGCGGATCCATCTGCAGCATGCTCGACTGGCCGGCCTCGAAGTCCTGCGGGCCCTGGTCCACGATCGTGATGCCGGGCTCCGACGAGAAGATGGCCGGCGTGCGGCCGACGTAGCGGACGTCCTCGTATTTCGAGACGGCGAAGAAGCCCTTGCCGCTGCCCTTCTCGTGGCCCCTCGCATGCCAGTAGACGGGTGCCTCGCGGCGCAGCCGGCGGAACACGTCGTGCGGAAAGCCCCGCTCATACGTATCGGGGTCTGCGAGGTTGGCGCCGATGTCGAAGTTTGCCATTCAGTCTCCGTCCCAAACGAACGTTTGGGAGGGATTACAGCATTCGCCGACCGCGCGAAAGGGGGAGGGGAGCCGGACGGCGAGGAACGCCTACCGGGGGATCGTGCGAGTCACGAGGTGCCCGACCAAACCCCCAAGGTTCCGGGCGCATTTCGGCGCGCCGCCACCGGGCCGGCCGCCGTTTCCCGAAGATTAGGTATTGACCACCCACCTGGATCCGCACATCGGTGGGGAGACGAAGGAGGCTTTTCATCATGTGGAAGCAGATAGCCAGGGTAGGATCCACAACGCTGGCCCTTGGGTTGGTCGTCGGGCTGGCCAGTGCCGCCGCTGCCGCCGTCGAAGTCCAGCGGCAGCCGCTCGCGGCGACGGCGAACGCGCCCAAGGCGCACGGGCGAGCCAGGCTCGCCATGAAGTCGGCGTCGAGCGCTCGGCTCGGAATCTTCACGCAGCGGCTCCCCCGCAAGACCACGTTCGATGTGGTCGTCAACGGCGTCAAGGTCGCGACCCTGCGCACGAACGGCGCGGGCAACGGCAAGGTGCGGCTGAGCACTGCCCCGCGCGGTAACGAGCGGCTGCTCGGATTCGACCCGCGAGGTCTCACCCTGGCGATCCGCAACCATCAGGGCCAGGACGTCCTCGGCTGTCATTTCCCAGGCCATCCGAAGGAAAAGGTCAGGTGCTGCGTTCCCAGCAGCGTCACCGGCTCCTTCCCGGATCAGCCGAGCGACACGTGCGAGGAGGTGACCAGGGCCCAGTGCGCGAAGGCCGGTGGGACGGAGGTCGACGCCGACTCGTGCATTCCGGACCCGTGCGGCCCTCCGCCGACGGAGAAGGTCCCCTGCTGTCTCCCCAGCAGCGCCGATGCCGCGTTCTGCGATCACCAGCCCGAGGTGCCGTGCGAGGAGCTGATCCCCGCCGAGTGCGCGGCTGCTGGCGGAATGGTCGTGGATGCTCCCACGTGCGACCCGAACCCCTGCACTCCGGTTCCGCCTCCGCTCGTGGCCTGCTGCGTCTCCACGTCCATGCGGCACCACGACAGCGAGCCGGAGACGAAGTGCGTGCTCGCCACAGAACAGCAGTGCATCGACCACGACGGGACGGTCACCGATGCCACGTCCTGCGAGCCCGATCCGTGCAAGCCGGCGCCGCCGACGATCATCGCCTGCTGCGTCCAGAAGCTGGACGAGGAGGGCGAGCTCGAATCGAAGTGCGTGCCGGCAACCGCGGTGCAGTGCACGGCCCACCACGGGACGGTCACCTCGGCGACGTCGTGCCAGCCGAACCCGTGCCCGGGCGACGACGACGAGGACGACAACGACCAGGGCGACGAGGACCACCATTCCGGCAAGGGTGATCACGGCAACGGTCACCACAAGGACTGAGCCGCGCGACCGGCTAGCGGAGGCCGGCCGCGGGAACCAAACCATCGATCTCCGAGGCTACGAACGGCCCGGGCCCCAGGCCCGGGCCGCTTTCGTTCGTGCGAGTCGCGCCGCCGCTTGCGGGTCGAGCGGCCGTTCGATTATGGAACCCTCATGCGGATCGTCGACGCGGACGGACACGTCGCGGAGGGCGCGGCGCTGACGCTCGAGTGCATGAAGCGGTGGCCGGACAAGGTGACCACGCGCACCGACGGCCGGCCGAGCCTCAAGATCGAGGGACGCCACTACCCCGAGGACAAGGGACCGGGCGCCGGCTGCCCGCCCGAGCACGGTCTCAGCGTCGTCGAGGGCATCAACTGGACGTCGGTCGAAGGCGTGTTGCAGGACGCCGACCGCGACCACATCGACGCGATGGTCCTCTATCCGAGCTTCGGCCTGTGCGTGCCGTCGCTCGAGGATCCCGCCTTCGCCGCCGGCATGGCGCGGCTCTACAACGAGTGGATCGCCGACTACTGCCGGCGGGCGAACGGGCGTCTCTACGGCGTCGCCGTGACGCCGATCGAGCACGGAGCGGTCGCGATCGACATCATGCGCGAGGCGAAGAAGCTCGGCCTGGTCGCGACCCTGATCCCGCCGGCCCTCAAGACGCGCAACCTGGACCACCCGGACCTCGAGCCCTTCTATCGTGCCGCCGTCGAGCTCGACATGCCGCTCGGCGTCCACGGCGCGCCGGGCATCCACCTGCCGAAAATCGGCGTCGACCGCTTCACGAACTACATCCAGGTGCACTGCGTGAGCTTCCCCTTCGACCAGATGACCGCCATGACGGCGCTCGTGTCGGGCGGGGTGTTCGATCGGCACCCGAAGCTCCGCGTCGCCTTTCTAGAGGCTGGCGTCGGCTGGGTGCCGTACTTCATCGACCGCATGCACGAGCACTACGAGAAGCGCGGAAGCTGGATCCCGAACGGCTGGCAGCACGAGCCGGTCGAGTACCTGCAGGCCGGCAACGTCTGGGTGTCGTGCGAGCCCGAGGAGCCGATCCTGCCCGGCGTGATCAGCGTCCTCGGCGACGACTTCATCATGTACGCGAGCGACTATCCGCACTGGGACGGCGGCTGGCCGGAGTCGACGAAGCACCTGCGGGCGCGCCGCGACATCAGCGAGACGTCGCGCGAGAAGGTCGGCGGACGCAACGCGGCGCGCTTCTACGCGCTCGCCTGAGGCGGCGTGACGCTCCCCGCCGGCCTCGCCGATCTCGCCGACCCCGAGAGCTTCGTCGGCGGCGTCCCGCACGAGACGTTCCGCAGGCTACGGCGCGAGGCGCCCGTCGTCTTCCATCCGGAGCGCAGCGGGCGCGGCTTCTGGGTGGTCAGCAAGTGGGAGGACATCCGCGCCGTGTCGCTCGACCAGGCGACGTTCTCGTCGTGGCAGGGCGGCATCATGATCCGGGACTACCCCGACGACCTCATGGCCACGCAGCGCGAGACGCTGACGGCCATGGAGCCGAGGCGCCACCAGAAGCACCGCCGGCTCGTCTCCGGCACGTTCGCGCCCAAGGTGATCCGCGACCTCGAGCCGCGGCTGCGCGCCCTGGTCACCCGCGTGCTCGACGGCGTCGAGGGGCGCGGCGGCTGCGACTTCGTGACCGACGTCGCGGCCGAGCTGCCCGTGATCGCCATCTGCGAGCTCCTGGGCTTACCGTACGAGGATCGCGGCCGGATCGTCGCCTGGTCGAATGCGCTCGTCGGCGCGGACGATCCGGAATACGCGGACGATCCGAGCCAGGCTCCCGTCGCGGCGATGCAGCTCGCGATGTACGCCCACGAGCTGGCGGAGACGCGCCGGCGCGAGCCGAAGGACGACATCGTCTCGGCCCTCCTGCGCGCCGAGGTCGACGGCGAGCGGCTCTCCGAGGCGGGCTTCAACGCGTTCGTGCTCGTGCTGTCCGTCGCCGCTAACGAGACGACGCGGAACCTCATCGCGGGCGGGTTGCAGACGCTCTTCGAGCATCCGGCCGAACGCGCGCGGCTGCAGAAGGATCTCTCGCTCCTCCCGACGGCGATCGAAGAGATGCTGCGCTACGTGCCGCCCGTCATGCACTTCCGGCGCACCGCCACGCGCGACGTCCGCCTGCGCGACGCCGACATCACGGCCGGCGACAAGGTGACCGTCTGGTACGTGTCGGGCAATCGCGACGAGGACGTCTTCCCGGATCCCGATCGCTTCGACGTCGGTCGCACGCCGAACGACCACCTCTCGTTCGGCTTCGGCTCGCACTACTGCCTCGGCGCCTCCCTGGCGCAGCTCGAAGCGCGCCTGCTGTTCGAGGAGCTGCTGACCCGGCTCCCCGACATCGCGCCCGCGGGGCCGCCCGAGCGCCTACGGTCGAATCACATCGGCGGCATCAAGCACCTGCCGGTGCGCTTCACGCCGTCGGCGCGAAGGAGCTTCGCATGACCAAGGACGGACTGCTGGTCGCCGACAGCGACATGCACATCTTCGAGCCGCCGGACCTCTGGCAGCGCTACATCGCGCCCGAGTGGCAGCACGCGGCCCCGGTCGGTCTCACCGAGCTGCGCCGCGACATGCGGGTCAAGGTGAAGTCGCACGTGATCCTGCGCCTCGGCACGCAGCGTCCCTCGCGGCCGGGCGACGTGTGGAAGGCGTCGCACGAGAGCCCGTATACGCAGGCCGAGAGCCGCGGCTGGGATCCCGCCTCGCAGCACGACGCGATGGTCGCGGAGGGGCTCGACGCGGCGGTGATGTTCCCCACACGGGGCCTGTTCGTGCTCGGGCTCGATACCAAGCAGATGATGGGCACCGACGGCCTCGAGCCGGAGCTCGCCGCCGCCATCGCACGCGCCTACAACGATTGGCTGGCGGACTTCTGCAAACCGTACCCGGGGACGTTCTACGGCGCGGGCATGGTGGCGCCGCACGACGTCACGAGCGCGGTCGCCGAGGCGCGGCGGGTCGTGACGGAGTACGGCTTCAAGGCGATCTTCCTGTCGCCCGGTACGGTCGGGCGCCGGCAGTGGCACGATCCGTACTACGATCCGCTGTGGGCCGAGTGCGAGAAGCTGGGCGTGCCGATCTCGTTCCATGGCGGCGGGCAGAACTTCCTGCGGCCCGACTTCTCGCTCGAGGTCTTCGACCGCCTGATGATGTGGCACACCTTCAGCCAGCCGCTCGGCATCATGGCGACGGCGGTGAGCCTGTGCGCCGGTGGCGTGTTCGAGCGCTTCCCGAAGCTGCGGGCGGCGCTCCTCGAGGGCAACTGCTCGTGGGCGCCGTGGCTCTTCTATCGCCTCGACGAGCACTACGAATGGGTGGGGGCGCTCGAAGCGCCCGACCTCACCATGAAGCCGTCGGACTACTTCCGCCGGAACTGCTTCCTGTCGGTCGAGGCCGACGAGGAGACGGTCGGGCAGTACGTCGAGCGCTTCGGCGACGACAACGTCGTGTTCTCGACCGACTACCCGCACGCGGACTCGAAGTTTCCGCATGCGGTCGAGGCCTTCGGGACGCTGCCCCTGTCGGCCGCGTCGCGCCGCAAGATCCTGTGGGACAACTGGAGCCGGCTCTACGCGATCGAGCCGGCGCGCCGCTGAGCCGTGCTCAGCGGTAGTAGTGCCAGCTCTCGCCCGGCTCGAGCACCACGATCCGGTCGGGCGCGATCCCTGCCGCCTTCGCCTCGTCGCGGAAGGTCGCGATCGGATCGCTCGCGTACCACACGAACGGCGATCCGCTGCCCGCGCCGTAGCCGATCGGCACGATGCGGCGCGGATCGAGCAGCCGTGCCGCCTCGACGGCCTCGGCCGGGCCCATGGTCCGCTTGAGGCCCATCAGCCGCTCGCCCCCGATCGGCAGGAAGGCGACGTCGAGGTGGGGAAAGGCCGTCGCGATGTCCGCCATTGCGTCGAAGTACCGCGTATCGCCGGCGAAGTACGCGCGCGCGCGATCGGTCGCCAGCACGTAGCCGTTCTCGGGCACGGCATGGTTCGACGGGACCGCGGTCACGCGGATCGGACCGATGTCGGTGCTGTCCCACCAGTCGAGCGGCGTCACGTCCTTGAAGCCGAGCTTGCGGAGCGCGTCGGCGAGCGCCGGTGGCCCGATCGCGCGCGGCACCTTCTTCGCGACGTCGCGCAGCACGTCGGGGTCGAAGTGCTCGGCGTGCTTGTGCGTGATCACGACCGCCGACAGCTCGGGCAGGCCGCCGGGCAGGAGCCCGAGCGGCTCGGTCTGCCGGGTCGTGAAGCCGGAGTTGAACCACGGATCGATCAGGACCCGCGTCTGCTCCATCTCGATCACGAGCGAGCCGTGCACGATCCGAGTGACGCCGAGATCGGCGTCGGACGGATGGTAGGTGGCGTTGCGCGGCAGCGGCAGGGCCGTGCACGCGGCGAGGAGGAGGAGCGGGGTCCACGACAGGTTCCGCATCAGACGGCTCCCTGCTGGCGGAGTGCCTCGTAGAGCACGATGGCGACCGCGTTGGCGAGGTTCAGGCTCCGCACGTGCGGCCCGTGGATGGGGATGGTGTAGGTGGCATCGGGGTGCGCGTCCCGGATCTCGTACGGCAGCCCGCGGCTCTCGCAGCCGAAGACGAGGATGTCGTCGGGCGCGTAGCGGACGGTCGTGTACGACGGCCCTGCGGGGCGCGCCGCGAAGAGAAGAACTCGCCCGCGCGGTCGCGCGGCGAGGAAGGCCTCCCAGCTCGCGTGCCGCGTGAGCTGCACGTACTCCCAGTAGTCGAGACCGGCGCGGCGGACGTGTTTGTCGTCGACGATGAAGCCGAGCGGCTCGACCAGGTGGAGCCGGGTGTTCGTCGCCACGCACAGGCGTCCGATCGAGCCGGTGTTCTGCGGGATCTCCGGAGCGACCAGGACGACATGCACGGCGTCAGGCGAGCGCCACGCGGCGGGCGCCGACGGGGAGGACGAGCGCGCCCTCCGGGCCCGGGACGGCATGGCGCATGAGCTCGTAGTAGGCCGGGCGCAGGAACCGCGCCTCGTGCTTCGCGTCCTTCACGCGGCAGTAGAGGACGTTGTCCCCGCCCACGCGCAGCGTCGCCGGATCGAGCGCCTCGAGCGTCTCGTCGTTCAAGAGCACCTGGAAGCCGCGCGCGGGATCGCCCTCGACCTGCACGACCACCCAGGGCGTGTCCTCGATCGTGACGTTCGCCTTGTCTTCGCCGAGGCGCAGGCGCGCGCTGCCGTCGGCGTCGATCGTCATGGCCTTCGCGTACAAGCGGCAGATGGCCTTGTTCGGAATGACCTCGTCGTCGCAGTACCAGCGTCCGTCCTTGCCGAAGGTGATCTTGCCCGAGTGGATGGCGGTGAAGCCGGCGCGCGCCACGATCAGTTCCATTCGGCGGTGTCGAGCACGATCGTGACCGGTCCGTCGTTCACGAGCGCGAGGGCCATGTGGGCCTGGAACCGTCCCGTCTGGACGGGGACGGCGCCACGCCGCGCCTGGGTGACGAAGTACTCGTAGAGGCTCTTCGCCCGCTCGGCTGGGGCGGCGTTCTGGAACGAGGGCCGCCGGCCCTTGCGGCAGTCGGCGTGCAGCGTGAACTGCGAGACCACGAGCAGCGCGCCGCCGACCTCGTCCACGGCCTTGTTCATCTGGCCGCGCTCGTCCTCGAAGATGCGCAGCCCGGCGATCTTCTGGCACAGGCGATCGGCCTCGGCCTCGGAATCGGCCGCCGACACGCCGAGCAGCACGCAGAGGCCGCGGTCGATCTCGCCGACGACGTCGCCGTCGACCAGCACGCGTGCCTCGCGCACGCGCTGCACCACCGCTCGCACGACCGGCCTTGTAGCACCGCCCCCGACCCTCAGCTACACTCGCGCTCCGCGTTGATCCCCGACAACCTGCACATCGGTCCGATCCCGATCCACGTCTTCGGTATCTGCCTGGCGCTGGCGTTCCTCGCCGCGGGCAAGGTCGCATCGCTCGAGTTCGAGCGCCGCGGCTGGGACCCGGATGCCGCCTCGCGCGCGCTCGTGTATGCGGCGGCGGGCGGCATCATCGGCTCGCGCTTGTGGGTGGTCTTCGAGAGCTTCGGCGACTTCCTGACCCATCCGCTCGAGTACCTGCTCACGGGCAAGGGATTCGTCTTCTACGGGGGACTCGCCGGCGGCGCGGCGGCGGTCACGCTGCTCTTTCGCCGGACCGGCATCCGCTGGCTCGCGGGCGCGGACGCGGTCGCACCCGCGATCGTGATGGGGCAGGCGATCGGACGCATCGGCTGTCAGCTCTCGGGCGATGGCGACTGGGGTGTCGAGACCAAGCTCCCGTGGGGGATGGCGTACCCCTACGCCGTCGTCGGCTGGCCGTACGCGCCCGGCGTCCGCGTCCACCCGACGCCCGTGTACGAGACGATCCTCTACCTCATCATCTTCGCGATCCTGTGGCGGATGCGCCGGCGCTCGCCCCCCGAGGGGACGATCTTCGGCTGGTATCTGATCCTGTCGGCGACCGCCCGGTTTTTCGTCGAGTTCCTGCGCATCGAGCCGGTGATCGCCTTCGGACTCACGTCGGCGCAGCTGACCGGCCTCGTCCTCGTACCGATCGGCGTCGCCCTCGTGCGGCGACAGCGCACATGGCAAACCGCCGCGGCGTGAAGATCGCCGCCGTGACGGCGGCGCTCGGCGTGGTGATCCTCGTCCTCGCGCTCTGGGGTCGGGGGCGATCGCTGGCGATGGCGCCCGACTTCGCGGTGCCCGATCTCGCCGGGCAGGCGGTTCGCCTTTCGGCCTACCGCGGGCAGGTGGTGCTCGTGAACCTCTGGGCGACCTGGTGTCCGCCCTGCAAGGAAGAGATGCCGTCGATGGAGCGCCTCTACCAGCGCCTGAAGGACCGCGGCTTCGTCCTGCTGGCCGTCAGCCAGGACGAGGGCGACGTCGAGGATGTCAAGAAGTTTGCCAAGGAGATGAAGATCACGTTTCCCGTCCTCGTCGATCCCCAAGGCGACGTCGGCCGGAACTACGGCGTCTGGGGCTATCCGGAGAGCTTCCTCCTCGACCGATCGGGACGGATCGTCGAACGGGTCATCGGGCCGAGGACCTGGGACACCCCGAAGCAGGTGGCGGCGATCGAGGCCCTCCTGGCGACCGACGCCGGCGTCTCCGGAACGCCCGGGCATTAGGCCTCTGCGAGGTGGTTTCGTCTCGGGCGCCGGCCGCGTATAACAGACGACCAGAGCCCAGCATGTTGATGCGCACGCGACGAACCGGTGTGGGAGTGGCGATCGTCCTGGCGTTTCTCGCCGGCATCGCCGCGTCGGAGTTCCTGGAAGTCCGCAAGGTCGGGGCCGCCTCGAAGGAGTCCTACGAGGGCCTCGAGACGTTCACGAACATCCTCTCGATCATCCAGAAGAACTACGTCGACGAGGTGACGACCAAGCAGCTGATCGAGGGCGCCATCAACGGGATGCTCACCTCGCTCGACCCGCACAGCGCGTATCTCACACCCGAGCTCTACAAGGAGCTGCAGGTCGAGACGAAGGGCAGCTTCGGGGGGCTCGGCATCGAGATCACGAACAAGAGCGGCATGCTCACGGTCGTGGCTCCGATCGAGGACACGCCTGCCTATCGCGCCGGCATCAAGTCGGGCGACGTCATCCTCAAGATCGACGGCGAGTTCACCAAGGACATGTCGCTGGTCGAGGCCGTGAAGCACATGCGCGGCCCGAAGGACACGAAGGTCCGCCTGACGATCAAGCGGGACAACCCGCAGCAGGTCTTCGACGTGACCCTCACGCGCGAGGTCATCAAGATCCAGAGCGTCAAGTACAAGATGCTCGAGAAGGGCTACGCGTACCTCCGCCTGACGCAGTTCCAGGAGCGGACCGACGACGATCTCGAGCACGCCATCCGCCAGCTCGACAAGGAGTCGGGCGGGCTCCAGGGCGTCGTGCTCGACCTGCGCAACAACCCCGGCGGGCTCCTCACGCAGGCCGTCAAGGTGAGCGACATGTTCCTCGACGCGGGGCTCATCGTGTACACCGACGGCCGCCTCGAGAACCAGAAGCAGAAGTACTTCGCGCACAAGCCGAGCACGTGGGCGGACTTCCCGATGGTCGTCCTCGTGAACGGTGGCAGCGCGAGCGCCTCCGAGATCGTCGCGGGCGCGCTGCAGGACCACAAGCGCGCGCTCGTGCTGGGCACGACGACGTTCGGCAAGGGATCGGTGCAGACGATCCTGCCGATGGACGAGAGCTCCGCCCTGCGCCTGACGACGGCGCGCTACTACACGCCCAACGGCCGCTCCATCCAGGCGACCGGCATCGTCCCCGACATCACCATGGATCAGGGCACCAAGGTCGCGAAGGGCGACAACAGCTCGTCGTCGGCGACGTCGCTGCGCGAGGCGAACCTGCCGCGCCACCTGGAGCACCCGCAGGGCGCGAAGGCGCCGGTCGACGGCGAGGAGGCCGAGCCCGACGCGTCCGACGCACCCGCGCCCGGGGTGAAGGAAGGCGATCTCGGGTCCGATCCGCAGCTCGATCGCGCGCTGGAACTCTTGAAGAGCTGGCAGGTCTTCAAGACCTTCGTCGCGAAGCGCGAAGACTAGCGTGGGCGTCGGGCTCCGACGCCAGCCGCGCGTTCTCAGCGTCTCGGAGCTCTCGACGCGCATCGCTGTCGCGCTCGACGCCGACATCGGCAAGGTCTGGGTCGCGGGCGAGCTGTCGAACTGCAAGCGCGCGGATTCGGGGCACCTCTACTTCAGCCTGAAGGACGAGACCGCCCAGCTCGACGCCGCCATGTTCCGGCGCGAGCTCATGCAGCTCGTCTTCGAGCCCACCAACGGCACCGAGGTGGTCGTGTACGGCCGGGTCGGCGTGTGGCGTGGTCGGCTGCAGATCTACGCGGACCACATGGAGCCGCTCGGCCTGGGGGCGCTGCGGCTGGCGTTCGAGCAGCTGAAGGCGAGACTCGCGGCCGAAGGCCTGTTCGACGAGGAGCGCAAGCGGCCTCTCCCGCGCACGCCGCGGACGATCGGGCTCGTGACCGCGCTCGCGGGCGCCGCCGTGCACGACATGCTGCGCATCCTCGGCGATCGCTGGCCGGCGGCGCGTGTCGTCATCCGGCCCGTCCGGGTGCAGGGCCCTGGCGCGGGCGAGGAGATCGCACGTGGCATCGCCGCCCTCCACGCTCTTCCGGACGTCGAGGTCCTGGTGGTGGGGCGTGGCGGCGGCTCGCTCGAAGACCTGTGGGCGTTCAACGAGGAGGTGGTTGCGCGTGCGATCGCGGCGTCGCGCGTGCCGGTCGTCTCCGCAGTCGGGCACGAGGTCGACTTCACGATCGCCGACTTCGTCGCCGACGTGCGTGCGGCGACGCCGACCGCCGCCGCGGCGCTGGTCGTGCCCGACCGCCGCGAGCTCGCGAGCCGGGTCGCGCAATGTCGCGACCGGCTGCGGGGGGCCCTCGCGCGACGCCTCAACCTGGCGGCGACCCGGCTCGACGGCCTCGGCCGCCGCCTCGGGGACCCGCGGCGGCGGGTGGCCGACGCGACGCTGCGGGTGGACGATCTAGCCACCCGGGCGCGCCACGCGCTCGTGCGCCGTGTGGCCTGGGATCGCCGCGAGCTCGGCCGCCTCGTCGCCGCGCTCGGCAAGCACGAGCCGCGCGACGTGCTGGCGGCGACCCGAGCGCGGATCGGGCACGATCGGGAGCGCCTGCGGCGCACGATCGAGCGGCAGGTGCAGGCGGCGCGTGGC
>Ga0187894_10000992_pt1 | contig 37706 bp, 37 predicted proteins | sample GBC1701081metaG_FD_136650 | JGI IMG/M metagenome (GOLD analysis project Ga0187894, IMG submission 136650) | White microbial mat communities from a lava cave in the Kipuka Kanohina Cave System on the Island of Hawaii, USA - GBC170108-1 metaG ... | reverse complement strand
CCAACATCATGAAATTGTCGGATGGTCTTTTCCTCGATTGCTTTCGCAAAGTGGCGGTCGAATATCCGGAGATCGCCGCGGACGATAAGATCGTTGACAACGCCTGTATGCAGCTTGTGATGAGGCCGCAGCAGTTCGACGTGCTGTTGCTCGAAAACCTGTATGGCGACATCATTTCGGACCTGGCCGCCGGATTGGTCGGCGGGATTGGCATCGTGCCTGGCGCGAATATCGGCGAACTCGGCGCAGTCTTCGAAGCCGTTCACGGCAGCGCGCCCGACATCGCCGGAAAGAATATAGCCAACCCAACCGCGTTGCTGCAGACGGCAATTATGATGCTGCGCCATCTCACCGAGCGCGCGGCGGCCGACCTGATCGAACGAGCGATGATTCACACGCTGGCGGTAAAACAGGTGCGAACGCGCGATCTGGGCGGAACAGCCAGCACGACCGAATACACCGAAGCGATTGCGGCTTCGATGCGGGAATTGGCCTCGGCTTGACAGACGATGGTAAGAGAGAGCGGCGCGCGCTACGGCTTCTTATTCGCCGTAATCGTCCCGCGGTCCACTTCATTCCCATCCGCCTTGACGCGCACCAAGTACGTCCCCTTCAAAGCTGAACCATCAAGAGTCGCTTCAAGCGTGATCTCCGCTTCATCATTCGGGTCGGCCAGTTTCATTGTGATTTTGGCATCCACCAGCGCCACCGACTTGAACGAAGCAGTGTAGCTTTCGCCACCTTCGGGCTTTGGCGTAATGCTGCCACCCAGCTTGCCATCGGCGTCTTTGGTGATCGTCATTTCAAATGATCCGCTACTGCCGCCACTCCAAGAACCGGTCCAGGCGCCCACCAGGTTCTTTTCGCTGGGGGTCTGTTGAGTTTGAGCCACGCCCATCAGGCAGAAACACAGCAACGACAACATCACAAACAAGCTTTTGTACATAATTTCCTCCTAGAATCGAGACTACCGCAGCGCTTTTTGCTCGCCCGCCGACTGCCGCAGCGCTTTTTGCTCGCGCTCCGATTGCCGCAATGTCTTGACAGCTTTTTCATGGTCCGCCGAACTGGCCGAGAACTTATGCGAGCCGTCGTTCTTCTCGGCGTCAACCACGAAGTATAAATAATCGGTCTCGGCTGGATTGAGCGCGGCCTGCAATGAACGTTTGCCCGGCGAAGCGATGGGGCCTGGCGGCAATCCGACGCGTTTGTACGTGTTGTAAGGCGAATCACGGTCGAGGTCGCTCTGATAAATCTTGCCTCGATAATTGCCCGCGAGTATCGCGGCGTAAATCACCGTGGGGTCGCAGGCCAATTGTACCTTTAGCTTCAACCTGCGGTGAAAGACCGATGAAATCAGCTCACGCTCGCCATCCACCCTGGCTTCTTTTTCGATCAGGGACGCCATCGTAACCGCCTGGCGCGTGTTCATCTTCATCTCTTCGGCCCTGGTCTGCATCTCCGACGTGTAGACGTCGCGGAAGCGTTTGACCATCACGTCAACGAGTTGCTCGCGTTTCGTGTTCGACGTGTAATCATAGGTGTCCGGGAATAGGTAACCTTCAAGCGTGGTCGCCTGCGGATCCAGGTCGGCGACGAGCGAGGTGTTTTTGAACAGGGCCTGCAAATCGTCGGGTCTGGCCGGGGCAGGCTCTTTCAATCTCAATCCGTAAAGCATGCGCGCGATGTCGAACCGGTTGTAGCCTTCCGGAATGGTGAATTGCCGTGTGGCCACGCTGCCGCGGATCAACTGGTTGATGACTTCGCGCGGAGAGATCGGCGATTTGAATTCGTACTCGCCGGCTTTGAATCTCCGGTTGTTCGGGAAGAGCCGTAGCCAGAGGCGTGTCGGCCACTCGTGTTCGAGAACGCCTTCGTTGTACAGCCGGGCGACAATCGCCGACGTGTTTGCGCCGGGTTCGATCGTGATGATCTTTTTCGCGGCGTCATGCCGATAAGGAGTATAGATCTCGCTCCTCAGCCACATCATGCCGCCGATTACGCCAATAACGATGAAAAACAGATAGACTTTAACTTTAAATGACGGAAAACGCTTTCGGGATTTAGGATTAGTTTTAGGTCGCATCGCCTTGATTTACTGAATTTATTAGGAAGAGTTTGATGAAGAATTGTCAGACGGGGGCTTGAGTTTCTGTCCGTCAATATAATCCTGCAGAATGATTGCTGCGGCGTATTCGTCCGATCGCGCGCGGCGCTCGCGCCAACCAACGCCCATCTCGCGTAATATCTGATCCGCCTCGTATGAAGTCAATCGCTCGTCAACCGTCACAATCGGGACTGAAACGCTCCGCCGCAAATCCGAGATGAAGCCTTCAACGCGTTCGACCGCCAAGCCGCGCGTGCCGTCCATATTCAACGGCAGACCGACAACCAGCGTGGCGATCTCGTTTTCGGCGACCAGCGCGCCAATCCGCTCGATGACCTGCGCATATTTATGTTTCCCGCGGCGAATCGTCGCGAGCGGGCGCACGGTCAATTGCAACTCATCCGAAATTGCGACGCCGACGCTACGCTCGCCATAATCAATCGCCATTACTCTCATACCAGAAACTGCATGAAGAACCTACCCACGACTTATTCTTGTTGAAGTCAACTCCCATCATTGCGCCTTTGCTTAAACGGGTCAAAGTGGTCACGGCCTTCGGCGCCGCCTCGCCCACGGGCCACACGAACATTAAACGTATTTCGACTTTGCCGGGTTCATCGGGAGTTTCAATCACCGGAGCGTAGGCGACCTTCTCCTGCAATAAATAGCCGCTTCTTTCATCATCCGGTATCGCATCCAGATCTTTGCGCGTGACGCCGACCTTAACGCCACTGCCCGCAAATGAAAATAGAGGCTTGAGCACGAATTGATCGAGGTCTTCAGGATATTCCTCTACTTTATCCAGAAACCACGCGCGTGGGACCGTTCTGTGTTTCAAAAACGGCAGCGAAAATTTGCTGATCCGAAAATACCAGTTCGGGTGCCCCACCCATTCGACATCCATTTCGTCGCGGAAATCGAAATTGGCTTGCACGCCCTTACGCGCGAACTCATCAATGATCACGCGGTTGTATATACGGCGGATTTCAATCTCGCGCCCCTCGCGTTTGTAAAACAGTTTATTGCCGCGCTTAGTCACGCTGGTTATGCAGACAAACGGTATACCGAACAGTTTTTCGGTTACGCGGAAATCGGGAAGCGTTTTCTGGCGCAGCGGATCAATCTCCATCAGGATTACCTGTTCGGGCGCGTGACCGTTCAGAAGCATTTTCTGAAGCAGTTCGACGTAGCTCTCGTCAGTCAGCCCGTTGAGCAAATAACCCAGTCCGTCCAGATCGTAATGTTGCTTGTAAACACGAGGCAGGATGTACTGGAAGGCGTAAAGCGACGCGCAGCCCTGCAACTCGATCAGCTTGGGAACCAGCGCGCCGCTCTCATCCCGCGTGACGGCGAAGTCAACCTGGATGAAGTCGGGGCGCGCGCCCTCGTTCGGCGCATTGAAGGCCGCCGGAATGGCGCGAGCGGACGCCGTCACGTATTCGGGGGCGCAGAGTTCGGCGATGATCTCACAGGCGGACCCGCGCATTTCAGCAAGCAGACCGCCGGGTAGAAAGACGGGCGTCTCGCACGGGCGGAATTCGATCTTTGTTTCGACCGCCGCATCGAGCGATTGCAGGAACCGCCGATGCTTCTCTTCGGTGAAATTGCTGTTGAATCGCGCGCGCAATTCCGGGATCACAACCCTCTCCTCGGAAAAGCAACCACGAAGAAACGAAGAACACGAAGATTTCTTCTGGTCTATCTTCGTTTCTTCGTTTCTTCGTTTCTTCGTTTCTTCGTTTCTTCGTGGTTGGTTTTCACTGTTTCAGGGAGCCGTTTACTGCGATATGAACGACTCCTACGAAAAACATCCACAATGTCACACGAAAGGCGCGAAGATTTTCTCTTCCCTTAGTGTCCCTTCGTGTGACCTTGTGGATGTTTCATTGTTTCAGGGCGTTTCAGGGCGCAGTGATGATAGTCGCTGTCACGACTTGCGTCCAGTCACGCCGATGGCCGACTTCTTCTCGCCCTCGGCCATAGATTGAATCTTCGATTTGTGTCGGAGTATATAGGCGATGAACGCTCGCGTCGGCGACGGCTGGAAACGCCCGAGCGAAACCAGCGACACCGAACGGCGCAAACGGTGACCGCTGATTTGGAGCTGCGCCAGTCTGCCCGCGACAACCTCGTCGCGCACCGACCAGGCGGGCAACAGAGATACCCCCAGGCCGCGCTCGACCATTCGTTTAATGAAGTAAGTATCGTTCGATTCGAGCGCCAAGTCGGGCCGCACGCCAATCTGATCGAAGAACTGGTCGGTCGCGCGCCGGATCGAAGCGCCGCGCTCGAACAGGATCAGCTTCTCCTTCTGTATCTCCGAAACAGACGCTATTCGCTTCCTGGCCAGCTTGTGGCCGCTGCATACGACCAGCGCCAGTTCGTCTTCGAAGAGCTTCGTCACCTGCAGGTTCGGCGAATAGACGGCAAGCGACGCGAACCCGACGTCCGCCGCGCCGTTCAAAATGTCGGCGACCGTCTGCTCGGTGCTCACTGTCGTGCGGAACGCGAGGTCAATGCCGGAATGCGAATCCATAAACGATTCGAATAGCGGCGCGAACAGGTGAACAAAAGCCTGTGTGGCTGCGGCGACGCGAACGCGGCCCGTGGGCGAGCGTTCGCGCCCGGAAATCCTCTCGCGCATTGCTTCGGTTTCGTCCAGGATCCGCTCGACGTATCCGAGCGCGATCTTGCCCGCCTGCGAAAGCTTCACGCCGCGTTTGGCGCGAATAAAGAGCGGCTCGCCCAACTCTTCTTCCAATGCCTTGATCTGATGGCTCACGGCCGATTGCGTCAGGTGCAGCCGCTCAGCGGCGCGCGTGAAATTGAGCGCTTCGGCCACGGCGCGGAACGTTCGTAATTGCGACATTTCCATTCGAGTCCTACCTTGAGGTGTAATCTGCTTTATGCCATTAGCATAGTTGATCGGATAGATTAGAACAATGAGTTGGACAGATGATCGGCAAATTACCATAATCGCCCCGTCTTTTACGTCTACGCTTTATGGATGAGGCTGCAATACGGCCTCTATTAGCTGGCGATTGCAAAAGAGCAGGAGAGGGAGGGAAGAATTCAAGCCGGAATATGACTTTTAGATGACCGCTCCAATGGCGCTTGCTGGAATTTGAGGGCGCAGCGAGCGGCGTACGGCTTCTTGAATAAAAACACTTGTTTCATCATCTCTCTGCTATGGTCAAAGAGGCTGCGATCAACCTGAATCGCAGCCTCTATTTGTTTGCGCCGCTGTTGATGAAGCGAAAGAGGGAGTACGGAAAAGACGGAAATAACGGAACAAACGGACTCCACTTTGTCCATTTTTGCACTTTGAAAAAGTCACGGCAGGCCGCGTAAGCTGTGGAAAAAATCTCCGCCAAGAGAGGTCTTCCATATGCCGACACTGCCTGCCGAGTTGTTGAACCTGATTGTAGTTTTCCAGCCGCTGTTTACCAAGCCGACTTGGGAATACGCTCAAACGCTTTTGTTGGGCGCGTTGCTTCAGCGTGGCAAACGCACGGTCACGGCCTGTCTGCGCGTGGTCGGCTTGTGCAATGAGAAACATTTTCAGAACTATCATCGGGTTCTCAATCACGCCAAATGGAACTTGCTGCAGGCGAGCAAGATTCTGCTCGCCTTGATCATTGTGCTCGTGCCGGGCGCCATCCTCATCGGCGCTGATGACACGATTGAGCGCAGGCGCGGCAGGAAGATCAAGGGAGTCGGTTGTTACCGCGATCCGGTCGCTTCGAGCCACAAGCGGGTCGTCAAATGCTTCGGCTTGAAATGGCTCTCGCTGATGGTTTTGGTCCGCTTGCCGTGGTCCAGACGCGTCTGGGCTTTGCCTTTCCTGACCGTGCTGTACGGAAAACCTCGATAGGCTTGCTCTTTTCCGTCTGTTCCGTTATTTCCGTCTTTTCCGTACTCTCTCTTCTTTCCATCTGGAAAAACCCAAATTGGCGCATGGGCGCGGCATATATGATGAAGCGAGCGTTGGAGGCTTTGTGGCGGCGCGCGCCGAAATGGGCGCGGCGCTTCAGCGTGCTACTGATCGAATCGCGGTTTACCGTGACCGTGGGCGCGGTGGTGATTGATTCGCGCAATCGGGTCTTGTTGCTTCATCATCGTTTTCGCTCCGGCGGCGGCTGGGGCATTCCCGGCGGTTTCATGCGTCCGCGAGAGCAACCGGAAGAGGCCCTTCGCCGCGAATTGCGTGAGGAGATCGGGCTTGAGATCGAGATTGTGAGCGTCGCCTTCGTTCGCGCGCTTCAAAATTATCGGCAAGTCGAGATATTCTTTCGCTGCATCCCAAAAGGAATCCCCCTTCCACAAGGTTTTGAAATCAATCGCGCCGAGTGGTTCGAGATGAACTCCCTGCCTGATGGTCTGTGCGATGATCAACGCGGACTGATCCGGCGCGTTATGGAGAGGCGATTATGAAGCGAATTGCTCTTGGCCTATCGTTTCTTACGCTGTTCGTCGTGGTTGTTCGGGCCACGCTGCAAACAGGCAATCGCGGCGCTTGGACTACGCTTGCGCCCGTGCCTTCCGTGCGACAAGAGATTTCAACCGCTGTGCTCAACGGCAAAATTTACGTCATCGCCGGGTTCAACAGTTCGGGCGGCAATACCAATACTGTTGACGTTTACGACCCGCAAACGAACACTTGGTCTTCCGCAGCGCCGCTGCCCATCGCCACAAACCACAACGCCGCGGCGGTCGCGGCCGGAAAGCTTTACGCGTTCGGCGGCACATCGAGCCGCACTTTCGTCTACAACCCACAAATGAATTCGTGGTCTGATGTCGCGCCGATGCGGTTTCAACATGCCAATACCGCCGCCGTGGGAGTGATCAATGACAAGATTTACGTCGCGGGCGGCAACGGGCCGAATATGAATGAGACCGAGTTGGAAGTTTACGATCCTGCGGCGAACACGTGGACTCAACTGGCCTCGATGAATGTGCGGCGCAACCACACTGCGGGAGGGGCGATCAACAGCAAGTTTTATGTAGCCGGCGGAAGACCTGGCGATACGGCGGCCAGCGCGCTGGAAGTTTATGACCCCGCGACAAACATCTGGACGCGGCTTGCGAATATGCCCACAGGGCGCTCGGGCATTGGCGCAGGTGTAGTTAACGGCGAGCTTTACGTCTTCGGCGGCGAACAGCCCCGCCAGTTCGACAATGTCGAGGTCTACAATCCGCTCAACAACACGTGGACGCAACTTGCGCCGATGCAGACGCCGAAACACGGCATTTTCACTTCGGTCATCGGCAATAAAATTTATATTCCAGCCGGAGCGACGCAACAGGGACTGGGCGCGACGAACATTCACGAAGTCTTCACGGTCAACACCGCTAGCACGGTCTCGGCCGCAAGCTTCAACGATAAATTGACGGCGAAAGCGATTGTCGCGGCTTTTGGAACAGGATTGGCGACGACGACACAAGCCGCGGCCGCGCAGCCGCTGCCTCTCGAACTCGGCGGCACGACGGTCAGGATCACCGACAACGCAGGCGTTACGCGCAATGCCCCGCTCTTCCTCGTCTCACCGGAGCAGGTCAATTATCAAATCCCCGCGGATACGGCTTCCGGGCCGGCGGTCGTGTATATAACCAGCGCTGATGGCCGCGTTTCGACCGGAGCGATCCAAATCCTCGCCGCGGCCCCCGCGCTCTTCACGGTCTCTCAAAACGGCCTAGGCCCGGCTGTCGCGCTTGACGCATTCACCTTCACCCTTCCGCCGTTTAACGCCACAAGACCGAATGGGCAGCCGAACATCATCGTATTTTTCGGTTCAGGCCTCGGCGCGGACGCGACCGATGTTGATGGCAACGCCGCCGCAAACGTGCAGGCTACGATTGACGGCGCCCCTGTTGTAGCGCAATATGTGGGCCGCGCGCCGGGGTTCACCGGACTCAATCAACTCAATCTGGTTTTGCCTGAAGGCATTTCATCGGGCGTCCATAACGTGCAGATCATGCGCAACGGCGGCGCGAGCAACGTTGTGACGATCGCGATCCGGTGAGCGCAGTTTATTCGCGCCGCGATTGTCTTAGCCTCCAGCCATCTTAATCCGTGACCGTCAAATCGCCGGTCGCCGATAAAAGAACTCCCTCGTGGGTCGTCACTATAACCAAGTATTTATAAGGCCCTGCCTCACGTCCCTTATTTATGAGGGCCTTGCCGGAAGGAATGACTCTCCCGATGCTCGATTCATACCTGTGACCGGGGAAGGGTGTGTCTTTAGGGCTGAGGCGAATCTCCACATGACCTTTGAACTTCCCATCCTCACATCGCCATTTAGCCTGATCGTTCGATGAAATTCTTACGCTTCCGCTTGATGGTAAAGTTAGTCCCTTCGGTTTACTCTCCGGCGTGTCTCTGCTCACCTTGATAATAATGTTTGGTAGATTTTGCCCTGGTTGTTGTTGAGAAGAGGGTTGATTTTTATCGCTCATGTTATTCTCCTGATCGTTTCCAAGTTTGGCCTTCAGTTCGCTACTTTGGGCGCTGGCGAACACGAGTAGGGCTATTGAGTGACGCATTGTTAGCTGACCATCAACGCGTCACCAAGAAAACCCAGGCCGCTTGCGCCTCGCTATGACATAAGGATCTTTAATCACGACGTATCCATCGGCGGTCGTGACGATGATCGAGTATTTGTAAAGCTTGATTTGATGGCTGCCGTTGGTCCCATTCCATGGTATCGGCGGGCCAGCGGCCCCTGGATGCGGTGGCAAGCTAGAGGTCCACGTGCTTGTTGGACTCTCGTATTGCCCTGTCGCATCGTCGAAAGGGGTTTGGGCCGGGTGGAAGCGTAGTTCCAGATCGCCGTCGTTACAGATCCATTGAACCTCCTCCGTATCCGTCCCATCATCGTTGATATTCAAAGTCACTGAAGTAATTGGGGGATCGCTTCGATCAGCGGTCCCGTGCAATTGCAAAAAACGCTCACCGTTTTGATTTAAAACGTGAACATATATTTGGTGTAGTCCTAGCATTACTGATCTCCTTACGAATTCAGTTATGGTTGATCGCCGCCTGCGAATCACCACTCTCACTGGCGGATGATTTGCTCGAATTTTGGATTGGCGCGCAGGCTAGCTAGTTCCGGGTCGTTTTCGAGCAGAGTAACGTTGTATCCGTTCTTGACAGCCCGTTTTAAACACTTCAACGCTTCATCAGTATCGCCGATTATGGTGTAAACGATGACGGCGCTGTAGAGGCATTCCGGATTCTTATCTTCGATGGACAAGGCGAGTTTGATTTGTTTGGCCGATTCCTCGGCGCGCCCTCGTTTGGCCAGACAATCAGCCAGCTTGGCCGCCCCCAAAGCGTCAACCGGACGCCCATCGCCGCCAATGATTAGTCGCTGATTCCAATAAGCGATAGCTTTGTCGTGCGCCTCCGCCGCTTTCGCAAAATCAGAGGTTTGGCGGTATGCGTCTCCCAGGTTGCCCCACAAGATCGGTTCGTCCGGGCGCAGCTTCAGCCCTTTTTCAAATTCTTCAATGGCCTCTTGATATTTCCCTTGAAAGTACAGAGCCGCGCCGAGGCTGCCGTAACCTTCAGGAGTTGCGGTGAGGCTCAGTGATTGCCTGTAAGACGACACGGCGGCGTCAAACTGGCCGCGATAGAAAAAAGCGTTGCCGAGATTGGTGTAGCCGAGATCATTGCGCGGCGACAGGCGAACAACCTCCTGCCATTGCTCAGCCGCCTGATTGAAGAGTCCGCGAGCGTAATAAAAATGGCCGAACTCGCTATAGCTGATCCAGTAATTCGGCGACAAAGCGATGGCCTCACGATAAACGCGCTCCGCCTGGCTGTTGCCCTGCTCGGCTTCATCATGCTTCTTGCTCCTGGCGTCGCCCGCATACGCCGTGGCCAAACCCAGCTTCGCGTCAATGTAATCCGTTCGCTGCTTGAGCGCCTGCTGAAAGTTATTGATCGCCTCGGCGAAGCGGCCAAGCTCGGCGTTGACGTATCCGAGCGCAACCTGAACCTGATAAGAGCCTGGATCCAATGTCTGGGCGCGATCGCAGGTGTTCTTGGCTTGGCCGAACCACAATTGATCGTTGGTCAGATAGTATTTGATGAGGTAAGCGCGAGCCAGCGTGGCATAGTAAATGGCCTGAGCGCCACCGGGCGCACTGACGATCTCGCCGAGCAATTGGATAGCTTCAGTAACGGCTTGTTCATTCGAATCATCCTTCAGTTTGCCGAGCGCCACGATGTAACGCTCCTGAAGATCAGGTTTGAGAACCTCGGAATTTCCGGCGCGCCAGGGCGTGTAGTCCAGACCGAGAGAATCAGTTACCTGCTTCGCCACTTGATCGAGAGCGTTGAACGCGTCAGCGCCGATCACGGCGCCGAGTTTGATGGGGCGAATCCGCGTATCAAGTAGCTCATAATCAATATGCAGCCTATCGGCTGCGCGCCTGGCCGTGCCGCGAAGAATCAGGCTGGCGCCGAGTCGCCCGGCGAGATGGGAATCGTCGGATTCGGGAATCAGGCTGGCGCTCAATCTCTCGGCGATCCAGGCCTGGTCGGAACCGGGAACTGATACTCTGGCGGTGATCACTTGCAAGCCGGAGACTCCCGCCAAAATCCCGCTCAGGTCCCTGGCCAGTCCTTCACCGAAGACAGGATCGCCGCCCGGACTGTTGAACGGGAGAATTACCAGATGCTTTCGTTGCGGCAACTCCGGCTTCGCCCCATACAGATATGCGAAGCAGATCGCAATCGCCAGGACGATGACCATCGCCGCAATCGCCAAAATTTTTTTGAACGGCGATGGCGATGGCGATGGCGGCTGCTGCGGAACCCGGATGACCTGTGTGCGCCCATCATTGGATTTGAGCCACCGTTCAAGGCTGCCACATAATTCTTTCGCGCTCTTCGGCCGCAGGTCGGCGTTTTTTTGAAGACACCGGCGTAACAATTCACTGACGCTTGCGGGAACGGTTTCGGGCAACGACAGCCAATCAGGCTCGCGGTTGTGAATCGCCACCACCACGTCGGCGATGGATTCGCCATCGAATGGCAATCGCCCGCTGAGCGCCTGATAAAACACACACCCGAAGGCCCAGAGATCGGTGCGACGGTCAACTCGTTTCCCGCGCGTATGCTCAGGGCTCATATAAGGCGCGGTGCCGATGACCTTGCCGTCATTGGTGATCAACGTTTCTTCTTTGGTCGTTGCGCTAAGCCAGGCGCTCTGGGAAAGATCAATCGTTGCGGGAGAGTCTTTCAGGATTTTCGCAATCCCGAAGTCCAGAACCTTGATCATTCCCGCCGGCGTGATCTTAATGTTATCCGGCTTGAGGTCACGATGAATGACGTCTTCGCGATGAGCCGCTTCGAGAGCGATGGCGATCTGGTGAAAGATCGGGATCGCTTCAGCGACCGGAAGCGGGCCGCGCTTGAGGCGGTCGCCGAGCGTCTCTCCCTCGATGAATTCGAGCACCAGACACCGGCCCTCCGAGAACTGCTCCAGGTCGTAAATCGCCGCAATGTTCGGGTGATTCAATGAGGCGAGGATTCGCGCTTCATGGGTGAACCGCGCCTGCATCTCAGGATCGTAGGCGTAAGTTTGCGGCAAGACCTTCAGCGCCACGTCCCTTTTCAGCCCTGTGTCGCGCGCCTGATAAACCTCTCCCATTCCGCCGCCGCCAATCTTAGAGAGCACCTGATATCGTCCGATCATTTGACCAGGCGACAGTTGCGCTCCGGATCGAGGCGCATCATGAATCAATGGCTCAGTCATGCTTTGTTCTGAAATCGGAATGCCTGAAGGACTTCCCAAAAACTGCGGGTATGTTCCAAGCTGAATCGAACCGCAAACGGCGCGGATTATAGCTCACGGGTGAATAATCAACCAGTGTTGGAGCCAATTGACGGCAAGCCGGTTGTAGCGCAATATGCTGACCGCGCTCCGGGATTCTCCGGACCCAATCAATTTCACATTCAATCAACCGACAACCAATAACCGATTATGTTCGTTCATTCAGTCTATTTCTGGCTCAGGCCTGATCTGACCGAGGAGCAGCGCGCGAAGTTCTGGGAAGGCGTTCGCTCGCTGACAACCATTGAAAGCGCGCGGCAGGGCTTCGTAGGCCCGCCCGCTTCAACTGACCGTCCAATCATTGATCGTTCCTACTCGTGCGCGTTGATCGTAATCTTCGACGACGACGACGGACACGAGGCTTATCAGGTTCACCCCATGCACGATAAATTCAGAGAAGAGTGCGCCACATTCTGGTCGAAAGTTTTGATCTACGACGCTGTGAATTGATGAAATGAAAATCGCTCCCGGGTACGCATCGCTTCCAGCGTGCGAGGATTCATCATCTCAGATATTCGATCAATGCCTGAGATAATGAATCCTCGCACGCTGGAAGCGATGCGTACCCGGGGTTTTCCGAGGAGAACTCTATGCTCACACGAACTTCGTCCATTCGATTCGCGCTGTTTGCGAGCCTCGCAATCGCTGTCTTTGCCGTAGCCGCTTGGAAGCTCAACGCGGCCTTCCAAATCCCCGAGCCGAAGACCGAACCGAAGATCATTGACCCGGGCGACGCAGCCCACGCGCCTTCGGACGCGATCGTTCTGTTCGACGGCAAAGATTTATCGAACTGGGGCGCCGTCAACGGCGGCGCCCCCGCGAAATGGGAGGTGAAAGACGGCGCGATGGTCGTAGTTCGCGGAACCGGCGCCATCAGAACCAAACAGGAATTCGACGACGTCCAATTGCACATCGAATGGGCAACTCCTGCCGAAGTCGTAGGCGAAGGCCAGGGGCGCGGCAACAGCGGCGTTTTCCTGCAAGGCCTTTACGAAGTTCAAGTGCTCGATTCGTACAACAACAAGACCTACTTCTACGGTCAGGCTGGCTCGATTTATAAACAGTACCCGCCGCTGGTCAACGCATCGCGCAAACCCGGCGAATGGCAGACCTACGACATCATCTATCACGCGCCGATCTTCGGCGACGACGGCAGAGTGAAGAAGAAAGCTACGATCACCGTGCTACACAACGGCGTGCTGATCCAGGATCACGCCGAGGTCTTCGGCGCGACCACGCACGAACCGGTCTTTCCAAGTTATACCAAGCACGGAAAAGGGCCGATCATATTGCAGGACCATGGCAATCCGGTGCGGTTCAGGAATGTTTGGATAAGGCAGTTGTAAGACGCCAGGGTCTGCGCAGGCGGTTGCGCGTGGCGCTTAACTACAGATGTAATTCCAGAAAAGTCCGTCCCCGACTCTTTGCTGGGAAGAAGATGGCCGCCAAACCAGAAAGACATTGAGAAGGCGGAAGCGATCTGTCACGAACTCGGTTTTTCTGGCTTTCAGTAAGACTGTGGCTCCTGCCCTCGCTTCGACACGACCAGAGAGGCCGATAGATTGAACAAGCGCCCATCTGGAGTAGTAAAAAGCACGAGATAATTGATCTGCTTCTCGTGCGCGGCGTCCGCGCGAGGTATCCCCGAAAGCGAAACGCCGCCTCTGGCTGAGACGAAGCTTGCCCCACCGAACGGCGAGTCGTTTGGGTTGAGGCGGATTTCGATCTTGCCTGAAGAGCTGCTCCAGGCGGCTTGTTTGTTCGGAGCGAGGATCAGCGTGCGCGGCTCGATCCGCACGCCACCCTCTCTCTCATCAAATTGGATTTTTACTTCCTGGCGCGACGGTTCGACGAAATCCGATTTCGGACGTGGGATTGGAAAATGCGGCAGAGGCTCTTCGTAGGGTTTCTTATTAGCGCCAGCCCTTTTCTGAAGCAGGGTCCACAGCAAGAGTAATAAGGCAGCCAGAATCAGCAGAAGCAGAACGTTAGTAAGCATGTCGAATCCTTTCTGTTAGTCGTCGTCAAATGTTCCCTTTAAGGTAAACCCTCCTTCTTCTTCCCATAACCCAGGGATCGCGCGTGCCGGCGCGGGTTCCATCGAAACTTCTTACCTGGATAGAATACTTGAAAAGTCTGAATGCCGTTTCGTCTGCCTCTAATTGCCCTGCGACAAGGGGTCCTGAAATTATTGATCCATTAGTTTGGGTTTGGTACTGCCCTCCTGAACTCGCGTTAGGGTTGAAAGGATTTGTTAGCGGCGCGAAATTCACTTCGATAGAACCATCCGAACATACCCATTGGACCTGGTCTTGATCCTCAAGCGATAGAAAGACAAGTTCCTGATCCACATTCACAATCAACGTATCCTCAGTGGCCGGATCAGGAGTTGCAGTAACGGTGACAACAATCGGGTCTGGCATAGTTTGATTTCTCCATTCAATCGCTATTTTGTCATTTGTCCCCACACTTCATACCCATGCTTTGCGCAATTTGCCGAATCCTCCTGAATTCAGCTCGGTCTCTTAGTTCGATCAGTTGGGGATTGTTTATCAACAAAAAAGGGCTGTAGCCTTCGTCCACAGCTTTCGTCGCCATTCGCAAGGCTATGTCGTCCTTATTTGCAAGATGATAGACGATCACTGCCGACGCAATACATTCAAGGCAATTAAACTTATTATCCAATGTCTTCTGGATCAGGCTGACCGGATCATTTTGACCGTCGCTCTGGCCTAGCCTGTTCAGCTTAGCAAGGATTTCTGACTTCTTGGCTATGATTTGATAATCCCAGTGAATCTGCATTAAATGCTTGTCAGTCAATCTGAGCGCGGTATTGTATGCGCTTTGGGCGTCGTTCGGCTGACCGATTTGGAAATAAGAGTCCCCAAGATTCGCCCAAGCTACGATCAGGTTTGTGTCTTTATCCGCCTCAGAGTCGCTGGTCACAGATTTAAGGTTGCTGATGGAATCTCCATAGGCGCCCAGATAGTAATAAACGGCTCCCAAATTGACGCGAGCCTCAACGGTCTCTCCTCCGCTGGCGATAGAGTCCCGGTATTTTTTCTCTGCCTCGTTGAAGCATCCGAGGTAAAGAAGAGCGTTACCAAGATTGATATAACCGTTCGGACTAATAGAATTCAGCTTTATAACCTCGCGCCAGCAATCGGCCGCCTGTTCGTATCTCCCCCGATCAAAGTAATACCAGCCAAACTCATTGAGGTCTCCCCAATATGATTTCCCCTCCTGTTTTTGACGCGCGTCAATCACAGCCTTGTAAAGTTCCTCCGCCTGGCCTTTTTCATCGCCGCTGAAATCGTGCGCCATCGCAAGGCCGAGGAGAATTTCCGGTTCATCAGGATATTGGCCGCGCGCCGTCTCGAAAATCTCTATAGCTTCATTGAATTCTTCGATTGTGATCAGCGCGTTTCCCTCTGCAATGGTCACACCGAGCGTTTCCCCGCCGAAGCTTTTAGCCGCGCGCACGGCCTTCAAAGCGTTGTCCTTCTCTCTCGTGTCTTTCGTCAGATAAAACTTGAAAAGATAGGCCTGCGCTAGAATGGCGTACAACTTCGCCGAGCCGCCTTCCTGTTCAATCCGGCCGTTCAACTCATTGATAACATCCTCAACAACCCGCCTGTTGTCAGGATTGCTCATCAACTTCTTCCACTGCTCGCTTTGCAGAACCTCGTCCGATGATTGTTTATCCGGCATCAATGCTGCGCGCACCAACTCAGGCGTCATTCCCGTAATAGCCTCCTGGAGAATCGCCGCCAGATCTTTCTTATCGGCGAGGGAGATTCTCTTTTCAGGCGGGAATACCTGGTCTCTCACCAGAAGCGCAATAGCCATAACCAGAATCAACGCCGTCGCAGCGAACGCCACCTTCGCTTTTCGGCTGAACTTCCCAAACCAAATCTTCGCCCTTCTATCAATCTTCTCAATCCAAGTCTTGAGGTAAATCGGAAGGAGAAATTTGTTTTCGGTGATCGCTTCGGCAATCGCGTGTCGGGCGTCTTTCGCGCTCTGCAAGCGCTGATTCGCGTCAGCCTGAAAACAGCGGAGCAGCACCCCCTGAACCACAAGCGGCGTGCCCGACGGCAACGCCTGCCAATTCGGGCTTGCGTCGAAGACCGACTTCATCGTCTCGGCCCGGCTCTTCCCGGCAAACGGCGGTCGCCCCGCGAGCATTTCATAAAGCACACACCCGAACGCCCACAGATCGGTGCGTTGATCTATTTGTTGTCCGTTCCACTGTTCGGGGCTCATGTAGGCCGGGGTGCCGATCAGCATTCCGCTTTCGGTGAGCGACATGCTGCGGGTGCGTAAATCGCCCGTCTCCGCGTCCGTGAGATCGGTCTGGAATCTCTTGGCGAGACCGAAGTCCAGGATTTTCACTTGGCCTGCGGGTGTGATTTTGATGTTGGCGGGTTTCAGGTCGCGGTGGACGATGTGTTGTTGGTGCGCCGACTGCAGCGCGTCCGCGATTTGAAGTCCGATCTGCAAGGCTTCCGCGATCGGCAAAGGCTCTTTGCGCAAACGCTCTGCGAGCGTGTCGCCCGGCACGAATTCGAGCACGATGCACGGTTTGCCGTCGTATTCCGTCTGTTCGTAAATTTCGGCGATGTTCGGGTGTTTGAGCGATTTCAGCTCTTCGAGCATCCGGCCTTCGCGGTTGAAGCGCGCCAGGCGGTCCTCGTCGAGATCGACATCTTTCGGCAGGACTTTGATCGCCACCTGTTTTCCATCGCGCGTGTCCTCGGCCAGATAAACAACGCCCATTCCGCCTTTGCCCAATTGATCGAGGATGCGGTAGGGGCCGAGCATCCAGTCGCCTTCGCGCGACGTGTCGGACAGATTCTCTTTCCGACCGCCGGAGGCCGCCAGATGAGTCGCCATCTGGCGGGCTGCGTCCTGCAACGCCGGGTTTTCGAGGAACGTTTCGTGGGATTCGTGGAATTTGAGCAACTCTTCGACTTCGCGGCGCAGCGCCTCGTCGCCGGAACAGGCTCGATCCAGATATGCGGCGCGGTCCGTGGGCGGAAGCTCGCAGACCGTTTGGAAGATGTCTTCGACTGTTTGCCGGATGTCTCGCCCAATGTCTTGTTGAATGTCGGGTGTCATTGCGGTTTCATTCGGGTCACGCGACGACGCCGCGAACCAATTCGCGTTTGAGCCAGGCCTTTGCGAACCGCCAATCGCGCATCACCGTGTCGGCTGAGACTTTCAAAACCTCGGCGGTCTCTTCGACGCTCAATCCGCCGAAATAACGAAGCTCCACAATTTGGCTCTGGCGGGAATTGATCTTGGCGAGTCCCTTGAGCGCGAGGTCGAGCGCGATCAGATCGAGGTCTTCTCCGCGTTCGACATCCAAGGCTTCATCGAGCGCGATTGTCAGGTTATCGCCGCCCCGGCGTTCAGCCCGGCGGGCGCGAGCCTCGTCAATCAGGATGCGACGCATCACGTTCGCCGAGACGGCGAAGAAGTGGGCGCGATCCTGCCAATTCATGTCTTTCGCCTCGGCCAACCGCAGGTAGGCTTCATTGACCAGCGCGGTGGTTTGCAGAGTGTGGCCCGCGTTTTCGCGGCTCATATAACGATGCGCCAGGCGATGCAATTCGCCATAGACGATCCGGTACAACTCATCGAGCGCCGCATCATCGCCTTGACTCCATGCGCGTAACAATCTGGTGACTTCTTGTGACGGGGATGTTTTCATAATTCCTCTGCTGGCTGATTCGACCGCGAACGACCGCGATTATAACGAGTCGAAGAATAAAGTCGAGAAATTTTACTGGCTCTTTCAAGTTTTGTCCCGCGATTTCCGCTTTCCTTAATGGAAGGCGCTGAAAGACCGCATGACCGCAATAACGTTGCCTTCGATTTCGTAACTGCTGATCCGGTTGCTTAGGCGACGGCAAATGAAAAACTACTCCGGGGAGACGAAGAGGATTACAGAACAGACGGAAAAAACGGAATAGACGGAGGGACAGAGAGACGGAGAGATAGAGAGACGGAGAATGAGCGATGGAGTGTTAATTGGCTTCTCCGTCCCTCTGTCCCTCCATCCCTCTGTCTCTCCGTCTCTCTGTCCTGACAGGCGCGCCAACTTGACAGGCGTATCGCCGCGTCTCTATACTCCGCGCTTTGCAACCGCAAGGTCATTCTTTACTGTAAGCAACAAGGAGAGCTTCGAAGTTATGCCGAATCATAAATCAGCGGAGAAGCGCGATCGTCAGAATGCGCGCCGTAACGCCGTCAACACCGCCAACCGCACTCGTCTGCGCACTCAGGTCAAAAAGCTACGCGCCGCCCTAGCCTCGGGCAGCATTCACGATGCGCGGGCGCTGTTGTCTGAGACCGTTTCGGAGATTGACAAGTCAGTCCAGAAAGGCATTCTGCACCGCAACACAGCCGCCCGCCACAAAGCCCGTTTGACAACGCATGTCAATAAATTGGCCACGAAGTGACGCGACGCCTCGTCAGGCTGGCGCTTCGATCACCCACAAGTTCGGATAGCCGGTCACGAACCCGGCCTCGTTGACCGAAAGTTGCGCGACGAATTTTCCTGACCCGGACTCATAGCGATAAGCGCCGCCGGCGATGCGGCGATAGGATTGATCCAGCGGTTCGAGGGTGAAACCGGGAAAGCGGAGCCACGCCGCCGTCGCCGCAAACTTTTCTCCGATATCCAATCGCAAGCGGCGAATCGGCAGCAGGTTAGTTGACGGGCTGAAACTGAGATCAATGTCGACACAACCCTCCACTGCCGGAACCTCCACTCCGTTCAGCCGCCACCGTCGAGCGTCGTCAACCGAGACATCAACGCCGACTCCCTCGTCTCCGACCCAGCCCATGACACTCGCGGACCGCGTCCGCCAATCCGAGTCGCACACCACCAGATAATCCAATCGCGCTGGCCGGCGCGGGCTATGGTCGCATGCAAAGATCGCTGTTCCGGTAAGACGCCAGGTGGAATCTTCGAAGCGGAGTTGGGCGAACTCGTGTCCCGGCGGGTCGAGTCTCCGCCAGAGTATCGTTTGATTGATCATTTCGTCTTCCTCGGATTCTTTCAGAGCGTCGCTTGCTGTGACATGAACGACTCTTCAAGACGTTAATTCAATTGCGCCTGCTTCTGCCGCAACTGCCCGACCCGTTCCTTGATCTCTTTTGCGTCCGGGGCCTGCGGAGCCAGCCTCAGATACTCTTCCAGGTCGGCCATCGCCATCGCGTATCGCCCCATCCCTGAATGGACCAATCCGCGATCACGAATTTCATTCGCCGCATCCGACCCTTCCACTGAGTGGATAATCAACGCGCGTTCAATCGCTTCGAGGGTTTTGTGGTGATCGCCCGCGCGCGCGTAAATCCCTTTCAGGTTTTGCAGCATCCTCATCAATATCTGTTTCTTCGTCACGGCGTACAGGAAAGCCGGATGAAACTTCATCTCGCCGCCGTACATCTCTTCGATCATCTCGCGGCATTTCTCTTCCGAGAGCAGCCGCCCGCCATTAAACGGGTCAATCAGAATCTCGTGTTCATCGTCCACGAATTTAACTATAAAGTGGCCGGGCATTCCGACTCCGAAAAGCTTCACCCCGATTCTCCGCGCGATCTCCAGATAAAGGACCGAGAGTGTGATCGGGATTCCCGTGCGGCGGTCAATCACGTCATTGAGAAAGCTGTTGCGCGCGTCGAAATAGCTCTCGACATTACCGCGAAATCCCAACTCGTCGAAGAGCAAGGCCCCAAGCCGCATGATTCGTGAGAGCGGGCCGGCGTATGGATCATCACGCGTTCCGGCAAGCTCGGCGAACGCGCCAACCTGGTCGAGATACTTTTCGACATCCAGATGCGGGTATTCTTCAGCCGCGATCAGCAACGCCGCTCGATCCAGTTCCAAATCGCATTCATCCCGCGCGACCATTTCGGCGAACTTCGCGCGAGCCTCTTCTTTCGTCATCTCTCAAACTCCCTTTCGGGAATTTTACACAAAGCTGAACTTAGTAAACCAGCACGGGCGTTCCGATCGGCGTCATAGCGCTGAACTGTTTCGCGGCGTACATCGGGATGCGTATGCAGCCGTGGCTCGCCGGCCTGGATGGCACCGACGGGCTGCCGTGAATGGCTATGCCTCCGACGATATAGTTCGGGTAATACATCGGCCCCAATGGGCCTCTGCGCCATCCTGCGATTTTGCGATAGACAGTAAAGCTGCCCGTGGGCGTAATGGCTCTTCGCCTTCTGCCTTCGGAAGTGAACCATTTCCCGTTGCCTGATGAGATCGGCAGAGTCTTCAAAATCTGGCCTTGTGAATCAACGACTGTCAGTATTTGTCTTTTCAGATTCACTTTGACGCTCACATAACCAATCTCACGCGCCACAGGGCGGCTCGCGGCGCGTACCTTCCGAAAATCAGAGACAGGCGTCTCTCCGGGGGCCGCCCGCTCTTCGACTATTTTCGGCAGATTCAAAGAAATCCGCTCACTTCCTGGATTTTCTTCCGTCCACTGTTTTGTTTGCCCGGCTTGACCTTCGAATACGGCGAGGTTAAGGAGAACTACTGTCAGCAGGATTCCGGCGCAGAGCATCCAAAGAATCGGGGCGCGGCCGAAGCGCCAATGCCCATTTGTGAATTTTCGCCATTCGATCCACATACCATTTCAATGGCAATGGTAATGGCAATTCACAGTCCATTGATCAATTCTACTTCGCTACCGGCGCGCGCTCATTTGATCTGCCGCAACGTCAACGCGACATTCCTGGCTTCGTCAGTCTCAACATCAATTTCCAATGAAGCGGGTTGGAATCCGCGGGCAGCCGCGGTGATACGATATTTCGCCTTCTCCGCTCTCAAACGGAAAGCGAACTCGCCGCCCTCGCGTGAGACCGTCTCTTGTTTGAACTTCCTGGCGCCGTCAATTCGTTCAATTATCACCGTCGCGTTGGGCAGCGTGTAACCTGGCCCATGAAAAATCGCTCCGCGGACGACCGAGTAAGGATCGCCTTCGCGCGCGAGTTCAACGACACTGCTGAGCCTGGTTGTTTCGCCGGGAGTGATTTCCAGCTTTCGCGTGATGAAAGTTTTATAGCCCTGCTTCTCGAATGAAAGCGAGTACTGGCCCGCCGGAAGATCGGCGAATTCGAACTCCCCTTTGTCATTGCTTTTCGTTTCACGCTTGTCTTCATCACTCTTGTCATTACTCTCGTCATTGCTTTTCGTTTGACGTTTGTTTTCATCACTCTTCACGCTGGTCGCGTGGACCATCACGCCCCCAAGGGCTTTCCCATTCCGCTCTTTTACCTTGCCCTTGAGAATGCCCTTTTGCGTATTGGATTGCGCGGTCGCCTGAGCAAGCAAAAGAACGGCCAGAACCGGCGCGAAGATAATTGCGTATCTGAATTGTGATTTCATGAAACTCCTCAGAGACCCCCTGGGTACGCATCGCTTCCAGCGTGCCAGGCTTCATCAATCGGTCTTTGATGGAGGCCAAGCACGCTGGAAGCGATGCGTACCCAGGCGTGATATTGATTGCGATTTGGCGCGCGGAAGGATTATAACAAGATCGCTATGAAATTTCGTTCGTTGGCGCCTGCGATTGTCTCGATGGCTTTCGCGCTTTCCCTCCCCAGTACAATCACCGCTCAAAAACAGAACACGCCGGAGCGTCGCCCCGGACTGACCATCCGTATGGAAACCGATTTGGTGGTAATCGATGTGACGGCGACGGACAAAAACGGCAATTATGTGCGCGACCTGAGGGAGAATGAGTTGGAGGTTTATGAGGATGGGAAATTGCGGAGAATTGATTTTTTCGCGGTGACGGATCAGGCGGCGCTCTCGCGCCCGCTGGCTGTCGTTTTCGCCCTCGATATTTCCGGGAGCCTCAAACCGGAAGAGACCGTCACGTTGCGCGAAGCGGCGATGAAGTTCACCGAGTTGATGCGAGGCGACTCGGTCTTCGCGGCTCTGGCCTTCAATTACGACGTAAAGATCCTCCAGAATTTCACCAGCGATCCTCGGAAGCTGGAACGCGCGTTCGCCAAGGCGGTTCGCTTTGAAGGTTCAACGAGAATTTACGACGCGATTGACCGCTCAATTACGATGCTCGACCGGCAGGCCCCTCGCGCACGTAAAAACCGCCCGGTTCGCCGCGTCGTCATAGTGATCAGCGACGGGTTCGATTCGGCGAGCGTCATTGACCGCCAGGAACTTGCGCGCCGGGCAAACGCGGCGGGAGTGACCGTATATTCAATAACCCTACCGTCCTATATGCTTTCGCCCACGCTATCAGGCGAGAGGGTAATCACACCGCTTGACGCGACGAGGGTAATCACGGCGACCGGCGGTCGCGATTTCGCCGCGGACGCCAAAGATTTCACACCGATCTTCAAATCGCTTGCCGAAGAAATCCGCGCAAGCTACGCGTTGGCCTACTATCCTGATCTGCGCGACGGCAAATTTCATGACGTTCGAGTTAAAACTTCGCGTCAGGGAATTCAATTGCGCGTCAGCCGAACTGGCTACACCGCGCCCGGAAAGTAGAGACCGAAAAACATTGACTGGACGTCAATATCTTTCTCGCTCTTCATCATCGTCGTAATCTTCTTCCTCCTCGTCTTCCAGCGCGAGATCCAGTTCGATCGGATCGAGGCCGACGACTTCAAGCCTGGCCTCACATTCTTCGCAACGAATAGTTTCTCCCTTATCCACGTCGTCACCAACGTGGATTTCCGCTTCACACTCAGGACAAGCTGCTAATGGCACAGTAATGATCCTCCTCGAGATATCTGTTCACTGAGATAAAGACAAGCGCGGGTATCCTCATTGAAACGCCAACGCTGCGGCCTTTCACGCGGCGACGGCGACAGAATCTAACCAAACTCGCCGCGTTTGGCAAACGCCACAGCGACTATTCAACAATTGTCTCTTCAACATCCGGCTCGCGCAGTCTTACGGACGGTTATTCGGAAAACCAATACCCATGCGGTCTCCACGGCTCAATCGCATTTTTAGCCTGAAAAATCAGGCGTTTTATCTTGCGCGCTTATACTGGCTACGGTATACTGCCGCGCGTTTTGGCACACTATAGGTTGCTCTTCAAGCAGGACTTCCTCAATTTCGTCGAAGCCATAGCAACGGCGCAGCCTGAGGTCAATCACTTCACAAGGAGAAAAACATGGCAGCAAAACTGATGACTAAAAGCCAATTGGCCGCCCACATCGCGGCAAAATTCAGTCTTTCGAAAAAGGCCGCGAATGACGTTCTCGATGAACTCGCCTCGGTCGCGGTCGCGCAAACGAAGAAAGTCGGGGCCTTCACATTGCCCGGACTCGGCAAGCTCGTCAAAGCCAGCCGCAAAGCCCGCATGGGCCGCAATCCAGCGACCGGTGAGGCGATCAAGATCCCGGCCAAGACCGTCGTCAAATTCCGCGTGGCCAAGGCCGCCAAGGACAACATCGTTCCGCCGAAAGTCAAAAAATAAACTTCTCGCTCAGATGTCGTTTTTCAAAAGGCGATGCCTCTTGGAAAATTGGTAGGACAAGTTGGTAATATGTCCCGCCAATTTTCCAAGAGGCGTCGCCTTTTGCTTTAACGGGCGGAAAACCTTGAAGCTGGTGTCGTGGTTTCGGAGACGATGGGCAGTGTGAAAGTAATGGTCGTACCGAGGCCGACCTGCGATTGAGCGCTGATCTGTCCGCCGTGGGCTTCGATCAGTCGTTTGGAGATGGCCAGCCCAAGCCCTGTGCCGCCGGGCTGAGCGCCGGGCACGGACATGAAGCGGTTGAAGAGACGCGTCAGGTATTCCGGCGGGATGCCATGTCCCGTGTCGGCGACGGAGATTGACACGTAATCTTCGCGTTGCGCGACCGCGATTCGAATCTCCCCACCGCGCGGCGTATGGCGTACCGCATTGCTGAGCAAATTGTCGAGTACCCGCTTGACCTGTTCCGCGTCTGCCCTCAACAAGGGTAGACCGGGCGCGATATCCGTCCTGAGCGATTGATCCTTAGCGTCGACTGCAAGACGAAAAGATTCGACGGCGCTTTGAATAATACCCTCGATATTGACCGGCGCGAGGCGCGGCGTGGCCTCGCCCGATTCGATCCGCGACAAATCGGTCAGATCACGCATCAGCCTTTCCAGAAGCTCGCTGTCTTCACGGCAGGTGTAAAGAATATCTTTCTGTTTATCGGTTAGTTCCCCGGCGGCGTCCGTGATCAGGCAGTGTAATCCCATCTGCAGATTCACCAGCGGAGTCCGGAGGTAATGCGCGGCGGTGTTGACGAATTCGGATTTGAGCCGGTCTATCTCACGCAGGTGAGTGATATTTTCCAACAACGCGACGGCGCCTAATAGATAACCTTCCTCATTGCGCATCGGCGTCGTCCGCAGGCGGAAACTTTGTTCCGATCCGTCAATTGATATGGGGATGGCCGCGGCGACGCTTTCTGAAGTCACGGGGCGCTCGACGCGCAGCGCTTCCGAAACCGCCATCGCAATGCGCTGGTCGTGAGTGACCTCTGCAATGGGTCTGCCTATAACTCCCTCTCTCGCGCCGAACAACGATTCCGCCGCGCGGTTCAGTCTAGTTACCTTGGCTTCCCCGTCGGTCACAAGCACCGGCTCGAAAAGCGAATCAATCGCCGCCTCGGTCGTCTGCTGCGCGACGATGAGCCGGCCCAGATCGGAGCGGCGTAATTGCTGGATGCGTTCCGCCATGCGGTTGAACTCGGCGGCCAGAATGCCTATCTCATCGCGCGACGTGATTCGGGCCTTCGCCGCCAGGTCGCCGCCGGCGATCTTCGCCGCCGTCGCAGTCAACTCACGCACGGGCCTCATAATGCCATTCGCCAGCAAAACAGCGAGCGCCAGTCCAGCCACGACCAGCGCCCCCGCTAGCGTCAAGGTGAGGAGGAATTCGCGCTGCGCGGCGCCGGCGGCCGCCTCGGACTTTGCGGCCATTGCCCGCTGGTTGAGTTGTAAAAGTTGATCGCATTCGCCGCGGAGTTTATTGAAGAGAGGCTCGAGTCGCTGGAAGTAATCGCCGGGTCGCCGCTTTTCTCCATCGGCGATGAAAGCCTCGAAGCGCCGGTAATATTCGCCGCGGGCACGCCGGATTGACTCGATGATCTCAGGCTCGCCCGGCTCAGTGATGTTTCTTGCGGCTCTCTCGAAGGCCGTGTCGAACTGAGCGCGGCGCTGATTGAACTGCGCCACCGCGCGATCGCGATTCCCCAGGAGTAGAAAGAGCGCGGCCGAGTCCATTCGCTCCAGATCCTCTTTCATGTCCTGCGCGGCGACGACCGATTCGTAATTGTTTGAGATGATGCGCTGGGAGACGCCGCCCAGTTCGCGCAGACGCCAGGCGCTCCACACGCCGAGCGCCACGAGCGCGGCGATGAAGACGAGAAAACTGAGCAGAAGTTTGTTACGAAGATTCATCTCACTCCAGAAGTTGCTCCGCTTCATTCCTTCGCGAATCGCGGCCTTCCAACGGCACGACCTGGACTGTCGCGTCGCGGACCTCGTTCAGGAAGCGGTTGATGACCGAGCCGCGCAGCAGGACGTCCCAGCGCGACCGCGCCGACTGGCCGAAAATCACGTGCGTGACGCCTTCGCGTCTTGCAAAATCAATCAACGCGTCAGCGACGTTGCCGCCCTTCAATTTGACCACCTTCGCGCCGAGCTCCTCGGCAAAACGCAACCCCTCCACGAGCGAGACGTAATCTTTCGGGCCAATACGGCCCGGCTCTTCGCGCGGCGTTTCGACATAAACGGCGTACCAGTCTGAAGCCAGCCGTCCGGCGATGCGCGAACCGATACGCAGGAGCTTTTTAGCGCCGCCGCGCGAAGCGATACAGACCATCACTTTTTCCGGGATGACGGCCTGTTCCAATCCCTCACGATCGCGGTAATCCTGCGCCTTCGCGGCCTGGTCTTCGGCCACCTGGCGCAGCGCCAGTTCACGGAGCGCCGAAAGATTACCTTTGCGAAAGAAATTGGTGAGCGCCTGCTCGATCTTTTCGACCCTGTAGATTTTGCCCTGACGCAACCGCGTGCGCAGCGTATCGACCGAGACGTCAACGTTGACTACTTCATCGGCGCGGCGCAGGAAGCTGTCAGGAACCGTCTCGCGCACTTTGACGCCCGTGGTGCGCTCCACCACGTCATTGAGCGATTCGATGTGCTGGATGTTGACGGCCGTGATGACCGAAATGCCCGCGTCGAGCAGTTCGAGGACGTCCTCGTAACGTTTGTGACGCTTCGAGCCAGGGATGTTCGTATGCGCCAGTTCATCCACGATGGCGATCTCAGGCCGGCGGGCGATAACGGCGTCAACATCCATCTCCCGGAGCGTGACGCTGCGGTATTCGATCTCGCGCATCGGAACGCATTCCAGATCGCCGATCATCGCCTCGGTCTCGGCGCGCCCATGCGTCTCCACGATCGCTACGACTATGTCCACGCCCTGCTTCTTGAATTGATGAGCGTCCTCGAGCATTTGGTACGTCTTGCCGACTCCCGCCGCCGCGCCGATATAAACGCGCAGTTTCGCCCGCTCGCTCTCCTTGAGTTTAGCGAGGAGTGATTCGGGTGATGGTCGGCGAGGTGTTTCGTTCATCACTTATCGAGACTGCGCCGCCGAGTCAGTGCCGCGAGCGGTAGCGGCGTGGCTTCGACAAAAGGCCAGCTCAAGGAGTCACGCTCGCTACCGCTCGCGGCACTGACTCGGGCGGGCTTGCGCTCATCGAGCGCGAGGTTGAGCAGCAGCGCGTTCACGCGCGGCTCGCCCAGGAAGCCGAACTGGCGTCCTTCTGTAAACTCGGCGACGATGCGCCGGACTTCATCTTCGCTCATCCCACGTTCGCGCGCCACACGCGGTATTTGATACTCAGCCGCCGCTGGCGAAATATGTGGATCGAGCCCCGACGCCGACGTAGTTACTAAATCAACCGGCACAGGCTTGCCCGGGTTTTCGGCCTGCAGCTTTTCGACATCGGCTTTGACGCGGTCAATCAACTTCTTATTGGTCGGACCGTAGTTCGTCCCCGCAGACGCGACGGCATCGTACCCGGCCGCGCCCGCCGCCGAAGGCCGCGAGCGAAAATAGCCTGGCGACGAGAAAGGCTGCCCGATGATGCGCGAGCCTATGACTTGGCCGTTGCGCTCAATCAACTGCCCGTTGGCCTTAGCGGGAAAGATCACCTGCGCGATCCCCGTAACCACGAGCGGATAAATCAATCCCAGCAAAACTGTCGTCACTATGGTCATCAAAATCGCGGTAACGAAGTTCTTCATATCTCAAATCTCAAATCTCTTATGCCAACCCCAGCGCCACGATGATCACGTCAATGATCTTGATCCCGATGAACGGAACGATCACGCCTCCCAACCCATAGATCAACAGGTTCCGCCGCAACAGCGAGGCCGCGGACAGTGGGCGGTACCTGACGCCCCTGAGCGCCAGTGGGATCAACGCGATGATGATCAGGGCGTTGAAGATGACCGCCGAAAGGATCGCCGACTGCGGCGTGGCAAGGCGCATGATGTTGAGCGCGTCGAGCGCCGGAAAGGCGACCGAGAACATCGCCGGGATGATGGCGAAATACTTCGCCACGTCGTTGGCGATTGAAAAGGTCGTCAGCGCGCCGCGCGTCATCAGGAGCTGTTTGCCGATCTCGACCACCTCGATCAGTTTGGTCGGATTGGAATCCAGATCAACCATGTTGCCCGCTTCCTTCGCCGCCTGTGTGCCGGTGTTCATCGCGACGCCGACGTCGGCTTGAGCCAACGCTGGCGCGTCGTTCGTGCCGTCGCCGGTCATTGCCACGAGCCGCCCTTCGGCTTGCTCGCGTTTGATCAGGGCCATCTTGTCTTCGGGCCTGGCTTCGGCCAGGAAATCATCAACGCCGGCTTCGCGCGCGATTGACGCGGCGGTCAGGGGATTGTCACCCGTGATCATCACCGTGCGGATGCCCATCTCCCGCAGTTGACCGAATCGTTCGCGTATTCCGCCTTTGACGATGTCTTTGAGGTAGATCACGCCGAGCGCGCGAACGCCGTCAGCCACGACCAGCGGCGTGCCGCCTTGACGAGAGATGCGTTCGACCGTCTCGCGCATCTCTTTCGGCGGGGCGGAGCCGTTACCGCCGATGTATTTTTCAATCGCGTCCACCGCGCCTTTGCGGATCTCGCGCCCGTCGTAATTGACGCCCGACATCCGCGTCTGCGCGGTGAATGGGATGAAGCGAGCCTCATGCGGTTGAAGCTCGCGTCCGCGCAGACCGTATTTTTGTTTCGCCAGCACGATGATCGAACGACCTTCCGGCGTCTCGTCGGCGAGCGATGAGAGCTGCGCGGCGTCGGCCAATTCCTGTTCGCCCACGCCCGGCATTGGAATGAATTCGGTCGCCTGCCTGGCGCCAAGCGTGATAGTGCCGGTCTTGTCGAGCAACAGCGTGTTTACGTCGCCCGCCGCTTCAACCGCGCGCCCCGACATCGCCAGGACGTTGTGTTGCACCAGACGATCCATTCCCGCGATGCCGATGGCCGACAGCAATCCGCCGATCGTCGTCGGGATCAGACAGACCAGCAGCGAGACCAGCACGAAGATCGATTGCGGCGCGTTCGAGTAGATCGCGAACGGCTGCAACGTCACGACCGCCAGCAGGAAGATGATCGTCAACCCGGCGAGCAGGATGTTGAGCGCGATCTCGTTCGGCGTCTTCTGTCGCTCGGCGCCTTCGACCAGCGCGATCATTCGATCAATGAATGTTTCGCCAGGGTTCGACGTGATGCGGACTTTGATCCGATCCGAGAGCACGCGCGTGCCGCCGGTCACCGCCGAACGGTCGCCGCCCGCCTCGCGGATCACCGGCGCCGATTCGCCCGTGATCGCCGATTCGTCAATTGAAGCCACGCCCTCGATCACTTCGCCATCGCCCGGGATGAACTCGCCAGCGGAGACCACCACGACATCATCCCGGCGCAGCCGCGGCGCGGGCACGGCTTCGAGTCGTCCGCCGGGCAGCAGCCGGTGAGCGATGGTCTCCGTCTTCGCCCTGCGCAGCGTATCGGCCTGCGCCTTGCCGCGCCCTTCGGCCATCGCCTCGGCGAAGTTGGCGAAGAGCGCCGTGAACCAAAGCCAGAGGGTAACTTGTAGTTCGAAGCCGACGGGCGCGCCCTGCGAGATGTTGCGGATGAGCAGGATCGTTGTCAGAACGCTGCCGACTTCAACGACGAACATCACAGGGTTCTTCATCATCGTGATCGGGGTCAGCTTGCGAAACGCGTCAAGGAACGCGCGCTGGATGATCTTCGGATCCCAAATCGAAATAGCTTTCTGCTTTGCCATAATTCTTCCGCTTGCAAAACGACCAGCTTATCTTGCTACAACCTACGACCCACGACCTAAAACCTAAAAACCTCTTCTACCCAATTCCTGTTTTCTCGCACTGACGAAGAAGATGGATGGAGCGGAAGAATTCGATTTTAGGTCGTAGGTATTGGGTTTTAGGTTTTAGTCCTTCTCCCTCCAGGTTTTAAAACGTCTGTCCCGCATACATCAGCAAATGCTCGACAATCGGACCAAGGCTCAGCGCCGGGAAGAAGGTCAGCGCGCCCACGATCAGGATGACGCTTACCAACAGCGTCGTGAACAACGGCGTCGTGACCGGGAACGTGCCCAGGGATGGCGGCGTGGCCTTCTTCCGCGCCAGGCTGCCCGCGAGCGCCAGCATCGGGATGATCATGAAGAAACGCCCGAGCAACATGGCGAAGCCGATGGCCGTGTTGTACCAGTAGGTGTTCGCTGAAATCCCCGCGAATGCCGATCCGTTATTGCCCGCGCCCGAAGTGAAGGCGTAGAGCATTTCGGTCAATCCGTGCGGCCCCGCGTTGTTCAACTGCGAGGTTCCGAATCCGGGCGAGGCCGAAGAGATGGCCGTGAAGACCAGGATCGTGAGCGGGAAGATCAGAACGTTGAGCATCGCCATCCTCACGACGTAAGCCTCGACCTTCTTGCCCATATACTCGGGCGTGCGCCCGACCATCAGCCCTGCGATGAAGACCGACAGAATGACGTAGATCAGAATGCCGTACATTCCCGCGCCAACGCCGCCGAAAACCACTTCGCTGAGCATGATGTTGGCGAGGGGAATGAGCCCGCCGAGCGGAGTGAATGAATCATGCGTCGCATTGACAGCGCCGCACGAAGCGTCGGTCGTGATCGTGGCCCAGAGCGTGGAGTTGGCGAGTCCGAACCGCGCCTCTTTGCCTTCCATGTTTCCGCCCGGCTGCATCGCGCTTGTGGTCTGGTCAACGGCCGCCGGGAAGATAGGATTGCCGCGGGCTTCGGCCCAATAACAGACAAGGACACCGGCGAAAAAGAGCGCCGCCATCGCGCCGAAGACCGCCCAGCCGTGCTTTTGCGAGCCGGTCATACGGCCAAGCGTGTAGGTCAGCCCCGCCGAGATGGCGAAGATCGCGAACATCTCCAACAGGTTCGTGAAAGGCGTCGGGTTCTCATACGGGTGCGCGCTGTTGGCGTTGAAAAAACCGCCGCCGTTCGTGCCCCATTCTTTGATGAATTCCTGCGAAGCGACCGGCCCCTGGGCAATCCGTTGCTCGGTCACGGTCTCAGTCGTCGTCTTGCCGCCGGCGTCCGTTTTTTCCACTTTCTGCGGGTCAACGAGCTTGGCGACCGTGTAAGGCTTGAGGTTTTGCGGCACGCCATCCGCAACCAGTAGCAGCGCGCCAACCAAACAGAAAGGCAGCAAGACCCAGAGCGTCGCGCGCGTCATGTCCACCCAGAAATTGCCGAGCGTATCCCGCTCGCGCCGCGCGATACCGCGAATAAAAGCGATGGCCAGCGCAATGCCGACCGCCGCCGAAATGAAGTTGTGATAAGCCAACCCCGCCATCTGCGTCAGGTAGCTCATCGTCACTTCGGGCGCGTAGCTCTGCCAGTTGGTATTGGTCGTAAACGACGCTGCCGTGTTGAAGGACGAACTCGGCTCGATGTTGGCGAGTTTCTCAGGGTTAAACGGCAACCACGCCTGCATCCGCTGCAACGCGTATAACACAATCATCGAGACGGCGCTGAAGAGCAGACACGCGCGGGCGTATTCCGTCCAGCGCATCTCGCGCCCTTCGTCCACTCCGGTCAGGCGATAGATCAACCGCTCGAGGGGCCGCAACGCGGGATCGAGAAAAGTTCGCTCGCGGTTGAAGACCCGCGCCATAAAAACGCCGAGCGGTTTCGTGACCGCCAGGATCAGCGCGAAGAAGAACAGGATTTGTAACCATCCGCTGAGTGTCATCTCAGAACCTCTCCGGTTTGAGCAAAGCGTAAGTCAGATAGAACAGCAGTAACGCGGAGACCGCGATACCGGCGATTGCTTCCCAACCCATTGTGAATCCCTCCTTACAGCTTCTCGCACCCGCGCACGTACGCGAGCGAGAGCAAGAAAAAGAGAATTGTCGCCGCCAGGAAAATCAGATCGAGCATTGTTACCAGGCCCCCTGTTTACGCCCAAACCACCAGACCAACCCTAGCGTCGCGGTGTTCTGCTCCTTCTTCAGCGCGCCGGGCGTAGCGGTCAGGAAGAAGGGTTTGTTGGACCAATCGCGCCGGTATTCGCCCCGCAGCAGAAAACCGTCGCCGAATTTGTATTCCGCCGTCAGCGTGATCTCTTTCAAATCCTGATCCAGGCCGGTGAACAACGACACCCCGTCGTCCGACAGGTTATCCCCCACATACTCGAACCGCCCGGCCAACGCGAAGCCCGGTGAGAACTGATAGCGGGCGTAAGCCGCGCCGCCATTGATGCCCGATGGCGGCGAGTTGTCGAAGGCCCGGTTGATTACGTAATCGCCTTGCAATGCGAACGTCAGCCTGTCGGTCACGTTGAATGTGGCGTAGGCGTCGAGGATGTGGATGCGACCGTTAAGCTCAGGCCGGATCTCATTGGGCGAAAGCCCAGGCTGCGCCGGTAAGACCGGGAAGGTCGGGTTGAGAATCGAAGTGCGCACCCGTCCCTCCTTGCCGCTGTAATAATTCGCCTGCGCCGTAATGCGGCTCACCGGCTTGAAGGTTAGCAACACGGCCTGTGACTTCCATGCGTTGAAATCCTCATTTTGATTAATGCCGTTAGCCAGGTAGTAGGCCGCCGTGAACTTGTCGTTGAAGGGATAAGACGCGCGGAAGCCGAAATGGTAAAACGGCAAAATGGCGAACCAATAAGACCGGCTGTAGTTGAAGTTGTCTTTGGTGTAATTCGTCTCGTAACCGAGCGCGCTCGCGAATTTGCCGAAGTCAACTGTCAGACCTTTGCCGAGCGGGGCGACATAAGTCCCGTAGGCCTGCCAGACATGTCGGAAAACCTGCGGGCGCAGTTCGTTGACGGCGCTGCCCTGCAAGGTCTCAGTCGCCTGGCCGAACATCAGATCGAGGCGCGCCCCAAACCGGCGCCTCTTTTCGACATTCGGCGCGCGCTCGAAGATCACGCCCCCCTGGTTCAGGCTGAAGCTGTTGCTCAGCACATCGTAAGCGCGTAACAGGTTGATGCCGCCAAGCGGGCGGTTGAAGTTGTAGCCGTAATAACCGTCAACCGTCACGTTGACCGTCGTGTCGCGCCAGAAGTCGAGCGCGCCGCGATCATCAGCGGACAGTGTGGTTGCCTGCGACCGAGCCGCCTGCGACTGAGTTGAAATCTCCCTACTCGCAGCGTTCTTACCCACAACGGGGGATCCCGTCTCACCCGTTGCAAGCGCCGGTTTCATCACGGCCACGCTCTTTTCCGTTTCGAGTTGGGTAACGCGCGCCTCCAGCCGCTCAATCAATTGGCGCATCTGGCGCAGCTCTTCCAACAGAGCCTCGTTGTCTTTTCCATCCTTCGCCGCTTGACCCGCAACCGGCGTTTGAGCGACCGCTGCGGCTGCGAGCGCCAACGCCAGCGCGAGACATATCGCGCCGCGCCGCAACATCTCCGCGTTCCGGTTCGCCCCGGAGGTTGTTAATGTTGTGTTCTTCATAACCGTTTCTCGTCGTCATCCTCACAACGCGCGGATTTGGACTGACCTTGTGATCCGTCTTTTTCCATCCAATCCAGGCAATACGAGCCGAAGATGAGGAGCGGGATTGTCAGGAAGAGCAGCGCTGTTCCCCTGGACGAGAGCCATTGCCGCACGCTCTCGTTGGAGACAAACCAACCGGCCGCCGTGAACAGTGCTCCAAACAATGCCGCCAAAATACCGCCTGTCAACCCAGCCACCGCGCCTAATGATTGAGCCTTTGCAAGCCAGCGCCGGCCCATCGCGCGCGAGTCCCTTCCCGCCTGCGCGTTCTGACGTACAAATACCAATGCGTTCATATCATCTCCTTTTGGCTGCCCCTGCGCGGCGCGGGGGCCAAACGTGGAATCGTCTGAGCAACCATCGTTCCGTCGCGAGGAACAGCCTTCTTTTTTTCCGTGTGGATCTATCATTTCATTGACGGTGTTATTGACAGCGTCAGCATAGGGCGGAGCGCATAAGGATGGCGTAAGCTGTTTATAAAAAGTTCGTAAAGGCGTTTGAGCCGTTTTCGCCGGCGAATGGGGATATGAAGGGATGGAATTACGCTCCGGGGTTGAAGCGGTAGCCGATCCATGGCTCGGTCAGAATATGGCGAGGCTTGGCCGGGTCAACTTCGATCTTCTTGCGAAGCTGGCCGATGAAGACGCGCAGGTATTCGGTCTGTTCGACGTAATCTCCGCCCCAGACCGCGCCAAGCAATGCGCGGTGCGTAAGGACCTTATTCGGGCGCCGGATGAAGTAGATGAGCAGGTCGTACTCTTTGGGTGTCAAATGCACCTCGACGCCGCGCGCCTTAACGCTGCGCCCTTCCAAGTCGGCCTGAAAGTCGCCAACTTGTAGAACCTTGATCTGCTGGTCGGCCGGCGCGGGGGCGCGCCGCAACGCGGCCCGCACGCGCGCCAGCAGTTCATCCATACCGAAAGGCTTGGTGACATAATCGTCCGCGCCCGCGTCGAGCGCCTCGACCTTCGCCCGCTCTTCACCTTTGACCGAAAGCACTATGATCGGCGTTTGCGAAGTGGCGCGGATGCGGCGGCATAATTCCAACCCGCCCATGTTCGGCATTGAAAGGTCGGTGATAACCAGGTCTGGCGCCCAGGCGTTGAAAATTTCGAGAGCCTCCTCGCCTTCACTGGCGACCTGCGCCTCGTAACCACGCGCGGCGAGGCTGCGGCGCAGGACGCGAGCGATCTGCGGCTCGTCATCAACGACCAAAATTCGTTGTGCCAGAGTTCGTTGAGATGGATTCATCATGTTTCCAAGCCGATTGGCTTTCGTCAGTCTCTTCATCACCGATTGGCGTTGTGAACACGACGCGAGCGCCCCCAGGCCCCGTCCCGCTCTCCACCCAGATGCGCCCGCCGTGCGCCTCGACAATGCCGCGCGCGATGGCCAAGCCCATTCCCAATCCCTTCGGCCTTCCTAAACTCGCGGCGCCTTCGCCAGTCGCGCGGAAGAATTTATCGAAGACGCGTTCACGCAGATCCGCCGGTATTCCGCGCCCTTCGTCTTCCACGGCTATCAGTATCATCTCATCCTCAGCGCGTCGCGCGGAGATTTTTATCCGCGAGCCGGCGGGAGAATATTTCGCCGCGTTGTCAATCAGTGAATACAACACTTCAGCGATCAGACCGGCGTCAACCTTGGCGACAGGCGCCTCGCTTTCAAGTTCGACTTCAAGCCGATGATCGCGCGTCAGAGTGTCAGCCCGCGCCCGCGCCATCGCCACAATCTCTTCTACCGAACTCCAGCGGCGGCGCAGACTGATCGCGCCCGCCTCGATGCGAGCCAGTTCAACCATATTCTCGACGAAGTGGTTGAGCCGGTCAGCCTCTTCGTCAATGACATCGAGAAGATCGCGCCGCGCTTCATCGTCGAGCGTGACTTGTTTATCGGCGCCGGCCTCATCCATCAATGTCGTCACCGCGGCTTTGATCGAAGTGAGCGGCGTGCGCAGGTCGTGCGTGACTGCGTCGAGCAAAGCCGACTTTAACCGCTCGCTCTGCTCGAAGACTTCCGCCTGTTGCGCGCGTTCGGCGGCGACCCTGTATTCGTTGTACAAACGTTCGATTTCGCGCCTGCCCGCTTCGGCCTCTTCGGCGCGACGTTTGGCCCGAACCGACAGCTCGCCCGCGGTCAGCGCGGTGATTAGAAACGCCGCCAGCGCAACCCAATTCTGCGGATTGGCGATGGTAAAAGTGTGGACCGGAGGAAGAAAGAAGAAGTTGAAACAGGCGACGCCAAGCAACGCGGCCACCAGCGCCGGGCGACTCCCCCATCGAGTCGCCGCGAACAGGACGACCAGCAGCAACGCCAGCGCCACCGTCGTCGAACTCAGCCGCTCGTGAAATGGGGCTAAGACCACGGTCACGACGGCGATGCCGGACACCGCGAACAAGTAACCGCTGGCTTTCGGCCCGATACTTTTCGCCCAACCATTTCTCATATTCCGATACCGTTGCGACGCGCCTGCAAGATTTGTAACGCGAGTCACAGACAAACGGCAAGCCGGCGCGTAAAGTGTGTGAAAAAGGCTTCCCTTGAAGTTCTAAAGATTTACATTGAGGTTCATTCAACAATGAAATTTTTGATCCCTGTTCTGACGATTTTGTGCGCCATCCTTGTCTTCGTCGCCTTCACGACACGGCGCGAGACTTCAACCCCGACTGAGATTTCAGCCGGAGCCGCGTCTGCGTCGCCCGAATCCGGCGATGGCGCTCGTTCGCCCGTGATCGTGGAGCTTTTCACCTCCGAAGGGTGTTCGAGCTGCCCTCCCGCCGACGTTGTTTTAACGCAGTTGCAAAAAACGCAGCCCGTCGCGGGCGCGGAAGTGATCGCGATGAGCGAACATGTTGATTACTGGAATTACATTGGGTGGTCTGATCCGTTCTCTTCGGCGGCGTTCAGCGCGCGGCAGGAGACCTACGCGCAGGCGTTCGGACACGAGCGCATCTACACTCCGCAGATGATCGTTGATGGACAAGCCGAATTCGTCGGGAACAGCATGAACAAAGCCCGCGAAGCGATTGCGAGAGCCGTGGGATTGCCGAAAGCAGACGTGAAGATCACTCTCACTCAAACAAAAGCTGAGAAAGACAATCAAGCGATCAGACTCGGCGTCAACGTCAAAAACGTCCCACCCATTACTAAAGGCGATGTGGCTGAGGTGATCCTCGCCTTTACGGAAGACAATCTCTCATCGAACGTTTCGCGCGGAGAAAATTCGGGACGCAAACTGGCGCACACCGCGGTCGTGCGCGAGATGCGCGCGCTCGGCAGTGTTGATCCGGCGACGAAGGCTTTCAACGCTGAGACGACCGCCATAATCGCCGGCGCTTGGAAGCGCGATGAACTACGCGTTGTCGTACTGGCGCAGGAACGAGTTCATCGTCGTGTGCTGGGCGCGTCATCTATAAAATTGGGGGCGGCGAATTAATCCTCAGTTCGATTGCGGTTTCTCAATCGGAGTTATGACTGTCTCTCCGAGTCTGACTGTTGTGTGTTCAGTCACGCTGGCCGTCATCTCGAGATTCGACTCAGGCAGCATCCTTGCAGTCTCTTCCGCTTGTGGCAGACGCTGTCGCTGATTCGACGGGGTAGTGGCTGACTTTTTACGCTCTGAGTCCAGATAGCCCAGAAACGAAGCCAGGCCAGCGCCGGCCAGGATCATCAATATTATGCCGCCTTCGAAGATCTTGCCTTTCTCAATCATCACCTTGACTATGACGCCCCAGAGCATCAGACCGCCGAGAATGGCGCCGAGCGTGAAAACCGCGCGCGCGGCCCATTTTTCGAGCTTGCGAAGCCGGTTGTCTGAAAGACCGCCAGTCGCCTCCGTAGTTTGATCCGTGCGGCTCTGATCGGCAATCAACTGTTCAACCTTCTCTAAACCGAATCCGCAGGCCCGGCAGAATTTCTGCGCTGAAGAAGCTTTGGTTCCGCAACTTGGGCAATGCATAGTCGCCTCTTCTAAATCTGTTGTCAGATGGGAATATACGTTGATGTTAACTTGAGTTCATGCTCAGCGTCAAAACACTGTCACTGCTTTTACAGACCTTTTTGTAAAAGGGAGTATCATTCTACCATCAATCGGGGAATGTGGGGCGGACTTTAGTCTGTCCCCAGCCGGGACAGACTAAAGTCCGCCCCACATTTGCAGAGGAGATTCAGTGTGGCTCAAACAAAAAACACGAAAGCGCTGCTGATCGCGCTCGTCATCGTAGCCATTGGCGTCGGTTTTCTTTTTCTTCCGGTCCGCCAATGGTTCCTGCAGCTTCAAGGGCAATTTGAAAGCCTGGGCGCCATTGGCCCGGTCGTCTTCGCTTTCGCTTACGTTGTCTTGACCGTGTTGTTGGTTCCAGGCAGCGCGCTGACGCTGGGAGCAGGCGCGATTTTCGGGCTGTGGCTCGGCTCGATCACGGTGATCATCGGCGCCAATCTCGGCGCACTCTGTTCGTTCCTGCTGGCGCGCACATTTCTGCGTGAGCAGGTTGAGGAGTGGGCCAGCGCCAATCCGAGGTTCGCTGCGCTCGATGCGGCGATCGGGCGCGAAGGCTTCAAGATGGTTCTGCTTTCGCGGCTCAGCCCGGTCTTTCCCTTCACGCTGCTCAACTACTTTCTGGGCCTGACGAAGGTACGGACAGGCTTATACGCGACAGCCAATCTGATCGGGATGCTG
>Ga0187894_10000991_pt1 | contig 37723 bp, 24 predicted proteins | sample GBC1701081metaG_FD_136650 | JGI IMG/M metagenome (GOLD analysis project Ga0187894, IMG submission 136650) | White microbial mat communities from a lava cave in the Kipuka Kanohina Cave System on the Island of Hawaii, USA - GBC170108-1 metaG ... | reverse complement strand
CCCGGGCGCACCCGACGGCGAAGCAGGGCCGCGCCGGGAAAGACCGCGGTTTCGAGCCCGAGCAGCGCGACGTCGAGCCGAAGGCCGTGCAGGAGCGCCGTCGATCGGCCGGCGGCACCCGGGCCGGCGAACTCGTGCAGGAAGAGGAGGCGATAGCCGAGGAAGAGCACGCAGTTCACGGCCACCAGCCCCAGTGCCTTTACGGCGACGCGAAACGGCATGCGATCGGGTGGGGCCAAATACCGACAAGGGCGCGCGTATGTCAACGCGACGTGGTTTGTTGCTCGGCGAGGATCGGGCGAGTAGAAGGGCCGCTTTCCGATGTATCTCGATCTCGACGTCGGCGGGCTCGTCGAGCCCGTGCGGGGGCGGCGATGGGAGGCGGAGGAAGTGCGGCGCCAGGTGGCCGCACGGGCCGCGCGTCTGGCGCGGCGTGGTCTCGGACCCGGCGGCCGCGCGTTCGTGCTGTTCGGCAATCGGCTCGAATTCTTCGCCGAGCTGCTCGCGATCTGGCGGGCCGGCGCGTCCGCGATTCCGCTCGACCCGCGCTTGACCGCGTTCGAGGTCCGGACGCTGGCCGCCGCCGCGCGGCCAGCGATCGCGCTGGTCGACGACGGGACGAGCGCGGCCATCGTGTCCGCCCTCGCCGACGCGGGTGTGACGGTGATCGATGCGACCGGCCCGGTCGACCAGGCCGTCGCCGGTCCGACGGCGCTCCTGCCGTCCGTGCGTCTCGACGACGAGGCGCTCATCCTCTTCACCTCGGGGTCGACCGGCGATCCGAAGGGTGTCGTGCACACGCACCGGTCGCTCCGGGCCCGCTGGATCTCGCTCCGCCAGGTGCTCGGGGTCGAGAGCTTCCGGCGGACGCTCTGCCTCCTCCCGACGCACTTCGGGCACGGGCTCATCTGCAACTGTCTCTTCCCATGGCTCTCGGGGTGCGACCTGCTGATCACGCCGCCCTTCCAGCCCGACCTGCTGATGCGACTGGGCGCGCTGGTCGACGAGCACGCCGTGACGTTCCTGTCCTCCGTGCCGTCGATGTGGCGCGTCGCGCTGAAGCTCGCACGGCCGCCGAAGGGCGGGACGCTCGCCCGCGTCCACTGCGGCTCCGCGCCGCTGTCCGCGCGTACGTGGAGCGACATCGCGGCGTGGAGCGGCACGCACGAGGTCTCGAACACCTACGGCATCACGGAGACCGGAAGCTGGGTCGCCGGCAGCGTCGGGCGGGACGTCACGCCCGAGGACGGGCTCATCGGCATGCCGTGGGGCGCGGTCATCCGCGTGCTCCGTACCCGCGAGACCACGGCACCGCTCGACCCGGGGCTCGCGTGCGCGACCGGCGAATCTGGCTTCGTCTGGCTCGACACGCCCGCGCTCATGCGCGGTTATCTCGATCGCGACGATCTCACCGGGCAGGTCGTGCGTGACGGCTGGTTCATGACCGGCGACATCGGCGTCCTCGACGAGCGGGGGCGGCTCTACCTCCGCGGCCGCGAGCGCGACGAGATCAACAAGGGCGGAGCCAAGATCTATCCCGCCGACATCGACGCCGTCGTCGAGCGATTCCCGCAGGCCCGCGACGTCTGCACGTTCGCGCTCGACGACCCGACCTACGGCCAGAACGTCGGCATGGCGGTAGTCCTCGACGACGCGGAAGAGGTCACCGTCGGCGCGCTGCACGCCTGGATGAGGCAGCATCTCGCCGAGCCCAAGATGCCCGTGCGCTGGTACGTCCTGGACGCGATCCCGCGGACGTCGCGCGGCAAGGTCAATCGTGAGACGGTCAAAGCGCGCTGCAAGGACGTCGCGCCGCTGGACCTGACCACGATCCTCGCGACCGGACGGGGAGCGCAGCGCTGAACGGCGGGACCTTCAATCGCGCCGAGCGTCTGCAGTCGCTACAGGACTTCCTGCGAACGATCCAGAAGCCGGATCGGCCGCTCGAAGATCTTCGCGAGGACGACAGCCTCGTCGAGTCGGGGCTGATCGATTCGCTCGCCGTCCTCCAGATCGTCTCGTATCTCGAGGACACCTACGGCATCGACTTCGCCGAGCGCGGGCTCGACCCCGACGAGCTCCGTTCGGTGCGCAGCATCCTCGAGCTCGTGGACCGCGCGACGCAGTGAGCGCGGGCGTCGGGGCGGTCGCGGCGCGGCCGGCGGCACGGACGCCGACCCTGCTCCAGTTCCACGAGCGGCCCGCGGTGATCGCCTGGTGGGCCGCTCGCGTGGCCCCGGCGCTCGCGTACCTGGACGCGGGTCGTCGCCGCCAGCTCCTCGCCATCGCCGCGGTGTATCTCGGCGTCCACCGGATCGCGGAGTCGCTGCACGGCGCGGCGCGGCCCGCGTGGCTCGCGGTGCCGGTCGTCTTCGGTTTCGTCTACGCCTGCTACCGGGCCGCGGTCCGCTTTGGTGGGCTGCCGGTCGCCGTGCGGCGTCGGCCGCAGCTCGTGCTGCACGGCATCTTCCTCGCGGTGGTCGTAGCCGCCTGGACCGTGCCGCCGGGCTGGTGTCGTCGCGGCCTCGTCGCGGTCGCCGCGACGCTGTTGTTCCTCGTCTGGCGGCTCGGCTACATGCTGATGGCGGGACAGCGCGGCAAGGCCGCAAGCACGCGCTTCGCGGATCACCTCTTCTATCTGTTCCCACTCTGGCGCGGCACGAATACGCCGTACGGAAAGGGCTTCGACTACCTCACGCGCTCGGAGGCGACGACCCCCGAGGCGTTTGCGCGCGCGCAGCTCGCTGGGATCCGCCTGATCGGGCTCGGGCTCGTCTGGCGCGCCGTGATCGAGGTGATGGGTGCGGTCGTCTACGGCGACCCGGACAGCCTGCTGACGCCGCTGCTCGGCGGCAGGCATCTCGGGATTCCACAGCTGCGCGACCTGTTGCGAGCACCGGACGGCGTGGCCTTGCCGATCGCCTGGCTGAGCCTCTATCTCGAGCTCGTGTGGTCCGTGTTGCGGCTCGCCGCCAAGGGCCACGTGTTCGTGGGCGTCCTGCGTCTCTGCGGCTTCTACGTCTTCCGGAACACGTACAAGCCGTTGCTGGCGGAGTCGGTTGTCGAGTTCTGGAACCGGTACTACTACTACTTCAAGGAGTTGCTGGTCGAGTTCTTCTTCTACCCGACGTTCGTCCGCCGCTTCCGCCGGTCGCCGCGACTGCGCATCGTCGCCGCCACCTTCGCCGCGGCGCTCGTCGGCAACATGTACTACCACACGATCGAGCAGCCGACGTTCCTCGCCGGCCGGCTCGCCGCGACCTGGAACGTTCTGCACTCGCGCGCCTTCTACTGCGTCGTGCTGGCGGCGGGGATCAGCATCTCGATGCTGCGCGAGCAGCGACGGCGCGGGGCCACGGCGCCGCTGCCGGGCGGCATGCGGCGCGTGCTCCGGATCGCCGGGGTGTGGACGTTCTTTGCGTTCATCCACGTCTGGGCCGTCCCCGGGTCGACGCCCGGATTCGCCGCACGGACGCGCTTCGTGCTGTCACTCTTCGGCCTCTGACCGCTGCGCCCGCGGTCGTTGCCGCGTTCCGCGATGAATCAGTCGAGGAGCCCCGGCACGTGGTCGACGAATGCCCGGCTCGGCGAGCCGTAGAGGGTCGTGCTCGTGGTCGACGTCGTCGTGGTCGAGGTGGTCGACGTCGAGCTGGTGGTCGTGGTCGTCGGTGGCAGGCACGACCCTTCGGCAGTGGGCTCCTTCGCCTTGAAGAGCTGGCCGTCCTTGTTGACGACGGTACTCGCCGATACGAAGGAGACGCTGTAGGTGTCTCCACCGGTCAGCCCGAGCAGCATGCAGCCGTCCGTGCCCGGGTTCGGCGGCACAACGAGCACCGTACCGATCTTGCCGCTGACAACGGCCTTGATCTTGAACCCGCCGCTCGTCGTCTTCTTGATCAGGACGCTCTTGACCGCGGTGTTCTCGCCCTTTGAATCCTTGTACTTGAATCCGTCCGAGCCATCGGCGCTCCAGAATTGCTTGCCCGTCATCCCGCTCACGCCCTGCGGCAAGGTGAATGTCTGGGTGCTCGGCGTGCCACCGCCGGCTCGGATGGTGAGGGTCCCGCCGTTCGCGACCGGATCGCCGACGATCGTGTTCGAGCTCCCGGGCTCGGACGCCTTGCCGACGATCCGTCGCTTGTCGGGCGTGCTGGGATCCTTCACGAGGAAGGTCTTGCCGAGGATCGTCTGATCGGCGGCGTACGCGAGGCCGGCCGCGAGCACGCAACACGATCCGAACGCGAGCATTCTGTACGTGTGCATCACGCTCTCCTCACGGACACTCGGTGTGTGTCGGGTCGATCACTGCCGCCGGTAGCGTCGGTGGCGTGGCGAATGGCGGATTGGCGAAGTCGAAGAGGTCGAGCATGGGGTCCGCGTTTGCATCGCGGGCCGTGAGCGCGGGCAGATCGAAGCGGTTCTCGATGAAGCGCAGGATCGACGTGTGGTCGTAGACCGTGTGGGACACGAAACCCCTCTTCGAGAACGGGGAGATCGCGACCATGGGGACGCGGATGCCGTAGCGATCGAACGCACCGGGCTGGTCGCCGGGCAGGAGATCCGGGGGCGTCGCGTCGGGCACACACGCCGGCGGCGGTGGCACGTGATCGAAATAGCCCCCGTGCTCGTCGTAGGTGAGGAAGATGACCGTGCTCGACCACGCCGGCCCGTGCATGATGGCGTTGATGATCTTGGCGGTGAACGCCTGGCCCTTCTGGATGTTGGTGGGCGGGTGCTCGTCGTTCTCGGCCTCGCCCGTGAAGGCGGGATCGACGTAGCTGACCTGCGGGAGCGTACCGTTGGCCGCGGCGATGAGGAGCGGGTTCGTGGCGTCGTCCGTGCCCATCTGGATGAGGTTCGCGATTCTGCTGTTTCGCACGTAGCCGAAGAGGCCGGCGAACGGCAGGTCGGAGAAGTAGATCTTCCAGGACACCGGTGGGCTCGCGTCGTCCATCAGGTTAAAGATGGTGGGCGCCGTCCACTCGGGCCCCAGGAGGTTCGGGAAGTTGTTGCGGATCTGGCCGAAGGAGGTGCCTGCCAGCAGATAGTAGCGGTTCGGAAACGTCTGCGAGAGAACCGAGCAGAAGTACGTGTCGCTCGTCGCGAACAGCTTGAAGAGCTTGAAGTAGTAGGGCAGGTCGCGCCGCGTGTAGTAACCCATCGCGCGATAGCCGTGCGGGTCCTCCGTGACCGCGTTCTCGGCCGTGAACCCGTCCATCGCGCCGCCGTTGTATTCCAGGTGCGTACCGTTCCATGAGTGGTCGAGGTCGGCGACCTCGCAGTAGCGCTTCTCGTGGAACGGCTTGACCGGAGCGCCGCCCAGCGGATCGGGGTTCGTGGTGCCGCGCGGCGGCCCGTATTGCCGCCGGAGGCGCCCGAAGTAGTGATCGTAGGAACGGTTCTCCTGCATGATGACGACGATGTGCTCGACCGGGAGCGCGTCGCCGTGCAGTCCGCCGGGCGGCAGCGTATCGACCGGGAGCGCGCCAGCGACGAACGGACAGCTGGGTACTTGGGCTTCGACGCCGGTGCTCGCCAGCAGCAGCGCCACGACCGCCATGAGAAGTGTGGTCCGCATGACCTGGCATAGGAGCGGCCGGCCTCGGCGGTCAAGGGGGTTCTGCGGCGCTCTCAGATCTTCATTCGTCTGTCGCAAACGAGGGCCCGCGAGGGCACATCCGCATCCCCGTCGCCGTCGCGCCACAGATCCGGTCTCCGTAGGAGGGGCCGGCCGAGAAGCAGAACGCCGTGCGTCGCGATTTCGCCGCTCTCGCCTGCGGCGTGGCGTGGCGCCCGCGCCCCCGCCCCGGGGATCCGCCCCGTAGCCATGGGCTGGAACTTGCAGAAGCACCCGCTCCGGAGGTCGCCCATGATACTGCGGTCCGTCCTGACCCTCGCACTTGCGCTCTCGGCCGGCCGCGTGGCGGCGCAGAGCTCCTTCGTCAACTGGGAGTCGCCGCCCGTTCATGCGGTCGACGTCACGCCCGACGGGTCGACGCTCCTCGTGACCAACACCGCGGACGACCGCCTGGAGGTCTTCACGCTCGGCGGCACGCTGCCGGTCCACGCGGCCTCGATCCCCGTCGGGCTCGATCCGGTCGCGGTGCGCGCGCGCACGAACGGCGAGGCGTGGGTCGTGAACCGCGTCTCCGACAGCGTGAGCATCGTCGACCTGGCGACGCGGAACGTTCGCGCGACCCTGCGCCCGGGCGACGAGCCTGCCGACGTCGTCTTTGCGGGCTCGCCGGTGCGGGCGTTCGTCAGCGTGTCCCAGGAGAATCGGCTCGCGGTCTACGATCCCGCGGACCTCACCGCGGCGCCTACCAGCCTTCCGATCGCCGGCAACAGCCCGCGCGCGCTCGCGACCGACGGGACGCGCGTCTTCGTCGCGATCTTCGACTCCGGGAATCGCTCGATGATCCTGCCGCGCGCGCTGGTCGACAGCGCGAGCGGGCCGTACGGCGGCGTCAATCCGCCGCCCAACTCGGGCGGCGTCGGCGGCACGTTCACGCCGCCGATCGCGGGCGGGCTCCCGACGCCACCTCCGACGTCGCTCATCGTCAACAAGGAAGGCACGAACTGGAAGGACGACAACAACCAGATCTGGGACGCGCTCGTCACGTGGAACCTGAACGAGAACGATGTCGCCGTCGTGCAGACGGGGACGCTCGTCACGACCTACGCGAAGAACATCCTCAACATCGACATGGCGATCGCGTACAACCCGGCGGTCGGGCGCGTGACGGTGATCGGCAGCTACGGGCCGAACGAGCATCGCTTCGAGGTGAACGCGCGCAATCAGTTCGCCCGCTGGCGGATCGGCTTCTTCGATCCCTCGAGCATCCCGGCGGCCATCCCGGCGCTCGACATCAACCAGCACCTGCTCGCGAACCCGCCGATGCAGCCCTACAAGACGAGCGTCACGCCGGCCGAGCACCAGCTGTGCGCCGCCGATCCGCGCGGGATGGTCTGGCAGGCCGACGGGAGCGGCGTGTGGGTCGCGGCGATGGGCTCGAGCAACGTCGTCAAGATGCAGGAGAACGGCACGCGTCTCGCGACCGTCGACGTGGGGCAGGGCCCGGCCGGCCTCGCCATCGACACGCCGCGAAGCCGTCTCTACGCGCTGAACCGTTTCGACGGCACCGTCTCGTCCGTCGACATCGGCGCCGCCGTCGAGGTCGGGCGCGTGAGCTTCTACGACCCGACGCCGGCCGTCATCAAGTACGGCCGTCCGTTCCTCTACGACGCGCACCGGACCTCGAAGCTCGGAAACGTCTCGTGTGCGGGTTGCCACATCGACGCGACGATGGACACGGAGGCGTGGGATCTGGGCGATCCGCAGGGGGCGATGAAGGTGCTCGACGAGCCGTGCAACCAGGGCATCGGCCTCGGCGGCGCGTGCAACGACTGGCACCCGATGAAGGGCCCGATGATGACGCAGTCGCTCATCGGCAGCGTCGGGACCGAGCCGCTCCACTGGCGCGGCGATCGCGAGGACATGAACGCGTTCCAGGCGGGATTCGTGGGTCTGCTCGACGCGGCCGCCCCGACGACGCCGGAGATGAACGATCTCGAGGCGTTCCTCGCGACGATCCGCTTCCAGCCGAACCCGTTCCGCACCTTCGACGACCAGACGCCGGCGTCGGTTCCGGGCTTCTCCGGCAACGCCCTGAACGGCGAGACGCTCTTCATGACTGCGCTGCTCGACGCCGGCACGACCGCCTGCGTGACGTGCCACTCGGGGCCGACCGGGGCTGGGGCGACACTCGTGTCGCCGTCGGCGCTCGGCGACAGCCAGGCGATGAACGTCCCGCAGCTCTCCGGCATCTACAAGAAGCTCGGGCTCTCGTTCGCGTCGACGACGAACAACCGCGGCTTCGGCTTCGGGCACGACGGCAGCTCGGACAGCGTCTTCACGCTGCTCCAGTCGTCGCGCTTCATGTTCCCGGCGGGCCCGACGGGCGATCAGCAGCGCCGCGACCTCGAGGCCTACGTGATGGCCTTCCCGACCGACACGCATCCCGCAGTCGGGACGCAGCTCACCGTCGATGCGGCGAACAAGTCGGCGGCGGGCACGATCTCGCAGCTCGGGGCGATGACCGCGCTCGTCGACTCGGGCGTCGTCGGCCTCGTCGCGAAGGGCGTCGTCGGCGGGCTCGCGCGCGGATGGGCCTACCGCGCGGGGACGGACAGCTTCCAGTCGGATCGTCTCGCCGAGATCGAATCGACGTCGGTGCTCCTGCAGCTCGCGACCTCTGGCGGCGAGATCACCTTCACGGTCGTCCCGACGCCGACCGCCGTCCGCATCGGACTCGATCGCGACGAGGACGGCTACTATGACCGCGACGAGATCGACGCCGGCTCGGATCCGGCGGATCCCGACTCGATCCCGCCCGGCTCGACCACCGATACCGACGGCGACGGCGTCGTCGACGCGTCGGACGATTGCCCGAGCGTCGCGAATGCGGACCAGGCCGACGCCGACGCGGACGGCGTTGGTGATGCCTGCGACCTCTGCACGGGCCCGGCCCCGATCGCGCCGGGGCGGCTGACCCTCGGGCGTCTCACCGGGGCGGCGGGCGACGAGACGCTGAAGGTCGTGGGTCTCGTCACCGTCCCCACGACGCCCGCTCTCGATCCATCTGCGAACGGTCTTCGCCTCCTGGTGCACGGGGCGGATGGCAGCACGCTCCTCGATCAGACCGTTGCCGGCGGCACCGGGTGGACGGCGAACGCGAAGCACACGCTGTGGAAATACGCGGCGCCGACGGCGTCCGGCATCACGAAGGTCCGTCTGCGCACCGGCAAGACGAAGCCCGGGTCGCTCAAGGTGCAGGTCCAGGCGAAGCGTCTGACGCTGCCGCCGCTCACGAGCCTCCCGCTCGAGGCCATGGTCGTCTTCGACCTGCCGTACGCGACGACGGGCCAGTGCGGCGTGACCGGCGTCGGCGGGTGCGCGACCAACGGCAGCGGCAGCACGATGCGCTGCCGATAATTCCCGCGCTCGTGGTCTCGGCGAGGCGCGAGCTAGGTGGGCGCGAAGACCTCGGCTTGTGTCACCGGCGAAGGTCGGGTGAGATCGTACGCATGCGTTCTCTCGTGGTCGCCGGACTGGCGTCGATCCTCGCAGCGCGAATCGCTGCCGCGGGGGAGGCGTGGCATCCGCTCGCGGCGGGTGGCGGCGCCGACGCGTCCCACCCGATCGCGCGCATCTACAACGGCACTCCGACGACCGACTACCCCGCCGTCGGCGGGATCGTGCTCCGGACGGCGGACGACAGGGTCGCCCTGTGCACGGGGACGCTGATCACCTCGACGGTCGTCGCAACCGCTGCGCACTGCTTCGACTTGAACCCCGTCCAGGCGGTGGGGGTCTTCTTCCCCGACGGCGCGACCGAGCAGGACGTCGCCGCGGTCGCGTACATCGTGCATCCGGACTACTCGCCGGACGCGCTCGCGTACGCCGACATCGCCTTGCTGGCGCTCGACAGTCCGGTGGGCGTCACGCCCGTTCCCGTCGCCACCGCGACGCCGCGATCGAAGCGCACCGGCGTGATCGTCGGGTTCGGGCAGGACGAGGTCGGCAACATCGGCCTCAAGGAGGCGGGGACCATCCGGCTCCGTCGGTGCCCGAAGAAGTTCGGCGCGGCGGGGATTGCCCGTGGCCAGCTCGCCACGTCGCTGTGCTGGCACCCGAAGAAGCGGGGCCAGGACACCTGCCACGGCGACTCGGGTGGACCGCTGCTGGTCGACGGTGCGCTCGCGGGCGTCACGTCGGGCGGCTATCCCGACTGTCCAGGCGTGCTCAGCTGGGACACGAACGTGGCCCTGTTCGGCGACTGGATCGCAGCCGCCCTCGGGCCGTGACGGCCTCCGGATACCGCTGCCGGCACGCCGCGCCGCGAACCCCGCAGTAGAGATCGTTCGTCGCGTCGACCTCGGCGTTTCCACAGACGCACGTTGCCTCGCCGCTGGCGTCCGCACACTGGATCTGCGCGGCGTCCAACTGGTCGACAACGACGACGTGCCGTCGGCGTCGTCGTCGTCACGTTCCACACCGCGCCGTTGGTGAGCGTGCGGGTGGAGACAGCGTCGACATCCAGCCCGTCGATCGTCCCGTCGAGATGGGTCGGAGCCCTCTGCTGGTCGTTGGGGCGCCACGAGCTCGCCGCTGCGTGGAGGTGCCCCGCACCGCTTGCCATTCCGCGTCACGCCGCGGGGGCGTCGTCCGGACAGCGGACCGCGCCGCGGAGCGTCTTCAGATCCAATAGGGTCGGCGTCGCCACGTCGATGAAACGCTGGCGCACCGTCGCGTCAAGCTTCTTCCGCGCCGCGAGGTCGTTCAGCCGATGAACGTAGAACGTCAGCTCCTTCGCCGCCTGCTGGAGGCGCTTCTTCGTCTTCTTGAGGTTCGAGGCCGCACACAGCCCTTCGGCGTCGATCTTCCGCGCCCGCGCCTTGTCGATGTTGTGCGCGAGCTTCGGCGCGAAGTCGCCGAGCGCGGGCTCGGCCTTCACCGCGGCGAGGAGTGCGTCCAGCCGGCAATCGATCGACACGAACGTCGGCCCCACCGGCACGCCGTCGCAGCTCGCGAGCATCGTAGTGGTGGTCGGTCGCGTCGTGCTGCTCGTCGTCGTGGTCGGGACCGGCGCCGTGCTCGTCGTGGGCACCACCGCCGTAGTCGAGGTGGTGCTGCTGGTCGTGGTCGCCGGCGCCGTCGAGCTCGTGCTGCTCGTCGTCGTCGACGTCGTCGTGGTGGTCGTCGTCGTCGTTGTGGTCGTGGTCGTCGGCGGGGCGGCGGTGCAGGGGCCGAACTCGGACGTGCTGTCGTCCGGAGCGGTTGCCGTCGCCGTGAGGATCGTGCCGGACGCGAGCGGCTGCGCGAACGTCACCGTGAAGCTGGCGTGTCCGCTGCCGTCCGTCATGACCGCATCGTCGGCGCCGACGAAGAGCTTTCCCTCGCCGTTGCCGGATGGATCGCACTCGTCGTTGGCGAAGACCTCGACGCGGAAGGTCGTGCTCGGTGTCGAGTCGAGCGTGCCGTCCACGCTCGTGCCGCCGGGAAAGACGCCGGCCGCGAGCATGGGGGGGACGACGCGAACCGCCTCGACGTCGATGCCGAGACCCCCGTTCGCGAAGATCGAGTTGCCGCTGATGAAGCAGGCCGGTTTGTCGGCCGGGCGGTCGATTCCCGTGCTGGCGTTGTGCGCGACGACGTTCGGCTCCCCCGGCATCGTCCCGCCGATGGTGAGGGGGCAGTCGTCGGCCTCGATGCCGAACCGGCCGTTCCCGAGCGCGCTCGTTCCGTCGACCGCGGTCCCGACCAGGTTCCCCTGCACGACGCTGTTCGCGCTGAAGTGGCCGAGCTGGATGCCATCGAAGACGTTTCCCGAGACGACGTTGCCCGCGCCGGGGGCGGAGCCCCCGACCGTGAGGACGAGGGTGTCGGTCCCCGCCCCGAAGCTCGCGATGCCGTGGGCGTTCGGGAGCGCCGTCGTACCCGTCTTGTCGGTCCCGATGAGGTTCCCTTGAATCGTGGCGTTGATCGCCGAGCTCAGGTTTGCTTGCACGCCGATGCCCGTGCCGCCGTTTCCGGAGATCAGGTTTCGTTTGTCCGGGGTCATCCCGCCGGCGGTGAAGGTGAGGCCGCCATTCTGGATGAACATCGCGATGCCCGGGGCGTTGCCGAAGCCCTTCGCGACGATTCCGGTGGCGTCGGTGCCGATGAAGTTGCCCTCGATGAAGGTCGTGCTGCCCGACTCGAGGTCGATGGCCTGGGCCTGGCAGCCGTTGATGACGAGGCCCCGGATGGTGGTCGTGCCGCTATTGAACACGACCAGGCAACGGAACGAGCCCGACCCGTCGAGCTCGATCGTCGGCATGGCGTTCAGCGCGCCTGACACGTTCGTGTTCGGCTGCGAGCCCGGCTGGGTGAAGCCGTCGATCGTGACGGGAGCCACCAGGAACGGGATGTCGCTCCCGCCCTCCGCCGCCCCGACGGGGTGGATCGTGTGGACCCCGCTCCCCGGGATGTCGAAGGCGATCGTGTCGGCGTCGGGCTGCGCGTTCGACTCCTCGATCGCCGCGCGCAGCGTGCAGCCGCCGCTGGTTGCGACGCACGTACCGTCCCCAGCGCTCGTGTCCGACCCGTCGCCAGTCGAATCGACGGTGAAGGTGAGGGCCCCGGCCGGCCCGGACAAGAGCGCGACCACTGCGACGCTCAGCGCGACGTTCCAAATCATGTGCGACCCTCCCGGGAGAGAAATGGTCCTCTCCTCATGCAGGAAGGCGCTATTTCGGGCGTAGCGATGCTACGTCGGGCCGAGCAAACGCGAACCCGACTCGCCGGAGGTCCCACCGCGCGTCCGGGTGGGGCTCGTAGGAGCACCAGGTGCCGCGCGAGCCGGGGGTAGGGGGGGAGACGGGACCCGCTACGTCTCAGATTGGGACGTGACGTTCCCAGGATTGTCCCGACTACGGCCCGTCCAATCGGCGATGCTGGCGAACGACATCGTCTGCCTCGCCATGGCGCCAATCCTGATCGAGGGCTGGGGTCGGGCGAACCGGGCATGCAGGGCGCCGAGGGCGCTCTCCGAGCCACCGGCAACGCGACGCATGAGCTCGGCATCGCTGGTCTCCTGGCTCGAAGGCATGTGCGGCGCCCCGTTCATCGAGAGTACTACGCTTTGCCGGGCCCGACGACGCAGGCCCTCTCCGGGGACTACACCGCAGGGCTCCATCCGGATTGCGGCCTGGCAATAAGGTGGGTTTGGGGTCGATCGCAGCCGCGAGCGACTCGAGGCTCGCGCGTACGGTCGCGGCGACTCCGGGGCCCGCAGCCGATCGTCACCATCGACCTGGGTGCGTGAAGACCAGCGTGAGGTGACGACCCGCGCGAGCCGGGGGTAGGGGGGGTCGGGACCGCATGTACTTCATGCCGGAGATCGTCCCGCCGGGCGCCTCGACCAGCGTCCACGTGAAGGGCGACGGGACGGTCGATTGCCATGTCCCGGTGAATGGGCAGGCGTCGAATACGCACGTCGCCGAGCAGCCGTCCCCGCTCGTCGTGTTGCCGTCGTCGCAGTCCTCGCCGGCGTCGATCGTGCCGTCGCCGCGCCCGCGAGCGCGGAAGTGGCGAGGCAGAGCATCAGGATGGGTCCGAGCATTCGCGTCGTCATGGGAGCTCGATCCGGACAGTGGGAGCCTGAGCGCCGGCCGAACCTGGCGTCAAGCTCGATATTGGCCGGCCAACGTCGCCCATCATGCCCAATCGCTCGCCGCCACCGCCGAATCCGGCGCTGCGACTCGCGCGTAGCTCGATCGACTCAAGCAACGCGCGCCGACGGCGGAACGTGAACCGCGGCGACCAACCCCGGAAGACGCGGGAGCGACGCCGGGTTCGACGGAATGGGTGCGTCCACACCCGAAACAGGAGACGACGATGTACACCACGATTCGCAGCGCAACCGCGGCCCTGGCCCTCGGCCTGGCGCTGCACGCGTCCACCGGCCACGCCGCATATCAGGTCGGAACCGGCCGATCCGATGTCCTGATCGGCCTCGACGACGACAACCAGAACGACCGCGAGATCCAGCCCGAGAACGTCACCGCGAACCAGAGCCTCAACAACGCCGACACGCTCGTCGGCGGGCGCGGCGACGACATCCTGATCGGCATGCTCGGCAGCGACGTGCTGCTCGGCGGTCCCGGCGACGACGTCATGATCGGCGGCATCGAGCGCGGCTCGCAGCCGAACAGCGACATCCAGATCGGCGACACGGCAACGACATCGCGATCTGGCAGGGCGGCGACGGCAGCGACCTCTTCGACGGCGGCCCGGGTCCGCGCGACGCGCTCGTCTTCGGCACGATCGACCGCGACACCGACACCAACATCCCGATCATCTCGCCGGTCGAGGGCCGGCATTCGGAGACCGGGCTGCCCACCGCCAACGTCACCGGACAGAACGGCTTCTGTACGCTCGAGGCGGTGCAGGACCCGGTGGTTCGCGGGTTCCAGTTCCTGGTGCGCTTCTTCTCGAAGGCCAACAACAACCTGCTCGTCACGGTACGGACCCGCGACGTCGAGCAGGTCTTCTGCACCGCGCAGGGCTCGGCCACCATCACCTTCGCGGACCTGACGAGGCCCGACCCCGACTTCGTCGAGATCGGGATCGACGACGTGCGCGGCCTCAACTCCGACGTCGCGCGCATCATCCGCTGAGTCCGTCCATCCCCCCGGGCTCGGCGTTCGGCGGGCCGCGTCTCCGCAAGGGGGCGCGGCCCGCGTGCGTTCATGGTCTCACTGCGACTACGGCCTGGGCAACGCGACGAATGCGGGCACCAGGATCGTGATGACCTGCGCGAACAGCCAGACGGCGTAGGCGGTTCCCGCCCGGGACGGCGCCCATCGAAGCGTCGTCAGGTTCTTCCAGCGAAACTCTTCGGGAACGCGAAACTCCTGCTGGAGGCGGTCGAACCGCCCGGTCAAGCGGATCGAGTACACGTGGTGGGCGAGCGCACGAAGCCCCAGGAACATGGTCGCAACGGCGGGCATCCACATCAGGACCGGAACGAAAGGTGCCATCCTGCATCCGACGTCGCTGCTCGCGCGTAGGTCGGTCGATCCGACCACGCACGCCGACTGACAAGAAGGAAGTGAACCATGAACCGACGTCACATCGTCTCTGCTGCGGTCGTGTGCCTCGCGGCCGCCCTTCCGGCCCGTGCAACGACGCTTCGGTGCCCACCCGACTCGGTGAAGGTCGGCAACGCTTGCATCGATACGTACGAGGCAAGCGTCTGGCGGATCGATCCCGCGAACGCGGCGCTCGTCCGGAAGGTGCAGACGGGACGAGCGACGCTCGCCGATCTCACGGCCGGCGGCGCGACGCTCGTGAGCTCGTCGGCCTGCAACCTCCCGGCCTTCCCGATCAACTTCCCGGCGAACGGCAACTGGACGCCGGTTCCGGGATCCAACCCACCGTCGCCGGGCGTCTACGCCGTCTCCGTTCCCGGCGCGCAGCCCAGCCGCTGCATCACGTGGTTCCAGGCGAACCAGGCATGCCTGCTGTCGGGCAAACGGCTGCTGACCAACCGCGAGTGGCAAGGCGCAGCCGCGGGCACGTCCGACACGGCCGACGACGGCTCGACCACGTGCGTGACGAATTCCGTGGGGCCCGCCGAAACCGGCTCTCGACCGGGCTGCAGGTCCGCCTGGGGCGCGTTCGACATGGTCGGCAACGTGAGCGAATGGGTCGGCGATTGGGCCGACCGCGCGGTGAGCTGCGCAAACTGGCCGGCGAGCCTCGGCACCGACCTCAGCTGCTTCGGTGGACCCGGCACCACGGGCAACCCCGGCGAAGACAGCTTCACGCTCAGCCTTCCCGGCGCCTTGAATCGCGGCGGCAGCTCGTCCGACAGCACGGACGCCGGAGTCTTCATGGTGGATTCCGGCGGCAACCCGGCGGTCAAGAGCCCCGCCATCGGCTTTCGGTGCGCACGCTAGATCATCCCGAGACACAGCCACCCGGCACGCCCGGGGACGGTCGCCTTCTTCGCGGCGCGCCAGCTGACCACCAGGGGGTTCACGCCGGCGGTCATCGACGCCCACGAGGTGCGTCTCAAGGCCTACCGCCCGCTCCAGAAGAGTGACGGCGGAGGGCAGGCCATCTTCATCGGGCGACCCCCGCTCCCCGAGTTCGCCTGAGGCTGTTTTTCGGACCTCGTCCCTGCTACGGCGGTGTTCGAGGAGGTACGGGATGATGTGGGGATGGATCGTGACCCTGTGCGTCGGCTCTGGGCTCGTGGCGGCAGGCGCCGACGCTGCGCTCGTCTGCCAGAAGAAGTCCGGGGCCATGTTCGTCCGGGCGGCGTGCAAGAAGAAGGAGACCCCGGTCGACCTCGGCACACTGGGCGCCCTCGGACCGAAGGGGGACAAGGGCGACACGGGGGAACCCGGCCAGGCCCGAGCCTACGCGTGTTCGGAGACCTCGGACGAGGCTTCGGCGTCGCTCTGTGCGAACAAGGCCGTGAAGGGCGTGACCAGCGTGGTCGCGAACACCACGTATCCGGGCTACACCTGCTTCGTGCTCGACTCGTCGATCGACGCCGAGTCGGCGGTCGTCCTCGCCGCGCTCAACGGTGGTCTCTTCGGCGGCGGCAAGGCGAACACGATCATCTCCGCCTTCGGCTCCTCGAACTTCCTGGGATGCCCGATGAACTCCGTGGTCGTGATCACCGGCCGCCACACCAACGACACCACCTTTCTGGGACTCGAATTCGCGATCCTCGGCGTGAACATCGCCGTCATGTAGGGACGGCCCGCAGGCGCCGCCGTCAACCGCGCAGGCGCCCAGTCGGGGCGGTCCTCTCAGCGGTCGTCGCGCTTGCGCAGGTACGGCACCGCCTCCCGGTGCGCCGACCGCGCCTCGATGAAGTCCGCGCGCGCGAGCCCGAGCTCGCTCGTGATGTTGCCGAGCTCGGCCTCCTCCATCGCCGAGATCTCCCCGTCCGCGGCCGACACGGCAAAACAGCAGTCCAGCAGCGCCAACTTCTGCTCGCGGCTCGCACTCGTGTCGAGCTCCCGCGCAACGAGGTAGTTGTCCGTCGCGCCCAGAAGCAGGTTCTGCGTCTTCGCGATCTGGACCACGACGACGGCCTGTGCCTCCGACAAGCCGCCGCGCTCCATCACGAGGCGCTCCATGGCGCGCGTCTCGTCGGGGCTCACGTCCATGTCCGCTCGCGCCACGCGTCCGAGGACATAGGCGAAGCGGGCGACGTAGCGCGCGGCCTCGGGGTCCATCCGGTCGAGCGCGTCGATGATGCGCCGGATGCTCGCCGTCTCCTCCTGGGCGGAAGCAGAGGACGGCGTCGAGATCCCGAGGAACCGGAGGAGGGACACGCGCGCACCATGCAACCAACCGGGCTCCGCCCACAAGTCGCGCACCCTTCTGTTCGCCCGTGTCAGACGAATGTCACCTGCGCGCCCCGGGTCCGGGCCGAACCGCTGTCCGGTGGGAGATTCATTTTGGGACTTGGCGCGGTCTCGAACTTGCTCTACTAGGGCACAACTATGGCGATACTCTTCACGAGGGACCGGGACGACAAGGGGCAGGAGGGGATCCCGCAGGCGAGCGGGACGTCACCGAGGGAGGTTTCGATGGGTGAGCAGGGGCGGAGCGGCGTCGGCGGGATCGACGCGTTCCTCGGCAAGGGGACGAAGATCACCGGGAAGCTCGTGTTCGACGGGACGGGCCGGATCGAGGGGCAGGTCGACGGAGAGATCTCCGCGCAGGACACGCTCACGATCGGCGAAGGCGCCACCGTGAACGCCAAGATCACGGGCACGACGGTCGTCGTCGAAGGCCACGTGACGGGCGACGTGATCGCGCGCCAGCGTCTCGAGCTGCGTGCGTCGGGCCGGGTGCAGGGCAACATCACCGCCCCGAGCCTGGTCGTGCAGGAGGGCGCCAAGATCGACGGCCAGTGCTCCATGGCCGGCGCCGACTCGAAGGGGTTCCGCGAGAAGTCCGGCGACACCGCGGTGACGCACAGCCTGGACCGCGCGCGCGACTCGGCCGTCCAGGTCGCGACCGCGCTGAACCGCTAGACGCCGACTTCCGACCGGGAGCGAGGGGGGCGGAGCCCGGAGGCTCCGCCTAAGGCCCTTTCGCCTTGAACTGGAGCGCGTCGTTCTTCTGGCTGGCGGTGTACACCGTCTGCCAGCACTCCGTCGTGCCGTCGTCGGCGATGAGCTGGACGGTGACGGGAAGCGTGAGGCCGAGGGCCGGCATGGGGATGTTCACGCCCTTCGCGCCCATCACCACGCGCGCGTTCGGCGAGGTCGTGCCGGCCTTGAAGAGGGCCTTCGTGATGCCGCTCGGCGCGCCCGCCTTGTTCGTCATCTTGAAGCCGGTGGTGCCGGTGGCCTTCCAACAGGGCTTGGAGCTGCAGGTGCCGCCCGGGACGAGGCCGGCCTCGAGCAGTGGCTGGTTGGCGGCGGACGCGTCGTAGACGCACACCCGGTAGCTCGCCGTGCCGCCGACGGGATCCTTGAAGTCGCCGGTTGCCGTGCCGCCGCCCTTCCACTTCCACTTGAAGACGTCCTTCAGATCGTCGGACGCGTCTTTCAGCAGGACGGTCGACTTCGCCGTCGCGGCGGCGCGGCATCCGGTTGCGGGGACGGGACCGCAGAGGGGTGGCGGTAGCGTCGTCGAGGTGGTCGTCGATCCGCCCGTCGTCGTGGTGGTCGTGGTCGACCCGGTGAGGCAGCCGTTGCTGCCTGCGTCGGTCGGGTCGCTGCCGAGGTCGAGCTCGTCGCGATCGAAGCAGCCGTCGAGGTCGCGATCGACGCCGATGCGCGTGCCCGAGCCCACCGGAACGCAGGTGTAGGTACGCTCCTGTCCGGCAACCAGGGCCTGGTCGTGGAGCTGCGTCGGCGTGAGCAGCGGCTCGCTCGCCCGGTCGCTGCGGAACATGCCGCTCGCGAGGCGCACCCAGCCGCGCTCCTGTCCGCCGATCGGTCCCTTCACCGTCAGCTCGCAGAAGTTGACGTCGTCGGTCGCGACGAGGAGGGTCACGAGATCGTCGACGCCCGCCGGGCTCGTGCTCGTGAGCGTGATCTGCTGGCCCACGGCGGGCGCGAGATCGCTCGGGAACTCGAGCATGAACTGCTCCATGTTCTGCGCCTCGAGCGTCGTGAGGTTGAAGACGGCCGCGCGATGGAAGCGGAAGAGGGTGTCGATGCTCCCGTCGTGCAGGAAGCCGAAGCCGCGGATCTGCGGTCCCTGATCGCCGTTGTTGCCGGGCTTCAGGAAGGGGCTCTGCGGCATGCCGAACATGCCGACCTTCTGGTAGAGGTTCCGCAGGTGCGGGATCTTGAACTCCTGCGTCTCGCCCTCGATCGACATGCGGCCATCGGTGCCGAAGAACCCGGACGGCGGATCCAGCACGTGGCAGCCGTCGCACGGCTGGACGAGGTCGGTGAGATCGAACGGGTCGGTGAACTGCGTCCGTCCCGCGGCGGCATCCGACGGGATGAGGCCGTCGACCAGCCCCTTCGGATTCGGCGGCAGCGTGACCTGGAGGATGAAGTCCGTGAACTTGTTCATGTCGGTGGCCGAGATCGGGCCGGCACGGCCGAGCAGGCCGTCGAAGGCGACGTTGAAGGCCACGAAGGCCGCATGCTCGTCGAGCGGATCGCCGCCCGTGCTGCCGCCGGTCCTGTCGCCGCGCCAGTGCATTGGGCCGCTGTGCGACATGCCGCGCAGAGTCTGGGTCGTCATCGGCCCCTTCATCGACGCGAACGTCGAGCCGCCGCCGACGCGGAACGGGTTCGGGTTCGGCGCGTCGTTGTCGCTCGGATTGCCGAGGTCCCACGCCAGGCTGTCGAAGTCGCCGAAGATGTGGCACGACGCGCACGACGCCTCGCCGTTGCTCGACGTCGCCGTCGAGTCGTAGAGAAAACGCCGCCCATCGGTGATCGACGCCGGCTCGGGGTTGAAGAGCGGCTGGTGGTCGATCTCCGCGGCGGTCGTCGTGTTGATCACGGAGAGCGCGTTGTCGAAGCGCGTGAAGACGTAGAGCCGGCTGTGGGCCTCGTCCAGGACGAGGCCGCTCGGGCCGCCGCCCGTCACCGTGATGTGGTTCGACGCCGTCGGCACGAAGGCGTTGGTCTCGAGCTGGGCGGTGTTGAAGACGCCGACCTGGCTCGACCCGAAGGCCGTCATGTAGAGCGTCGTGCCGTCCGTCGTGACCGCCATGCCGAGCGGGATGGCGAAGCTCTTCGCCTGCTCGGTCAGCGGCGTGGTCCCGCTGCCGTAGGTGAGGTGCTTGTTCAGGTGACGCGGCAGCACGGCCGCGCCGTCGAGCACCGTGATGCGCGCCTCGTGCAGGTGGCCGCGGACGGTCGTGCTACAGGTGCCGGGCCCCTCGAAGCGGACCTCGTTTCGCGCCTCGGTGTTCGAGACGTAGATCTTGCCGGTCGCCGGGTTGGCGACCATGTTGAAGAGGATCGTGCCGACGTGGGCCCACGGCGTGCCCGTCTCGACTAGCGTGCTCGCGTTGATCGAGAACACGTCCTGATCGGGCAGCGAGAAGCGGACCGCGTTGTTCCAGTTGCGGCCGAGCTCGTCCTTCCAGATGCCGGTCGCGGTATCGAAGCGCACGATGAGGCCGGTCTCGGGCTCGCTCTGGCTCGAGCAGTTGAGCGGGCTCGGCGCCGGGAGTCCCCCGGGAACCTGACCCCCGCCGAGACCACCGGGCATGATGACGCCGTCGAGGCTGCAGGCAGACGCAGCGGCGCCGCCGTTGCACACGATGCCCTCGTTGACGGCCGTGGTCTGGTTGCCCGAGTGGAAGACCGCGGCGTAGACCGTGCCGCCGCCGGGCGCGACGGCGAGCGCACGCGGCGTGTCGCCGAACAGGACGATGTTCGCGACCGGCGTCCCGCCCGGCCCGCTCCCCCCGTGGCCCGGGCCGTCGAACACCTGGACGACGGCGCGGCCGGTGCCCTCGGTCGTGAAGTTGGGCGGGACGGGACAGTTCTGCCCGCGCCGCGCCGTCGTGACGAAGGCGCGGCCGGCGCCGGCGAACACGATGTCGCGCGGCTCGTCGCACGTGAGCAGCGTCTGCACGACGCGCGGCGGCGAAAGGGCGAGGTCGACGATCGAGATGCTGTCGGAGAGGTGGTTCACCACCCACACTTCGGTGTTGGTCCGCGCCGCCACGGCGACCGGCTCGAGCCCGACCGGGACGGTGGCGGCATGGGTGACGCCGCCGGCGGTCACGTCGAAGACCTCGAGCTGACCGTCGGGCGTGTTGACCGCGAACAGCCGGGTTCCGTCGGGTGAGAGCGCGAGCGGTCGCACCTGACCGCTCTCGAACTCGACGAAGGGCTGCGCGTGCGCCGGCACGAGGGCACCGGGCAACGCCAGGAGCCACAGGCTCCCGACGACCAGCAAGGCCCGCAGGTTCGATCGCAGCATCGTCTGTCCCCCTCGCGCGCCGGCCGTCCGGTGCGCCGCTTCGTTCACTCCCGGGCGTATCACGGGCCCGCGTCCGGTGGCTACGAAAACTTCGTGGTCACTACCGCTCGGCTAGCACGTAGGCCAGCAGGGCAATCGCGGCCGCGTTCTGGCGAAGGTCCTCGGGTCGGATCCTGTCGAGCGTATCGGCCGCCGTGTGGTGGATATCGAAATAATGACGGGCGGCCGGCTCGAGGTCGAACGCCGTCGCACCCGCCTTGACGATCGGCGCCACGTCGGCCCCGTAGCCGTGCGGCAGGAACCGCCGGATCCCGAATCGGGCGAAGATGGGCAGCAGCGGGGCCATCGCCCGCACGCCGTCCTCGCTCCCGACGCCGATCGCGTCCGGCGCTCCCATTCCGTAGTCGGTTTCGAACGCCGCCACGTGGTGCTCGCGCCCATACTGCTCGAAGTAGGCCCGCGCGCCGGCGAGCAGGTACTCCTCGCTCGTGAACAGGACGCCGCGGACGGTGCGGCGGGTCGCGAGGCCGGTCTCGCGCAGCAGCCGGAGCGCTTCCATCACGGCGACGCACCCCGCGCCGTCGTCCGAAGCGCCCGGGCCCACGTCCCACGAGTCGATGTGCGCGCCGAGCAGGACGATCTCGTTCGGCAGCTCGCGACCGCGCAGCTCACCGATGACGTTCGCGCTCGGCGCGTCGGGCAGCGTGCGCGCGCCGAGGTACAGCTCGACGTCGACCGGGCCGCGCTGAGCGAGCCCCCACAAGAGGTCCGCGTCCTCGATGGAGAGCGCTGCGGCGGGGATCTTCCGGACGCCGCCCTCGTAGGCGAGCGCACCGGCGTGCGGCACGCCGAGGCTCACGGCCGTGACCGAGCGGATGAGCACGGCGCGCGCACCGCGCTTGGCGGCTTCCGTCGCCGCGTGAAGCCTCGCCTGGACGCCCTGGCGGTAGCCGGGGTCGCCGGTCGCCTCGTCGTACGGCGGCATGCGGTGGTTCACGAAGGCGATCGTTCCGTCGAGCCTGGCAGTGCTGGCGCGCAGCGCGTCCAGGTCGTTGAACGCGGCGATCGGCGCCCGCAGGGTGCCGTGCGTCCCGACGCTCCCGCCGAGCGCGAGGAGCGCCAGCGGTCGATCGACGGGGCGAAGGATGCGCGCGTGCTCTTTGCCGCGAACCCAGTGCGGAACCTTCACCGGCTGCAGCCGGACGTCGTCGAGGCCATCGTCACGCATGCGTTGCGCCGCCCACGCGATTGCACCGTCGAGCGCCGCCGATCCCGTGATGCGACGCCCGTGGTCGCCGGCGAGCTCGCCGAGGCGCGCATAGGCGCGATCCGGCTCGCGGGCGGACGCCTGGGCTATGCGCTCGGCCGCGCCGCGCGCGCGTGCGACGACGTCCGGACGCACCTCACCCGTCACGGCCGGGCGCGGCGTGCCGCCACCGCACGCCGAGAGCAGCAGCGCGGCGCCGGCACACGCGATGAGCCTCACAGGTAGCTCATCCATGCCGAGTGGCTCCGCCGCTTCACGCCGGCGAACCACCGGCACGGCGAATAGAGGAAGACCACGACGACGGCCCACCACGCGTAGACCGCGGGCAGCGAGTAGCCGAGCGGCTCGCTGACGCCGAAGGGTCGCGCAATGGCGGCGGGGCCCATGGCCGGCCACGCGAGAGCGATGGCCAGCAGGTGGATCAGGAGGATGTGGAGCACGTAGTAGAAGAGGGGTACCCGCCCGAAGACGGTCACGCGAGTAGCCCAGGGTCCGAGGGGGCGATCGACCCACGCGAGCGCACAGAGCGCCGGCCCGATCGTCATGGCGAGGTAGAGGAGGGACGGCGGGTACTTCTGGCAATCGAGGAACGAGAGGACGGCGCGCATCGGTCCGCCCTCGCTGCTCCACGGATGCGGGTCGCCGTAGAGGTTGGTGGCGCGCAACACGACGAAGCCGGAAGTGAGCACGAGGCCGGCGCGAAGGAACCTCGCCCGCCGATCCGCGCGCGGCAGCAGGGCCCAGGGCCCGAGCGCATACCCGGCGGCCATCACCGCCACCCACGGCACGAGCGGGTAGGCGACGAACCAGGTCGCACCCGTGAAGGGCTGGAGCTTCCCCGGCTCGTGCAGCAGCAGCCAGAGCCATCGCAGGCTCCCAAGCCGATCCGCCTGCACGGTGTCGAAGAGGTTGTGGCCCGCGATGAGCGCCGCGGCGACCGCAACGATCCCGCCGCGGGGAAGCCACACGAGTCCCGCCAGCACGACCATCGACGCGCCGATGGCCCAGATCACCTGCAGCAGCACGATCTCGGGTCCGAGGGCGAACAACCAGGCGAAGCGGACGACGGTGACCTCGAGCAGGACCAGCCAGAGCCCGCGCGTCAGCAGGTAGATCGACAAGGCGCGTGTCGAGGCGAGCCGCCGGCCGTGGAGCCAGGCCGCCGTCCCGGCCAGGAGGACGAAGACCGGCGCACAGAAGTGCGTGACCCAGCGGGTGAAGTAGAGCGCCGGCGGCGCAGTGTGGAGATCGACGCTCGTGCCGAGGAACATGCGCGTGTGGTCGAGTGCCATGAGCACCATCACGGCGCCACGGAGCCAGTCGATCGCGTCGTTCCGCGCTGACGGTTCCTTCGGCACGGCGCACACCTAGGCGACCGTCGGTGCCGATGCCACCCGCGCCGCGGAAGATCATGGCGGGCGCCGTGGTGTCGCAGGCGCCCATGGGCGCTGGTGGCACAGTCGTGTGTCAGCAGCGCCCGTGCGCCATGACGATCGCCTTCGCGGGCGCCGGCGCGACTCCCGAAAAGGCCAGGGTCCACCGTGGCGGCACGGGCCTCGCAATGGTCGCCGCCGATGGAAGCAAGCACGAATTGGGGTGCGGCCGTCGTGGTCGACCCCCAGTGGCTCGAACGGCTGCGCGACACCAACGAGACCCTCCGCCGCAAGGGGGTCGCCCTGAAGCTCGGCATCGGCGTGCTGGCCGTCACCTGCGTGACGGCGGCCAGCATCAGCTATCGGCAGTCGAGTCGGATCGAGGAGCTCTCGAAGGAGGCGCGCGAGTATCGCCGCAGCGCCAAGCAGAGCGAGCAGGCCCTCGGCACGCTCACGCGCAGCCACGACAACATCCTCTCCGCGACCGAGCGCGCACCGTGGCTCGGCTCGCGCTCCTGGGCGCACCGCTTCACCGTCACCCAGTACATCCCGCGCAGCGAAGCCTACGGAAAGGACAACGACGGCTTCACCTCGACCATGATGAAGGCGGATCCGGACGCGCGCATCGTGGCCGTCGATCCGAAGCTCATCCCCTACGGCTCGTCGGTGTGGATCGAGGGCCTCGGCTGGTATCGCGCCGAGGACTGCGGCGGGGCCATCAAGGGCTACCGCCTCGACGTCATGATCGCCACGACCCGCGGAGCCATGGACTACGGCAAGCAGGACCGTTTCGTCATCGTCGTCCCGCCCGAGGACGCGAAGAGCTAGAGGCCCTCGAACACCCGAGCCCAGTCGTCGATCGCCGACTCGTGGCCCGGGACGAGCTGGAGCGCGAGCTGATCGTAGCCCGCGTCCCGCATCTGCTGGACGCGGTCGCGCAGCTCGGGGACCGTTGCGGTGAACGTCCCGCTGCGGATGAGCTCGGGCGTGACGAAGCGCTCCTCCTCCGGCCGCACCCACATCAAGTGGCCGCTGTGGAGCTGCAGGTAGCGCGCATCGGCCGGCTCGTACGTCGCGTAGACCTTCTGGTACTCCGCGAACGCCGCTTGGAGGTCCGGGGGGAGCTGCGACGCCCTGATCGAGTCCTCGACGAGGGCGTGGAAGAGGACCGAGACGAGCGGCCCCGCCTGCGCCCGCGCGCGAGCGCTGCCGGCGTCCTCGCCCTCGCGCAGCACGCAGCCGAGCGTGAAACCCGTCTTGTAGAGCGTCTCCGGCTTGCGACCGGCGGTGCGGCACGCGTCGTCCATGGCGCCGATCTCGTAGAGCGCCATCGGGAGGAGGCTCACGAAGGTCATCCAGCCGTCGGCAATCTCGACCGTGAGCGCGCGCGCCTTGGGTGCGAAGGCGGAGACGTGGAGCGGGATGCGGTCGCGCACGTTCACCAGGCCGGCCTCGGGATTGAGGAACCGGATCTTCCGGCGTGCGCCCTCATGCGTCCACTCGACGGTCTCGCCCGCCAACATGCCGCGCACGACGCGGAGGTACTCGCGTAGCTCACGCAGCGGCATCGGACCCAGCCCCATCGTGAGCCGGGCGGTGAACCCCGTGCCGACGCCGAAGTCGATGCGTCCGGGTGCGATCGCGTTCAGCGACGCGAGGCCGTTGGCGGCGACGGGCGCGATGCGGTTGGTCGGCACCAGCACCCCCGGTCCGATCCGGATGCGCGTCGTGTTCGCCGCCGCCAGGGCGGCTGCGACGAAGAAGTCGGCGCACAGGAGCTGCGTGTCGTAGAGCCACGCATGCGAGAAGCCGAGCGCCTCGGCGCGCTGGACCCATTTCCACGCGTCCACGCCCGGCGCGAGAGCGATGCCAAAGTCCATCCCTCCCTTTACGTCGGCCGGGAGCGCCGCGACAAGGCTCGACCCGGCTGCGCGGACGGCGTAGGACGGGGCGTCCCGACCGATGCCCGCGCCTCTCGATCATCGCTTCACGCGTCGCCACGCGGGCATCGTCGTGCCGGTCTTCTCACTGCGAAGCGCGACCGATTGGGGCGTCGGGGAGATGCCCGACGTGGCCGGCCTCTGCCGCTGGCTCGCGGCGGCCGGGCAGGGCAGCTTGCACACGCTGCCGCTGCTCGAGCGCGGCGTTGCGGAGCGGAGCCCGTACGGCGGTCTGTCGGCGTTCGCGATCGACCCGGTCTACGTCGGCCTCGACGCCGTCGCCGACTTCATGTCCGGCGGCGGGCGCTCTGCGCTCTCGCCCGCGGATCGCGACGCCATCGCCCGCCTGCGCGCGGAGCCGGCGATCGCCTACGACGACGTTCGCTCCCTCAAGCGACGCGCGCTCGAGCTGGCCTTCGCGCGATTCGAGCAGCGCGGCGACGCGCCGGCGCTCGCGACCTTCCGCGACGAGGAGGCGAGCTGGCTCGAGGGCTACGTTCTGTATCGCGCGCTGCGCGAGGCGTACGGCGAGACGTGCTGGACGGCGTGGCCGGAGCCGCTCCGGCGACGCGATCCCGCCGCCCTGGGCGCGGCGGGCGAGCGGCTCGCGCACCGGATGCGGTTTCACACCTTCGTCCAGTGGGTGGCGCACGGCCAATGGCGCGAGGCCAGGCGCGCGGCGAACGCCCTCGGCGTGCGCCTCGTCGGCGACGCGCCCTTCACCGTGGCCGTCGACAGCGCCGACGTGTGGGCGGCACAGGAGCAGTTCGACGTCGAGGCATCGATCGGCGCGCCACCCGACGCGTTCAACGCCGACGGCCAGGACTGGGCGCTGCCGGCGTTTCGCTGGGAGGTTGTCCGCGCCGGCGGATACCGCTGGCTCCGCGAGCGCCTTCGTTACGCAGGTCGCACGCTCGACGGCCTCCGACTGGATCACGTCGTGGGCTACTTTCGGACCTACCTGCGGCCCCGCGAGGGGCAGCCGGCCCGCTTCGATCCCGCCGACGAGAGTGCGCAGCGAGCGCTCGGCGCTGCCGCCCTCGACATGGTCGCCGCGCATCGAGGCGCCGTTGACGTCATCGCGGAGGATCTGGGAGACGTCCCCGAGTACGTGCGCGAAGCGATGACCGCGCGCGACCTGCCCGGCTACCGGGTTCTGCGCTGGGAGGCGGATGGGCCCATCTACCGTGACCCGTCCGCGTTCCCCGCCTCCTCGATCGCGACCAGCGGCACTCACGACACGTCGTCGCTCGCCACCTGGTGGGAGGACGAGCTCGACGACGACGCCCGCAGGCGTGTGGCGGCGGTGCCGCCGTTCGCGCCGCTGCGGGATGCCGGCCGCGCCATGACACCGGCGGTGCACGAAGCGTTGGTCGACGGGTTGTACGCCGCCGGGTCCGACGTCGCGCTGCTCGTCGCGCCGGACGTGTACGCCGGCAAGGAGCGCATCAACACGCCGGCGACCGTCGGCGCCCACAACTGGGGCTATCGACTTCCGTGGACGGTGGAGGAGCTCGACGGGGCGGCTGGGCGCGAGCGGGCGGCGTGGCTGCGGGCGATCGCGATTCGTCGCGGCCGCTCCGGCTGACCAGAGCACTGCGCACGGCACCCGCTGCACGGAGCGTCATGGTCGGTGTCGGGGCGCGCGGGTATCCTCGCGCCGTGACGCACGCGGAGCTGCGGGCGCGACTTCGTGCCTACGCCGAGGGGACCCTCGTCGAGGTCGAGGCCGAGGCCGTGCGCGTCCATCTCGCGAGCGGCTGCGAGGAGTGTCTGCGCGACGTGTTCGGTCGTCCCGCCGGCCTGCCGCGCCCGCGTCCCATCGTGGTCGCGGCGCCGCCGCGACGCGGCGGGCCGATGGTGGGTCTGCTTGCAGCCGCGACGGGCCTCGGCGTGCTCGCGGGGTCGCTCATCACGGCGCGCCGCCAGGTGCCGGCGGCGGTGAGCGACGACGCGGACCGTGCCACGGCGGCGGAGATCGCCAGCCTGCGCTCGGAGCGCTCGATGCTCTCCGACAAGGTGAAGACCCTGGAAGACCAGGTGGCGGGTGCCGGTACGCGGGCGCAGGCGGTGGAGCAGGAGCTGGAGCGGACGCGGGAGCGGCTCGCCGAGGTCGAGAAGCGCGTGGCGGAGCCCGTGCCCGCACCGGCGCAGGCGCCGAAGGCCGCAGCGCCACAGGCCGAGACCGAGACACCGCCGGCGTGGCTCGACGAGCTGCTCTCGTCGAGCGGTGCGCGCGCGGCACCGTTTCGCGCCGCGCCGTTCGCCCGCGACGCGCGCGGCTACGCGCTCTGGAGCCCGGCGCGCGGGCTCGTCGTCGTGACAGCGTCGGGGCTCCTGCCCGGCGACGCGCTGGTCACCTATCGCGTGCGCGTGCTGCTGAGCGACGGCTCCGAGGTCTGGGTCGACGATCTCGGGGCGACCGAGCGCGGGATCCTCAACGTCACCGTGGTGCTGCGCGGTCTCGCGGGGCGACGCGCGGTCGCGGTCGACCTCTATCGCGATCCTCCGGGCCGCCCGGCGCTGACGGCGAAGCTCCGGCCCTGAAGGACTACGGGAAGCGGAGCGCGCCGCTCTTCTTGCCGCCGCGGAAGAGCCGCACGCCGTGCGAGCAGACGTTCTGGCTCGCCCTGCCGGTCGACTTGAGGAACCCGACCGTGACCTCCAGCGTGCCCTCCGCGGGGGTCGTGAGCTGCGCCTTCCTGCCCTTCACGCGGAAGCGGACCTGGCCGTTCTTCGACACCTTCACGCGCACGCCATCGAGGTTGCGCCCGAGCTCGACCGGAAGCGGGCTCTTCTTGCGGGCGTAGCGGAAGCCCTTCTTCGTCTTGCGGAACTTGCCCGCCGGGATGCGGGCGCACAGGACCTCACCGCTCTGGTTGCGGATCTGGACGCTGATCTGCTGGCTCGGCGGATCGATCATCGTGCCGAGGCCGCTCCGCGCAAGGGCACCCTTCAAGAGGAGCCGCGCCACCTGGGGCGCGACCTGACGGAAGCGTCCCTTCTTGGGCTGCATCTCGAAGCGGACGCCGGCCGCCTGGCTGCAGCAGTCGGGATCTTCGAAATCGACCAGGCCGTCGCCGTCGTTGTCGGTGCAGTCGTCGCAGACCTCGCCGCCCTGGCAGCGGCCGTCGACGCACACGAGCGCGCCGGTCGGCGATCCCACGTTGCAGTCGGCGTTGTCCTCGCACTCTGGCGTGCAGACGCCATCGACGCAGCGACCGACCGGGCAGTCGTCGTCGGAGCGGCAGCCCGCGAGGGACGTGGAGGTGGTGGTCGTATTGGTCGACGTCGTCGAGCTGTGGCTCGAGGTCGACGTCGAGGTGGTCGTGGTCGTCGTGCTGGTCGTGCTGGAGCCGCCGGGGACGCAATGGCCGTCGACGCACACGAAGGCACCGCTGGTCGAGTCCTGATTGCAATCGGAGTCCGCGTCGCAGGGCGGGACGCAGTGGCCGTCGTCGCACACGAAGGCACCCTGCGGCGATCCCTGAATGCAGTCCGAGTCCTCGTCGCAAGCCGGGACGCAGTGGCCGTCCTCGCACACGAAGGCGCCGTCGACGGACCCGTGGTTGCAGTCGGCGTCGTCGTCGCACTCGGGCGGCACGGTGGTGGTGGTCGTGCTCGACGACGCGGTGGTCGTGGTGGTGGTAGTGGCGCTCTGACAGGAGCAGTCGACGCAGATTCCCGCGCCGCAGTCGGCGTTCCTCTCGCATTGCTCACCGGGGCTGACGACGGTGTCGCCGCACACGCCCGGGATCGGCACGGTGTACGTCACCGTCGAGCGCTTCAAGCGAATCGATCGGGCGACGTACTGACCCTTCAGGACGACGCTGCTGCCGATCGACATCCTGGCCGTGGGCGCGCAGACGTAGCCGCCGATGTTGCCCTTCCGCGAATAGCGGACCTGCGTGCCCTGGACGTACCACTTGATGGCGCCCGGTGGCGGCGCAGCGGCACCGAGGCTCGAGTCGGGGCCGATGTCGGTCGCGTTGCTCATGCGGACCTGGCCCGTGACGTCGACGGTCGTGGGGCCGCGGAAGAGGACGCTTCCGTTGCGTCCGACCCGGACGCTGCAGAAGTGATACTCGCCCGGGGCGAGCTTCAGGACGGCCGGGCCGGACCCGCCGCCCTGGACGACGAGGTCACCGTAGATGCCGGGCGTGCCACTGGGTCCGAGGGGGAGATCGATCGTCTGGTTGTGATCCACCAGAACCGGCCTGGAGGGATCGCAGGCGGGGAAGGGCGATGGGAAGCTGCACCCCTGCGGAACGTTCGCGACGACCGGGCGTGGCACCGAGCCGCTCGCCTGCGGGCAGCGCGATGCGCCGCCGACGAGCACGTTGGTGAACAGGTCCTCGCAGTCGGTCGTCGAGTCGAGATGCGTCGCTCCGCCGACGAAGTCGGACTGCGAAGCGGCGACGGCGCCGCGCGTATAGAGGAGGCCGTCGTTGACGCCGACGTCGCCGTCCTTGATCAGGGCCGATCGGATGCGGATCGAGTCCTGCGCGAAGAGGACGTAGGGAGCGAGGTGCGTGCTCGGCTGGGCGACGGCCGTCGCGACCGGGAACACGGTCGCCGCGAGCAGCACGAGACGCGCGAGGCGCAGACCGCCGCCGACGCGGATGTTCGAGTTCCCCTTCTCTCCGGACACGCAGAGCTCCGATTGTTGGGATAAGCAACGGACATGCCCCGGAAATCCTCGTGGAGTGAGGGTTGGAGCGTGCCGTAAGCAGGCATCAACGCGGGTACCATGCATGACTGCGCGGGCGCAAGTTCTTTTCACCGTACGAATGGCCGGGGACGCCGTCCGTTTGCGGTTGCACGGCGCGCCGACGTAGTCTTCGCGACGTGCGAAGCGCCGTGCGCATTGCCAACGCAAGTGGGTACTGGGGAGACGACCCCGAAGCGCTGGCAAGGCAGGTGCGCGGTGGGGAGATTGACTACGTCACGCTCGATTTCCTCGCCGAGATCACGATGGTGATCCTGCAGCGGCAGCGCGAGCGCAATCCGGAGCTCGGCTACGCGCACGACTTCGTGCGCATGCTCGAGCCGGTGCTGCCCGACATCGTCTCGCGCGGCGTGCGGGTGCTGGCGAACGCGGGCGGCGTGAACGTTCCCGCGTGCGCGGCTCGGATCGCGGCCGTCTGCCGCGCGCGGAACCTCACGCCGACGCTCGCCAGCGTCCACGGTGACGATCTCATGCCGCGCCTGGACGAGCTGCTCGCGGCCGGCGTGAGGCTGGATCACATGGACGAGGGGCGCCCACTCGCGCCGATCCGCGATCGGGTCGTGTCGGCGAACGCCTATCTCGGCGCATGGCCGATCGCCGAAGCGCTGCGCGAGGGCGCGCAGATCGTCGTCACCGGACGCGTGACCGATGCGGCGCTGACGCTGGGCCCCCTCGTGCACGAGCACGGATGGGCGTGGGACGACTGGGACCGGCTCGCTGCCGGCATCGTCGCCGGGCACGTGCTCGAATGCGGCGCCCAGGCGACGGGCGGCAACGTGACCGACTGGAGGCGCGTGCCCCCGCTCGACGTGGGCTACCCGATCGCCGAGGTGGCGGCGGACGGGAGCTTCGTCGTGACCAAGCACGCGAGGACGGGCGGGCGCGTATCGCGCTCGACCGTCACCGAGCAGCTCCTCTACGAGATCGGTGACCCCGCCGCCTACCTCACGCCCGACGTCGTCACGGACTTCCGCGGGCTCGAGGTCGTCGGGAGCGGCACCGATCGCGTCACGGTGACCGGCGCGCGCGGCCGGCCGTCGCCGGACCAGCTGAAGGTGACCGTGGTCTACAAGGACGGCTTCCGCGCGACGGGACTCGCGCTGATCTCGGGCCCCGACGTGGTCGCGAAGGCCGAGCGCATGGCCGACATGCTGTGGCATCGGATCGGGACCGACTTCGTGGACCGGCGCGCCGAGCTGGTGGGCTACCGGAGCTGCTGGGGGAAGAACGCACCCGACGTCGAGCCGAACGAGGGCATCCTGCGCGTCGCCGTGCGCGATCACGATCGCAAGAAGATCGAACGCTTCTCGCTCGCCATGATGGGCTTCGCGCTCCAGGGGCCGCCGGGGCTCGGCGTGTTCGGCGGACGTCCGGACGTGCAGGAGGCGTACGGCTACTGGCCGACGCTCGTGCCGCGCGACCTGGTCGCGCCGCGCGTCGAGATATTGCGCGGCGAGGAGCGCAGCGTCCGCGAGCTCGCGCCGGTGGCCCCGAGCCAGAAGCGACCGGCCGGCGGAGCGCCGAAGCCGCCGCCGAGCACGGCCGTCGCCGGGGGGCCGACCCGGCGCGTGCCGCTGCGGCGGATTGCCTTCACCCGCTCCGGCGACAAGGGCGACCACGCCAACATCGGCGTCGCGGCGCGGTCGCCCGCCGCCTTCGCGTTCTTGCGCGAAGCGCTACCGGCGTCGAAGGTGCGCGAGCGGTTCTCCGACCTCGTCCGCGGCGACGTCGAGCGCTTCGACCTGCCGGGTCTGGGCGCGTTCAACTTCGTCCTCCGCCACGCGCTCGGCGGCGGCGGCACGCTCTCGTTGCGCGCCGATCATCAGGGGAAGACGCTGGGGCAGGGGCTCCTCGGCCTCGAGCTCGACGTCCCGGAGGGCGTGCTGGCCGCGACGGCGGAAGACGGCGAGGGCTGACATGGTCACGCGAGAGCTCGAGCGCGGCGTCCTGACGCTGATGCTGAACCGGCCCGAGGTGGGCAACGCCCTCGCGCCGGAGCTGATCGACGGCATGGAGGATGCGCTCGCGTTCGCAGCCAAGGACACGGCGGTGCGTGTCGTCGTCGTCACCGGGGCGGGCAAGCACTTCAGCGCCGGCGCCGACCTCAACTACATGAAGTCGATGCGCGGCGCGGGCCACGAGGCCAACGTCGCCGACGCCAAGCGCACGCAGCGCCTGTTCGCCGGGCTCGCCGAGCTGCCGAAGCCGGTCGTCGCGCGCGTGCACGGGGCGGCGCGTGGCGGCGGCGTGGGCCTGCTCGCCGCCGCCGACGTCGTCGTCGCGTCGAACGCCGCGACGTTCGCCTTCACCGAGGTGCGGCTCGGGATCATTCCGGCGATGATCGGGCCGTTCGTGATCGCACGCGTCGGACCGTCGCGGGCCCTCCGTCTGTTTCTCACCGCCGAAACGTTCGACGCGGAGCAGGCTGAAGCATGGGGCCTCGTGGATCACGCCGTGCCGGGCGAGGATCTCGACGCTACGGTCGCGCGCGTCTGCTCCGATCTCGTCGCGGGCGGACCGGGTGCGCTGGCGGAGGCGAAGAAGCTCGTGCGCGCCATCGTGACGACGCCGGCGGATCGGGTCGCCGATCTCACGGCCGAGTGGATCGCGCGACTGCGTGCGGGCGAGGAGGGGCAGGAGGGCATGACGGCCTTCCTCGAGAAGCGCCGGGCGCGCTGGGTCCCGTGAGTCGCCTCGCGTCCCGCATCCAGAAGGGTCCCGAGTTCGAGGAGAACGCGGCGCACCATCGCGCCATGGCGCGCGACCTTCACGAGCGCCTCGCGCGCATCCGGGAGATGGGACCCGAGCGCGCACGGCAGCGCCACAAGGGGCGGGGTCGGCTGCTGGTGCGCGAGCGGATCGAGCGCCTGCTGGATCCCGGCACGCCGTTCCTGGAGCTGATGCCCTTCTGTGCCGACGGCGTCTACGGCGAGGCGGTCCCGGCCGCAGGGATGATCAACGGCATCGGCACCGTCGCCGGGCATCAGGTGATGCTCCTCGCCAACGACGTGACGGTGAAGGGCGGCACGCTCTACCCGCTGACCGTCCAGAAGCAGATCCGCGCGCAGCAGATCGCGCTCGAGAATCACCTGCCGTGCGTCTACCTGGTCGATTCGGGCGGCGCGTTCCTGCCGCTGCAGTCGGAGATCTTCACGCCCGGCGGTCGTATCTTCTACAACGAGGCGGTGATGTCGGCGGCGGGGATCGCGCAGATCGCCGTCGTCCACGGCCCGTCGACGGCGGGCGGTGCCTACGTGCCCGCAATGTGCGACGAGAACATCATCGTCCAGAACCAGGGGACGATCTACCTCGGCGGCCCGCCGCTCGTGCGTGCGGCGACGGGTGAGGAGGTGACGGCGGAGGAGCTCGGCGGCAGCGAGGTCCATACGCGCATCTCGGGCGTGTCGGATCACCTCGCGCGCGACGATACGCACGGCCTCGATCTCGCGCGCGAGGCCATGTCGCGTGTGCCGGCGCACGCGCCGGCGAAGGCCCCCAGCTCGGTCGAGCCGCCGGCGTACGACACCGACGACCTCTACGGCATCGTCCCGAAGGACCCACGCAAGCAGTACGACGTGCGCGAGATCATCGCGCGGCTCGCAGACGGGAGCTGGTTCCACGAGTTCAAGCCGCTCTACGGGACGACGCTCGTGACCGGCTTCGCACGCATCCACGGCTACGAAGTCGGCATCCTCGGCAACAACGGGGTCCTGTTCTCCGAGGCGGCGCTCAAGGCGACGCACTTCATCGAGCTGTGCTGCCAGCGGCGCGTGCCGCTGCTGTTCCTGCAGAACATCACCGGCTTCATGGTCGGCAAGCGCTACGAGCAGGGCGGCATCACCAAGGACGGCGCCAAGATGGTGCACGCGGTCGCGACCGCCCAGGTGCCGAAGCTGACGGTGATCGTGGGCGCGTCGCATGGCGCGGGGAACTACGCCATGTGCGGCCGCTCGTACTCGCCGCGGTTCCTCTTCTCGTGGCCGAATGCGCGCATCTCGGTCATGGGAGGCGAGCAGGCGGCGCAGACCCTACTGTCCGTGAAACGCGATCAGCTTCGCGCCCAGGGCGCGCCGGCGATGACCGCCGAGGAGGAGACGCAGCTCACGGCGCCGATCCTCGCGGTCTACGACCAGGAATCGAGCGCCTACTTCGGCAGCGCGCGCCTGTGGGACGACGGCATCATCGATCCGGTCGACACGCGCGACGTTCTCGGGCTCTGCTTGTCCGTCGTCCACCGCGTGCCGATCGGAGCGCCGCGGCACGGCGTCTTCCGGATGTGACGCCTCAGGCCGCGGACGACGCGGCGAGGAACTCGCGCAGGCACCGCCCGGTGTGCGAGCCCGTGGCGGCGGCGATCACGTCGGGCGGTCCGCACGCCACCACCTGGCCGCCCCCGGCGCCACCCTCGGGCCCCAGATCCACGATCCAGTCTGCCTCGCGGACGATGTCGAGGTTGTGCTCGATGGTGACGATGGTGTTGCCGCGATCGACGAGGCGGTGGAGCACGTTCACGAGCGCCTCGGTGTCGGCGAAGTGGAGCCCCGTCGTCGGTTCGTCGAGCACGTAGAGTGTCTGGCCGCGCGAGTCCTTGGCGAGCTCGTAGGCGAGCTTGATGCGCTGGGCCTCGCCGCCCGAGAGCGTGTTCGAGGGTTGGCCGAGCGTGAGATACCCGAGGCCGATGTCGCGCAGGACGGCGAGCGCGCGGGCGATCGGCGGGTGCGGCGCGAAGAACTCGGTTGCCTCCTCGATCGTCATGGCGAGCACGTCGGCGATCGTGCGGCCGGCGTAGCGGACGGCGAGCGTCTCCTCGGGGAAGCGCCGCCCGCCGCAGAGGTCGCAGCCGACGTACACGTCGGGCAGGAAGCTCATCTCCATGCGCACGCGACCCTGGCCCTGGCATGCTTCGCAGCGTCCCGCGGCGACGTTGAACGAGAACCGGCTCGCCGTGTAGCCGCGCAGCCGCGCGTCGGGCACGAGCGCGAAGAGGCGCCGGATGTCGTCGAAGAACCCGACGTACGAGGCCGGCGTCGAGCGCGGCGTGCGGCCGATCGGGCTCTGATCGACCTCGACGGCGCGCAGGAGGTGCTCCGTGCCGGCCGTCGCCCGGTGCGCGCCCACGCGGCCGACCGGGAACCCGAGCGCACGGCGCACGGCGCGGTACATGACGTCGCGCACGAGGGTCGACTTGCCGGAGCCGGACACGCCCGTGACGCAGGTCCACGCGCCGAGGGGGATGCGGACGTCGCCACCCTTGAGATTGTGCTCCGTCGCGCCGCGCACCGTCAGCCACTTGCGCGCCTCGAGCGGGCGCGGCGTGGCCGTGCGGGCGCGCGGCGACGCGAGGTAGCGTCCCGTCGCCGACGCCGGGTTCGCGGCCAGTGCCGCCGGCGGCGCCACCGCGACGATCCGCCCGCCGTGCGTGCCGGCGCCGGGTCCGAGATCGACGACCAGGTCGGCGCGACGGATGGTGGCCTCGTCGTGCTCGACCACGAGTACCGTGTTGCCGCGTGCACGGAGGTCCTCCAGCGCGTCGAGGAGCATCTCGTTGTCGCGCGGGTGGAGGCCGATCGTCGGCTCGTCGAGCACGTAGCAGACGCCGCGGAGGTTCGAGCCGAGCTGCGCCGCGAGGCGGATGCGCTGGGCCTCCCCGCCGGAGAGCGTGTCGGCGCGGCGATCGAGCTGGAGGTAGCCGAGCCCGACCCGCTGGAGGAAGCGCAGGCGCGGAATGATCTCGCGCATCGGGCCCTCGGCGATCGACGACTCGCGCGCCGCGAACTGGAACGCGGCGACGGCCTGCTCGGCGGCGGCGATCGGCAGCGCCAGCAGGTCGGCGATGCCGTGGCCCTGCAGCTTCACCGCGCAGGCACGGGGGTTGAGCCGGCGCCCCTCGCACGCCTCGCACGGTCGCTCGACGAGGAAGTCGTCGATTTCCTCGCTCGTGCCTTCGTCCATCACCTCGCGCAGGATCGCGAGGAGGCCGGCGCGCTTCGCGTCGCCGTCGAGCAGCAGGGCTCGCTGCTTGGCCGCCAGCTTGCCGACGGGGCGATCGAGCTTCACGCCGGCCGCCGCCATCTGGCGGAGGAACCGCTTCTTGTTGGCCGCTTGCCCGTCCAGCTGGAGGGGCAGCGCGGCGCCATCCTCGAGGGAGCGACCCGGATCGAGCAGCGTCGTCCGGTCCGGCTCGATGCGGAACCCCGCGCCGACGCAGGCGGGGCAGGCGCCCTGGCGGCTGTTGAAGGAGAACAGACGCGGATCGAGCGGGGCGAAGCCGATGCCGCAGCGGGCGCAGAAGAGCCGCTCCGAGTAGAGGCGCTCCTGGCCCTCGGCCAGCACGGCGACCGACCCGGTGCCGAGGCGAAGGGCGCGCGCCAGCTCGTCCTCGAGCGCGGGGCTGGTCGCGGGCAGCGTCGCCACCACGAGGTCGACGTCGTGCTCCTTGTAGCGATCGAGGAGCGGGACGTCGGCGACCGCCATGCGCTTGCCGTCGATGCGCGCCTCGCGCAGCTTCAGCTTCCGCGCCGCCGCGAGGACCTCCTTGTGGTAGCCCTTGCGCCCGCGGACGACCGGCGCGAGCAACGTCACCTTCTCGGCCCCGAACTCCTTGCGAAGCCGCTGGAGGATCTGTCGCCGGGTCTGCGGGCGGATCGGATCGCCGCAGGTCGGGCAGTGCTGGATCCCGAGCTTCGAGAAGAGGAGGCGCAGGTAGTGCGCGACCTCGGTCACGGTCGCGACCGTCGACGTGCGGCCGCCGCGCGAGAGCCGCTGCTCGATCGCGACCGTCGGCGGCAGTCCCTGCAGCACGTCGATGTCGGGCTTCGCCATGATGGGCAGGAATTGCCGCGCGTAGGTCGAGAGGCTGTCGATGTAGCGCCGCTGTCCCTCGGCGTAGAGCACGTCGAAGGCGAGCGAGGACTTCCCCGAGCCGGAGAGGCCGGTGAAGACGATGAACCGATCGCGCGGGAGGTCGAGCGAGACGTTTCGGAGGTTGTGCTCGCGCGCGCCGAGGATCCGGATCACGTCGTTCGCGGGGGCGATGCGCGCCGGCGGTCTCTCGCGGTCGGCGACCGTCGCGGTGCCGTCGAGGGCCTCGCGGAGATACGGCGCGGTGTGCGATCCGGGCGTGGCGGCGATCTGCTCGGGCGACCCCGCGGCGATCAGACGGCCGCCGGCGACACCGCCCTCGGGGCCCAGGTCGATCACCCAGTCGGCGCACTTCACCACTTCGAGGTTGTGCTCGATGACCAGGAGCGAATGGCCGCGATCGACCAGGCGCGCGAAGCAGCCGAGGAGCTTCTCGACGTCGGCCAGGTGGAGCCCCGTCGTGGGCTCGTCGAAGATGAGGAGCGTGTGCGCCCGCCCCTCGTGGCCGAGATGCGCCGCGAGCTTGATGCGCTGGGCTTCGCCGCCCGAGAGGGTCGACAGCGGCTG
>Ga0187894_10000990_pt1 | contig 37732 bp, 14 predicted proteins | sample GBC1701081metaG_FD_136650 | JGI IMG/M metagenome (GOLD analysis project Ga0187894, IMG submission 136650) | White microbial mat communities from a lava cave in the Kipuka Kanohina Cave System on the Island of Hawaii, USA - GBC170108-1 metaG ... | reverse complement strand
GCTGGGACCGCGAGCCCTTCACGAGCAGCACGTCGCCGGCCTTCAGCGCGCTCGCGAGCTCCGTGGCCAGGCTCGCGAGATCGCGGGAATGCCGGCAATCACCCTGGAACCCGCGCGCAATCAACTCGCCGTGCAGCGCCCGCATCCGATCGCCGAACAACCGGACGTGCTCGATCCGCGCCGACAGGATCGACGCCGCGAGATCGCGATGGAAGCGCTCCTCGTCCGGTCCAAGCTCCGTCATGTCGCCCAGGCACGCCCAGCGCTCGCCGACGCGTCCATCGCCGGACGCGACCGCGCTCAGCATGTCGAGCGCCGCGTGCATCGAGAGCGGGTTGGCGTTGTAGCAATCCGCGATCACGGTGATCGGACCGGGCAGGTGCAGCACCTGCGAGCGTCCGTCCGGCGTCTCGAACGTGGCCAGGCCGGCGGCGATCTCGCGCGCGCGTGCGCCGAGCTGCGACGCCAGGCTCACCGCCGCGAGCAGGTTCACCGCGTTGTGTCGTCCCGGCAGCGGCAGACGGAACGTCGCGTCGCCGCCATCGGACCCGTCGAACAGGCCGTCCACGGCGAGCGTATGCGGATCGTCGAGGCGTCCGCAGGCGATGCGCGCGTGTCCGGCGGACGGACGCGTCCGCGCCGTCATCGTGTAGCCGATGCGCGCGCAGGTCAGCGCCATCTCGTCGAAGGACGGACGGAGCCACGGATCGTCCAGGTTGATCGCCACCGTGCCGCCGCGGGCGTCGACGTCCGCGAAGAGGCGCCGCTGTTCCGCCGCCACGGTGTCGACGTCCTTCAGGAATTCGAGATGCTCCGCGCCGATGACGGTGATCAGGCCGGCCGTCGGTCGGACGATCCGCAGGTGATCCTGCATGGCCTCCACGGCGTCGATGCCGACTTCGACGACCGCCGCGCGATGATCGGGCCGCAGCCGGAGCAGCGTCGTCGGAATGCCGACGAATCCGTTCTGATTCGGCTCGCTGCGCGCGACCGACGGCCAGTGTCCCGACAGCGCGGCCGCGAGCAGCGCCGTCGTCGTGGTCTTGCCCGCGCTGCCGGCGACGACGATGACCGGGATCGAGAACCGCCCGCGCCAGAGCCGCGCGAGCGCGCGATACGCGGTCAGCGGCGTGTCGGATGCGTAGACCTCCGCGATCCGATCGAACAACGCCGCCGCGCCGGGCACGCAGACGACTGCCGCGCTCCCGCGCAAGAGCGCCCGTTCGACGGCGCGCTGCGACTCGGTGACGTCGGTGGACAGCGAGAAGAACAGGCTGCCGTGTCCGGTCTCGTGCAGCAGATACGTTGCCGCGTCGAAGCCGTCCGGCGCGGCGTCCGCCCGGCGGGACGCCACTGTCGCTGTCGCCTGTTCCACCAGCGTCCGCGGCAGATGCATCCCGGACATGGACGGACTCCTGTCAATGATCGAGGAACGGGAAGTATACCGGCGATCGCGCGCCTTCTTCTCTTGACATCCCACAGGACGGTACATAGACTCCTGTAAGCGTCCCACAGGGACGATCGGCGGCGATACGGCGAACACCACCTCGCGAACCACGATCTCGCGAATACAGCCCGGCGGATACGACCCTCCATGGACAAGACCCGTTCCGACATTCTCCAAGGCACGCTCGATCTGATGGTGTTGAAGACGCTCGACGCGACGGGGGCGCAGCACGGCTACGGCATCGCGCGGCGCATCGAGCAGCTCAGTGAAGACGCGCTGCAGATCAATCAGGGCACGATCTATCTGTGCCTGATCCGCCTCGTGCAGCGGAAGTGGATCAGCGCCGAATGGGGCACGTCGGAGAACAACCGCAAGGCCAAGTTCTACGCGATCACCAGGGCCGGGCGGAAGCAGCTTGCCGCCGAAACGGACAACTGGGAGCGCGTGTCGGGCGTCATCGGACGCGTGCTGCAGCTCGCGCGGAGGTAGCATCGTGTTGAGCCGCCTCACGCAAGCCGCCGCCCGCGTCCGCGCGCTGTTTCGCTCCCGCGCGCTCGATCGCGATTTCGCGCAGGAACTGGAATCGCACGTCGAGATGCTGACGCAGGACAACCTCCGCCGCGGGATGACGCCGGAGGACGCCCGCCGCGCCGCCGTCATCCGCGTCGGCGGACAGACGTCGATGCAGGAACAGCACCGCGAGGCCCGCGGACTCCCGGCCCTCGAAACCTTCCTCCAGGACCTCCGCTACGGCGTCCGCACGCTGCGGCGCGATCCCGGGTTCACGGTGTTCGCCGTGTTGATCGTCGGCCTCGGCGTCGGCGCCAGCTCCACGATCTTCAGTGTCGTCAATACGCTGCTGCTCCAGCCGCTGCCATTCGCGGACGCCGATCGCCTCGTCTGGGTCGCGAACAACCTCGGCGAAGGCCTGTCCGCCGAAACCGTCCAGTCCGGTTACCTCGTAGAGCTGCGCGAGCGGAATACGTCGTTCAGCGATCTCGCCGCGTATTCCGCGCACTACGGCGAGGGCGATCGCAAGCTGACCGGCCACGGCGATCCGGAGCGCCTCACCTCGCTGCCCGTGTCGCAGAATTTCTTCCCGCTGCTCGGCATCCAGCCGCAGCTCGGGCGATCGTTCACGAAGGAGGAATGCGCGGAGAATGGGCCGCGCGCGGTGATGTTGAGCGACGGCCTGTGGCGGCGACGCTTCTCCGCCGATCCCTCCATCGTCGGCCGCGCGATCACGCTGAACGAGAACGCCGTGACCGTCGTCGGCGTCCTGCCGGCGTCGTTCGACTTCGCCGCGGTCTTCGCGCCCGGCGGACGGATCGATCTGTATTCGCCGCTGGCATTCACACCGCGGCTGCACCGCAGGGGCAACACGCTGTCCATCATCGGACGGCTGAAACCCGGCGTCACGGTGTCGCAGGCGCGCGGCGAGGTCACCGGCCGCATCGCGCAGATGCGGCGCGATCATGCCGACTGGAACGAGATCACCCCCAAGGTCATCGGACTCGACGAGCGCGTCAGCGGACGCTTCCGGTCCGCGCTGATCGTGCTCGTCTGCGCCGTCGGCGTCGTGATGCTGATCGTGTGCGCGAACCTGTCGAACCTGCTGCTGGCCCGCACCGCCGCGCGTCAGAAGGAAATGGCCGTGCGCGCCGCGCTCGGCGCCGGCCGCGGCCGTCTGATCCGCCAGATGCTGACGGAAAGCCTCGTGCTGTCCGGCGCGGGCGCGCTGCTCGGCCTGGCGTTGGCCGTCGCGGGGACAACGCTCATGTCGCGCATGCAGGGCGTCAGCATGCCGATGCTCGGCAGCGTGAGCGTCGATCTGCGCGCGCTGGGGTTCACGACGCTGATCGCCATCCTGACCGGCTTCGCCTTCGGCCTGCTGCCCGCGCTGCAGGTGCCCGCGGTGGCGACGCAGGATCGCTTGAAGGAGAACGGACGCGGATCGACCGGCGGACCGCGTCAGGCCTGGACGCGCGCGGCGCTGGTCGTTGCGGAGATTGCGTTTGCCTGCGTCCTGCTCGTGGGCGCGGGGCTGCTGATCCGGAGCTTCCTGCGCGTCATGGATCTCGATCTCGGCTATCGGCCGCAACAGGCCGCCGCCCTGCGCATCGATCCGGGCCGGGAGTATTCCACGCGCGAGAAGCGCAACGCGTACTACGACGAGGCGCTGCGGCGTGTGCGCGAGATTCCCGGCGTCGACGGCGCGGGGCTGACGGACGCGCTGCCGCTCGGCCGCAATCGCAGTTGGAACTCCGGCGCCAAGGGCCAGGTCTATTCCGAAGCGCATCCGCCGCCCGAGACGTTCGTGCGCGTCATCAGCGACGGCTATCTGAAGGCGATGGGCATCCCGCTGATCGCGGGCCGCGATTTCACCCCGGCGGACACGACGGGCACGTCGCGCGTGATCCTGATCAACGAAACGATGGCGCGCACGCTCTGGCCGGGCAAGGATCCGATCGGGCAGACGGTCATCTACGTCGATCCCGAGCGCGAGGTGATCGGCGTCGTTGGCGACGTGCGCCATCTGGCGCTCGAACAGACGTCAGGCCCGGAGATGTATCTGCCGATCCGTCAGTCGGACGACTATTCGTCCGTCGATCTCGTCGTGCGGACGACGCTGCCGCCAGGATCGCTCGCGTCCGCCGTGCGCGCGGCGCTCGCGCAACTGGACCCGAGTGTGCCGGCGAACGCGTTCCGTCCCCTGCAGAACCGCGTCGACAAGGCGATCTCGCCGCGCAAGTTCGTCGCGCTGCTGCTCGCCGGCTTCGCGGCGTTCGCGCTGGTGCTGGCGTCGCTCGGGATTTACGGGGTGATTTCGTACTCGGTGACGCAGCGGACGCAGGAGCTGGGCATCCGCCTGGCGCTCGGCGCGTCCAGCCGCGAGCTGCAGGGCCGCATCCTGTGGCAGACGCTGCGCCTCGCCGCGATCGGCCTGGTCATCGGCGTCTTCGGATCCGTCCTGCTCGCGCGCGCGTTGAGCGGCCTGCTCTTCGGCGTCACGCCCGCGGATCCCGTGACGTTCCTCGGGATGACCGCGCTCCTGGCGGCTGTGGCCGCGATTGCCGGCTATCTGCCGGCGCGGCGCGTCTCGCGGATCAATCCCACGATCGCGCTCCGCGGCGAGTGACGGTCCTTACGATCGGCCCGGGCCGCGGCGCGCTACTTCCAGTCGCCTTGCAGGACGAACCCCGCCCAGAAATACGGCGCGGCCCAGCGTGGATCCTGTGACATCTCCAACTGCGCCTGGCGCAGCGCCGCGGCGGGCGCCAGCCGCCGCTGCAGCATGCCGGCGTAGAACTTCTTCATCAACTCCGCGGTCGCGACGTCGCTGACCTGCCACAGGCTGGCGATGACGCGCCGTGCGCCCGCGTACATGAAACCGCGCGTCAGGCCGACGAGGCCCTCGCCGGCGACTTCCTTGCCGAGGGCGCTCTGACACGCGCTCAAGACCACGACGTCCGCGGACAGGCGCATGTTGTAGATCGTATTCAGGCGCAGGAAGCCGTCGCGCGTGCGGCCTTCGCGATCGACCAGCGACAGCGCGAGCCCGGACAGCTCGGGCCGCGTCGTGTTGATCAGGCCGTGCGTCGCGAAATGGACGATGCGGTAATCCGCAAGGCGGCCGCTGGTCGCGAGCTGGAGGCTGGCTTCGAAATCGATGGCCTGCAGGAGCGACGCGCGCGGCACCTGCGCGGCGACGGCCAGCGCCTCGCTGCGCGAGAAGGGCAGCCGCGCCAGCGATCCGCGCGTCCCGCCCGCGAGGAACGGCTCCAGCGCGCGCGTCGCGATCGTTTCCGACGTCTCGGATCGTGACGCTGTTTCGCTGCGGACCGCCACCTCGGTCACCGGCGTGCCGTGGCGTCGGGTCAGCGGCCGGCTGACGCGGGGATCGTCCGCCGCGAAGACCGGATCGGCGAGCACGGCGACGGACTTCGTCGCTGGCGCGCGCGACGCGCTTTCACGGCGCAGCAGCGGGAGAATCGATGCCGACGGCAGCATGACGACCTCGTGCGCGGCGATGAGCGGCGTCGACGATGGTGCGGCCGTCTGTCCCGGCGTCGGCGAGGACATGGCGGCGCGGGGCAGCGGCAGCGCCGCGAACGGGATGTACTCGAGCGCGCCGGCGGCGACGATGGCGAGGCGGCGTCCGCGCCAGTCGGTCGCGAGCTTCGCGGCGATGGGCCCGAAGACGAGATCGCTCAGCGCGCGGGTGCGATCGTTCAGCGCCGTGTCCGCCTGGGCGATGCGAGTCTGGCGGTCGGCGGCCGACTCGCCGGCGACCGGCTGACGCGCCGTCAGCAGCTTGTAGACGTCGCTGGCCGCGTCGTGGATCTCCTGACGCGGCGGCAGCACGAACGTCTCGAAGCTGTGGTCCGTCACCGCGAACAGCCAGCTCCGGTTCCGGCCGAGTGCGAACTCGAGCAGGACGGTGTCGGCGTCGAGCTGCCGGCCGGCTTCCTCCGCGGTGAGCGGCTGCGGTTCGACCAGCGACGCGTACGCCGGGCTCGCGCGGTGGATGCTCGCGTTGACCTCGCGGAGCTGCGCCGAGATCTCGGCGATCTCGCGCTCCAGCGTTTCCAGCCGGCGCTGATCCCGGTTGCCGGACAGCAGGGACGATTGGATGGCGGCCTTCGCGTTCAGGTTCCAGCGCAGCGCGCGCTCGCGATCGAGCAGCGCGGCGTCGACGCCTTCCCGCACGTTCACGCTGGACAGCGCCAGCAGATCCAGCAGGCCGCGCGCCCGCGCGCGCTCGTTCGTGCTGAACGCGTCGGACGCCAGGCCCTGGTCCGGCGACGCGCGGTGCAGCTCCATCAGCACGTCGATGTACGTCTGATACGGCGCGCGGCTCATCACGCTGGCGCGCTGATCCGGATCGGTGATCAGGCTGCGGAGCGACTCGCGGATCGCCAGGCTTTGCCGCAGCAGATCGCGCGCTTCGGCGTACCGGCCCTGGCGGGCTTGAAAGCTGCCGTAATAGCCCAGCGTGCTCGCTTCGAGATCGCGCGCGCGGATATCGCGGGTCTGCGCGAGCGCGGCTTCGTAATTCGCCATTGCTTTCGGCACGTCGCCAAGCTCGGCGTAGATGTTGGCGCGCGTCAGCGCGGCGGAGTACACGACGCCGCGGGCCTGCGGCGCCACTTCCACGCTCTGTTCGATGGTCTGGAGCGCCTGCTGCGGCTGGCCGAGCGCGAGCTGCACCTTCGCGAGCTCGCGCAGGGCGAGTCCCTGGCCGCGCACGTTCTGGATGCTGGTGAGGACGGCCAGCGCCTGCTGCAGGTATTCCAGGCTGCGCGTCATCTCGCCGTTGAGGTGTACGGCCCGGGCCAGCCAGACCAGCGCGTTGCCTTCGGCGACGCGGTGTCCGACCTTGCGCGCGCTCGTGAGCGCGAGTTCGAGATAGCGGATCGCTTCTTCCGGATCGTTGAGGCTGGCGTACACGCTCCCCAGATTGACCAGGACGCTGGCTTCGGTCCGCTCGTCGTGCGCGCGCCGCGCGAGGTCGACCGCCTGGTGCAGCGCATCCAGCGCGCGCGGCCATTCGGCGACGGAGTCGTACAGCACGCCGACGCGGAGCAGAATGTTCGCCGCGCCGCGCGGATCGCGATCGGGCGGACGCAGCGCCAGCGCGCGCTCGAAGGCGTCGAGCGCCTGCGTCACCTCGCCGAGGTCGACGTACGCGCGGCCGAGGTCGTTGTACGCGATCGATTCCCCGGTGCGATCGCTGAGGTCGCGCCACAGCGGCAGCGCGCGCTCGTTGACCTCGATGACGCTCGGCAGGTTGCCGAGCGCGAAGTGGACCCAGCCGAGTCCCGTGAGCGCGATGGCTTCCGCGCGGACATCGTGCACGGCCTGGTGCTTGACGATGGCGCGATCGAAATATCCGCGGGCGGTCGTGAAGTCGTACGTCAGATGGGCGAACGATCCCAGGTCGCTCAGGGCGATGCCGGTCTCGCGTTCGCGGCCGAGGCCTTCCCAGATCGCGAGCGCGCGGGTCGCGAAGACGATGCCTTGCCTGGCTTCGGACAGATCGTACGCCAGGTAGGCCAGCGTATGCAGCGTCAGCGCCTGATCTTCGCGCGCGCCGATCGCCCCGAGCCCGATCGCCCCGAGCCCGATCGAGTCGAGCACAGAGAGCGCGTCTTCATACTTCGCCATCGCCGCGCGCATGTCGTTCGGCGTGCGCAGCCGGAACAGTCGCGCGCCCTCGTTCCACAGCGTGTACGCCGCGAGACGCTGCCGATCCGGCTCCGTCGCGGCGTGGCGGTCCTCCAGGCGCAGTTGATAGCGGCCCCCAGGCCCGGTGGCGTCGAGCGTCGTGATCCGCAGGCGGTAGCGTCCGGCCTTCTCGGCGATCGGGGAGATGACGGTGCGCGGGAGGTTGAGGCCGAGCATGACGTTCGCCCCGCGGTACTCGGCGATGGACGCCTCGTCCGGCCCCGTGACGGTCACGGCGAGATCGACCTGATGCGAGTCGATGGCGATCCGCACGATCTCCCCGGCAGCGAGGTCGATCGTCCAGTCGTGGGTCTCGCCGCCCACGATCGAGCGCTCGACCTCCTCGCGCGGCGCCGGCACGTCGAACGTCTGTCGTCCTTGCGCCTGGACCGCCGCCGGCACGGACGGCGCGGCGGATGGCGTCGCGGATGGCGTTGGAGACTGGCTGGCGGGCTGGTGGGACGCGGTCAGGACGGCGGTCGAACAGAACGCGGCGATCGCGATCCAGTGGCCGCCTGCGTGAACGATGGCGGCGGCCCGGTGACGCACGTGCGGGGGAAGAACGTACGGCGAAAAGTTCATCGGCTAAGGTGCTCGTATTCGAAGAACGTACTGCGCCCACTCCTGCGCGGCGCCGTCGCGGCCGGTCCCGAACAACGTCACCACGTAGTCGTCCGCCGGCAGGCGCGATGCCGGGACGTTCACACGGGCGATCGTGCCGGGGGCGGCCCGGCGTTCCGTGATGACACGGCCTTTCCAGACGTCGCTGCCGGCCACCGTCCGAATCGAGGCCTCGTGGGGCGTCAGTTCGCGCCCGTCGGCCTCGCCTTCGAGACGGATGGCGATCGTGTCGGTGCCCGCGGGCACGACGACGTTCGGACCGTCCGCGCCGCTTCGCACGCTGACCGGTGAGAGCGTCACCGCGAAGACGCTCGGGACTTCCAGCGGCGTTCGCGGAGCCGGATCGGTGGACGCGGGCGGCGTCACCGTCGCGGGCGGCGTTGGCGCCGGTACCGACGGCGCGGCCGGCGGCGAGGTCCGGGCGACGCGCGGCGCTTCGATGCGATCCGGCGCGAGCGCCCATCGCGCGAGCGCGGCGACCAGCAGGAGCGACGCGGCCAGCGCGATCCATTTCACGCGTCCCGGGACGCGCCGCTGCGGGAACACGACCACCTGTCCACGCGGGAGCTCTCCCGGACGCGCGGCGTGCCTGATCAGCCGCCTGACGGTCTCGACGCGCCGCGCGCGATGCGGGACTGACATGTAGACGCGCTCGAAGCGATCCCGGTCGGCGAGGGCGAGGCGTCCATCGAGGTACTCCTCGATCAGCTCGTCTTCAGCGGCGGAGATGCGATCGACCGCGTCTTCGCGTTCGAAATACTCCTGCTCGATGACGACCGCCTCGTCATCGGTCGTCTCTCCGAGCAGATACCGTCGCGCGCGTACCGACTCAGGATCGAGGCTCATGGCTCTCCGTCTCAGAAATGCACGCGTGCACACACTGCTCGAGTCGATCGCGCAAGCGTTGCACCCGGCTGCGGAGCGCGTTCTCGGTCACCCCCAATGTGGCCGCCAGGCGCCGCCGATTTGAGATCTTGGCGTCTCGCTCGCCTTCGTAATAACTCACGAGCAGCGAGCGGCTCTGTTCCGGAATCCCGGACAGACAGCGATCGAAGCACCGGTGCAAGGGCAGCTCCTCTTCACTCGCCGCTGCCGCCGCAGGCAGGGCGTGTGGATGTTCCTCGATCGGCGAGAACCGGGGTCCCCGCTGCTGCTCGAGAAATATCAGGCGCGCAATCCCGTGCACGTACTTCCGCACATCGTCCACTGTCGTCTCTTCAAGCTTGCGCGCGAGGCGATCCAGCGCCTCATCCGCGCACTCCTCCGGTGACGAGACGCCTCGCCAATCGAAGAATTTGATGAGCGTACGGTGCAGCCGCTCGTATTCGAGGGCCGCCTGCTCCGGGTCTGCGTGCAGACGTTCGAGCAGGCGAGCAAAGCCCTGAGCTGTAATCGAGCGGCGACGATCGGTCTGGTGAGACATTCCGGGAGCCGTTGAACCTCCCGGATTTTATCAACGAACGGCCAAGACGTTCTGTACTGTCTCCCCTTTCCTATTACAAAGTGTGACGTACCCCCAAAATGTGTCGGTCCGAGGGGCATCCACGCAAACGACGGCCGTAAATGCTGGGCTGGCGTATATTCGTCCGCCGGCCGGCCCGTTCCGCGCGGTGAACCGGTCCAGCCAGCCTCGGCCTCCGGCTCCGCTCCGGCCGGCTGTGCTGATATATGCTCATCGGGCCGCGGCCGGTCCGGCGATCATTCGAGTCGTCAGTCATCAGTGTTCAGTCGTCAGTGAAAATCATCCTGTCGGTTGTTGGCGGCTCACGTGGGCGGACGCAACCGGACTGACAGTGACGACTGACGACTGACGACTGACGACTGACGCGGGACGTCCGTGCCAGGAGCCTGCTGGACATGTCGACCGCCTTTCCCGACTGGGTCGAACCGATGGCCGCGACGCTCACGCAGGAGCGCTTTACCGGCCCGGAGTGGATCTTCGAGCGCAAGCTCGATGGCATCCGCCTGCTCGCGTTCAAGCAGGGCCGCGAGGTGCGGCTGCTGTCGCGCAACAAGCTGCCGCTGAACGGTGCGTATCCCGCCATCGCCGAGGCGATCGCGGACCTGCCCGTCGCCGATGCCATCTTCGACGGCGAAGCCACCGGCATGTGGGGCAAGTCGGATCGCGTCGGCTACCACGTGTTCGACATCCTGTGGCTGAATGGCCGCGACGTCATGTCGCTGTCGCTCGACGCGCGCCGCGCCCTCCTGACCGATCTCCCGCTGCGGTCGCCGCTCGAACGCGTGGGCCTGCTCACGGACCCGGCGCCGTGGGAACGCGCGTGCGCGGAAGGGTGGGAAGGCGTCATCGCGAAGCGCCGCGATTCCCTCTACGAGCATCGCCGTTCGCCGCACTGGCTGAAGATGAAGTGCGAGGCGACGCAGGAGCTCGTCGTCGGCGGCTTCACCGAGCCGCAAGGGGCACGCGTCGGCCTCGGCGCGCTGCTGGTCGGCTACTACGCGCAGGACGCGTTCCTGTTCGCCGGCAAGGTCGGCACGGGCTTCGACACGAAGCTGCTGCTGGACCTGCGCGCGCGGCTCGACGCGATCGAGATCCCCGAGCCGCCGTTCACCAGGACGCTCGGCCTGCCGCGGCTGCGCTCGCACTGGGTGCGTCCGGAGATCGTCGTGCAGGTCGCGTTCATCGAATGGACCGTGCACGGCAAGCTGCGGCATCCGCGGCTGCTCGGCGTCCGCGTCGACAAGCCGGCGCGCGAGGTCGTACGGGAGGCGCCGTGATCACGCATCCCGAAAAAGTGCTGTTCCCGGATGACGGCATCACCAAAGGCGAGCTGGCCGCGTACTACGCAGCGGTGGCGTCCGTCATGGTGCCGCACGTCCGCGCGCGGCCAGTGACGCTGGAGCGGTATCCGGCGGGGATCGGCGCGGAGGGCTTCTTTCACAAGAGCGTGTCGAAGGGCTTTCCGGCGTGGCTGGAGCGCGTCGAAGTGCCGAAGCGTGGCGGGACGGTGCATCATCCGCTCGTGTCCGACGAGCGGTCGCTGCTGTGGATGGCGAACCAGAACAGCATCACGCCGCACGTGTGGACGTCGCGCGTGCCGGCGCTCGATCGTCCCGACATCTGCGTCTTCGACCTCGATCCTTCCGAAGACGAGCCAGGCGTGCTGCGCGACGCGGCCTTGCGCCTGCGCGATCTGCTCGGCGAGCTGGGGCTGGAGAGCTGGGTGAAGACGACCGGCTCGAAAGGCTTTCACATTGCCGTCTCGCTCGACGGCACGGCGGACTTCGGCGATGTGGCGCGCTTCGCGCACAGGGTCGGCGCGCGGCTCGTCGCGCGCGATCCGGATCATCTCACGCAGGAATTCGCCAAGGTCGATCGCGGCGGCCGCATCCTCGTCGACACTGGACGCAACGGCTACAGCGCGACCTTCGCCGCCGCCTACGCCGTTCGCGCGAAGGCCGGCGCGCCGGTGTCCGCGCCCTGCACGTGGACGGAGCTCGAACGCGGCGACGCGACCCCGCGCGCGTTCACGCTCCGCACGATGGCCGCCCGCGTCGGCAGCGTCGGAGACCTGTGGGCCGACATGCTTACGCGTCCGCAGCCGCTGCATCCGGCGCTCGAACGCCTGCAATCGTCCGCGTTGGCGCGCGCATCGCGCGCGGTCGATGTCATCCCTCCGATACGCAGATGACGGGGATATGCAGATGACGGGAAGATGGCGCGCAGCTTCCCGCGCACTCGCGATCCGATCGCACACGATCGGCGTCGACGCCGTCACCCCGTGAGCGAATCGGCATCCGCGTTCATTTCTTCAACGACATCTCACTGACAGACGTCAGGGTGCGCCGCGCTCTGGCAGACGCTCTGGCACACCTCTGGGCAGACGACGACCCTGTACGGCGGACGTGTGCGCTGAGCGGTTACACACGCACGACGCCATCAAGAAAAAGATCGTGATTCGTTCGGATGGCCCTGCGCGTTTCGTACGGTTCGCGCGCATCTCCGATCAGGCCGTCAGCGAAAGATCGATCCTGGTACCCAACGTCGATGAGCGTCACGGACGCTCGGAGGGAGCATGAACGATTCGAGTGCGAAGTCGACGGGCATCTCGGCGCAGACGCTCTCACTCCCGAAAGCCGGCGGCGCCGTGTCCGGACTGAACGCGACGACCGCCGCCAATACGTTCTCAGGCACGTTCACCGCATCGGTCTCGCTGACGACCACGCCGTCGCGCGCGCTGGGACCGACGCTCTCACTGCAGTACGACTCGAGCGCGGGCAACGGCATCTTCGGTGTCGGTTTCGCGCTGCCCGTGCCCGTCATCGCCCGCAAGATCACGCTTCATATTCCCCGCTACGACCAGACCGACGATTTCACCGCGTCCGTCGCCGGCGATCTGACGCCGGTCGGTGCGCCGGTCACAGATGCTGACGACTGGACGCGGACGACGTATGTGCCCCGGCAGGCGAACGGCTTCCCGCTCTTCACGTACGCGATCAATAGGAAAACGGGTGAGTCCTACTGGACCGAACAACGGGGAGACAACACGACACATGTCTACGGCCGGAGCGAGCTGGCGCGCGTCGCCAATCCGGACGAACCGACACAGATCTTTCAATGGAATCTCGAAGAAGATCGGGACACGAAGGGCAATCGCGTCCGCTACGTCTACGACCAGGACAAACCGAACGCGCCGGACGAGCTCTTCGAGATCAATCGATCGGTCACCGCCCAGAAGTATTTGACCCGCATCGAGTACGGCAATTACTTCGCCACGCTCGATCCGCCGCTGGAGGCCTGCGCGTTCGAAGTGATCTTCGACTACGGCGAGCGTCCGGTCTCGACAGAGGACCTCGCGTCGCAGGCGGGGATTGCGCTGGATCCGCACACGCCGGTGCAGGATCCGCTGCCGCGGCTCGATCCGTTCTCCACCTATCGCAGCGGGTTCGAGATCAGGACGACGCGCCTGTGCCGGCGCATCCTGATGTTCCATCACTTTCCGGAGCTGGGCGCCGAGCCCTGCCTGGTGCGCGACACGCGGCTGGCCTATGACGAATCGCCGACACTCACGCGTCTGTCCTCCATCACCGAAGTGGGATGTCGACGCCGGGAGGACGGCAGCTACTGGACGAGTGAAAAGCCGGCGCTGACCTTCACGTACTCGCCTTTCGAGATTCCGACCTTTCCCACGTTCGCGCCGCTCGACGTGCAGGCGGACGGCGCGGTGCCGGGGCTGCTGAACACGGGCGCGTATCAATTCATCGACCTGAAATCGGAAGGCCTGCCGGGCGTGCTGCTCAGCACCGCCGAGACGAGCCTGTACTATGAGCCGCGCGGAGACGCGCACTACGCGAGTCCGCAGCCGCTGCCGCGATTCCCGAATGCGAGGAACCTCACCGATCCGCGGTTCCAACTGAGGGACGTCAACGCGGACAGCCTGCTCGACTTCGTCGACACGAGCACGAACGCCGCCGGGTTCTTCCAGCAGCAGACCGACGGATCGTGGGCGCCCTTCCAGCCCTTCGAAGCGTATCCGACCTCGCAGGAGCATCTCGAATACGTCGATCTCGACGGCAGCGGCCGGCAAAGCCTGCTGCTCGTGCGCCCGTCCGATCTGCTCGTCTTTCCGTCGATGGGCACGCGCGGCTTCGAGCCGCCGACGTCCGCCCCGCGCAACGACGGCTTTCCATCGACCGTGGATCCCAGTCAATACGAGATCGTCACCTTCGCCGACGTCTTCGGGGACGGTCTCGCGCATCGCGTCGACATCCGTGACGGACAGGTGCGTGCGTGGCCGAACCTGGGATACGGACGGTTCGGGGCGCCGATCTCCTTCGGGAACGCGCCGCGCTTCGGGCCGGACGCGGTCGCCTCGCGCATCTATCTCGCGGACCTCGATGGATCGGGGCCCGCGGATCTGATCGTGGCCTACGCGGACCGCCTGGAGATCTCTCTCAATCGCAGCGGCAACACGTTCTCCGAGCCCTTTGTCGTGCAGCTTCCGGCGCTGCTGGCGGACGGCGCGCAACTGACCTTCGCGGACGTGTTCGGCCGCGGCATGACGTCGATCGTCTTCACGACGCTCTCGCCGGCGCCGCGGCACTGGGCCTGCACACTTGGCGCGATCGATGGCGTCACCGGCGACGTCGTGAAGCCGTATCTGCTGACGCGTACCGACAACGGGCTGGGCGCCGTGAGCCACGTCACGTACGTCAGCTCGGTGCGGTCCTATCTGGAAGACAAGGCCGCGGGCCGGCCGTGGGTCACGCGGCTGCCGTTCCCGGTGCAGGTCGTCGCCCGCGTCGATCACGTCGACGAGATCTCGCGCAGCCTGATGGTGAGCCGCTTCCGGTATCACGACGGCTACTACGACATCGCCGAGCGTCAGTTCGCCGGGTTCGGCTACGTCGAGAGCTGGGACGCCGAGCAGCCGCTGGAGTTCCTGAAGATCGCGCAGGCGCGCGGCCTGGCGCTCGACTCCCCGGCGTTCCCGCACGCGCCCGGCGCGCCGCCGGCATCGGCCCTCGACGGAGCGGCGGCGGAATCGACCTACGTCATGCCGTCCTACGTCCGCACGTGGTTCTACACGGGCGCGTTCGAGGACGAGCCCGCCCTGAACGCGCAGTATGCGCGCGAGTACTTCCACGGCGATCCCGAGGAGGATCGTGACTTCCCGGGCCCGGTCTTCGCGCCGCCGATCCTCGAAGGCGGCACGCGCCTGATCCGGCAGGCGTACTGGTCGCTGAAGGGCAAACAGCGGCGGCAGGAGCTGTACGGCGAGGACGGCGGACCGCAGTCGGAGACGCCGTACACCGTCACCGAACAGAACTATCTCGTGACGCTGGCGGCGTCCGCGGAGAAGCGGTACGCGTCGTTCCTCACCACCGATCGCGAGAAGCTGACATACACCTACGAGCGGGAAGCGGACGACCCGCGCGTGACGCAGACGTACGTGCTCGAACGCGACGCCTACGGGAACGAGCGTTTGAGCTGTGAGGTGTTCTATCCGCGGCGATCGGCTCCCGGACGCCACACCGAGCCGGAGCAGATGCAGGTGCGGGGGACGCTGACGCAGACGGCCTTCATCAACCTGGTCGGCGCCGACGTCCGCGCGCTGGGCGTGACGTATGAGAAGCGCGAGCTGGACACCAACAGCCTCGAGCTGAACGGCAGCCGGTATTTCCCGTTCGACGCGCTGGCGGCGCAGGTGGCCGAGGCGCTGGCGCACGAGATCCCCTATGGCGCGCCGTTCACGGCGGACGTCCGGCAGGCGCGTCCGTTCGACTGGGAGCAGACGTACTTCTGGAACGCCGACCTGACCGGGATGCTGCCGCTCGGCGAGACGGCGCCGCAGACGCTCGCGCATCACATGCGCACGGCGGCGTTCACGGACGACTGGCTGGCGATCTATGGCGGGCGCGTCGACGCGGCGCTGCTGCACGATCGCGGCGGCTTCCTCAAGACGGCGGACGGCTATTGGTGGAGCCGTACGCCGATCGCGTATTTCCTGAGCGGCGCCGGTCAGTTCTACGAGCCGTCGCGTCTGGCGTTCGACTACGACGAGCCGTCGCTCGCGGACAATTTGCGGACCGATCGCCGCGTCCTGTTCGACGCGCCGTATTACCTCGTGACGATCGAGCAGCGGGAGTCGGTGAGCGAGGACGTCGAGACGACGACGGTTGCGTCAATCGATTATGCCGTGATGAAGCCGTGGCAGCTCGTGGACGACAACGGCGTCCACAGCCAGGTCCTCTACGACCCGCTCGCCATCGTCTTTGCCACGTCCATCTTCAAGTTCGTCGACGGCGTCCGCATCGGCGACGGCGATCTCGCCGGCTACGTCGTGCGCCCGCCCGCGCCGGTGCCGGCCGTGCTCGCGGACAAGCCGTACTACCTCCAGGACGCCACGACGTTCCTCAGCTACGACCTGCTGGCGTGGCAGCGCGATCGCAGGCCGGCCAGTTGGGTCGAACTCCAGCGGCAGGAACACGTCAGCGACGAGACGTCCGGCCAACCGGGTCCCATTCAGGCGCTCGTCGGTTACTTCGACGGCTTCTCGCGAGTGGTCGAGCGAAAGCAGGAGGCGGATCCCGTCGAAGTGCCGCCGCCGGATGCGCGCGTTCCAGAACCCGCGCGCGTGCTCGTGCGCGCGGCGGCGCCGACGGATCGGCGATGGATCGTGTCCGAGCGGACGGTCTTCAACAACAAAGGCAAGCCGGCCGAAACGTACGCGCCGTACTACTCGGACACGCCGGACTTCGATCCCGTCCTGGCGGCGTTCGCGGGCGCGCTGGTGCCGCCGCCGACGCGGTTCCATTACGACCCGCTCGTGCGGCTGATCCGCATCGACACGCCGAAAGGCTTCTTCCAGCAGACGGTGCGGCGTGCGTGGTCGACGGCGCAGTACGACGAGGACGACACCGTGATCGACTCGCCGTACTACATCTGGTTCATCGGCCACTATCCTGCCGATCCGACGCAGGAACAGAAGGACGAGAAGGCCGCGCTCGACAAGGCGGCGGTGTTCTTCAACACGCCGTCCATCGACGTGTTGGACAATCGCGGCTACCGCATTCGCGGCATCGCGAACAACCTTGGCAACGTCCCGCCGGACGCGTTCACCGCGATCGTCCAGGGCTCCGGCGTCACCTCGCGGCAACTGTGGCAGGACCTGATCGACCGCGGCTATCTCGTGCCGAGCGTGCATCCGTCCGGCGGCGCGTGGGTGACGCAGGCGTTCCAGCCGTACGCGCCGGGATTCGTCCTGCAGCTTGGGCCGCTCTTCCAGCCGTTCGCCGCGCCGGTCACGGCGCTGCTGCTGCAGAACATGCTGACGACGTTCTACGGCCTCGATGCGCGCGGGTGGGAAACGACGCTGATCGACCCGCGGCTGTATCTGGACGTCGTGCAGCGCCAGGCGGAAGCGGTGAGCTTCTCCTACACCTATCCGATGGTGCTGGAGAAGAAAACGCCGGGCGCCGAGTCGTCCGCCGCTCAGTCCTCGAGTGCGGACGCGAGCGCCGAGGGGGCCTCGTCCGACAAAGCCCCCGAGCCGTGGCGGACGAAGAGCGCCGACGCGGGTGAGCGATGGATCGTGAAGAACGTCGCCAACGCGGGCGCCAACATCTGGGATGCGCGCGGCTACGCGATTGCCTTCACCCTCGATCGGCTGCAGCGCCCGTGCGCGGTCGACGTCACGAACCCGCTCGGCGTGGTCGTGCGCGCGGAAGAGATGACGTACGGCGATGGCCTGCCGGACGCGGCGCGCCACAACCTGTGGGGACAGGTCTACGAATTTCGCGACAACGCCGGCCTGCTGGTCCACGCCGACTACAACCTGGAACAGCAGGTGGCGTTCTCGAGCCGCCAGTTCCGCGTCGACTACAAGGGGCCGGTGGACTGGGCGAAACCGGTCCTCCTGCACGACAAGCGCTACGAGACGCGGACGACGTATACCGTGCAGAAGCGCGTGCGGACGACCCGGAGCGACGATGGCAGCCTGTACGCGGCAGGGTATTACCTGTCGGGCCGCGTGCGCGACGTCAACATGACGTGGCCGGATGAGACGATCACCGCCTGTCTCGACGCCGCGACCTACACGGCGTCTGGCAAGCCGGTCACCGTCGCGTACGGGAATCTCGTCGCCACGCGGCGGACGTACGAGACGACCACTGGACGGCTGCTGCGGATCTTCAGCGAGCGGCCGGCGCCGCCGGACGTGCGGACGCTGCAGCACGTCACCTATACGTACGATCCGGTCGGCAACGTCACCTTGACGCGGGACCTCACCGCCGACACCGTCTTCTGCTACAACCAGGCGGTCGAAGCCAAGGGCGACTACACCTATGACGCGCTGTACCGCATCCTTCGCGCGACGGGCCGTCAGCATCCGGGCATCGACGCCTCGACGCACATCAACGGCTTCAAGCAATCGATCTTCGCGGCGCTCTGTCCGCCCGATCCGCGCGATCGGGTCAAGCTGGAAAACTACGCGGAGACCTACGCGTACGACAACAGCAACAATCTCGTACGCCTGGCGCACACGGCGCTGTCCGCGTCATTCGTGCGCGAGACGCCGGTCGATGCCACCTCGAATCGTCTCGCCGACCGGCCGTACGACGAGAGCGGCAACAGCCTGACGCTGTCGCTGAACAACACGGTCTCGCTGATCTGGGACTACGTCAACCGCCTCGAACGCACGACCATCATCGAGCGTGAAGAGGAGCCGAACGACGAGCTGTTCTTCAACTACGACCACGCCGGCCAGCGCGTGCGCAAGGTGACGAACCGCGTCACGCAGGGCGGCACGGTGACGGAGACGGAGGACTGGCTCTACATCGGCGCGTATCAGGTCAAGCTGCGGCACATCGAATCCGGCGACGAGGACGAGTGCGCGACCGAGACGACGGTGGCCGCGCAGCGGTGGCGCGTGGCGGCCGGCGACATGTCGATCGCCAACATCTATCTGACGCCGGCGCCGCCGCAAGCCACAGGCCGTACGCGGACGCGCGCGGGCACGCGCACGACCCGCGCGGCCGACGCGACGCGTGACGTCCGCTTCCAGCTTTCGACGCTGCTGGCGTCGATCGCGGTGGAGGTCGACGAGAGCGGCGAGATCCAGAGCTACGAGGAATATTTCCCTTTCGGCGGCACGTCGATCATCGCGGGGCCCTCGCGCGCCGCGGTGATCCCGAAGGTGTTCCGCTATTCCGACAAAGAAGCGGACGACAGCACCGGGCTGTACTACTTCGGCGCGCGCTATTTCGCGCCGTGGCAAAGCCGCTGGCTGACGCCCGATCCAGCGGGCACGGTCGACGGGCTCAATCTCTACGACTTCGTCGGGAACAACCCGCTCACGCGGCAGGATGTCGACGGCCGGCAATGGCGAACGCCGGCGGCCTGGCACGCGGCGTCGCTGGCGGCGGGCCCCATCTATAGCCATCTCTCGCAGACGCTCGCCGACAGACCGGGCGGGATCCCGGACATCCGCAGGGGCGCCGCGCAGGGGCCGACCTCGGGCTACTACCGCTCGGACACGCATGAGATCACGGTGGACAACGCGAACTGGCGACAGAACGCGGTCAGCGGCGAGTGGGAGCTCAATGAAGCGGGCTGGTCGGTGGCGATCTTCGAAGCGACGAACGCCCTGCATCGCGGCGCGCTGGATTCGGTACGAGGGACGGCCAAGGCGCCGTCGTCCTCGAGCGCGGGCGATCGCGATAGCGCGCGACGTTCGTACTCCGAACAGATTGAAGGCGTCGAGTACTCGGGCACCGGACTCCACCACAACATCATTGCGGAGCTGCGCGCGAACAACCCGTTCGTGTTCGGCCCGGCCAGCGCCATCTACAGCCATGGCGCGGCGCCGATGTGGACCGACGTCGGCACCTATCTTGGCGATCAGCGCGCGGGCGGACATACGACGCTCTACGACCAGCAGTACGACCGCATGTTCCCGGCGGCGCCCCGAGGGCCGAATCTGTTTCAAACCTTTCTCTTCGGCATCCTCGCGGCTCTCTTGATCTACGCGCTGTTCTTCAGAGGCGGAAGCGCATGAGGCCGGACGGCCGTCCACCTGTCAGCGGATGTTCCACGAACGTCATTTTCGTGAAAAAGGGGTCTGTATGAGTGATGCGGTCATGTCGTCCGTGCACTGGCACGATCGGTTCCGTGCGTTCTTCGACTCGCACCCCGGGTTCGATCTTCTGAGCTTCGACTTTCATCGCCGCGACGCGCGCCGCGAGCTCGGCCTGGACGACGATGATGAGGCGTCGGCGGAGACGCTGCGCGAGCTGGCGGTCTTCCAGCGCCTGCTGCGTGTCTGCCACGACCCGTCGCTCGACATCGACTACCGCAAGGCGGGCTTCACCGACGGCGTCCACCTGGCGACGCGCCTGCGTGAAGCGGGCTTTCGATCGGCGCATCACATCGCGCTGACGCCGCGCTTCCAGTTCGTCCGCGATCAGCGCGAGCTGCTCGGCAGCGCGCGGCTCGCCGACACGCTGCACGAGCGCGCCGTGCAGATCAAAGAGCGCGTCAAGCACCTCGTCGCCAACATCCGCGACATCGCCTCGCCCGCGTACGGCGGCTCGCTGTACGCGAACGTGCAACAGGAGCTCGTGGACTACGTCCGGGAGATCCCGAGCTATCAGGATCTGTTCGGGACGCTGGACTACTGCGGATGCGAGGAATGCCAGTCGCTGTTCGGACCGGCGGCGTACTTCCTCGACATCATGCGCATCACGGATCAGTACATCACCGAGCCGTGCCGGAACCAGATTCCGCCCGGCTGGCACCTGGAGCAGCGGCGGCCGGATCTCTTCGAGCGGAAGCTCACGTGCGCCAACACGACGCAGGTGCTGCCCTTCCTGCAGGTCGTGAACGAGATCCTCGAACGGAAGGTGAGCACCGACCTGTCGATGCCGGTCTATCAGGCGCTCGCGGTCGCGCCCTATCCGTTCAACCTGCCGGCCGTGATGCCGCTCTCGGAAACGCGCGCGTATCTGGAGCCGCTCAACACGACGCTGCTGGACTTCTATCGCAGCATCCTCGATCCCACGCCGGCGGCGTACGGTTACACGAACATCGCGCTCGCGCGCGAAGCGCTGCTGCTCTCGCCGGAGCTGGCCCGCTACGTGACGACGGCGGACCCGGGCAACGCGGGGGTGAGCGCGAGCTACGGCTACACGGACGTCCAGGCGCACCTGCCCGCGGCGGGGCCGGGCACGATCACGTTCACGGCGGGAGCGAAGACCGCGACCGGCGCCGGCGTCGACTTCATGCAGGTGCTGCACGCCGGCCAGCAGATCAAGTCGGGCGTCGACATCCGCACCGTCCTCCGGATCGACTCCGCGACGGCGATCACGGTCGATGTCCAGTGGAGCGCGTCCGCCTCGAACGCGGCGTACACGATCTTCCCGATCGAGGATCTCTCGTCCGTCAGCGTGTTCCTCTCGCGCACCGGTTTGACCCTCGATCAGCTCAACGCGCTGTTTCTGCAGGGCCTCAGCGTGAAGGAGCTGGCGGACGGCGTCGCCAACAGCTTCTTCATCAATGCGACCGGCGAGGGCCTGCCGTACCTCCACATCGACCGGAGCATCGGCGGCGACACCGAGAATCCGGTGCAGCGCATCGCGGGCCTGTCGCTGAAGCGGCTCGATCGCATCAGCCGCTTCGCGCGCCTCGCGAACGCGACGCAGATGCCGGCGGCGACGCTGGACTGGCTGATGGTGACCGTCGGCGCGGCGGAGATCACGAACGAGTTCCTGCTGCGGCTCGCGGACATCACGCAGATGGCCTCGGTGACGGGGCTGTCGCTGCTCGAGGTCGCGGCCTACCTGCACAACATGAAGACGATCGGCCGGGGCGACGGTACGTCGCCGGACGATTTCTTCGACGTCAGGTTCAATAATCCGGCGCTGCTGAAGGGCGCGAACCCGTACACGAGCCCCGAGCCCATCCCGTTCGACCCGGGCCGGCCGCTCGCCTGGCAGGTCGGCGAGACGCAGGAGACGCCCGTCAGCACGGGCACCGCGCGCGCCGGCAGCGCGAATACGATCACGCTGGCCGCGGATGCGCCGACGCAGACGCTCGCCGGGCTGAGCGTGACGCTCGCCAGCGGCGCGGGCCGCGGACAGAGCCGCGTCATCACCGCGTACGACGGCGCGTCGAAGGTCGCCACCGTCGCCGTCAACTGGACCACGGCGCCCGACGCCTCGTCCGTCTATCGCGTCGGCACCGAGGCGAATGTCGTCAATCGCCTGTCCGCCGCCCTGAACGTCAGCACGCCGGATCTCACCGCCATCGGCACGTATTACAAGGCCTCGATCGGGTTGACCGGACCGATCAGCCTGACGCTCAGCGCACTGACGGATCTCTATCGCCTCGCGCGGCTCGCGCCGGTGTACCGGCTGACGATCGATGAGTATCTGAATCTGCTGACGCTCGCGACGAGCGTTTCCCCCGCGACGTCGCTCGGCACGCTGCAGACCGTCGTGTCGATCGCCGTCTGGCTGGAGACGACGTCGCTGACGATCTACGAGCTGCGCTACATCCTGACGGGCGTGCGCAGCCGCTTCCTGCGGCTGTCGTTCACGAACGACGACATCGAGCCGTTCGTCCGCCGGCTCGCCGGCGCGTCGACGGAGACGCGCCTGACGGCGCAGCAGTTGATCGGCGCAGGCGTCACCGCGGAGCAGGCCGACGCCATCTTCAAGATCCTCATCGCACTCGGCCTCGTCACCGACGCGGGCATCGTCCTCGTCGCCGAGGCGGCGTACAACGCCGCGGCCGCGAAGTTTCCCATCGCGTCGACGGCGTTCGCGCAGCAGGGCGTGATCAGCGAGGACGAATCGAAGGAAGTCTTCGCGATCCTGGCGCAGCAGCATCCGCTGATCATCAGACGCATCACCGAGACCTCCGGCGCGCTCGGCATCGACTACCGTCCGACCACGCCGCTGACGTTTCTGTTCATCGAGGATCCGGCCGCGAACCAGAAGCGCCAGCGCGTCGCCACGGTGCTGACGCAGACGCGTGGATGGATTGTCGGCACGGAGTTCGCGCCGGCCGTGCCGGTGACGGACGCGTCCTTCGTCACGCCGAACATCGACCTCGCGGTGTCGGGCGAGGTCTTCGACGCGCTTGTCGCGGCGCAGCCGCCGATCGTCATTGCCGCTGAGGGCGCGCGGACGGGCGCGCTGTCGGCGACGTTCACCGCGCAGACGCCGCTGTCCTTCCTCTTCGTCAGCCAGGGCGCCGGCCAGGCGCGCACGATCACCGCCTACGACGGCGCGACGCGCACGGCGACGATTTCGCCGGACTGGACGACGCTGCCGAACGGGTTCTCGACGTACACCGTGACGAGCACGACGCTCGCGGGCACGGCGACAGCGGGCGCCGCGGACAGCATCACGCTCGGCGCGGACGCATCGCCGGATCCGGATGCGTATGCCGGCATGCAGGTGGCGCTCACCGGCGGGACGGGCGGCGGTCAGGCGCGCACGATCACCGCCTACGACGGCGCGACGAAGGTCGCGCGCGTCTCGCCGGACTGGACGACGACACCTGACGCGACGTCGACGTATCAGGTCGGCCCGGTCGTGACCAGCGGGACAGCGCAGGGCGGAAGCGCGACGACGATCGTGCTCGGCGCGAACGCGTCGACGTCGACGGGCGCCTACGTCAATCAGACGATCGCGATCGTCGCCGACAGCAGCGCCGCGGTGAAGACGAGCGAAGTGCAGCAGATCCTGCTGAACACGCGATCCGCCATCGCCGGCGTCGCCAGCATCGTCGCCACCGCGCGCGGCAGCCAGGATCAGGCCGTGCTCGGCGGCATCGCGGAGTTCCTGGACTCGTCCAACGTCCAGATGACCGCGCTGCTGCCATTCAGCTCGCCGTCCTTCACGGTGACGCCGTACCTGTCCGCGTTCCTCGTGCCGCCGATCTCGGGCGGACTCGATCCATCCGTCATCGCGCTCATCGACGGCCTGTCGCGATCGAGCCTGCTGGCGCAGCGGCTGGAATTGACGGAGACGGAGCTCGCCAGCATCGCGCGGCGCCCGGATCACTTCGTGATTGTGAAGACGGATCGACTGACGCTGTCCGACGTCCAGGTGCTGAGCGCCTTCAAGCGCTTCGCGCAGGTCCACGGCAACAACAGCGATCGCCTGCTGGCCTGGTTCGACATGCCGCCGGGCGCGACCTGTCCGAACACGAAGATGCTGGCGCTCGGCTCCGTGACGAACTGGGATCAGTCGGACCTCTGTCAGTTGATTGCGCTGTTCTGGCCGACGGCCAGTCAACAGCAGGCGAACACCATGCCGGCGCTGCTGCGCCTGCAGGCGCCGTTCGCGCTGATCGACGCGACGGGCGCCAACGCGGACTATCTCGTGCGCATGTCGACGATGGCGTCGCTCGTGCTGGATCCGGGCACGCATCAGATCGACCAGGACGCGTGGCGCGCGTATCAGACGCTCGCGAACGCCACGCTGGCGGTGGTCGGCGCGCGCTACGGCGATACGTTCGACAGCGTCGACTCGGCGATCACGGAGAAGGTGATCGTCTTCCGGCGCGACGCGCTCCTGCCGTTCACCATCTGGCACTTGAACAAGACGTTCCCGTCGATCCGGCAGGCGTCCGATGTCTATCAGTTCCTGCTGATCGACGTCGAGATGGGCGGCTGCATGACGACGTCGTACATCGCGCAGGGGATTGGATCGGTGCAGCTCTACATGCAGCGCGTGCGCATGGGGCTCGAAACGGGCGCCGACACGCGTGAGATCCCAGACATCTGGTGGGCGTGGATGTCGTCCTATCGCCTCTGGGAAGTCAACCGCCGCGTGTTCGTCTATCCCGAGAACTACATCGACCCGGCGCTCCGCAAGAGCTCGTCGCCCGCGTTCCACGCGCTCGTCGAGGGCCTGCGCCAGGGCGACATCAACGAGAGCACGGTCCGCCACGCGTACATCAAATACTTCGACGACTTCACCGTCGTCGCGCAATTGACGCACGTCGCCGGCTATCAGACGCAGGAAGTGCGGCTCGCGGGCGAGCAATCGGTCGAGACGCTGTATCTCGTCGGCCGCACGAACACGACGCCGTACACCTACTACGTCCGCACGCGGCGGCGCACGTCGACCTGCGGACAGGACGTGTGGAGTCCGTGGGTCGAAGTCACCGTTTCGATCAACTCGGCCTTCGTCACACCGGTCTTCGCGTTCAATCACCTGTTCCTGTTCTGGACGGAAACCGCGTACACGAAGAGCTCCAAGGTCACCGACAACACCTCCAACTCGCAGTCGGTGTGGCAGTCCGTGACGAAGTTCACGTTCCAGACGGTGAACGGCGAATGGGTGTCTCCGCAGGACTCGACGCTGCAACTGCCGATCCGCGTCGACAAGAACACGAACGCGCCAGCGGACACGGTCTACACCCGGACGATGTACGACATGAACCAGCAGTTCTGGCGGCAGCCGTACGCGCAGCGGATCGCGCGCGGGCTGCCGGCGAACGGGACGCTGACGCTGGTCAAAGGCCTGTCGGCCGCGGGCGGCGTGAAGACGGACTTCCTGCGGCAGGTCAGGGTGGACGACCGCATCTGGGTTGCGGGGCAGGAGCGGATGGTCATCGACGTCGACGCCGACTCGCAGCAGCTCCTCGTTGATCCGCCCTGGACCGCCTCCGCGACGGGCGCGCTCTTCAAGGTCATTCCGCGGGACACGACGCTCAACACCTTCCCGACCTTCACCGGCAACGGCACGATCTCCTTCGTGCAGGGCTTCACGCAGGTGACGGGCCACGGCACCGCGTTCGTGTCGCAGGTGTCGGTCGGCGACGATCTCCAGGCGGCCGGCGAGACGCGTACGGTCGTCTCGATCTTCGACGATACGTCGCTGCTCGTGGACACGGGCTGGGCGAGCAGCACCGACAAGAGCGGCATCGGCCAGGCGACGCTGAATCCGCGCCTGACGATCGTCGGCGGCGCCGGCACGAAGTACACGGAACAGGTCGTCGCGGGCGACACGATCGTCGCGCTCGGCCAGCCGCGCGTCGTGGTGGATGTCGTCAGCGACACGGAGCTGCTGATCGATCGCGCGTTCGACGTCCAGTCCATCACGAACGCGCCGTACACGATCCGCGGCACCGTGGCGTACAGCGTCATTCCGCGCACGAACGGCGACGAGCAACTGGTGATGTTCTACGGCGCCGGCCTCGACGTCGCCCTGGCGCCGCCGCCCAACGCCGCCGTGACCTACGCGTCCGTACTGCCGAATCCCGGCGATGACCCGTTCATCGCCAGCATGAACACCTACAACGATCAGATGTATCAGACGCTGCAGGTCGCCGACATCGCCCGCAGCGACACCCTCAAAGGCAGCGTCACGGCAGAGCGCACGAGTGTGCTCACGCAGGAGCTCCTCCAGAGCAACGGGCGCATCGTCGCCGTCGACTACAACCCGCTGATCTCGAAGACGTCCGTGCCCGTGCGGCTGTATCTGTCGCGGCAGAACGATCTGCTCTCGGTCGCGCGCGGCGACAGCCTGCTGACGAATGTCTTCTGGTCGAACGACGTCCCGTCGACCATTCCCTTCGTGCCGAAGCCGACCGACGGCCGTCCGCTGATGTATCACGTGTCCGGCACCGAGTCGTCGCTGTACGGCGTCGGCAATCGCGTCGGCTGGTATCTGTTCAACAACCAGAGCGACGGCTATCTGGTCAACCTCGTCGATCCCGCGACGGACTTCCTCGGATCGATGGCCTTCCTGCGCTCGTACGCGCTGCCGAAGACGCGGAACGACCTGCGGCTCGACTTCGGGTCGTACACGACCAGCAACATCCCGTACGAGACCATGACCTTCCGGGTGCAGCGCCTGACGACGAGCGTCGCGTCGAAGCTGCGGTCGCGGCTGTTCATGGGCGGCGTGGATCTGCTGCTGACGCTGGACTCGCAGACGCTCGCGGAGATTCCGTTCAATTCCTTCTACGAAGTGCCGGGGTCGGCGACGCCGCCCGCGACGCTGGACGCGCGCGACGTCCCGCCGCCGCTGATGGATTTCAACGGCGCCTACGGGCCGTACTTCTGGGAAGTGTTCTACTTCTCGCCGCTCCTGGTCGCGGACACGTTGAAGTTGAACCGCCGCTTCGAGGACGCGAAGGCCTGGTACGAATACATCTTCAACCCGACCGGCGCACCGCGGCCGGACGACGACCATCCGCACGATCGGTACTGGAACTTCCTGCCGTTCCGGTCGATGGACATTCCGACGCTGACCGAGATCCTGACCAACCAGTGTCAGATCGACGCGTACAACGACGACCCGTTCAATCCGGACGCGATCGCGTCGATGCGGATCTCCGCCTACGCGAAGGCGAGCGTCATCAAGTACATCGACAACCTCATTCAGTGGGCCGACGCGCTCTACGCGACGGACACGCGCGAGGCGATCGACTCCGCCACGAATCTGTACGTGCTCGCGAACGAGCTGCTCGGCGAGCGGCCGGTCATGGTGGAGGAGTGTCCGCGGCCCGTGCCGAAGTCGTTCAACGAGATCAAGGCGCAGTATCCGGACGGCATCCCCGAGTTCCTGATCCAGGCGGAGAACTCGTCCCTCGTCACCGCCTGTCCGACGTGTACGCAATTCGCCGAGGTGCCGTTCAACGAGATCGATTCGTACTTCTGCGTGCCGGTCAACGCGGATCTGCTGAAGATGTGGGACACGATCGAGGATCGCCTGTTCAAGATCCGGCACTGCCTGAACATCCAGGGCATCGCGCGGCCGCTCGCGCTGTTCGCGCCGCCGCTGAACCCGCGCGCGGTGATCCAGGCCTTCGGCGCGGCGGGCACGAGCATGCCGTTCGGGCTGTTCGCGGACGCGCCGATTCCGCCGTTCCGCTTCGGCTATCTCATCTCGCAGGCGAAGTCGGTCCTCGGCGACGTGACGCGCCTGGGCGCGTCGCTGCTCAGCGCGCTGCAGCAGAAGGACACGGAGGCGCTGGCGCAGTTGCGATTGACGCAGGAAGCCGCGCTCCTCAACTTGAACCTGCTGGTGCGCCAGCAGGCCGTCGCGCAGGTCGACGCGCAGCGCGACGCGCTGACGGAAAGCCGCGCCGGCGCGGATGCGCGCCGCAAGCACTATCAGGATCTGATCGACGCCGGCCTCCTGCCGCAGGAGATCACGCAGGTCGTGATGATCGGCGTCGCGACGGCGTTCTCGACGATTTCGACGATCCTCAAGACGGCCGCGGCCATCGGCTACGCGGTGCCGCAGGCGGGGTCGCCGTTCGCGATGACGTACGGCGGCCAGCAGATCGGCGCCAACCTGCAGACGGCGAGCGGCGCGCTCGACGTGGCCGCGGCCATCGCGAGCTACACCGCGCAGTCGATGGGCCTCAGCTCGTCGTTCATCCGGCGCGAGCAGGACTGGGACCTGCAGGTGACGCTCGCCGAGCATGACGTCAAGCAATTCGACGCGCAGCTCGCGGGTAACAGCATCAGCAAGACGATCGCCGAGCGCGAGCTGCTGATCCTGCAGACGCAGATCGCGCAGAACAGGCAGGTCGAGGACTTCTACCGGCGCCGGTTCACGAACGAAGCGCTCTACAACTGGATGGCCGGGCAGATCTCGGCGACGTATTACCAGTCCTACCAGCTCGCGTTCGACCTCGCGCGGCTGGCGCAGCGCGCGTATCAGTTCGAGTTCGCGACGTCGACGGACTTCCTCACGTTCAACTACTGGGACAGCCTGCACAAGGGCCTGCTCGCGGGCGACGGCCTGATGCTGACGCTGAACCAGATGGAGAAGACGTTCACGCAGAACGCGACGCGCTCGCTGGAGATCCAGCGCGTCATCTCGCTGCGGCAGCTCGATCCGCTCGCGTTCCTGACGTTCCTGCGCACCGGCGAGTGCGTCTTCGAGCTGACGGAGCGCCTGTTCGACAGCGACTATCCGGGCCAGTACCGACGCCGCATCAAGACGCTGTCCGTGACGATGCCGGCGGTGGTGGGGCCGTATCAGAACATCAAAGCGGTGCTGACGCAGGTGGGGAACCAGATCGTCACGTCCCCGAACCTCAACGCCGTGCAGTTCCTGCTGGGCGAGCCGACGTCCGGCGAGATTCCGGCGGGCGTCCTGCAATCGAACGTCCGGAATTTCCAGCGCATCGCCTTGTCGACCGGGCAGAACGACACCGGGCTGTTCCAGGTGGATCTCAACGATGCGCGCTACCTGCCGTTCGAGGGCACGGGCGCGGTGTCGTCCTGGAAGCTGTCGATGGCGCCGGCCAACAACCCGATCGACTACACGGGCATCTCCGACGTCCTGCTGCAACTCAGTTACACGGCATTGGATGGCGGCGAGGCGTTCCGGTCGGCGGTCAACCGCCTGCCGTCGCTGCGCGAGCGCAACTGGTCGCAATTGCTGTCGCTCGCGCAGCAGTACGGATCCGACTGGTATACGTTCCTCCACGTGACGCCGTCGCCGGACGTGCAGACGCTGACCTTCGCGACGCCCGCGCTCGCGCAGCCCAACATCCGCGACGCGCGCGTCGGCGAGCTGTTCGTCAAGCTGGTCGTGCCCACCGGCGTGAATGTGTCGGCGGCGAGCCCGTACATCGATCTGCAGTTCAACGCCCGCGACGTCGTCTCGTTCGCGCCCTCGCCGCAGGGTGAGTACTTCACCACTTTGACGCGACCCGTGCGCGTCGCCGATCTCGCGGCGTCACTCTCCATCCGGTTCGATCTGACCAAGACCCCGGCGGCGCTCCTGAAGAACGGCCAGCTCAATCCCGCGGTCCTGGAGAACCTGCTGGTCGTGTTCTATCTCACGGGCAGCGTCTAGGTGGAACACAGCGACGAACACGAAGACGGCCGCCGCTGGCGGCCCAATTGAGAAGTGAGGATCAGATGCCCAGTCAAGCCTGTCTCGATGCCATCAGGGCCCGTCGCGGAGTCTATTGCGGCTCGTTGTACTGCGCCGCGATCCAGCCCGAGATCAACGAATACTGCCGCCAGCCCGGGATTCCGCCGAACACCCCCGTGCCGCAGTACCACGACGGCAAGCTCTGTTACTGCTGCTGCGGCGGCGCGGCCGCGGAGACGCAGACGATCGTCCAGACCGCCGAGGCCGAGTACACGCCCGCGCACGAACTGAAGGTCGGCGACACCGTCCTCGCGACCGGGCTCGACGCCGCGACCTGGTCGGCGGTCGTCGTCACCGGCGCGACCGGCGTGCAGGCGGGCGTGCCGCTCGATTTCATGTTCGAGACCGTCGTCTCCTTCGACGACACGCACGAAGAGCGGCGGCGCCTCGTCTCGGCCGCCGATCATCTCTATGTCAGGCTCGGCGCGGACGACCGCGGACTGGCCTCCGCGGAATCGCTCCGCCCCGGCGATCGCCTCCTGCGCGCCGACGGCGGCGCGGCGACGGTAGTGTCCAACGAGCGCCGCGAGTTCAGCGGCGGCATTCAGTCCATCTTCTTGGGCGAGTACGACGGCGGACCGCTCGACGGCCATCTGCTGAACGTCAACGGCCTCGTATCGGCGGATTACGGCGTGCAGGCGTGGGCGTACAGCGATGCGTCCGCGTCCATCGCCTCCGTCGACGCGGCGACGGACCCGAAGGGACGCAGCGCCACCGGGCGCGCCGCACGCGCGCCGCGGTCGACACAGGCGTCCGCGGGGACGCGCCGCGCTCGCGCCGTGGCGCCGCTCTCGACGAAGGCGGGCGCCAGGAGAGCCGGAGGACGGGAAGGAGCGTGCCGAAGCTGCTGATCGGTGTCCGCTCGTCCGTCTTCGCCCCGGATCACATGTGAATCGGCGGCCGAAAAAGCCGCCTCAGTGACAACACGGCCACGCGAGCCGTGTTGAATCAGGAGTGACTCGATGCCCACACAAGCGTGTCTCAATAACATTGCCGCGAAAGGCGGCGTCTTCTGCGGTCAGCCGTTCTGCGATCCGATTCAGACCGACATCAACGAGTACTGCAAGCACACCGGCCTCGGCGGCGACGTGCCGGTGCCGCAGAACAACGGCGGCAAGAAGTGTTACTGCTGCTGTTCGTGCTTTGCGTACAACACGCCGATTCAGGTCGCGCCGAGCCAGTTCCGCCTGGTGCAGGACCTGAAGATCGGCGACCCGGTGATGGTGACCGGCATCGACGCGACGAATTGGGAGACGAAGGACATCACCGACGCGGCCGGCATCGCGCCCGGCGTGATGATGGAATTCATGTATTACACCGCCGCGCGGCTCGACGACAGCGGCGAAGATCGCTACCTGATCACGACGGCGGATCACTTGTTCGTGCTGCTCGAAGGCCCGGAGCACCGGCTGATTCCCGCACAGGATCTGCGTCCCGGCTTCAAGGTCCTGACCGCGAACGGCGGCGCCGCGACGATCGCCTTCAGCGTCGTCGGTCAGTTCACCGGCGGCGTGCGCTCGATCTCGGTCGGCGAGTACGAGGGCGGTCCGCTCGACGGACACATGCTGAATTCGAATGGGATCGTGACCGCCGATTTCAGCGTCCAGTCGTGGTACTACTCCGGCGAGCTCAGCTCCGCGCTCCTCACCGGCGATCCCGATACGCCGTTCCCCGGCTCCGCCGCCTACGCCGCCCGGTATCAGAGCGACGAGCTGCTCGCGTTCCTGGCCGACGAGACGCTCTGGCCCACGGCGTTCAAGCCCGTGCCGACGTCTTCGCTGATCAACATCCCCGTCGCCGCCAGCCGCTTCTTCACGCAGGCCCAGTCGCAGGACATCGCCAACAACGTGAAGATGGCGCCGTACGGCAACAACTATCGGCTCGCGATGCAGGCGTGGCTGTTCCAGGTCTATCGGGGCTTCTATCCTGACATCAACTTCGTCATCGATTGGCAGAACGAGCTGCCGAACGGGTTCTATTTCAAGGACTTCGACGAGGACTATGTCGTCATCACCGGCGGCATGGTGCGGTTGGATCCGGTGGGCACCGACGCCCTCGCGATCGTCATCAGCCACCTGCTCGCCAACCGCATGGGCTACAAGTGCGTCGGCGAAGCCGACTACTACGGGATCTTCTACTTCCTGCGCGAAGTGTGGTTCTCGGAGAAGTTCTTCGACGTGTACTTCGCCGGCATGGATCAACTGGACAAGGTCTTCGCTGGCATCTCACCGGATCACGCGGGCGGCGACCCGAACAACGTCTGCCTGTATCCGTCGATCCCGTGCCGCAAGAAAGCGCTCGAAGCGGCGTCCGGCATGCAGGGCGTGCCCGCCTGCGCGACGCCGAAGCCGCCCTTCGTCGTGTCGTCGGCGACGCCGAATCCGGCGCTGACGCAGGTCGTCGTGGCGTTCTCGCGCGATCTGGACGTGCCGTCCGCCACGAGCACGGACAACTATCGCTTCCGGCCGAACTGCACCGTCACCGGCGCGACGATGTCGGCCGGCACGCTGAAGTCGGTTGTGTTGACGGTGACCGGACTGCTGCCGGTGTCCGCGTACGAAGTGCTGGTGCGCGACGTCGTCGACGTCGAGGGCAACCAGATCAGCCGCGTCGGCAACCGGGCGCATTTCACGACGCCGTAACGCCGTCCCCATCGAGACGACTGGACGTCTGAGAAAGGATTGAGTCATGTCTGCGCTGTTGAACGATCTGGATGTCAGCGATGTGAAGTCGTGGGACGAAGTCTGCGTGCGCTTCGGGCGGTATCTGAACCTGCCCGGGCCCGCGCCGTCGGCGGTCGTGCGCCGCGCGATGGAGGACAATCAGTACGCGTTCCACCTGGTGCAATCGCGGCATCATCCCAAGCGGATCGAGCGGCTGCTGCAGGATCGGCGCAACACGGCGTACGAGGCGGCGGCAGCGGAGTCCGAGGCTGCCGCACCGGATGCGCCGTCGACGACGGAGCTCGTCAAGCGCGCGACCACGGCGATGTTCAAATGGGCGAAGTCGGGCTTCACGCAAGTGGCCCCGGCGGAGTTCGAACAGCGCTGGGGCGCGTGTCAGCGATGTCCCGATCTGGAAGCGGCGCCCGAGAAGACGATCTACAAGATCGTCGCCGTCGTGTCGAGTGACACGCGGGTCTGCGGTCGCTGCGGCTGCGTCGCCCACCGGAAAGCGCTGCTCAGCACCGAAAGCTGTCCAGGCGCCGATCCGGCGCGTCCCGGCTTCAACCGCTGGGGCCAGCCGTTCCCCGTCGCCAGCGCGTAGGCGCATCGACCGCGTCAGTCGTCTCGCACCAACGCACGCCGAGGGTCGGGCCCCATCCGACCCTCGGCGTCGTTGGTGTGCTCCCTGTTCAGTCCTTCCTGTTCGGAGCTGGCGGGCCACCTGCCGCACGCGTCCGGGCGTTGGGATAGACTTGGCCCCGGTGTCCGGTGACAGTGTCCGGTGACGGGGAGAACGTATCGATGGGTGTGACGCGATCGACGGGGTTCGGGCGATGGGGTGGAGCGCTGGTGGTGGGCGCGGTGGCGGTGGTGATGGCGGGCGTCGCGGGACGTCCGGACGCGGCGGCGCAGTCGCCGCGTGAGTGGCGGGACTATGGCGGCGGACCCGACACGTCGCGCTTCGTCGCGGCGACGCAGATCGACAAGTCCAACGTCGGCCGGCTCGCCGTTGCGTGGACCTATCCGGCCGGTGACACCGATTTCAATCCGCTCGTCGTCCGCGGCATCGTGTACGCACGCACGCGCGGGAACGCGCTCGTCGCGCTGGACGCGGCGACGGGCAAGGAGCTGTGGGTCCACGACGGCATCGAGGGCTTCGCGCTCCGCGGCGTGAACTACTGGGAGAGCAAGGACGGCGCGGACCGCCGCCTGTTGTTCAGCGCCCGCAACATGCTGCGCGCCATCGACGCGCGGACGGGGAAGGCCATCACCTCGTTCGGCACCGACGGCCGCGTCGATCTCCGCCAGGGCCTCGATCGCGATCCCGAAAAAGTCGAGCAGCAGAGCCGCCTGCCCGGACGCATCTTCGAAGATCTGATCATCATGGGTTCGGCGACGAACCAGGAATACGCGTCGGCGCCGGGTGACATCCGCGCGTTCGACGTGCGTACGGGCGCGCTCGTGTGGACGTTCCGCACCATCCCGCGCGAAGGCGAATTCGGCGCCGACACGTGGCCCAAGAACGCGCGCGCCACCGTCGGCGGCGCGAACAACTGGGCCGAGTTCTCCATCGACGCCGCCCGCGGCATCGTCTATGTCCCGACCGCCAGCGGCAAGTACAACTTCCACGGCGCGTACCGCCACGGCGACAATCTCTTCGCCAACTGCATCCTCGCGCTCGACGCGCGGACCGGCCGCCGCCTGTGGCACTTCCAGATGGTGCACCACGACATCTGGGACATCGACAACAACTCCGCGCCGCAATTGACGACGATCCGGCACCAGGGACGCGCGGTGGACGTCGTCGCGGTCGCGTCGAAGACCGGGTATCTGTACGTCTTCGACCGCGTGACGGGAACACCCATCTGGCCGATCGTCGAACGCCCCGTGCCGCAAGGCTCGCAGGTGCCCGGCGAGAAGCTCTCGCCGACGCAGCCCATCCCCGTCACGCCGCCGCCGTTCTCGCGGCAGACGTTCACCGTCGACGATCTCAATCCGCATCTGCTGACGCCGGAGGAACGCGAGCGGTTCCGCCAGCGCATCGCGAAGGCGCGCAACGAGGGGCCGTTCACGCCGATCGGCTATGACGAAGTCGTCCACATGCCGGGCAATCAGGGCGGATCGAACTGGGGCAGCACGGCGGGCCATCCGAACGACGGACGCGTGTATGTCATCGGCTTCAACGTGCCGACGCTGATCAAGCTGCTGAAGCCCGGCGAGACGCGTCCCGCGCGCGCCGGCGCGGCCGCGGAACCCGTGCGCGACGGCTATCCGGTCACCGATGGATTCGGACTGTTCCCGACGATTATCAAGCCGCCGTTCACGACGCTGACGGCGTACGATCTCAACACCGGCACCATCGCGTGGCAGAAGGGACTCGGCGACGACCTGCGCCTCGTCGCGCAGGGCATCGCCGGCACGGGCTCGGCGGCGACGGTGAAAGGCGGGATGATCGTCACGGGCGCCGGCCTCGTGTTCGCCACCGCGGCCGATCGCAAGGTGCACGTCTACGACAGCGCGAACGGCACGGAGCTGACCGCGCTGCCGCTCGGCGGCGCGACGAGCGGACAGCCGTCGATGTACGAACACGGCGGACGGCAGTACCTGCTGGTCACCGCATCGAGCACGCCGACGCCGCCCGCGCCAGGCCTCGCGTCCGCTCCTCACACCGGTCCGACCGGCATCGTCGCGTACGGGCTGCCAGCCGAGAAACAGTAGAGAAGCCAGTCGAGAAGATGGACCAGGCGCGCCGGCGCCGGTCCGGCGGTCTACCAGGTCCAACTGCCGGCCGGCGGCGGCCAGAGGCTCATAATCTGCCGCAGCAGGATGACCTGACCGAGATGATGGCTGTTGTGCTGCGCCATGTGCACCAGGACGTCGCGCCGCGTGTACGCGGCCAGCGGCGGAAAGTCGATCGCGGGCGCCAGCGGCGCATCGAGGCGGCCGGCGTCCTGTTCGAGCGCGACCAGGGCTGCGAGACCGTCGAGGAAGTGGCGTTGCACCTGCGGCCACGAGCCCGGCGCCACGGCGGGCCAGCCAAGCGCCGCCGCCGGGGCCATCGGCTCGTCGATTCCCTCGCAGCGTTTGCGGAACCAGTCCTGCCAGAAGGCGAGATGCGCGACGATCTCCGCGATCGAGTGCGAGGCGCCGTCGACGCGTCGATCCGCGTCCTCGGGAGAAAGTCCATCGAGCGCCTTCTCGGGCGGCATGTAGGCAAAGGGCTGAGTGAGAAGTTCCTGCGCGTTCATGTCGCCATCGTACCATCGGCCCGATTGACCGATTTTGCGCAATTCATGCTCCCGCGAGATGCCTCCGGTGAGGCCCGCACCCGCGGACACGACCGCCCGCTGTCTCTTCACCGCATCGCCGTTCACGGCGTCTGACACGTTCGGCGTCCGGCGCCGGAGTTTGCGGCTGGGTTAAGCCACGGATACAATGCACGCACTTTCTTTTTGATCCGTAGGCACGGTCCGTGACCGCGCCCGCGATCGCACGCGATTTCCGTTTGGCGAACGTCCGGGTGTCGATATCCGTCTGCCAGCCGTCCATCGAACGACTGGCGTGAGGGCAATCCGCACCGAGGCATACACACATGCGTCGGACCATCGAGGAGCCCGCGCCGCACGCGCGCGGATGGCAGGCGTCAGTCACACCCGATCACGACATCAGCATCGCTGATACGCACCGCCGCACGAATCGTCTGCTCGGCGTGACGATCGTGCTGTTCTTCGTGTCCGGCGCGAGCGCGCTGATGTATCAGACGCTCTGGCTGCGGCTGCTGGCGCTGGTCTTCGGCGTGACAGTCTACGCGGCCAGCACCGTGCTCGCCAGCTTCATGACCGGCCTCGCCCTCGGCAGCCTGCTCGTGAGCCGGATCGCGTCCCGCGTGCGCCGGCCGCTCCTCTGGTTCGGGGTCGCGGAGCTCCTGGTCGCCGTCGCCGCACTCGCGACGCCCAAGGTACTCGACCTGACGCAGGTGATCTACGTTGCGATTCGTCCCGTCATTGGCGAGAGTCCCGGCCTGCTGACGCTGACGCGGTTCATCATCGCCTTCACCGTCCTCATCGTGCCAACGATGCTGATGGGCGCGACACTGCCGCTGGTCACGAAATCCTCCTTGACCGCGCCGGAACTGCTGGGCAGCCGGATCAGCCTGCTCTATGCGATGAATACGGCCGGCGCGATCGCCGGCGCGCTGCTCGCCGGGTTCTATCTGATCCCATACATCGGGATGCGCGACTCGTTCTTCGTCGCCGCGTCGCTGAACATCCTCATCGGCTTGACGGCCATCGCGCTGGGCCGCGGTCTCGTGCCGCGCGCCGGCGGCGCTCCGCTCACGGCGGACGCGCCACCCGCACGCGAACCGTCCGCGGACCGCTCGACGGCGTCGGCGGCGTCCGATCGTCAGCGGTGGATCGTGCTCGCAGTGTTCGCGTGTTCCGGCTTTGCCTCCTTCGCGCTCGAAGTGCTCTGGTTCCGCGTGATGGTGATCTTCCTGCGTCCGACGACGTATGCGTTCACGATCATGCTGGCGAACGTGCTCGGCGGCATTGCGATCGGCAGCGCGCTCGTGACGCCGTTCCTCAAGCGCCGGCGCAACTGGCTCGCCGTACTCATCTGGCTCGAGCTCGCGCTCGCCCTCGTCGTGCTGTCCTCGTTCACGGCGCTCCGCTGGAGCTTCGACGCGACGTCGCGTACGGCGCCGCTCGTCGACGACTCGCGGACGCTGTCGTATCTGCTGCCGCTGCTGATGGCGGGACTCTTCGCCATTCTGCCGACGTCGCTGCTGCTCGGCGCGGCCTTCCCGGTGGGCGTACGTCTGTGGCTGGCCGGCGACGAAGCGGGCCGCGAGGCGGCGACGCGCGTCGGACAGTTCTATGCGGTGAACGTCTGCGGCGCGCTGCTGGGATCGCTCGCCGCGGGATTCTTCCTCATTCCGCTGTTCGGCAGTCAGGCCAGCCTGATCCTGCTGGCCGGCATCAGCCTCGTGTCCGCGCTCGCGTTGATGCCGCCGCTGATCGCGCGGCTGACCGGTCCGCCGCGCGCGCTGGCGCTGGCGACGGCGCTCGCCGGGCTGGTGGTGTTCGTGGCCGGCGCGCGGTACGTGCCGAATCCGTTCGACATGGCGCTCGCGGAGCGGCATCCCGGCGAGCGGCTGTTGTGGCGCGAGGAAGGTGTCCAGACGACCGTGGCGGTCCACGCGAGCGGCGGCCGGCGGATCATGTATCTCGACGGACACCATCAGGCCAACGACAGCGGCGGCATGGCGTTCGTCCATCATCGCATCGGCTTCCTGCCCGCCGCGCTCCACCCCGATCCGAAACGTGCGCTCGTCGTCGGCCTCGGCGGCGGCGCCACGCCGGGCGCCGTCGCACGCTTCCCCGGCATC
>Ga0187894_10000989_pt1 | contig 37734 bp, 38 predicted proteins | sample GBC1701081metaG_FD_136650 | JGI IMG/M metagenome (GOLD analysis project Ga0187894, IMG submission 136650) | White microbial mat communities from a lava cave in the Kipuka Kanohina Cave System on the Island of Hawaii, USA - GBC170108-1 metaG ... | reverse complement strand
GCGAGCGCGTCGACCTCGTTCGCGCCGCCGGCGGCGACGATGATCGGGGAGCGTCCGAGCTCGACCGTGCCGAGACGGAGCGCCACCTCAGCTTCCGCCCGGCCCCGTCAGGTGTGCGCGCGGCCCGATCGTGACCGAGTCGCCGACGAGCGCGCCCGTCAACTTGGCGGCGCTGCCGAGCTTCACGTCGGCGCTCGGCGCGTAGACGGTCGCGCCGATCGTCGCCCGATTCTTCGCGTCGAACGCGGTTCGCTCCCCCTGCGCCGCGACGTTGAACACGACCCCGCTCGCGGCTACGCCGTCACCGGCGCCGACGCGGGCCGCCTGTCCGACCTTCACCGTCGTGCGCACGGTGACGTTGCACGCCGCGAGGCAGGTCATCTTCGCGCGGCTGCGGACGTCGACCGACTCGAACTGGTAGCTGCCGCCCGCGAGCGTCACCTGCGCGCCCGTGCCGATCGAGAGCTTGCCGTAGGCGCCGGCCGCGAGCGCCTGCTGGGCCTTCGTGTGCCGTGACGCCGATACGTCGAGGTTCCCCGGTGAGGCGAGCACGATCGCCGGTCCGTCGATGAGCGGATTCGGCAGCGGCATGCAGGCGTCGCCGCTCCCCTCGAGCGTCACGCAGAAGTAGCCGCCCGCAGCGCGGGCGCTCTTGCGCAGCACGATCGTCGGCGCGGCGCCGCTGCCCGTGACCCGCGTGCCCTGGCCGATCGACAGCTCGTCGAAGAGGCAGCCCACGTCGCCCGTGACGCGCGCCCTCGATCCGACGGTCACGCGCTGCATCCCGAAGGCCGCGTACGCGAGCACGCTCTTGGACGGCTCCGCCCCCACCGCGGCAATCCTCCCGACGAGCGACGCCGCAACGACCATCCCCACGACCACCTGCCGCATCATCGTCATTCGATGTAGCACGCACGCCGTCTACGGGCGACCGGCTGGCTCGAGGTTCGTCGCTGTACGCCGCGGAGCGGGTGGCCGGGGGGTGCAGCGTTCGCTCCCCGACAATCGCTCGGCGCTGCACCCCCCGGCCACCCGCTCCGCGGACACCAGGCGAACGCGAGCCGGCGAGCGGCCCGACGCGCGGGCGTAGTGCTTCTCTCGTTGGGGAGAGAAGAGCGGACGCCAAGCGGCGCGTCGCGACCGCGAGGGTGGGGGCGATGCGGAGGCGCCTGCGCAGCGGCGCGACGAAATGTCAGGGCCGTGACGCTCCGTGTGTCTTGTCGCGCGGCGGAGCCGAAGCCGAAGCGTCGCCCCCACCCTCGCGGTCGCGACGGCCCCGAGGTGGCGGTTTCCGAGCGCCCTGCTACTGTCCCCGCCCTCATGGTGGGAATCACCCGACTCGGCACGTACTTCCCGCGACGGCGGCTCGACCGGGCGCTCATCGCCAAGGCGTGGGGCGGCCGCGCCTCGGGGACGCGTACGGTTGCCGGCGTCGACGAGGACGCGCTCACGATGGCGGTCGAAGCCGCGATGGAGTGCCTCGGGAGCGCTGGCGCCATCGACCTCGACGGCGTCTTCTTCGCGAGCACGAGCGCGCCGTATCTCGAGAAGCAGGTCGCGAGCGTGGTCGCGACCGCGCTCGACTGCCGGCGTGACGTCGCGGTCGCCGACTTCGCGGGCTCGGTGCGCGGTGGAATCGCCGCGCTGCGCGCCGCGTGCGATGCAGTCGCCGCCGGGAGCCTTCGCAGCGTGCTCGTCACGACGGCCGACACGCGCCTCGCCGAGCCCGAATCGGAGCTGGAGGCCCTGTTTGGCGACGGCGCTGCCGCCGCCGTCGTCGGTCGCGAGCGGGTCATTGCCGAGCTCGTCGCCGCGGCGAGCGTCAGCGAGGAGTTCACGCACTTCTACCGCACCGACGCGCAACGCTACGTCCAGGTTGCCGACGCGCGCTTCGGGACCACCTACGGGTTCGCCGCCGTCACGCCGGAAGCGATCGCGGCGGCGCTCCGCAAGGCCGCTCTCGACGCCGGGAAGGTCGCGAAGCTCGTGCTCGCGGCGCCGGACGTGCGTGCCGCGCAGGACGTGGCGAAGCGCGTCGGCTGCGATGCGACGCAGCTCGTCGCGCCGCTCGTCGCCGAGGCGGGCATCGTCGGCACGCCGGATCCGCTCGTGCTCCTCTCGCGTGCGCTCGAGACGGCGAAGGCGGGCGATGCCATCGTCGTCGCCGGCTACGGCGAGGGGGCCGACGCGCTCGTCTTCCGTGCGACCGACGCGCTCGCGTCCGCGCGGCCCCGTTCGCTCGAAGAGCGGCTCGCGCGTCCGCTCGCCGTCGCGTCCTACGAGAAGTACCTGAAGGCGCGCAACGTCATTCCGGTGGACTATCAGGGCGAGCCCTTCCCGACGTACCTCGAGTGGAAGGAGCTGAAGCAGGACGTCCGCTTGTACGGCAGCCGCTGCGAGGCGTGCGGCCTGGTGCAGTATCCGATGGCGCGCGTGTGTCTCGGGTGCAAGACGCGCGAGCGGCTCGTCGACCACAAGCTCGGCCGGCGTGGCGCGGTGTTCACGTACACGATCGACAACCTGGCGCCGGTCGCCGAGCATCCGATGCCGATGCTCGTGATCGATCTCGAGGGCGGCGGGCGGGTCTACCTGCAGGGCACCGACAGCGCCGAGGGCGAGATCGACGTCGGCACGCCGGTCGCGCTCACGTTCCGGCGCCTGCACGAGTCCGGCGGCAACCGCAACTACTACTGGAAGGCGCGGCCGGCGTAGACGGTGCGCGTTCCCGGCGACGTCGCGGCGCTCGTCGTCCTCGCTACGCGCGTGGCGGGTGCGGCGGCGCGGGTGCACCGCGCCGGGCTCGGGCGGACCCAGGAGATCGCCACCAAGTCGACCGCGACCGACATGGTGACGGAGGTCGACCACGAAGCCGAGCGCGTGATCGTGGACGGCATCGCCGCCGAGCGGCCGGACGACGCCATCCTCGGCGAGGAGGGCGCGCAGCGGGACGGCACCTCCGGCGTACGCTGGATCGTCGATCCCCTCGACGGGACCACCAACTACATCTACCGCTATCCCGCGTTCGGCGTCTCGATCGGCATCGAGATCGACGGCGTGCTCGCCGCGGGCGTCGTGCACGACTCGGCGCGCGATCGGGTCTACACCGGGATCGTCGGCGCGGGGGCGGCGTGCAACGGCGCTCCGATCGCCGTGCGCGACCATGCGGACCTCGCGACGGCCCTGGTCGCGACCGGATTCCAGCCGCAGCCCGAGCGGCGGGGCTGGCAGGCCGGCGTGCTGACGCGTGTCCTTCCCCGCGTGCGCGACATCCGCCGGGGCGGCTCGGCGGCGATCGACCTCTCGTGCGTCGCGAGCGGCCAGCTCGACGCGTTCTACGAGGTCGGGCTCGCCGAGTGGGACATGGCGGCGGGAACCGCGATCGCGCGCGCGGCCGGCGCCACGGTGCACATGCTCCCGCGCGCAACCGCGCCGACGCCCCTCCTCGTCGCCGCCGGGCCGCGGCTCGTGGACGCGCTGCTCGCGCTCCTGCGCGAGGCCGGCATCGAGGCGCCGGGATGACGCGCCTCGCGGTGCTCGGGACGGCCCTGCTCGCGATCGCACGGCCGGCATATCCCTGGGGCTGCGACGGGCATCACGTGGTCGCGCTGCTCGCGTGGGCGGAGCTCTCGCCGCACGCGCGCGACGGCGCGACGGAGCTCCTGCGGGCGCATCCCATCGACTCCGAGCACCGCGGCTGCGAGCGGCCGAGCCGCAACGTGCTGGCGGCCGTCTCGACCTGGGCCGACGCGATCCGCGAGGACGAGCCGAAGACGGCGCCGTGGCACTACGTGAACGTGCCGCTCGACGCGACCCGTGGCGAGCTCGGCCGCCTGTGTCCGTTGGGGACCTGCATCCTGGGCGCACTCCGACACGAGATCGACGTCCTGCGCTCGTCCGCGTCGGGGGCGGAGCGGGCGCGCGCGCTGCGGTTCATCGTCCATCTCGTGGCCGACCTGCACCAGCCGCTCCACGCGACCACGAACGGCGACCGCGGCGGCAACTGTCTGCCGGTCGCGTGGTTCGACGACGCGCCGCGCGTGATGTTCGGTGGCGAGAAGTACGATCCCAACCTGCACGCGGTGTGGGACACGCAGCTCGTGCGCGATCTCATGCGCCGTGAAGGGGGCTCGCCGGGTACGCTCGCGGACGCGCTCCACGGCCGCCGGCGAGCTGTGCTTCGACGTGCGACTGCGGGGCCGATCGACCTCGACGCGTGGGCATGGGAGGCGCACGAGGTGGGCGTGCGCACCGCCTACGGTCGCCTGTCAGTTCGCGTGCCGCGCGAACCCGGCGGACGTCTCGACTCCTGCCTCGACGCCCACGACGTCGGACGGCGCATGCTCCGTCTCGGAGCGCGCGTCGACGGCGAGTACGTGGATGCCGTCGAAGGGGCGCTCGAGGAGCAACTGACCGCGGCGGGCGGACGCCTGGCGCGGGTGCTGAACGAGGTGTGGCCATGACGGGCGGCATCGAGTCTCCGACGATCGGGCGGGCGCGGCTCGTGTGGGGAGCGCTCGTCGTCTCGCTCGTCCTGTACGTCGTCGTCCTCGTGCTGCTGCTCGGGCAGCCCGGGACGGCAGCCGTGACCGACGCCGCAACGATGCGCTACCTCTTCATGGGGCTCACGGTCGCGAACGTCGCCGTCATCTTCATTTTTCGCCGAAACCTCCCGCCGTCGGACGCCGGACCCGGGCGCCCGGCCCCGGACCCGCAGGCCGTGTTCACGACCTACGTCGTGTGCTGGGCCCTCTCCGAAGCCGTGGCGCTCTATGGCCTCGTCCTCGGGCTCCTGACGCGAAGCCTCGACCAGGCGCAGCCGTTCTTCATCGTCGGCGCGGCGCTCCTGCTCTGGCAGCGGCCGCGTGGCGAGCACTTCGCCGAGCGCGCTTGACTCTCCACCCCGCGGCGGGCTGAAACGAGCCCATGAAGGACAAGGTCGCCGTCATCGGCGTCGGCTGCACGAAGTTCGGCGAGCGCTACGATCGCGGCTACGAAGAGCTGATCTGCGATGCGGCGTTCGCGGCCTACGACGACGCCGGAATCGATCCGGCCGAGATCGAGGCGGCGTATCTCGGGACGTACATCCCGGGGCCGGGCGGCGGGAAGTCGGCCGTGTCGCTCGGCGACGCGCTCCGGCTCTACGGCCGTCCCATCACGCGGGTCGAGAACTACTGCGCCACCGGCACCGACGCCTTCCGCAACGCCTGCATCACCGTCGCGGCCGGCGTGCACGACGTCGTGCTCGTGGTCGGCGCCGAGAAGCTGAAGGATCGGGGGGGCCGCGGCCTGCCGCGCTTCGGTCATCCGCTGCTCGGGCGCGGCAATTCCGCGCCCGGCCTCTTCGCGCTCGCGGCGACGCGCTACATGCACACCTTCGGCATGGGACGCGAGACGCTCGCGAAGGTGGCGGTGAAGAACCACCGCAACGGTGCCAAGAACGAGCGCGCGCACCTGCGCTCGGAGATCACGGTCGAGCAGGCGTTGAAGTCGCCCATCATCGCATCGCCGTTCGGCCTCTTCGACTGCTGCCCCACCACCGACGGCGCCGCGGCGGCGATCGTGTGTCGCGCCGACCTCGCCCCCAAGTACAAGAAGACGCCAATCTACGTGAAAGCGGCGGCGCTCGCGGTCGAGACCGGCAAGCCGTTCTACGACCCGACGTTCGACTACCTCGGCTTTCCGTCGACGGTGAAAGCGTCGCAGGCGGCGTACACGATGGCGGGCATCACGCCGAAGGACGTCTCGTTCGCGGAGGTCCACGACTGCTTCACGTGGACCGAGATCTCGAACACCGAGGACCTCGGGTTCTGCACGAAGGGGGAGGGCTGGAAGCTCGTGGAGGAGGGTCGGACCGCGCTCGACGGCGACATCCCGATCAACCCGTCGGGCGGGCTCAAGTCGTTCGGGCATCCGATCGGCGCGAGCGGCGTGCGCATGATCTTCGAGTGCGTGACGCAGCTCCGCGGCGAAGCGGGCGCGCGGCAGGTGAAGAGCCCGAAGCTCGGGGTCGCGCACAACGTGGGCGGGCCGGGTGCCGTCGCCTGCGTCGTCGTGCTCGGCAACTAGCCACCCTGCAATGCGCCGTTGGCTCGCGCTTGGCGCGTACACGGCGCTCCTCTACGGCCTCCTGCCGTTCGGTCCGGCCATCGGCACCGCGGTGCAGGAGGCGGCCGCCGGCCGCTTCCTGCTGGGACGCGGCGCCGTCGCCATCGTCGTCGCGGGCGCGGTCGCGCTCCTCGTGCGCCTGCGGCGTCGCGGCGCTCCGTCGTGGGCATATGGGGCGCTCGTCGTGGCGGGTCTCGGCTATGCGCTCGGGCTCGGCTGGCTCCGCGCGATCCGGCTCGAGCGCGTGCATCTCCCCGAGTACGGCGTCGCCGCGTGGCTCGCCTGGCGCGCGCTCGTTCCCACCTGGACCGACCGCGGCTCCACGTTCGTCGCCGCCGCGGTGCTGGCCGCGCTCCTCGGTTGGGGCGACGAGCTCCTGCAAGCCGTGACCCCCGGGCGCGTCTACGACCTCCGCGACGTCGCGGCGAACGCGCTCGGGGCGGCGCTGGGCGCGCTCGTGCTCGCGGTGTGGCGCGCGGGCGCGACTAGCGGCGCACCGTCATCACCAGGATGACGAACACCATGAGGAGCATGAGGGCCAGGAAGAAGCCCGAGTAGGCGCGAAAGCGGTAGACGTTGGTGTCGACGCTGCCGATGTCGCCCTTCAAGCCTTCGATCTGCTGCTTGACGCTCGACAGCTCGACGTAGAGCCCCTTCACCTCGTCGCGCAGCTTGCCGACCTCTTCCTGTGTGGCGGTGTGCCCCTCCTTCGCCTCGGCGATGATACCGGGAAGGGCGTCGACCTCTTCCTTGATGTGCCACACCTGCTCGCCGAGCCACTTCTGGGCTTCCGCCATCTGGTTCTGGAGTGACTGCTGGCTGCTGGAGGACTCGGCGGCCTTCGGCGCGGGCGGCTTGGCGACGGCGCCGCCGGCAAACGCGAGCGTGACCGCGAGGGCGACGGCAACGGCAAAACGACAAACTTGCATGCGGCGTGCTTGTTTACGTGCGGCCCGGAAACCGGTCAAGTCACGGGCGCAGGCGTTCGAGCATGCGCGGGAAGGGAATGGTTTCCCGCACGTGGTGCAGGCCGCAGAGCCACGCCACGCACCGCTCGATGCCCATGCCGAATCCAGCGTGCGGCGTGGAGCCGAAGCGCCGCAGGTCCAGATACCAGTCGAACGCCTCGCGCGGCAGCTGGTGTTCGGCGATCCGCGTCTCGAGCCGCGCGAGATCGTCCTCGCGCTGGCCGCCGCCGATGATCTCGCCGTAGCCTTCGGGCGCGAGCACGTCGACGCACAGCGCGAGGCGCGGATCGGCAGGATCGACCTTCATGTAGAACGCCTTCGATGCGAGCGGATAGCGGTGCACCATCACCGGGCGATCGAACTCGCTCGACAGCGCCGTTTCTTCGTCGCCGCCGAAGTCGTCGCCCCAGGTGACCGGAAAGCCCTTGCGCTGAAGCCGCTCGATCGCCTCGCTGTACGTGATGCGCGGGAACGGCTTCTGCACGCACGCGAGCTTCGCCGTGTCGCGCTCGAGCACACGCAGCTCGACCGCGCGGCGCTCGAGCACGCGCCCGACGATGTGGACGAGGAAGTCCTCGGCCAGGTCCAGGTCCTCGTCGAGGCCGGCGAAGGCCATCTCCGGCTCGACCATCCAGAACTCGGTGAGGTGCCGCCGCGTCTTCGACTTCTCGGCGCGAAAGGTGGGACCGAAGGTGTAGACCTTGCCGAACGCCATCGCGCCGGCCTCGGCGTACAGCTGCCCCGATTGCGTCAGGAACGCGTGCTCGCCGAAGTACTCGACCGGAAAGAGCGTCGTCGTGCCCTCGCACGCCGCGGGCGTCAGGATCGGCGCGTCGAAGCCGAGGAACCCGTGCCCGTCGAGGTATTCGCGCACGGCGCGGATGATCTCGGCGCGGATGCGCATGACGGCGTGTTGGCGGCTCGAGCGGAGCCAGAGGTGGCGATGCTCGAGCAGGAACGCCGTGCCGTGATCCTTCGGCGAGATGGGGTATTCGGCCACGGGTTTCGCGACGACGCGCAGCCCGCTCACGCCCAGCTCGTACCCGATCGCCGAGCGCTTGTCCGCGCGCACGACGCCGTCGACCTCGAGCGAGGTTTCCTGCGGCAGGTGGTCGGCGAGCAGGAAGACGTCTTCCGGGACGTCGGATTTCCCCATCACGCACTGGATCGTGCCCGTGCCGTCCCGGATCTGCAGGAAGTGCAGCTTGCCGCTCGAGCGCCGCTGCGCCAGCCACCCTCGCAGCGTGACCGTCGCGCCCTCGTGGGCGCCGATAGCATCCACCGTGACCACCGCCATGGGCGTGGGATAGCAGAAGGGGCGCGGACGGGACAGGTCGCCGAGCGTTGCTCTTCCGCGCGTAAGCAGACTAGAAGGTTCGTCGAGGACGGACCGCATGCCCCGATGCACGACGAGACTGCTCGGATCGCTTGCCGCCGCCGCGTTCGTCGCCGTCGGGTGCCAGTCGACCGATCGCTCGGCGGACGCGACCGCAGGCGCGCAACCCGGAGCGCCGACGGGAGTCAGCGCCCTCGGGCGGATCGAGCCCAAGGACGGCATCCTGCGCATCGCGGGGCCGTCGCGTCCCTCGGCCGTCATCGCGAAGCTCTACGTCGAGGAAGGCGATCGCGTGAAGGTCGATCAGCCGATCGCCGAGCTCGACACGATGACGGCCGACGAAGCGGCGGTCACCAAGGCGAAGGCCGCGCTCCGCAACGCCGAGGCCGAGCTCGGCCGCCTGCGACCGCTCATCGCTCAGCGCATCGTCTCGCAGGAGACGCTCGACAACGCGCAGCTCCACGTCGACACGGCGCGCGCCGACCTCGTCGCCGCGCAGGCGGTCCTCGATCTCGACGTCGTGCGGGCCCCCGTCGCTGGACAGATCGTGCAGATCTTCGCGCGTCGCGGCGAGCGGGTCGGTCCGGGCGGCATCGCGGAGCTCGCCCAGACGGACGAGATGTTCGTGGTCGCGGAGGTCTACGAGACGGACATCGGGCGGGTGAAGATCGGCCAGCAGGCGAGCGCGACGAGCCCCGCGTTCGAGGGCACGCTCACCGGGAAGGTCGATCGCATCGGCATGAAGATCGGCAAGCAGGACGTGCTCGGCACCGACCCGGTCGCCAAGACCGACTCGCGAGTCGTCGAAGTGCGCGTCAAGCTCGACGAGGCGAAGCGGGCCGCCGGCCTCTCGCACCTCCAGGTCGAGGTCGCGATCCAGCCGTAGGCGGCGTCCATGATCTCCGGCGCTCGACTCGCCTGGCTTCAGCTCCGCCGCCAGAAGGGACGCTTCGCGGTTGCGATCGCCGGCGTCGCGTTCGCCGTGATCCTCATGTTCATGCAGTTCGGCTTCCAGGACGCGCTCTTCAACAGCGCCGTCAACGTCCACATGCGCTTGAAGGGCGATCTCTTCTTCTTCCATCCGCACTACAACGTGCTCGCCTTCCCGAGCCAGTTCCCGCGCGTGCGGCTCTACCAGGCGCTCGCCTTCGACGGCGTCGAGTCGGTGACCCCGGTCTACACGGGCACGGTGCCGTGGAAGAACCCGGAGACGGGGCGGACGCGTGACATCTTCATCCTGGGCATCGACCCGGTGGCCGACGCGTTCGATCTCCCCGAGGTGAACGCCCAGGTCCGGCTCACGCGCGAGCCCGACGTCGTCCTGTTCGACGAGTACTCCCGTCCCGAGTTCGGTCCGATCGTCTCGCTCTTCAAGGACGGGAAGGAGGTCACGACCGAAGCGCGCAACCGCAGAGTCACCGTCGGCGGGCTCTTCAAGATGGGCACCTCGTTCGGCGTCGACGGGACGATCTACACGAGCGACCTCAACTACCTGCGCATCAACCCGCACATGACGCTCGGGAAGCCGGGCATCGGAATCGTGCGCCTGAAGCCCGGCGCCGATCCGAAGGCCGTCCAGGCGGCGATGCGCGCGCATCTCCCCCAGGACGTGAAGATCGTGACCAAGCAGGAGATGATCGACCACGAGGTCGGCTACTGGGCGACGGCGACGCCGATCGGCTTCGTGTTCACGTTCGGTGTCATCATGGGGCTCGTCGTCGGTATGATCATCGTCTACCAGATCCTGTTCGCCGACATCTCGGACCACCTGGAGGAGTACGCGACGCTGAAGGCGATGGGCTACACCAATCGCTACCTGGCGGCCGTCGTGCTCTTCGAGTCGTCGATCCTGGGGCTCGCGGGTTTCTTCCCCGGGGTGGCGCTCTGCGAGCGGCTCTACGTCGTCACGAAGAAGGCGACGATGCTGCCGATGGCGATCGAGCCCGTGCGCGCGAGCCAGGTCCTGGTGCTGACGCTCGTGATGTGCTGGGCGTCGGCGCTCATCGCCGTGCGCAAGCTCCGCTCCGCGGATCCGGCCGACGTGTTCTGATGGTGGGCGACGCGGTCATCACGGTCGACGGGGTCTCGCACTACTACGGAAGCGGCCAGCTCCGAAAGCAGATCCTGTTCGACGTCTCGGCGGCGATCACCGCAGGCGAGATCGTGATCCTCACCGGCCCCTCTGGCTCGGGCAAGACGACGCTGCTCACGCTCATGGGCGCGCTGCGTGCGACGCAGGAGGGGAGCCTCACGGTGCTCGGGCACGAGCTGAACGGCGCGGGCGAGGGGGACCTCGTCGCCGTGCGGCGGCAGATCGGCTTCATCTTCCAGCTCCACAACCTCCTCGATGCGCTCAGCGTGACGGAGAACGTCACCATGGGGCTGCCGACCGAGCTCGGACTCAAGCAGAAGGAAGGGAAGAGTCGCGCGATCGAGATGCTGACGAGCGTCGGCCTGGAGGATCGGGTGAATCACTACCCCGACCAGCTCTCCGGCGGGCAGAAGCAGCGCGTCGCGATCGCGCGCGCGCTCGCCGCGCGGCCGCGCATCATCCTGGCCGACGAGCCGACCGCGTCGCTCGACAAGAAGTCCGGCCGCGACGTCGTCGACCGGCTCCACGACCTGGCGAAGAGGGAAGGCACCGCCGTCGTGCTCGTCACGCACGACAACCGGATCCTCGACGTGGCCGATCGGATCATCCACCTGGAGGAGGGGCGGCTCTCGACCTTCTCGGAGGCGGTGCGCGCCAGCACCCAGCGCCTGCTCGCGACCCTCGCGCGCTCGAACCGCGTCGGCGAGATCACCAAGCAGGTGGCCGAGATGCCGCCCGGCCAGTTCACGAAGTTCCTCGAGGATCTCACCGGAGAGGCGAGTCAGCTCCTCGAGGTGATGACGCTCGGGACGGACGAGGCCTTCGAGGTCATGCTCGCCCAGATGATCGAGGTGCTGACGCTGAAGGTGGGCCAGCTCCTCGACGCCGACCGCGTCTCGCTGCTGCTCGCCGACGAGCAGCGCGGCGAGCTCTACTCGATGGTCGCGCAAGGGGAGAGCGGAAAGCCGATCGAGATCCGCATTCCCGCGGGCGCCGGCATCGCAGGCCACGCGTATCGTGGCGGGCAGCTCCTGAACGTGCCCGACGCCTACGAGTCGCCCCTGTTCAACCGCGACGTGGACCAGCGCACGGGCTACCACACCAAGAGCGTGCTCAGCGTCCCCATCCTCGACCGGCGGGACAAGCCGTTCGCGGTCATGAGCCTCCTCAACAAGAAGGGCGCCCCCCACTTCGACGAGCGCGACGAGCGCGTCGTCCGCGATCTCGTCGCTTCCATCGGCGTCGTCCTCCGCACCTGGCACCAGGCCCACCGCTCCCGCCACCTCGCCAGAGGGTAGCGCCCCCGAGCGCGGGACCTTGCGCGGTCGGGCGCCCCCGCTTTCGCTGCGCACCGCGTGCACGGCCCCCGACCGCGCTGCTACATTCCCGCGCTCGGAGGGCGACATGCTGGGCTTCACCCTGAACGAGGAGCAGGAGGCGTTCCGTCTGGCGGTGCGCGACTGGTCGGCGCGAGCCCTCGCACCGCGCGTGGAGGAGCTCGAAGCGACCGAGACGTTTCCCGTCGATCTCTTCCGTGAGCTGGGGCGCCTCGGCTACCTCGGCGTCGGCATCCCGGAGACGTACGGCGGCAGCGGCGGCGACATGGTGATGCGCTGCCTGCTCATCGAGGAGATCGGGCGCGTCAATTGCGGCTTCGCGGCCGCCCTCTTGGGCCACGTCGGGCTCGCGACGATCCCGCTCATCAAGTTCGGTACGGAGGCGCAGAAGCAGCAGTACCTCCGACCGGCGCTGACCGGCGAGAAGCTCGGCTGCTTCGGACTCTCCGAGCCGAACGCAGGCTCGGACGCGGCGGCCATCCGCACGACGGCGGTGCGCGAGGGCGACGAGTACGTCGTCAACGGCTCGAAGATCTTCATCACCAACGGCACGATCGCCGACTACTGCATGCTGGCCGCCTACACCGACCGCACCAGGCGCGGCGACGGCATCAGCATGTTCATCGTCGACACCGCGACGCCGGGCTACGTCGTGTCGAAGAAGCTCCGCAAGCTCGGCCATCACACCTCCGAGACGGCGGTGCTGGCGTTCGAGAACATGCGGGTGCCGGCCTCGTGCCTGCTGGGCGGCGTCGAGGGCGGCTTCAAGCAGGTCACCTCGACACTCGAGGGCGGCCGCATCACGCACGCGGCACGGTCGGTCGGTGTGTCGCAGGCGGCGCTCGAGGTGGCGCTCCAGTACGCCGGCGAACGCGAGCAGTTCGGCCAGCGCATCGGGAAGTTCCAAGCCATCAAGTTCAAGCTCGCGCGCATGGCCATGGAGGTCGAGACCGCGCGCACCATGGTGTGGCGCGCCGCCTGGCTCTTCGACCAGGGCGTGCCCTGCATGAAGGAGGCGGCGATCGCGAAGCTCTTCGCCTCCGAGGCCGCGCAGCACGTCACGTGGGAGGCGCTGCAGATCCACGGCGGCTACGGCTACATCACCGAGTTCCCGGTCGAGCGCTTCTTCCGCGATGCGCGGCTCATGACGATCACCGAGGGCACGAGCGAGATCCAGCTGACGCTGATCGCGCGGGAGCTCGGCATCTGAGCGCTCGCCCGACGATCCTCCTCTTCGACATCGACGGCACCTTGCTGCACGCGGGCGGCGCCGGCCGGCGCGCGATCGCGCGCGTGTTCGGCGACCGCTTCCGGCGCGGCGAGACGTTCGACGACGTACGCTTCCACGGCATGACCGATCGGGCGATCATCCGCGGCGGACTCGAGCGGGTCGGCCTGCCCGCCGACGAGGCCACCATCGACGGCATCTGCGCCGCCTACCTCGCGGCGCTCGCGGCCGAGATGCCGCGCTCCGAGGGCTTTCGCGTGCTTCCCGGCGTGCGCGAGCTCTTGGTGGCGCTCGACGCACGCGACGGCGTCGCGGTCGGACTCGGCACCGGCAATCTGCGCGAAGGGGCGCGCATCAAGCTCCGTCATGCGGCCATCGACCACCATTTCGCCTTCGGCGGCTACGGCTGCGACGACGAGGACCGCGCGACGATCATTCGCCTCGCCGCCGAGCGAGGCACGATGCACCTGGGCGCTCGCCCCGGCGAGTGCCGTGTGGTCGTCATCGGCGACACGCTGCGCGACGTCGCCGCGGCGCGTGCGATCGGTGCCGAAGCGCTCACGGTCGAAACCGGGGGCGCCACCGCGGCGGAGCTGCTCGCGGGCGGTGCCACCTGGGCCTTCGCGGACTTGACCGACGCGGCGGTCCTGCCCGCGCTCGTCGGCGGGTGAGGAAAATCCTGGCCAGGGTGCCCCCGATGCGCGTATACCCATTGCTCATGCGTCGCGCGGTCGCCGGGGCCCTCGTGGGCCTGCTCGTCGTGACGGAGGCTCTCGCGGCGTCCGCTCTGCGACCGCGGATCGTGAACGGCGTGCCGACCCAGACACGCCCCACTACCGGTGTCATCCTTCAGGCCTTTCCCAACACCTTCCACGCGGGGTTCTGCTCCGGAACGCTCGTCGGCTGCCAGCACGTGGTGACGGCCGCGCACTGCGTCTGCAACGGCGACAACTTCGCGACGTGCGGCACACCGTCCGCCGCGAGCTTGCGGGTCTATCTGCAGCACGCCGGGATCCTCGCCGTGAGCGCGGTGGACGTGAATCCCGCCTACGCGTTCTCGGTCGCCGGCGACGAGGCCGTGCTGACGCTCACCCAGCCCGTCACCGGAATTCGACCGACGCCGATCAACACGACCGCGAACCCGAGCGCGGGTACGCCGGCGACGATCGCGGGGTACGGCATCACCGACGGCGCGAACGACGACTTCGGGCTCCTGCGTCAGGGCGCAGTCACGCTCGCCGCGTGCTCCGGTGTGCCCGAGCCGGCGCACGTTTGCTGGACCTACGATCACCCGATCGGCCCGCCCGGAACCGACTCGGACACGTGCTCGGGCGATTCGGGCGGGCCGCTGTTCGTCGACTTCGGTGCCGGCGAGGTCTTGGCCGGCGTGACGTCGGGTGGATCGTCGGCCGACTGCCGGCCGACCGACCTCTCGTTCGACTCGAGCGTCTTCCAGAACGCGGCCTTCATCCAGTCGATCGCGGGCGGAGACCTTGGCCCCGCCTCGTGCGGGACGATCTCGCAGGTGGGCGATCCGTCGACGAGCGTGACGACGCTGCAGTTCGGGAGCCTCGGGACCGACGGGCAGCGCTGCCGGACCGAGGTTCGCAAGCGGTACGAGAGCTACACGAAGACGCGCCTCAAGCTGATGCGCCGGTGCGTCGATCGCGTGCAGCGCGGCAGCGCAGCGCCGCCGTGCCCCGACGCGTCGACTGCCTCCGCCATCGCGCGCGCCGCGGCCAGGGTCGATCCCTTGCGTCTCGGCCTGCGATGTCCGGCGAGCGTCGTGCCCGCGATCGGCGCGGCCGGCCCGTGCACCGGCGCCGCGAACGCCGACGATCTCTCGACCTGCATCCTCGCGGCCGGCGACGCCGCTGCCGACGCCATGGTCGACGTCGAGTACGCCGATCCCACCGCGGCGCCCGGCAACGCGGGGCTCTTCACGTGCCAGCTCGCCATCGGCAAGGCGGCGAGCAGGTACGGCCTCGGCGTCCTCAAGCTGGGCACGAAGTGCCAGGGCTACCTCGACGCCGGGAAGGTCGGCGCCTGTCCGGATGCGACCTCGCAGGCGAAGGAGGCCGAGCTCGCGGCCAAGGTGCTGCCGGCGATCCAGGGCAGCTGCACGGACGCCCAGGTGCAGAGCCTCGACGCGGCGGGGATGTTCGGGGGCGGATGCGCCGGCAGCGCGACCACGGCGGCGATCGCCGCGTGCGAGATCGCGGCGCACGCGCTCGAGGTCGACACGCTGGTCGGAGCGCTCTCCGAGCTCGGGACGCAGCGGCAGGTCTCGCTCACCGTGCCCCCGGGCGCCGCGACGCTGCGCTTCACGCTGAACGGCATCGACGCCGGCCTCAACGACGTCGATCTCTACGTCCGGCAGGGCGCGCCGCCCACGACGAGCGTGTTCGACGCGCGGAGCATCAACGTGGGCGTGTACGACAGCATCGAGATCCCGTCGCCGGCGAGCGGGACGTGGTACGTGCTGGTCGATCCCTACGCGGGCGGCAACGTACCGTTCCAGATGACCGCGACGGTTTTCCAGTAGCGCTCGCGGCTATCGTGCCGGGGCGACGCGCGCACGGCGCCGGTAGACGTCGGGCGCGATGCCGGTCCAGCGACGGAAGGCCTTGTGGAACGCGCTCGGGTCCGCATATCCGAGCATGAACGCCATCTCGCTCACCGTCTTGTCGGAGACGGTGAGGTAGCGCTCGGCGAGGTCGCGGCGCACGCTCTCGAGCAGGCGCCGGTGGCTCGTGCCTTCGGCCTGGAGGCGCCGACGCAACGTCTTGGGGTGGAGCCCGAGCTGCGCCGCGACGTGCTCGGCGCCGGGGTTACCGGCTTCGATCTCGGTCGTGAGGAGGTCCTGCACGGCACGGGTGAACCGCCGCGGTTCGGGGAGCCGCGCCAGGATCTGCTCGGCCTGACGCTCGAGGAGCGTGCACAGGCGTGGGTCGTGGCTCCCGATCCGGAGGTGCAGCACCGCCTCGTCCAGGACGAGGCCGTCGTGCGGTCGGCGGAAGCGCACGGGCGCGCCGAAGAGCTGCGCGTGCAGGGCCGTGTCGTCGGGCTCGGCGTGCGTGAAGCGGACCTCGAGCGGGACGACGTTGCGACCGGAGAGGTGCCGGCCGATGATCGCGATCACCGCCAGGACGAACTCGGTGATCTCGGGCAACGCGAGATCGGGATACGGGTTGCGATAAAGAAGGAGCGCGCGCTCACCCTCGACGTGGAGGCTGAGCTCGGTCGCGTCCGAGATGAGACGCAGGTAGCGCCCGGCGCGCAGGAGCGCGTCGCCGAGCGTTCCGCTGCTGCGCACCACGTAGCCGAGCATCTCCCAGGTTTCCGGAAGGACTTGCGCCGCGAAGCGAAGGCCGAAGTCCGTCCGGCCCGTCACCTCGCGCATCGCGCCGTACAACTGGATGACGAGGGCGAACGGGACGCGCTCGGGGAGACGCTTCAGCGCCGTCTCGTCGAGGTCGCAGCGCCGGAGCACGGCGGCGCCATCCACGCCGAGCAAACCGAGGCCGAACGCGATCTGCTGCACGATGAGGCGCGCGACCGTGGGTCCCGGCGGTGACCCGAACGCCGGTTCGGAGCGGACAGCGCGAGCCTTCGATGTGTCCCGAGCGGACATCCGTGTTGTCCGAAAATAACAAATCTTTGAGCCGGCCTGCTATAGGGATCGCGGGGATAGCGGCGTAGGGACACCCGCCGGGAGGGAACCCTCGATGCATGCGACCCGACTGGCCCTGCTCCTCGTATCCCTGCTCGCCCTGGCCCCGCGTCCGTCCGGCGCCTCGTCCTCGTGCTCCTCGAGCGCGGACCTGGCTGCGCTGGCCGAGGTGAAGTCCCTCGTCGCCCAGCAGTGCGACTGCGCGAGCGCGATGACGCCGCACACGTACTTGCGCTGTGCGATGGCCGTCGCCGGGGTGGCGGTGGCTCAGGGCCGGCTCTCTCCTGGATGTCTCTCCACGCTGCGCAAGTGCGCCTCGCAGTCGACCTGCGGGCGGCCGGGCGCGGTGGCGTGCTGTCGCACGACCCTCAGCGGGCGCAAGAAGTGCTCGATCAAGCGGGACGCGACCCTGTGTCGCGCGCCGAAAGGCGGCACCGCCTGCGTGAGCGAGGTGGCGAGCTGCTGCGAGGCCTGCGATCCGAACGGCGGCTGCTCGGGAACGACGACGTCGACCACCTCCACGACCTCGACGACGACCAGCACGAGCCCGGCGACCCTGCCGCCGCCCACGACCACGACCACAACGAGCGCCACGCCCACGACCGCGCCGGGTCCCGTGTGCGGCAACGGCGTGCGCGAGGCCGGCGAGGTCTGCGATTGCGGATTCGACGGCTGCGATGCCGGCGACGACTTCGGCGGCGTCACCTGCCCGGGATCGTCCGCCGCGGGCGCCTTCCTCGAGTGCGTGAACGACTGCACCGCCATCGACGCGAGCGCCTGTCCCAACAGTGGCTCGAGCACGACGGTGCGACCCCCGACCACCACCACCTCGACGTCGTCGACGACCACCACGTCGAGCAGCACCAGCACGACGTCGTCGACGTTGCCGCCGGTGCAGTGCACCGATCCGATCCTCCACCTGCCGCCGCTGCTGAACATCCCGTTGCAGACGGTCGGCGGCTCGAGCACGTGCGGTGGGCCCGGGTTCGTCCCGCCGGCGTCGTCGCCGTTCGTCGGCACGGTGTCGGACGGCTCGAACCACACGCTCGCACAGCTCGGCACGAACTGCCTGTACGCAGGCTCGGGCGCGGCGCCCGTCGGCGGGCTCACGATCCCGTCGGGCAACGAGACCGTCGTCAGCATCGTCGGGCTGCGCGGCACGCGCGCGATCTTCGGTCCGAGCGACGGCGACGGTCCCGCGAGCTGCACGCGCGGCGCCGGACCCGGCCGCCACTGCATCGACGGCCGGCCCGGACGTGACGGGCACGGGCTGTGCACCACCGACGCCGACTGCAGCGGCGTTCCCGGCAGCTGCGCGCTCGACGCGAACTGCTTCTTCGCGCCACCGCTCGGGATCGCGAACGTGCTGCCCGGCGTGAACGCGTGCGCGGTGTCGACCGCGCTCGACGACTTCTGCGGCGACATCGACATCCTCGGTTTCGCCACCAACCTTCGTGGTGCCCTCTCGAACCGCGTCTACCTCGCGACCTGCCCGACCTGCGTCTCCGGGCGGTGCAACGGCGGGCCGAGCAACGGACAGCGCTGCTCGGCCAGCAGCGCCGGCACGAGCGTCGACTGTCCGCCCGACGGCGCCGCGTTCCTGGGAGCGTTTGCGTCGAACATCTCGCTCTCCTCGGAGCCGACGACGCTCACCGGCGCCAACGGCGCGTTCTGTCCGGGGCAGAGCGTGGCGGGCGCCTTCGGTCTCCCGGCCGCGCGCCGCATCCGGACCGACGGCACGCGTCCGAATCTCCTCACGCTGCAGGCGACCATCGCCGGACCGTTCTGCGTGACGGCGACCGGGAACCCGGTGGTGGACCTGACGCTCGGCCTACCCGCGCCGGCGGCCGTGGGCGCGAGGGCCCGCATCAACCTCCTCGACGTGCTCCGGCTGTTCGGCCGCTGACCGCGACGCGGGCGTCCGCTCCCCATCGGGCGGGCGCCCGCGGCCGGTTGCGTGGAGCGGGACGCCCGCGTACGCCCATGATCGATGCGCCGGGATCTGTTCAGCGAGGAACACGAGCTCTTCCGCCAACAGGTGCGCCGCTTCGTCGAGAAGGAAGTGGCGCCCAAGGTCGAGGGCTGGAACGAGCGCGGCACGAGCGACCGCGAGACGTGGAAGCGCGCCGGGGCCGAGGGATTCCTCGGGGTGTGCGCGCCGACCGAGTACGGCGGCTCGGGCGCCGACTTCCTGTATGCCGCGATCGTGAACGAGGAGATGGCGCGCGTGCGGGCGCACGGCATGATGCTCTCGCTCCACTCCGACATCGTGATGCCGTACATCACGGAGTACGGCAGCCCGGAGCAGAAGAAGAAGTATCTCCCCGGCACGATCAGCGGCGACATCCTGCTCGGGATCGCGATGACCGAGCCCGGCACGGGGTCGGACCTCGCCAACGTCCAGACGACCGCGCGACGCGACGGCGATCACTACGTCTTGAACGGCGCCAAGACGTTCATCTCGAACGGACAGATCGGCGATCTCTTCGTCGTCGTCGCCAAGACGAACCCGCAGGCGAAGCCGGCGCACGCGGGCGTGAGCCTGCTCCTCGTCGAGGGGAGCTCGCCCGGCTTCGTGCGCGGCAAGAAGCTCGACAAGCTCGGGCTCCGCGGCCAGGACACGAGCGAGCTCTTCTTCGAGGACTGTCGCGTGCCCGCGGCGAACCTCCTCGGCAAGGAGGGCCAGGGCTTCAAGATGCTCATGCAGAAGCTCCAACAGGAGCGGCTGGTCATCGGCATCACCTCGATCGCGTCGTGCCGGCGCGCGCTCGAGGACACGATGACCTACGTGAAGGAGCGCAAGGCGTTCGGAAAGCCGATCGCCGCGTTCCAGAACACGCAGTTCACGCTCGCCGAGCTGTGGACGGAGGTCGAGGTGGGGCAGGCCTTCGTCGACAAGCTGCTCGCGGCGCACGTGCGGGGCGAGGAGATCGTGATGGAGGTGAGCGGCGCCAAATGGTGGACGACGGACCTCCAGAAGCGCCTCGTCGGCGCCTGCGTTCAGCTCCACGGAGGCTACGGTTTCATGATGGAGACGCCCATCGCGACCGACTACGCCGACGCCGCGGTGCAGTCGATCTATGCGGGAACAAACGAGATCATGAAGGTCATCATCGCCCGGCGGCTCGGGTTGGGATCGTAGGGGTTCGGGGCTATACTCGACCCATGCGGACGGCGCGTGTGGTGGCGGTGGTGCTGGCCCTCGGAATGGCCGGCTGCGCGATGGATCAGGAGAAGATCGCCAAGGACGAGGAGATCACCGCCGCGCGCTTGAACGGCAGGTACAGCCAGGACGATCCGATCCTGCAGATGCTTTCGCCCGAGGAGCGCCAGGCGCTGCGGCAGGCCGGCATGATGCAGGAGGAGCTCCCGGGGGGCGACCTTACGGAGATCGACGGCGCCGCGCCGCAGGCCGATGACGACCAGCCGACGTTCGCCCAGAAGGCGCAGGGCACGATGGTGTCGGTGCTCCAGGTCGGCGTGACGCTCGGCATGATGGTCGCCCCGTTTCTCCTCTTCTGAGCCGCATGCCGCTCGGACGCGTCGCCCTGATCGCCGCCGTCGTGCTCGGCATCCTGTGGACGTGCCTCGACGCCGGAATCGGCGGCACCGTGCCGGCGCCGCCCGCCACGTCGGCGGCACTGCTCGTGCTCGCGGTGGTCTTCGGCATCGGCACCTGGGTGATGCGGGTCGGCGGGCGACCGGAGCGCGCTCCGCTGCTGGCCGGTCTCTCGATCGGAGCCGCCCTCTACGCGGTGCTTCGCCTCACGCTGCCGGGGTAGGCACACCGCATCCGCTTCCGCGCCTGCACGGGTTTTGCCCTGCTGCGGCACCGTGCCTGCGGTCTGCGCGACAACCGGGCGGCGTCACGAGGTCGCCACGAATTCTCCTCGATCTCTCCCCCTCAGCGCGTCGGCATCGCCATGGGTGGCCGTCAACATCAAGGCATCACATCCCGAGGAGGATCCGATGCCGACGCCCGACCGCAACGACCAGTTCACGCCGCTGACCGATCGTCTCCGGAGCTCGATTCTCCTGCGACTGCTCGGGCTCGGAGGATCGATGCTCCTCCTCCAGATCCCGATCGGGATGATCGACGGAACGATCGCGGAGCGTCGCGCGAGCCGCATGGAAGCGGTCGAATCGGTGACCAAGACGTGGGGCGGGCGCCAAGTAGTGCGAGGTCCGTTCCTCGTCGTGCCGTACGTTCGGCGCTGGGTCGACGAGCCGAATACCCGCGAGGCTAAACCGACCGTTCGCGAGGAGACGGAGTATCTCTACGTCTTGCCGACAGCGCTGACGATCGACGGGAACGTCGACGCGGAGGTGCGACGCCGAGGCATCTTCGACGTGCCGCTCTACGTCGCCCGCCTGACGCTCGGGGGTTCATTTCGCCTGCCACAGCCGAACGAGCTGCCGTCCAACACGGTTGCGATCCGATGGGACCAGACGACGCTCGTGCTCGGCCTGAGCGACCCCCGAGCGATCCGGGATACGGCGGCGCTCGAGTGGAACGGAGCTCGGGTACCGGTCGAGCCCGGTACGGGCCGAATGGCCCTTTTCGACCGCGGCCTCAACGCCGCCGTGCCCATCGGCGTCACGCCGGCGGGCGAATCGCTGCCCTTCGGGCTGCGGCTGACGATCGCGGGAAGCGACGGTGTCTCGTTCCTGCCCGCAGGAAGCGAGTCGACGGTTCACGTGCAATCGCGCTGGCGCGATCCGAGCTTCGACGGCGCCTACCTGCCCGCCGAGCGGACGGTCGGGCCGCAGGGGTTCGAGGCGACGTGGCGGGTGTCGCACCTCGCACGCAACTTCCCGGGGGCGTGGCAAGCGGGCGAAGTCCGTCTGCGCCAGCTCGACGAGGCGCTGCTCGGCGTCAGCCTCCTCTCGCCGGTCGACGCGTATCGCACGACCGACCGGGCCGTGAAGTACGAGATGCTCTTCATCGGGCTCACGTTCTTGAGCTTCCTCCTGTTCGAGCTGATCGCCGGGCTGCGCGTCCATCCGGTGCAGTATCTGCTGGTCGGCCTCGCCCTCTGCCTGTTCTACCTGCTGCTTCTCTCCTTCGCCGAGCACGTCGGGTTCGTGGCCGCCTATGCGATCGCATCGATTGCGATCGCAACCCTGACGACGGCCTACAGTCGCGCCGTCCTCGGCGGCTGGACTCGCGGCATCGCGATCGCCGGGGAGGTGGGCTTCCTCTATGCGTACCTGTTCGTCCTCCTTCAGATCCAGGACTACGCTCTGCTCGTAGGGGCCGTCGGCCTCTTCTTCATCCTGGCGGTCGTGATGTTCCTCACCCGGCGCATCGACTGGTACACCCTCCATACGACGGGTCCGCCGGCTCGGCCGGGCGAGGCGATGGGTTGAAATTGGCCCCTTCTCCCGCAGAACATGATGGTGTGCCGACGATCCTGGTGGCCGACGACGAGGCCCATATCCGCGACGTGGTGCAATATGCGCTCGAACGCGAGGGATACCGCGTCGTCACCGCTTCGGACGGAGCCCAGACCCTCGCCCGCGTACGCGAGGGGGGCATTGATCTCGTCGTGCTCGACATCGTCATGCCCGAACTGGACGGCCTCGCCGTCTGCCGCCGGCTTCGGGAAGAGCACGCGGTCCCCATCATCTTCCTCTCGTCGCGCTCCGAGGAGGTGGATCGCGTGCTCGGCCTCGAGCTGGGCGGCGACGACTACGTCGTGAAGCCCTTCAGCCCGCGCGAGTTGGCGGCGCGTGTAACCTCCGTCTTGCGGCGCGCCGCGCCGCCGCCGCCCACCCGTACACCGCTTCTCCAACACGGGCGCCTTGCCCTCGACGCGGATGGCCACGAGCTCCGTGTCGGCGGATCGCTCGTCGAGCTGACCGCAACCGAGTTCGGCGTGCTGCGTACGCTGCTCGAGCACGCTGGACGTGTCCTCTCGCGCTTCGACCTCATCGAGTACGTGCGCGCCTCCGACTACCATGTGACCGAGCGCACGATCGACACGCACATTCGTCGCATCCGGGCCAAGCTGCGTCCGTTCGGCGTCGACCCGATCGAGACCGTGCACGGCGTCGGCTACAAGGTGCCGCGCACGAGCGGCGCATGACGACGCCACGGTGGATGGGGTGGCGAGACGAGCTGTCGCGCATCCGCTACCGGCTCCTGTTGATCAATCTCCTCATCGTGTCGGTGCCGGTGCTCGGCATCGCGTTCGCCCGCTTCTACGAACGCGAGATGCTGCGCGCGCTCGAGGACGACATGATCCATCAAGCCGAGGTTGTGCGCGCGCTCGCGGTGACCGATCCAGGCAACGCCGACGCTACCGCCTGGGGGCCGTTGCTCGCCGCCGCCGCCGAGGCCACCCGCACGCGCATCCGGTTACTCGACGCTACCGGCGCTGTTCGCGCGGACTCGCACGCAGGAGGACCCCCCGAAGGCGCGACGGAGAGTGCGGCACTCGCGGCGGCCGGAATCGCGCCGAGGCCTCCGGAGTTCTCGGCCGAGCCGGCGCATGCCCCCGACGTCGCCACTCGCCCCGAGGTGCGCCGGGCGCTTGCGGGTCAGTACGGCGCCGCGACCCGCGTCTGGCACTTCGAAGGGGGCGCGCGCGTCTACCTCTTCAGTGCGTTGCCGATCGCGTCGCCGACCGCCGTTGCCCGAGTCGTGTACGTGACGCGTTCGACGCTACCCGTGCTTGCGGCGATGCACCGCTTGCGCCGTACGTTGTGGCGGGTTCTCCTCGCCGCACTCGCGGCAACCACGATCCTGACCCTCTTCCTCGCTGCGACGATCTCGCGGCCGCTCGCACGTCTAACCGAGATGGCCGATCGCATCGCAGGCGGTGACCGACGCGGCGGTCTCGCCCTCGATCGCCGGGACGAGATCGGTCGGTTGGCGCGGGCGTTCGACGCCATGGCGCGCCGGCTCGATGCGCGTGCGCAAGACGTCGCCGAGCTGGCGGCGAACCTCAGCCACGAGTTCAAGTCGCCGCTGACCAGCATCCGGGGTGCCGCCGAGCTGATGCTCGAGGACGCCGCCGACGATCCGGCCGCTCGGGAGCGCTTCCTGCGCAACGTTCTCCGCGACGCGCACCGACTGAACCGGCTGGTCACAAGGCTCCTCGAGCTCTCGCGCATGGAAGCGGCGGCGACGCCCGTCGAGGCGTTCGACCTGGCGGAGACGCTCCGCGCCGCGGTCGACGAGTGCCGGGGTCCGTTGCCGGTCGACCTCGAATACCTGACGGCGCGCCGCAGGCTCCACGGGCGCCGCGCGCTCCTCGCCGCCGCAATCCAGAACCTTCTCGACAACGCCCAGCAGCATGGGGCGCCGGGCTCGAGGATCACCGTTCGTGTCCAGGACGGCCGCAACGGCTCGATACGGGCGTCCGTGCACAACCTGGGAGACCCCATCAGCCCAGCCAACCTGTCCCGAATCTGGGACCGTTTTTTCACCACCCGCGGCGCCGCCGGGGGGACCGGGCTCGGCCTTCCGATCGTCGCGTCGGTCGCGCGCAGCCACGGGGGCAGCGTGACGGTCGAGAGCACGGCCGATCGCGGAACCACCTTCGCCGTCGAGCTGCCGGCGGGGTAGCCGAAGCCGGGCACTGTCGACTGGCCTGTCGATCCAGCGCCTCCTCGTTCGACCTACAAGAGAGAGGAGGCGACATGATCAATTGCTACGCGTTCGGCGCCGTACCACCATTTGCACAGGGGCTCGTCCGCGACCTGCGGGTGCGCTGGGCGCTCGAGGAGGCGGGGCTACCCTATCGCGTGACGCTGGTGGGCTTCGGCGACGGCGCGATCCCGCTGGGCGACTATCGCGCGCTCCAGCCGTTCGGCCAGGTGCCGGCGATCGAGGACGGAGACCTCCGGCTGTTCGAGTCCGGCGCGATCGTCCTCCATGTCGCGGAGAAGAGTCGCACGCTCATGCCCGCCGATCCGGCAGCCCGGGCGCGCGTCGTCCAGTGGATGTTCGCCGCGCTCAACACGATCGAGGTCCCGATCCAGCAGCTCGCCGGGATCGATCTCTTCTACGCCGAGGAGGGGTGGGCCAAGGAGCACCGCCCGGCGGTCGCCGACGCCGTTCGGCGGCGCCTCGGCGAGCTGGCCGCGTGTCTCGACGGCCGCGCCTATCTGGTCGAGTCCTTCTCGGCGGCTGACATCCTCATGACGACGGTCCTGCGGATCCTCCGTCACACCGATCTCGTGGCCGAGCAGCCGGCGCTTCTCGCCTACAAGGAGCGGTGCGAGGCCCGGCCGGCATTCGCGAAAGCCCTGGCCGGGCAGATGGCGCCTTTCGAGGCGGCGATGGCGCAGGCCGGTTAGGCGCGCACGATCTCCAGCACCGACGCCTCGCCCGGGACGCCGATGCGGATCGGGAAGCCGTAGAAACCCGTCCCGCGGTGGACGTACAGGCGGTTCGTCCCGTGGGCGAAGAGCCCGTGGTCCGGCCACCGCGTGCCCGACAGCACCGTCCAGTCGAAGCCGAGGCTCACGAGTCCCACCTGGCCGCCGTGTGTGTGGCCGGAGAGCACGAGATCGGCCTCGCCGTTGGGCACGTGCACGAAGCCGAGCGGGTCGTGCAGCATGAGCAGGCGAAGGTGCCCGTCGCGTCGCGGAAAGCGCTCGCAGAGCTGCGGGAGGTGCTCGGCGTGCCCGCGCGGTACCCAGTCGGCCCCGAGGATCTGCACGGGTCCGACGGCGGTCTGCGCCGTCACTTCGTCGTCCACCAGCAGCCGGATGCCGTGCGCCGCGAGTGCGTGTCGGACGATGTGCGGCGCCTCGTGATCGTGATTGCCGAAGACCGCGTAGCAGCGGTCGGCGATCGGGGCGAGCGGCGAGAGGGCGTGCAGGAGCGCTTCCGCCGTCGCGGCACTCTCCATGGTGAGGAAGTCACCAGTGAGCAGGACGAGGTCCGGATCGCGTGCGATCAGGCGTGCGATCCGCCGCTCGAGCCGGTGCACGGGTTGCCAGGGCCCGATGTGCGGGTCGGCGATCTGCACCACGCGGAGCGGTCGGGACGGCGACGGAGCGGGCGCGCGTGGCCGGCGGCGTTCGACCGGAAGTCGGGTGAACGTCGCGTGCTCGACGTCGTCGAGCGGAATGTGCACGATCTCCTCGACGGCGCGAATCGACGTCGCGACCGATGCGAGGCCGACGGCGAACGGCACGAGGTCGAGCCACCGCAGCGCCGCGAGCGCGCCGTTCCAGCCGGCGAGCAGGCACAGCGCGCGGAGGGGCAGCAGCGCCAGGAGCCACAGGCCGGAGAGCGCGCCGGTCGCGATGAAGACCATGCCGGGCAGGCTGATGGCGTATCGGAAGAGCCGCGAGCGCAGCCGGGCGCGCACGAGCCCGCACAGGTGCGTGCACGCGGCCGCCATCGCGTAGGCGAAGCCGACGTGCAGCCAGGGGGTCATGGCCGGCGGCAGGAGCGACACGAGGCGCGCGTGCATCACGAGCGCGCCGGGGAGCGCGATGGCGAGGATCACGAGCCCGAAGATCGCGTAGCCGCGCCCGCGCACGAGCCAGGCGTAGAGCGGGACACCGACCAGCGTGCCGAGCGCGAGAGCCGGAAAGGCGACGTCGAGGAGGGCGGTCAACGTCGCGGGAGTCTACCAGCCGCGCCGAATCACGCTACACCGGATGTTGCGCGGCCCACCGCCGGATCGCCGTCTGATAGCCCCGCGGCAGGGGAATCCCACCCAGGGCGTCCGGCGCGAAGAAGCCGACCCGCTTGCCCTCGGGGCTGACGACGGTCGCCGGCCACGACGCGACCGTGCAGCCATACGTCACCACCAGCACCTCGACGTCGGCGTCGATCGGATACACCCACGCATCCAGAAGCGGACCCACGCTCGCGGTGAGGCCGAGCTCCTCGGCGATCTCGCGCACGACGCACGCCTCGGGCTTCTCCCCGCGCTCGAGCTTCCCTCCCGGAAGCTCCCACTCGCGGCGCGGATTGCTCACCAGCAGCACCTGCCCGCCGCGGAGGATCACCCCCTTCACCGACACCGGAAACCGGACGCTGGCTCCGTCACCTCCCGCATCGCCCGCCATTGCGAGCCGCCTAGCACGTCCGCCGCGCCCGCCGCGAGCCACGTCGCGCTGGCGCGCCGGCCGCGTGCGTGCCAAGGAAGGCGCTCGTGAGACGGGCAGTCGCGCTCGTGGTGCTGGTGGGGATCGCGATCGGGTGCGGCAACGATCCGTACCCCGACGCCGACGCGACGAAGAAGATCGTCTACTCCGCGTTCTCCGAGCCGCCGAAGACGCTCGACCCGCAGGTGGCCTACTCGACGACCGACCACGTCGTGACCGGAGCGGTGTACGACAAGCTCCTCGAGTACGCATTCCTCGAGCGGCCCTATCGGCTCATTCCCGGCCTCGCCCGCGAAGTGCCGGAGCCGCGGCCGCTTCCCGACGGGCGGGTCGCGTATCGCTTCCGCCTGCGCGAGGACCTCCTCTTCGAGGACGATCCCTGCTTCGCGCTCGGCGCTCCCGGACGCACGACGCGCCAGGTGGTCGCCGCCGACGTCGCGTTCGCGCTCATGCGGATCGCCGACCCGGCCGTCGACAGCCCGGTCGGAAGCTCGTTCGCGCGCGTGGTGGGCTTTCGGGATTTCACCGAGAAGCTGGCCGCGCTTCGCAAGAGCCCCGACTTCGCAGGCAAGCGGGCGGTGGAGCAGTACGCGGCCGCGGGCGGCATCGAGGGCGTGCGCGTGTCCGACCCCACGACCCTCGAGATCGTGCTGACGGAGCCGTACCCGCAGATCCTCTTTTGGTTCGCGATGGAGTTCACGACGCCGGTCGCGTGGGAGGCCGTCGCCTACTACGACGGCGAGGACGGGCGCGATCTCTTCAGCGAGCATCCCGTCGGCACGGGCCCCTTCCGGCTCGCCGTATACGACAAGCGAAGCCGCATCGTGCTCGAGCGGAGCCCGTCGTGGTACGGCGTCCGCCACCCGGAGTGGCACGCGCCGGCCGCCACCTATCCGACGACGGGCGAGCCGGGCGACGCCGCGAAGGGGCTGCTCGACCCCGCCTACGTGGGACGGCCGCTTCCGTTCATCGAACGCATGGAGCTTTGCCTCGACAAGGAGGACATCCCGGCGTTCACGAAGTTCCTGCAGGGCTACTACGACGCCTCCGGCATCATCGAGGAGAGCTTCGATCGCGCCGTGAAGGCCGGTGGGCTCTCTCCCGAGATGGCGGCGTTCGACATGCGTCTCTCGCGCACGGTCGTGCCCTCGGTCTTCTACCTCGGCTTCAACATGGACGACGCCCAGGTCGGCAAGCCGGCCGGTGAGCGCGGCCGCAAGCTACGGCAGGCCATGAGCCTCGTCGTCGACTCGCGCGAGTTCTCGCGCATCTTCCAGAACGGTCGCGGCATCCCCGCCGAATCGCCGCTCCCGCCGGGGATCTTCGGCTACGATCCCGACTACGTGAACCCGTTCCGCCAGGTCGACCTCGAGCGGGCGAAGCACCTGCTCGCCGAGGCCGGCTATCCGGACGGCGTCGATCCCGCGACCGGGAAGCCCCTGCACCTGACCTTCGACACCCAGGACACGAGCGCGCGCGGACGGCTGCGCTACCAGTTCTTCTGCGACGAGTGGCGGAAGCTCGGCATCGACGTCGAGATCTCCGCCACCACCTACAACCAGTTCCAGGACAAGGTCCGGCGCGGTGCGTACCAGGTCTTCATGTGGGGTTGGGTCGCCGACTACCCGGACCCGGAGAACTTCCTCTTCCTGCTCTGGAGCAAGATGGCACGCAGCCAGGGCGGCCCGAACACCGCGAACTTCAGCGATCCCGAGTACGATCGCCTCTTCCTCGAGATGCGCGACCTGCCGGACGACGAGCGGCGGTTCGCGCTCATCCGCGAGATGCGCGGCATCGTGCAGTGGGAGCGGCCGTGGATCGAGCTCTTCCACCAGGAGCAGTACGCGCTGGTCCATGGCTGGATGCACAACTTGAAGCCGCTCGGCATGTCGTTCTCGACGCTCAAGTACGAGGGCGTCGATCCGCGCGTGCGTCGTGCCAAGCAGCTCGCCTGGAACCAGCCGGTCCTGTGGCCCGCGTACGCCGGGCTCGTCCTGGTCGGCATCGTGCTCGCGCCCGGCGTCGTGTCCTTCTGGCGCCGCCGGCGATGACGCCGCCGTCCGCGGCGCGAGCGAAGAGCGCCGGCATCGCCGCGGCCCTCGCCGTCTTCGGGCTCGCGTTCTGGGAACTGCGGATGGTTCGTCCGGTGCCGCTGCCGCAGGCCGTGACCAAGTGGGCCGGCGACCTCTACTCCATCTACTACCCGGGCTTCAGGTTCGCCTACCGCGGCGCCGACTTCCTGCCGAGCTGGAACCCGCTCCAGATGGCCGGCGCTCCCTTCCTCGCCGGCTACAATGGCGGCTTCCTCTATCCGCCGAACTGGCTGGCGGCGATCGTGCCCGTGCACCTCGCGCTCGGATGGGTGTGCGCGCTGCACGTGGCTCTCGCCGGCGTCACGACCTTCGCCCTCGGCCGTTTCGCTGGCCTTACGAGGCCGGCGGCGGCTGTCGCGGCCCTCACGTTCATGCTGAGCGAGCGCTTCCTCGGCGAGGGCTACCGGCCGTCGTATCTCGCTTCGATCACCTGGGTGCCGATCGTGTGCCTGTGTGCCGCGCGGCTCGTCGTGGCGCCCACGCCCTGGCGTGGCGCGCTGCTCGGCGTCGCGGTCGCGCTGCAGTTTCTCACCGGCATCGCCCAGCACGTGTGCTACGAAGCGTACCTGCTCGTGCTCGCCGGAGCCGTCGTGTGGACGCGGACCGGAGGATGGAACGGCGACTACGTCCGCCGGCTCGCGATCGCGGGCGGCCTCGCCGCCGCGGTCGCGCTCGGTCTCTCGGCGGTGCAGCTCTTCCCGACGCTCGAGGTGATCGCCGCGGCGGTGCGCGGGCCCGCCGGGCTCACGCTGGCGCAGACGTATCCGATCAAGACGGGCGAGTCGGAGCTGCGGCAGCTCGTCTACGTCTTCGGTCCGGTGCTCGGATTCGCCGCCCTCGCCCTGGTCGAGCGCACGCGCCGGCCCTGGGTCGACGCGGCGATCGTGATCCTCGTCGTGGCGATGCTGATCGGGATCGGGTCGCCGTTCTACACACGCGTCTTCTACCACCTGCCGGGGGTCGCGCTGTTCCGCATGCCGATGCAGATGGAAATGGTGGGCACGCTCCCGCTGGCGCTGCTCGCCGGGCTCGGCGTCGACGTGGCGCTGCGTGTCTGCGCCGGGTGGCCCGCGGGCGCGCGAGCGGTGGTGGGCGTCGTCCTCGGCGTGGTCGGCGCGCTGTCCGTGACTCCGTTTCTCATGGGGACGTCGGCGGCAGTGCTGGTTCTCGTCGTGACGGTCCTGCTGCTCGTGTATCCGAGCCGTCGCACGGCGTGGCTCGTCGTGGCGACGCTCGCGTGCGAGCGCCTGGTTGCCGTCGAGAGCCGCGTCATGATCACGCAGAACAACACGGCCGCGTTCTTCGAACCTCCAGCGTTCGTCCGCTTCCTCTCAGAGCACGCCGGTCACGACCGCGTCCTCGTCGTCAAGAACTGGCGGCGGCGCTTCCCCTTCATGGAGAAGCTCGGGACGCTCTGGGGCGTCCATGTGGCGCAGGACTACGAGCCGCTCGTCGCGGTGACGTATCACCGGTTCCTGCGACCTCTGGAATCGTCGAACGTCGACAAGCCGCTCTTCGCGGGCCGCTACCAGCCGCGCCCGAACGACCCAGGCTGGCGCGCACTCGACCTCTTGGCGGTGCGCTGGGTCGTCGTCGCTGCGGGGCGACCCTGGACGCCGTCGGGCGACCGGTTCCGCGTCGCCTACCAGGATCGTGAGGCGACCGTGTGGGAGAACACGAAGAGTGCGCCGCGCGCCTACCTCGCCGAGCGCTGGCGCGTCATGCCGAACGCGGACTTCGCGCTGTCCGTGCTCCAGGGCGGAGGTATCGACCCGCGCGCGCAGCCGTCCATCGATCGGCCCGATCCCGTGCGGCTCGACCCGCAGGCGCCCGGCGAGGCGGACGTCCGCATCGTCGGCGAGACGAACGACACGGTTCACCTGCGCGTCGCCGCCCCGCGCGGCGGTCTCGTCGTGCTGGCCGACCTCTTCTGGCCCGGCTGGCGCGTCACCGTCGACGGCGCCGAGCGGAGCATGCTGCGGGTCGACTATCTCTTCCGCGGCGTCATGGTCGAGCCCGGCGAGCACGACGTCGTGTTCCGCTACGTGCCCCTCCGCCTCTACGTCGGCGCGGCGACGACCGGGGCGACGGTGGTCGCGCTCGCGATGGCCGGTCTCGCGGTCGCGCTTGACAGGCGCCGGCGGGACCCTAGGCTCGGCGCCGCATGATCCTCGCCTACCTCGTCCGGCGCGCCGGCTACGGGTTCGTCACGGTGCTGGGCGTGCTCTTCTTCCTGTTCGTCCTCTTCTTCCTGGTGACGAAGCCCGAGGACATCGCGCGCAAGGCCGTCGGCGAGAAGGCGCCACCGGAAGCCATCGCGCAGTGGATCGCGAACCACGGCTACGACAAGCCGCGCTTCTGGAACCCCGAGCACCCCGCCGACACCCTCGTCGTCGAGCACTTCCGGCGCGCGCTCACGTTCGAGTTCGGGCGCAGCGACGCCGACGACGTCCCGATCACCCGCCGGCTGCGCGAGGGCGTGGGGCCGAGCCTCGCGCTCACGGGGCCGCTCTTCCTGCTGGAGATTCCGATCACGATCGCGCTCGCGCTGCTGGTCGCGCTCTTCCGCGGCACCTACATCGACCGCATGGGCGTCGTCGCCTGCGTGCTCGCGATGAGCGTCTCGATCCTGCTCTACATCATCGGCGGCCAGTACGTCCTCGGGAAGGTCCTCAAGTGGTTCCCGATCTCGGGGTTCGATCCCCGGCCGTCGGTCATCGTGCGGTTCCTCGCGCTGCCGATCCTGGTCGGGCTCATGGCCGCGGTCGGCGAGGGCGTGCGCTTCTACCGGACGGTGTTCGTCGAGGAGTCCGACCGTGACCACGTGCGGACGGCACGCGCCAAGGGCTGTACCGACCGCGAGGTGATGACGCGTCACGTGCTGCGCAACGCGCTGATCCCGATCCTGACGCAGGTGGTGGTCGCGATCCCGTTCCTGTTCACGGGCTCGCTGCTGCTGGAGTCGTTCTTCGGCATCCCGGGGCTCGGCTCGATGACCGTCGAAGCCATCCACGGCAACGACTTCGCGACCCTGCGCACGATGGTCTACATCGGCGCGCTGCTGTTCGTCGCCGGACAGATCGTGACGGACGTGAGCTACGTGCTCGTCGACCCGCGGGTGCGCCTCGAGTGATCGAGCCGTACGTCCTCTCGAACGGCGTGGTCGCGGCCCTCGTGCTCGGCGGGGCGGGCGTCGCCCTGGCCGTGCGCCGGAGCGGGCCGTGGCGCGAGGCGGCGGGCGAGCTGTGGCGGCAGCGGCCGATCGCCGTCCTCATCGTCGCGTTCTACGTCGGCGTCGCGCTCGCCGACTCGATCGCCTGGGTGGGTGGCGCCGACCCGGTCCGCCCGCGCTCGCTCGTCGACCGCCTGTTTCCGATCGACTTCCAGGAGCGCAGCTACTCGGCCCCGCTCGCCGACTCGCTCTTTTACGAGCCGCAGGTGTCGCTCACCTATCCGGGTCGCCACCTCCTCGGGACCGACATCCTGGGGCGCGACGTGCTCCACATGACGTTCAAGGGGGCGCGCGTGGCGCTGCTCATCGGCGGCCTCACGACGCTGATCGTGATCCCGGTGGCGCTCCTGTTCGGCGTGTCGGCCGGGTACTTCGGCGGCGTCGTCGACGACGCCGTCTTCTTCGTCATGTCGACGCTCGCGTCGATCCCCGGCATCCTGCTCCTCTCCGCGCTCATCATCGTGCTCGGGCTCGGCACGTGGCAGGTGTGCGTCGCGCTCGGCGTGACCGGTTGGGTCGGGTTCTGCCGCGTCGCGCGCGGCGAGACGCTGAAGCTGCGCGAGCTCGACTACGTACAGGCGGCGCGCGCGCTCGGGGGCGGCCCGGCGGGCATCATCGTGCGGCACGTGCTGCCGAACCTGATGCACCTCGTCGTCATCACCTTCGTGCTGACCTTCTCGGGCCTCGTCCTCTCGGAAGCCGTGCTCTCGTGGCTCGGGATCGGGATCGCGGGAAGCTGGGGGCAGATGATCGATCAGGCGCGCGACGAGCTGTCGCGCGATCCGATCGTGGTCTGGAACCTCGCGGCGGCGTCGGTCGCGCTCTTCGGTCTGATCCTGGCCGTCAACATCCTGGGCGACGCCGTGCGCGACGTGCTCGATCCACGCACGCGCCGCGCATAGCCCGACCTAGCGGCGGCGCAGGACGTCGCGTTGCTCGTGATCCATCGTGACCGCGTAGCCGAGGGCGAGCGCCCCGGCGATGGACAGAGCCACGAGACCGGTGGCCGCGAGCAGCAGTCCCAAAGCGATCTTCCACACGAGGAGCATCGGGTGTCACCTCCACACCCCTATGACGCCGCCCGGGCCGTGGTGGTGTCGCTACCGATCCTTGCCGGACAGGTAGTCGGCGAGGATGCCCCGGCTGTGCTCGTCGTCGTGGCAGTAGGCGCAGAGGTTCTCCCAGTTCGAGCCGTCGGAGGGATTGTTCTCGTGGTTGCCGTCCTTGTGGTGGACGGTGAGGAGGTGCAGCGTCTTGGCGTCGAACTCGCGTGCGCACTTGGCGCAGATCCACCCGTGCAGCTCGAGCGATCGGGCGCGGTAGTCGCGGCGGCGCTTACCGGCCTCCGCCTTGGCCTCCTCGACGAGCCGGTCGACCTCGGCAGCGGTCTTGGGGCGGCCCCTCGGGCGAAAGCTCCGCGTGCTCACGGGCAGCAGGGTAGCCCCGCCCCCGGTGACGGCAACCTGCGCTTTGGACGCCGGGCAGAAGGGTTGCAATTGGTTGGACCATTGGATAACCGAGGTCGTGATGGCCGTCGTCGCGTTTCGCGCCCCTGCTCGCCGCCGCCTGCACGAGGCCGTGGCCGAGCAGCTGCGCGACGCCATCCTCGACGGCCGTTTCCCGGCCGGCCAGAAGCTGCCGCCCGAGCGCGAGCTCGCGGTCGAGTTCCGCGTGAATCGCACCTCGATCCGCGAGGCCATCAAGGTGCTCGAAGGGCTCGGGCTCGTGAGCGTGCGGCAGGGCGACGGCGCCACGGTGCGGCCGCTCGTCGAGGCGACGCTCGACACGCTGGCGCCCATGATCTTCCACGGCGGGCGCGTGAATCTGGAGCTCGTCGCCGACCTGGCCGAGGTCATGCGGCCACTCCTGCTCGAGATGGGTCGCCTGGCGATCGAGCGTGCGCAGCCGCAGGGGCTCGCCACCATCCGCCGCCTCCGCAACGTCGCCGCCGACGAGACGCGGGACCGCGAGGTGCGCTACGCGGCGCTGCACGAGACGCTCGTCGTCCTCGGCGACATGACGTGCAATCGCGTCTGGCAGATGCTCGCGCGCCGATTGCGCGCGCTCCTCCAGGAGCCCGCGCTGCGCGCGGCGCGCGAGCGCCTGCGTCGCGATCCCGGCCGCTTCGTTGCCCTCATGGACACGTGCCTCGCCGCCCTCGATCGCCGTCGCACCGCCGAGGCGATCGAGGCGCTCCAGAGCCTGATCCAGCTCCTCGGCGACGTCGCCGCCGACATCGACCGTCCCGCCAAGTCCCGCACCAAAGGAGTCACCCGATGAGCGAGTTCGACATCACGACCCCCACGCAGGAGCCGGGGTACGAGACGGCCATGGAGGTCGTATTTCAGTGGAACTACGATCCCCAGGTGGAGGAGCTGCGTAACCTGTACGTGAAGGCGGCCGAGGCGCAGTGGATCGGCGCGCGCGATCTCGACTGGGAGCGGCCGATCGACCTCGTGAAGTTCTCGACCACGCCGCTCGGCGCCGGCATCCCGATCGAGCGGACGTCGTACTGGCGCTCCCTGCCCGAGGCCACGATGGTCGAGCTCACGCGCCGCACGGCGGGCTTCCGGCTCTCGCAGTTCCTGCACGGCGAGCAGGGCGCGCTCATGGTCGCGGCCCAGCTCGTGAACGCCGTCCCGCACACCGACGCCAAGTTCTACGCCGCGACCCAGACGATGGACGAGGCGCGGCACGTCGAGGTGTTCGCGCGCTACATCGAGAAGCTCGACGAGATCCGGCCGATCGCGCCGTCGTTGAAGGGCATCCTCGACCAGACGCTCCAGACGGGCGACTGGATGAAGAAGCTCGTCGGGATGCAGATCGTGGTCGAGGGCCTCGCGCTCTACGCCTTCCGCGAGATGCGGAACATGACCGAGGAGCCGCTGCTGAAGGACCTCCTCACGTACGTCGCGCGCGACGAGTCGCGTCACCACGCCTACGGCGTGCAGTACATCGAGCGCTGCGTGCCATGCCTCCCCGACGCCCAGCGCATCGAGCTCGAGGACTTCGCCCTCGAGTGCGCCCGATCACTGATCGACCGCAACGCGCAGGGCTTCTTCACGACGCTCCTCGGCATCTGGGCCGAGATCGGCGTCGACCCGGTCGCGATGCTGACGAGCCTGAACAACGAGCGCGAGGAGATCACGCGGGACCTGCCGCGCGGCCGCCGCCTGGGCCCCGTGCAAGGCTTCGTCATCCCGACGCTCCGGCGCTGCGGGCTTCTCTCCGAGCGGGTCGCGTCGCACTTCCACGGCTTCCTGCGCGAGAACTTCGGCACCCGCGTCGCGGGCGAGAGCGTGGAGGAGTTCCTGCAGTATCTCCCCGACCTGCCCGCCGACACCGCGAAGTGGGTGCTCGGCGAGATGCAGTAGGCGTCAGAGGAAGAGCTGCATCAGGATCATCAGCTCGCCGGCGGTGCCGACGAAGAACAACGCGGTGCGCAGGTAGACGATCCCTGCGGTGTAGACCGCGGCGTGCGCGACGCGTCCCCAGAAGAACACCTCCGCGCCGAGCGCCGTCGTCGCGTTCGCCTTGCCGGCGACGTGCGCCACGAGCACGAGGATGGCGAAGGGCGCCAGGTTTTCCACCAAGTTCGCGTGGGCCCGTTCGGCGCGTGCCGTCCAGGCCGGCACCGCGAGCGGCGTGTCCCGGTTGCCGAAGCCCCACGCGAGGCCGCCGGGCACGCCCGAGCGCCCCATCAAGTAGACCACCGGCAGCGACACGCACAGGAGCGCGCTCCAGATCAGCATCCACAGGTCGGTCGTCATGGCGCCCGGCTACCACGGCCGGGTCCCCGCCGTACAGGGTCCGTCCCGCCGCGGCGTTCCTCCAGCTCCTCGAGCGTCCTCGGCCAGTCGGCCTTCAGCAGGCGCGAGAGCGAGCGGTCGGCGAGGAGCTTCCCGGCCGTCTGGCAGGTCGCGCAGTAGTTCGACTCGTTCTCGGCGTGGCGGATTCGCTGCACGGGTGCGCCGCAGACGGGGCAGGGCTGGCGATACCGTCCGTGGACGGCCATGCCCTCGCGGAACGCCGTCACGTGCTCGGGGAAGCCATCACCCGTCTCGCGCCGCAGCCGATCGATCCAGCCCACGAGGGTCGCGCGGGTCGCCTCGTGCAGCCGCACGACCTCGTCGTCGGAGAGGCGATCGGTCATCACGACCGGCGACAGCCGCGCCGCGTGCAGGATCTCGTCCGAGTACGCGTTGCCGATGCCGGCGAAGATGCGCGGGTCGGTGAGGCTCCGCTTGACGGTGTGCCGCTCGCGCCGGAGCGCGGCCGCGAAGGTCGCGAGGTTCGTGTCCATCACCTCGAGGCCGCCGGGATCGAAGTCGCGGAGCGCCGCCTCGCCGCGCACGACGTGGAGCGACGCTCGCTTGCGCGTGCTGGCTTCGGTGAGCAGCAGCGTCCCGCGCGTGACGTCGAAGGCGGCGAGCCCGAGCTTGCCGGGAATCTTGGCGCCGCGCTCGCGCCAGCGCAGGCGCCCCGCGATCATGAGGTGCACGACGAGGAACACGTCGTCCGCGAGGGCGACCACGATGCGCTTCCCGATCCGGCGGAGCCCCGTGATCTCGCGACCGAAGGCGTCGGCGAGCGGCGGGTCGACGCTGCGCACGAGGAACGGGCTCGCCACCCGCACGCGTTCGAGCGTCGCGCCGACCAGCCGCGGCGCGAGCGCGTCGAGGTAGACGGTGACGTCGGGCAGCTCGGGCACGACCGTTCACGTGCTCGATCGCGCGCCATTGTGCAAGGTCGCGGGCGCGCCTACGGTGTCATCGATGCTCGCGGGAGGCTGCCTGTGTGGCGGCGTGCGCTACGAGGTCGAGGCGATCGACTTCATGCACCACTGCCACTGCTCGATCTGCCGCAAGACGAGCGGCGGCGCTTACGGGACCTTTGCCCATGCGCGGGCGAGCGTCTTCCGCTGGCGCTCGGGTACCGATCTGCTCGGCTCCTATGCGAGCTCGGCGCGGCGGCGTCGCGCGTTCTGCCGCGTCTGCGGAGCGAAGATGCCGGTCGTCCATCTGGCCGAGGACCACGTCGCGATTCCGGCCGGCACGTTCGACGACGATCCCGGCGCTCGTCCGATCGTCCACACCTACGTCGCGTCGAAGGCCGCGTGGCACGAGATCGGCGACGATCTCCCACGGCTGGACGCCGGACCGCCCGATGCCTGAGCTCGTGACCGGCGGCTGCCTGTGCGGCGGCGTGCGCTTCGAGGTGACCGGACCGTTCATCCGCGCCGGTCACTGCCACTGCTCGCGCTGCCGCCGCCACTCGGGCGCCGCGGGCTGCTGGCAGGGGCGCGTGCGGCGCGAGCACTTTCGTCTCGTCACGGGCGAGGCGCTCCTTCGCGTCTACGGCCGCGGCGAGGGCGCGGTGAAGGTCTTCTGCACGGTCTGCGGCTCGAGCGTTTTCGGCGGTACGTGGCCCGACGGCCCGCAGGTGTCGATCCGGCTCGGCGCCTTCGACGCCGATCCCGGCGTGCGCCCTCAATTCCACACCTGGGTCGAGTCGAAGGCCGTGTGGGACGAGATCACCGACCTGCTGCCACGCTACCCGCGCGACTGGAGCAAGGACGTGCCGCCGCCCTAGG
>Ga0187894_10000988_pt1 | contig 37762 bp, 36 predicted proteins | sample GBC1701081metaG_FD_136650 | JGI IMG/M metagenome (GOLD analysis project Ga0187894, IMG submission 136650) | White microbial mat communities from a lava cave in the Kipuka Kanohina Cave System on the Island of Hawaii, USA - GBC170108-1 metaG ... | reverse complement strand
CTGTGGAAGTGGATGTATAATTACCAGGTCGGGCCGATCAATCATCTGCTGGTCGACATCTTCGGCCTGTTCACGGTGTACAATGCGCCGCAATGGCTGGGCGGCACGCCGCTGACGCTGCCCGCCATCGCGATCATGGAATGGTGGTGGGGGCTCGGCTATCACACGATCTTCTTCCTGGCCGGGCTCGCCGCGATCCCGCGCGACCTGCCGGAGGCTGCGCGCATCGACGGGGCGAGCGAATGGTCGATCTTCTGGCACATCACGCGGCCCGCCTTGGCGCCGATCATGATGATCCTGGTGGTCCTGCGCTTCGGCACCGCCATGGCGGTGATCGATGAATATCTCATCTTCGGCGGCTTCAACCGCGACTCGCCGACCTATACCTGGACGATCTTCATGTATGACCAGGCCTTCAAGCTCGGTCTCTGGCGCCAGGGTTTTGCCGCTGCCATCGGCATGATCGGCGCCGTCGCCATGATGATCGTCATGGTCTTTCTGATCCGCATCTTCAGGCCCAAGGGTTAGCGCATGACCATGGCCGCATCCGCAAAATCGCAGCAAGGCTGGTTCCGCGAGAACCGCAGCGCCATCATCCGCCACGGCGTAATCAACTTTTTCATGCTGATCATCCTCGCACCCCTGGCCTGGGTGCTGATGATGTCGATCAAATCGCGCTCCGATGCGATGCGGCCCGACTTCTGGCCGCGGCGTTTCGATTTCACCCATTACGCCTATGTCTTCGACAAGATCGACACTTTTCCGATCAATCTGCTCAACAGCATCTATGTCACCACCGGCACGGTGATCATCACCACCATTTGCGCGGTGCTGGCGGGCTACGCGCTGGTCCATATGAAGCCTAAAGGCGGCGGCCTCGTAGTAGCGCTGCTCCTGGTCTCGCTCTATTTCCCGGTGCGCGTCGTCTCGATCATCAGCATCTATGAGATCCAGGATTATCTCAACCTCATCAACAGCACGTCGGGCCTCATATTGCCTTATGTCACGCTCAACCTGGCGATCAGCGTGCTGATCATGCGCAGCGTCTTCCAGCTGGTGCCGCATGAGGTCATCGAGGCGGCCAAGGTCGATGGCGCCGGGCCCTGGCGGACCTTGTTGGAGATAGCACTACCCATGGCGCGTAACGGCCTGGTCGTGATCTTCATCGTGAACTTCGTCACCGCCTGGGGCGAGTTCCTCTTGTGCTCGACGCTGACCAACGACCAGATCGTGCGCACCATGCCGGTGGTCCTGGCCGGCGCCCAGGGCGGCCTCGGGCAGTGGTCCTGGCCGGCGCTGGCCGCGGTCTATGTCCTGGTCGTGACGCCGGGCATCATCGCCTTCACTTTTGCCCAGAAACTTTTCTTCAAGGGGCTCATGGAAGGCGTGGTGAAGGGCTAGGGCCAGCCGTCAGCCCTGCAATTCGCGGTGGTTTCACTGGTTGTTGGTCGATTGGCCATGTGATCTCGATCCGTCCACCGAGTCTTGCAATGGCCTTGGCGAGATGCCCCCAGTTTATTTGCCGGGTCGTCTGCTGGAAATAGCGTCCGGTATCGGCGCGCCGGTCAAGCTCCCGCCAAGTCCAGCCCAATCGCCAAGCTCTCTCGCGAACTGCATCTATTGGTGGAATTCCCAAATGGCGGCACTTTCCTCGGGCGCGGACAAGCTTGAGATGCCGTGCCTTGCTGGCAATCTGCCTTTTCGTAAGGTGCGGGAACGCGGCAGCAATTTCCACTCCACTCGCGCCTCTTCGGTACAAGCTCCGCATCTTGGATATCTCAAGATTGGTCCAGATATGACGCGGCGCGACGATTCCGAGCTGCCGCGCGTGGGTTCTGATCGCGAAATAGGAGCGCGACTTGAGGCGGTGCGCTATTTCTTGATATTCGGGATAGAATGCCGTGATGATCGCATCTTCTCGCTTCGACCACTTCTTGCCATTGTTTGCGCGCCTGCGGGCGTGCTTCCTCACGGCGTATTCCACACAACAGCCATGTTCCCTTCGAGCGTGTCAACCGCTTTCGCGATCTTTTGCCAGTTGTTACGGGCGGGCTTTCGAAGGAAGTAGTTGCCCGTAGCCGACAGGTATGCAAGGTCACGCATCGTCAGCCGGCGGCTGAAGGCTTGGTCCCGGACGTCATCGAAGGCCGTGAGACCGGTCACCTTCGGAGGCTTGGGCGGGCGCCGCCATCGACTGGCGGATGCTCTACTACAAATCTGTTTGGCTGTCTTGCCCGGCAACATCAGTTTCAGCTCGGCCATCGGCGTTCCCTTGCGATACTCGATCTTCAAGCATCCGAGCTCGTCATCCGACCAGATTTTGAGGGGTTTCGTGATACCCAACCGCCAGGCTTTTGTCTGGATAGCCTTGGGAGTCCGCGAGGGCAGCGCCTTGAATGCTTCCCGATATGCCGGATAAAGGCGGCACAAGATCCTGATTTCATCTTTGCTCCACAGCTTTTGCCCGGCTAGTGTCGTTCCCGTCTTCTCCATCCATCGGCGTAATCGATCAGACGAGTCGAGACCAGCCGCGAGTCGGCCAAGGTTTGACCATTTCCGGAGATATGTCTTCGCGGAGAGAGGTGGCATATTTATTCCCCGACGCGTGCATTTGCCGCTGAGTACCAAAGATGGATTGCGCCTCAATGACGTTTCGGTGTCGGCGTTACGGCTCATTTGCAGGCGAGATCGGATAGCAGTGTCTTCGCCACAGCTTCTTCGGCGATAGCCATGCCATGACGCTGCATCTCTGCGGATAGCTTGTCATCCCAGCACGCGCCAACCGCCTTTCCGACGAGCGGATGCTCATGGTCCGATACCATGCTGATGCCTGCCACGTAGTCGGCGGCCGTGTAACGCCATGGTTGTGCATCATGCATGCGCATGACGTGATTGCCGATGCGGATGCCCGGCCAATCGAAGTCCCCATGGTAGAACAGACGAGCGCCGGCGCTTGCCAGCTGGGAGAGGAGGTGTCTCTGAGACGCCCCTGGCATGCCGTCGATGCAAACAAGTGGGGCGCATTTGGGTCCCCATTGGTCAGCAGCTATAGCAACCAGGTTGGGATTTTCGCAGACATGGATATTCCGGCTCGCTACGTTCCATACCGGCGGCGATCGCAGGAGAGTGCGCAGCGACAGGTAGGCTGGTTCTCCGGGTGGATGACCGCAATTTTGTTCATGAAGCGTTGGAAGGTTGAGGAATAGAGCTGGCCGCGCCAGCTCATTCACCAGGACGCCTGCGCTGGCCCAGACATCACGGCTGCGCTCATCGACGATACTCCCGATCGCCGGTTCTTCGTCGCTGTTTCTGGCTTGGTTGGCGCGCCAAGCCGCCAGGACCAGGGTTGCCGTGGCCTGCCCGCTATCGAGGGCGTGAGCGTCTCCCAATGCGCTTGCGGCCAATTGAGAACGGGTGATGCCTTTCGCCGGAAGACGCAACAGCACAGTTTCGGCACGCCGGCATAGTTGAGTTGCTGCAGCAGCTTGGCCTCTGGCCAGACGCTTGAGAAGGCCAAGGCCGGCCGCGGTTCCCAGCAGTCGGATCAGCCGAGGGTGGCGGCAGCCGGAAACCACGTCCGACCAAAGCAACTGCAGGCGCGCTCGCGCTGTGGCGAGATGGATGATGGGGCCATCTATCTGTTCCAGGGCATGGCGTAGGGAAAGACAAATTCCGGAACGCTGCAGAGCCTCATCCATGAGGCGTATATCGACCTGTATCGAGGATGAGTAGCGCTGTGGCCGGCCGAGCATGGAGGCCAGGGCCGCGTGTTCTTCAGGCCTGAGCTTCGTGATACGAATGATGTCCGTGCTCTTGTCGAGCGGCGCGCGCTCGTAGTGCCTGCGCAGGCGTTTGCGCAACGCCGCAAGGCGGTCATCGCCAAGCAGTCGTTGAAGGCGTGCATCGATCGATGCGGTCATGCCGGTGCAAACCGGCGGTCGGGGTCGGCCTCACGTGCCCTGGCCCGGCCGTCCCAGGTCCAGCGCGAGACGAATACCGCATCGACGCCTTCACGGCGCTGCAGATGGCAGATGGCGACGCCCGGCAATTCCTTATAGCAGGCCCACTCACGTTCGCTGGTGATGACGAAATCGAGGTCGAATTCCCGGATTAACCCCATGCAATGGGCCCGGGCGGCATCGTCGATGCCGGCGAAGGCCTCGTCCAGAAGCATCAGCCGCGGCGCGAGCTCGCTGCTGCTGCCCTGGCCGTAGAAACTCGCAATGGCGGCGAACAGCGGCACCGTGAGGCCGAGCGCCCGCTCTCCACTCGAGGCTGGGCCCGAAAGCTTGCGCCAGGCCCCATCCTGCCAACGCTCAACGCGAAAGCGATGCCAGCGGCGATAATCCAGAGCGCGGGCGAGCTGATCGAGCAAGCCGCCGCCTTCTCTGCCGGCATCGGCGCGTTCCCGCTCGGCAGCGATGCGCCGGCGCAGCATGGTGCCGATCACTTCGCGGTCCTCGCCCGACCACAGGTCGGCGTTGGTATTGAGCAGGCGTTTGCGCGCAACGCCCAGTCCTATGGGCGCTCCGTCATCCTCGGAAATCGGCTCCCATATCAGACGATAACGCACGCCAGTCGAAGTCGGCCGCTTGTGCAGCTCCTTATTGATCGCGTCGGCTCGGGCATCGGCGGCATGCATCAGGTGCTGGATCTCCAAGGCGATCTCGGCCTGCAGATGGTTCTCCAGAACGGTTCGTTCCTTCGCGGTCAGCAACTCGCTGCGCTGGGTGATTTCACCGTCAAGGCGCGTCAAGAGGCGATCCGGAGGTTCGGGTCGATTCTGATAAATGATGTGGACGATGAATCCCCAATCGCTGGTCTCGCCCTGCGCCCGATGATTGAGAGCGCCGAGCGATTGCTGCAGCTCGTTAAATTCCACGGCCAGTTGCTTTTGCACGCGTGCCCATGTCTCATCATCGTCCTTGAGGTTGGAAAGCGCCTGCTCTCCGCGGCGAGCCAAGGTGAGGGCAGGATCTATGGTCCATGGGCTCTTCATGTCTGGCATTTCCGCCTCGGGCCACGCTGCGATCAGGAGGCCGCTGGCCGCGAATTGTTGCAGCTTGGCGACCGCTCGGCTGCGATTTTCGCTGCCGGTCTCGAAGGTCCTGTTCGCGGCATCGGCCCGTTCATTGGCGACGGCGCGCGCCTCGCCCGCCTGCCGAAGGTCGCGATCGAGCGCCTTCAACGCATTCTCGCTGTTCTGGACCGCGGTGCGCGCCTCAGCCACACGCCGCAACAGCTCGTCGACCTTGGCACCGACCGATTCCCGCAGAACCTCGAAGCGGGTGGCGGCCTCTTCGGCCTCGTTTCGGGCGAGGGCCATATGCTCGGACTGCTTTTCGAGGTCGCCTTGCGCCTCTCTCTCGCGCGCACGTTGGGTCTGAAGCTCCGGCATCACCAGGCGCAACTCACTGACCGCATGCGTCAGGTCAAGGTGACCTTCGTGATAGCGATTGAGCGCCGTCTCGACAGGGTCGAGCTCTTCGCCGGAGGTTGGCAAGTGCAGGTCTATCGCATCGGCGGTGAGCTGTTCGCGCAAGGCAGTGAGGCGCCGCTCGGAGTCGAGGCGCCGCGCATCGGCTTCAGAGAGCTTCTCTCTCGCTGCTTGCGCATCGCGCGCGGCGGCCCTGCTGGCGATATGGGCGGTGCGCAACGCCTCTTCCGAAGGAGCCGTATGCCATTCATGCTCGGCTCGATCGTGATTCTGCTCGAGTTGCTCCTTGAGCTTCCTCACATTCGCGAGTTCCGCGGCAAGCTGCTCGAGCCTTTCGCCGATTTCCGCAAGGCGCCGCATGCGGGCGGCTTTGCGAGCCTCGACGCCGATATAAACGGCAGCCGGCTTGGTCCATGCGCCGTTGAGGGCGCCCAGCCGAAAACGTCCATCGGGCGATATCCAGACTTCGTTGTCGACCACGTCTTCGCCGGCACAGGCGATACCCGACAGCACTCGCTCGACGATCGAAGCAGGCATCTTCGCGCCCGCCGGAACATCCGCGCGCAGCCAGTCGGCGAGGGAACGGAATTGCCGCCGGCGCAAGAGCAACTGCGTATCATGCAGCGGCAGGCTCCCATCGCCCGTCTGCAGCTCGCCATCGGGCGACAGCCAGGCATCGAGGATGCCCGCAGCTTCGAGCGCCGCTTCGAGGCCTCGGCGTTGCTCCGTGGTGACCTCGGCGTGAAAATCGATGACCCGCCAGAACGGCAGGCCATCGCGATTCTCGCGGGCATCGGCATCGCGGGTATGGGGCAGCGGCGGAGCCTTGTCGGTGCCAGCTTGCAATTGGCGGCGTTCATCCTCGAGAGCTCGACGCTCTTCCTCCAGCAATCTCCACCGGCCGGCAAGCTCAACATCTTGCTGTGCGAAATGCCGGCTCGCCTCTTGTTGTGCCTTTTCAAGGAGGCGGTGAGCGGGATTGTCGCCCACAAGCATGACGATCCAGTCGGCCAGAGTGGAAAGAGCCACCATGACGCCATCGGCGTCGATCTTCAGTTGCTCGAGCGCGGCGAAGTGACTGTCCCAGGCTTGCAGCAGGTGCCGGCCTTCCCGCTCGACATTCGCATCGGCCTGGCCGCGCATCTTGACGGCAGCATCGAAGGCATCCTGCCTTTCGACAAACGCCTCTTCCAGATGCCGATGGAGAGACACGCTGTTCGATATTTCCGTTAGGCGCCTCCGCATATGGGCGATCTCGTCGCGTCGTCCGGCAATCACCGCGCGCATGTCCGAGCAGGCGGATTCAAACGCTTTCGCTGCAAGCTCGGCCAGAGCAGTGGGCTCGGCGGCGGCCAGGAGATTTGCGGCGTGGCGGTTGGCGACGCCAGCCTCTGCGGCAAAGGCTGCAATTTCCTGCCGCCGGTGCACCATCTTCTGCTCGGCCTTCGCCACGCGGTCACTGGCGGTTTGCGTGTCCCGGCTGTTGCGTTCCAGGCGCCGAGCAGCTTCATCAGCTGCCTCACTCGCCAAATCGAGCGCCCGCTTGCGTGCCGCTGCATCTCTCTCTGCGATTTCGAGGCGGGTCGCATCCTCCATTGCCGGGCTTGAGCGCAAGGTCTCGAGGCGGGTCTGTTCGCGCTTGAGCGCGAGTTCCGCGTCACCGTGGGCGCTTTTGCAATGCTCTTCCCTGCTTTGTGCCTCACGGAGCAGCGTCTGGGTCTCGATACGCTGACGGCTCGCGTTGTCGAACTCGGTCTGCGCTTGCCGCAAGATGCGCATTTGCCTGCGAGTCTGCGTGCCGGCATAGATACGGTAACGCTCGCCGAAGCGCTTTATGGCGTTTGCCAGCGCTTGGTGCTCCTCGAGCAGGCGGCGATCCTCTTCAAGTTGACCGAGAGCCTCGGCCACATCAGCGAGCAGCTCTGCCGCAAGCGGCGGCAATGCCTCGGTCAACGCCGCTGAAAGAGCCGTCTCGTCGGGCTTCTTGGACAATTGCGGCTGACGCAATTGGATCAAAGTGTCCATCAATGCGTCATAGCGCGTGGCCCCGAGATGAAAAAGTCTCTCGTCGACGGCGCGCCGATAGCTTTGGGCGGTCTCGAATACCTGGCCGCAACCCTGCAAGGCGTCGCGCAGACGCTCCTTGGTGAGGACGACGCGCTGGCTGTTCGTCAGCCATATGTCCCGGTTGATGCGCGGCGAGTTCGGGTTGTCTTCGAGGATGAAGAACCAGGTATCCACGCCCTGGCGGGCGGCCGCAGCCGAAAGCCCGGCGCCGAGCGAGAGATAGCGAGGAACGCCGTCTTCGCCGATGCGGCCGAACTCGATCCAGGCATATCCGTTGCGGCGGTCATAGGTGTTGAGCAACAGGTTCCATGCCATCTTCTTGCCGGTATCTCCATCCGGCTCGACCCGCGAAGGCCTGGCTTGCGCGTCGAAAAGAAAGGGAAGAGTCAGAGACAAAACCTTGGATTTTCCGGTCCCATTGTTGCCACGCAACAGCAGATGGCCGTCACGGAACCAGAACTCCTCGCTATCGTAATGATAAAGATCGACCAGGCCGAGGCGCAGGGGCTGCCAGCGCCGCTGTGTCGGAACGGGCAGGGCAGGCCTTTCGCCTGACAAAGGCAGGGCAGGAGCCTCGTTCATGGCGACGCCGCAGAGACGATGACATTGCGGGGACGACCCGCCTCGCGAACGTCAGCTTCACCGAGCGCGAAACGAGCCAGGGCCGGTAAAGGATAAACGACCCCGTCCCGTCTCCTGATCAAGTGCAACTTTTCCAGCCGATCCAGTGCGATGACGGCAAGCTCGCTTTCGGATCCTGGCTCTCGCGCCGATCTGCGCCAATATCGCCCATAATCACCCTTGGCGGCGTGCAGATAATCCACGATGTCCAATTCCCGCAAAAACACCGCGCCAGGATGCGGTTTATCGGCTTCGGCCCGCTGCCCGCGACAATGTCCGGCCAGATGCTCCGCGACCAGCAATGTGACATGCGCGTCGGTGCCCTCGGCGGGCATGGCGACATCGGTCAGCGCGCCTTCCTCATCGACGAGCGCCAGACCTTCGGCGCGTTGTTCCGCGACAAGTCCCGTAGCCTCACTCAGGCGGGCGGCCATCGCGCCGCGCTGGTTGAGGAAATAGGCGCGCTCTTCGCCATCCAGCGCATCGGCATAGATGACCGGATCATCCAGCAATCGCCGGGCAAGCCGATGGCGTAGCGCCGTGCGGCGCCCCTCGTCGCTGTCGGCGATATGCTCTTGAGTCAAAGCCTCGAGCCGCGCAACGAGCGTATCGGGAGCTTCCTCGGTCGGCCAGGTTGACGGCCCGCGAATGGCGGCCATGAAACCGGCAAGGGCGCGGCGTTGTATGTCATAGAGGGCGTCGGCCTGCTCGCCGGCGGCATTGACGAACGCATCTTCATCTCCGGCGACTCGTTGAAGCACGCCCAAGTCGAGCAACGTGCGGCATACAGCCACCAGCTCGCGTCTTTCGTTGTGGGTTTTCAGTGCGAAAGTGAACCCGAGTTTCGTGAGCGCCGGCTCGGCGGCGAGCAGCAGCAGTTTTTCACCGAGCAGACGCAACGTTATTTGCGGATCCGCGCGTTCGAGAACCGCGCAGGCGAGGCAGAGCAATACATAACGGCGACGGTCATAGCCCGCCAAGCCACGCGTCGGACTGGCGAGATCTGCCGGCCTTTTGTAAAGACGGGCACCATCGCGCTCTATCTGTAATCCCCATCCCGCCTCCCGTGCGAACCAATCTCGCAGATAGTCCGACTGGCGGCGCACGGTAGGGAACTCTTCATGCGCCGGGGTCATCAGAGGCGTCATCAACAGCGCACGCACCGCAGCGCAACGCTCCTCGCGCTGAATCTGCTTTTGCCGCTGATCGATGCTGCGGCTGTTCCCACCAGCCACCGTCATTCGCCGTCCTGCATCGGGCTGATAGTGATCAGATGGTCGCGGCCGGCAAAGATGCCATGAGGTGTGCCGATCTCGGCCCGGCTGCCGGCTCCCAAAGGCTGCAGGCGAACATGCATCAGGCCATCGGCCGTATGCCGTTCTGCACTGGCGTCAGGTCCCGCTTGCTCAGGTAACGCCTCACCGAGCAAGCCGAGGAGCAGGTTGAAACTATGGCGGTCGAGTTCCCCGAAATCGGAGAGCCGCGTGGGCCGGCCGGTCGCAAGGCGACGACGCGCCGCTTCGGCTTGCAGCGACTCCTCGTCAAGCTCACGCGCCAAAAGGGCGCGATCCGCGCTGCGATCGCGGGTTCGCGGCAAGGGGCCGCGTGCGGTCGCCTCGCCATATTCGCGCAGGCGCGGATGAATCCGCAGTGGCGGCGCATCGGCCCAGGGCGTGTTGGCCGGTGCATCCCCCTCGGTATCGGGATTGAGCGCGAAATGCCGGGCCGGATTGAGAGCGAAAGCGGCGCGCGCCAGCCGGTGCGCTTCGGCATTGTCGGCACAGGCGGCAAACCAGCTTGCAAGCACGCGGAAATCGGCGGAGCGGTCGCTTCTGCCGCTGCGGCGCTCGTTGAGCGCCGCGATCGCCGCCAGCAATTGCGGAATTGCGGACCTTGCCCGAGCCCGCAGCAATTCGGCTTGCGAAGGTTCATGATTCATACGGAAAAACCAACCGCGCAAACCATGCCAGCGTTCCCGCCAAGCTTCGAAATAGCGTCCTCGTGAATCGGCTTGATCCTCCGCGTCACCCGGTGCCGCGTCTCGGGCCTCGCGGCCGGCGACCTGCTGCAACATTTCGTCCATGCCGGGATCAAGGGAATGGATGAGGCGGGCGATCATGTCGGAGCGATGCACCAGGTCTCCCAGAAAGCGCTCGAGATAGTCGATCAGTCGCCTCTTGTAGGTGGCGATGGCATTGGCATCAGCCTGCTGCAGTTCCAGGCTGCGGGCGACACCCGCCATGAAGGCTTGCGCGTTGTCGGCGAAGCCTTCGAAGACGCGCACCAAGTCGCGCAGCGCTTCGTGGACTTTCGCCACATCGAGTTGAGCCTCGTCGGCCAGCTGGCGCAAGGTTTGCAGGCGGCTGGCAATATCTTCGAGCGCCACTGTCTGCAGTTCGGCGCGACGCTGCAATGTATGAAAGAAGAGGGAGAGGGCAGATTCGACAGCTTCGCCGCCCTGCGAGAGCCGATAGAGAAAACGCGCCCGGTAGAAGTCGCTCAGGCTGGAAACGCGGGCCGTGTCGGGGAGCGATTCGAGGTTGCCCCAAGCCTCGAGCTGCGCGAGCGCCATGCCCACTTCTTCGATGGAGGGAGGCATCGCCGGCCACTGTGCCTCGGCCAGGACCTCGGAGGGGCGCAATTGCAGGCGATATTGCCGTTTGGCAGCGGCGAAGACATCCATGATGCAACGATAGAAGGCGTTCTTCTCCGCGCTCACGTGCCTGAAGAGTTCGGCTGATTTGCTCAGGTTTTTCATGATCTTGCCGGAGACATGGTTGTCAGCCCCGCCACCATGGCTTGAGGTAATCGGCGTACCTTCGCCCAGGGAGGTTACGGCCAGTTGTCACCGACATTTTCACTATTTGTTCCATTAACGTCAAGGCCGAGGTTTGAAAAGGGGGAGATTGTGGATAAGGGCAAAGAATTATCACGCATTTGATATGCGTGATAATTCTCGACGAGAGACATAATAATCCACGGAACCGGGCATTTGGGGTGGGAGGAAGACATGACGCCATCCGAATCCGGCAAACGCGTCGATCTCTATGGCGCGAGCTATCGCAATTTCGCCCATGACCTTTATGCCGACATCCGTCGCGAGGCCTTCGGCGAGGACATCGGCCAGACGAGCTGGCTTACCGCTGAGGAGCAGGATCTGTTCATTTCCTGGCTCGGGCTCACCAAGTCGAGCCGCTTGCTCGATGTCGCCTGCGGCTCGGGCAAGCCGACCTTGCGCATCGCCCAGAAGACCCAATGCCATGTATCGGGCGTGGACATCCACGCCGAAGGCATCGCCAGCGCCACGGCCAATGCGCGGGAAATCGGCTATGAAGGCCGTGCCCATTTCCATCATGCCAACGCGGCCGAGCGGCTCTCCTTCGACAATGCGAGCTTCGATGCCGTGACCTGCATCGATGCGATCAACCATCTGCCCGACCGCCTGCGGGTCCTCGCCGACTGGCGCCGGGTGCTGAAACCCGGCGGATGCCTGCTGTTCACCGATCCCATCGTCCTGACCGGCCTCATCACCAATGAGGAGATCGCCGTCAGGGCGTCGATCGGGCTTTTCGTCTTTACGCCGCAAGGGTTCGACGAAACGCTGCTGCAGCAGGCAGGCTTCGACGTCGAGCGGATAGAGGACCGCACGCCGAACATGGCCGGCAACGCTGCCGGCTGGCATGCGGCACGGGAGAAGCGGGCAAGCCCGCTGCGGAAGATCGAGGGCGATGATGTGTTCTTCGGCCAGCAGCGCTTTCTCGAAACCGCGGCGCGGCTCGCCGGGGAAAGGCGGCTCTCGCGCTTCGCCATCTTGGCGCGCAAGCAATCATGAGCAAGCTTCTGTTCGCCGATTCGCTGATCAGCTCCGGACCGAATCCCGATATTCCGGACGAGCATCGCATCTTCGCGCCTTTCATCGGCCACTGGGATCTTGTCGTTAAATGGTTCGACGAAAGGGGTATGCTTGCGCGCGAGGAGCGTGGCGAATGGCATTTTGCCTGGATCCTCGAAGGCCGCGGCATTCAGGATGTGTGGATCGTGCCGCCGCGGCGCGAACGCGCAGACGGGCGCCGCGACCTCTATGAATATGGAACGAGCCTGCGCTTTTTCGACAGTGAGCTCGGGGCCTGGCAATCGACCTGGATCGGGCCGATGCATCGCGTGGTGCGCACCTTCCTCGCGCACCGGGTCGATGACAAGGTGGTGCTCGAGACCACCGAGAGCGAGGTTCCGCGCATGCGCTGGTCCTTTGGCGACGTCACCCAAGACGCCTTTACCTGGCGAAACGAGCTGTGGACCGGCGCCCAATGGCGTATCCAGCAGACTTTCGATGCGCGCCGGTCTTCCGCAGGATAAAGCTGCCCTTGCGTGACTCGCCTTCGCCATTGAATGGTGGGCTTTGGCGGCTTAATGAGATGTCATGGCATTGATGCAGGATGTGTTCCAGCCGCTCGGCCTCGCCGGTCGGTTGCTGTTGCGCTACTGGCCGCAGTTGTTGCTGCTGGCCGTCCTGGGCTGCCTGCTTCACGATCTTCTGCTCGATCTGGCGGTGCGCGTCGGCATGGAGAATGCGCTGTTTGGCATGGTGATCCTGTCGCTGGTCGTTCTCGCCAAGCTCGCCATCATCGTGATGATGTTTTCCGTCCTGCGGCCGTCGCTCTCGGGGCTTGCCGCCCTGGAGCAGGCGAAGACCAAGGCAACATCGCGGACTGAGCGCCGCAGCAACCACATTCTCGCCGTGACGGCCGCGGCGATCTTGCCGTTCTTCATCTATTACGCCGCCTGGGGCTTCCTCGGCGACACGGTGCGCGAATATTCGCGGCTCGCTCTGTCGCGCGTGCCCTTCGGCGAGAGCGCGCGCTTCCTCGATCTCCTGCAGGCGCGCTGGCTCGTCGCCTCGATCATCGTTTGCTGGCTGATCCGCTGGCTCGCCAAATATATGAACCGGCGCGCCACCGTGCCCTATTGGCGCTTCCTGGTCGTTGCCTGCGATGCGACCTGGCTGTTCATCGGTCTTTACGGCATCGGCCTCTACAAGGATCAGCTGATCGAGAGGCTGGGGGCCGGCGCCTTCGCGGCGTTCTCCTTCATAAGCGAGGCGCAAGCGGCGGGGACCTTCAGGCCGGTGGAGTACGAGCCTCTCGGCTTCTGGACCGATCTGCAGAACCTGTTCTTCTTCGCTCTACTGCCGCTGGTCTGGCTGGTCATGGCGGCGATCATCAATGGCTACGAGGTCGCGGGCACGGGCAAGCCCGCGGCGGATCCCGCAGCCAGGCCGTCGAGCTGGCGCAAATGGCTCGGCGATTTCATCGGCCATTTCGTCGGCGGCTATCGCTCGCGCTATGCGCCGGTATGGAAATGCGTGCGCCTGACGCTCGCCGCGGGGCCGGCAACCTTGCTCACTTTCGTGATCGCCTATCAGGCCCTGAGCTGGATCGGCGCCTGGGCGTGGGTCGGCCTTACCCGATGGATCGGCGCCGCCGATCTCGTCACCTGGCAGATGCTGGCCGATCCGATCACCATCTTCATCGGCAGCCCGAGCGATCTCGATGGCGGCATCCTGCTCGATGCCGTGAGAATCTGCCTGCTTGCCGCCGTCCTCGACTACGCCGTTTCATCGGAGACCCGCCGCAACGGCGAGATCAGCGCAGCACAAGGTAGGCCGGCCTGACATTGGCCGCGGAGACGATGAGATCGAACTTGGTGACGTCGACCGGCGCCAGGAATGTTTCCGCCATCTTCACCGTCTCGCCGGCCTTCAGCGGCTTGATCGTCGCCGAGCCGCAGGTCACGCGCTCATCGATCGAAGGCCTGGCTTTACGGACCGCGTAAGGCGTCAGGAATTGCGGCAGCCACCTCTTGTCGCCGCGGTCGCTGAGCTTGATGCGGCACATGCCGGCGGCGAAGGCGGCGGGATCCGCGATCTTGGCTTCGAATTCGGCGAGTATGATGGCCGATTTCCTGTCGTCCTGGCGCAGCTGATAGAGGCCTTCGAGCCGCCATTCCGCCCCGCCATAGGACACCGTCTTGCCCGGTTCCGTGGTCACAGGATCGAGATCCTGCTCGGCGCGCCAGCCGGTCACACCGCCATAGGACCTGACTCCGATGGCGGCAGGCAAGAGCACGATCAGCGCGGCAAGGCTCAGCCAGCGCAGGCGCCTGTCGCGCGGTGTCAAAGGCGGCAGGGCGGTCATTCTGTGGCGATGCTCCAATCGGCGGATGAAGCGCCGCGGACGAGGGCAAGCGTGGGATGAATGACCGCATTGTCCGGGAGACCGGCCGTGATGTGCATTTCATTTTCGAGGGCGAGGAAAGGGGTGGGCGCAACGAGAATCGAACCGCCCGGCCATTCGCTTTCGGGGAATTCGAAGATCATCAGCGCGCGCGAGGGGAGACCGGGCTCGAGGCGCTGGACGGTCAGAAGACCCGGGGCATTGGACAGGCGTTCGCTCGAATCATAGCGCACGCCATCCGGTCCGAGCCAGGCCGCCGAGGTGAGCGTGATGCTCTCGTTGCGCGCGGCGGCCTCCGCTTCGACGACCGCCCAGATGCCGGATGTGCTGTAGAGCCGATCCTTTCCGAAGGTGGTGAGCCTGATCTCTCGCGCCAGTCGGATATTCGTCACGGTCAGCTCGAAATTGCGGGCCGAGAGTTTTTCACCGGCCTTGCCGGAGACGGTAATCGGGCTGGTGATCTCGCCATAGCCCGGCCGCGTCTTCTGCAGACCATAGAGAATGATGATCGCGAGTCCGATCGCCAGAACCGAAGCAAGCTTGCGGATCATGGCGCGGCCTCGGTCTTGACGGGGAGGACGACCTTCGCGACCGGCGGCCGGTCGAACCAGCCCGGCGCGCCATAGAGATTGTCGCGGCGTTTATGGATCTGGCTGGCGACGCTGAATTCGACCGATTTCGGCGGCGCCGCTTGCGCCGGCCAGTACCATGTGGCGATCACCCGTTCCGGCATATTGGGATGGAGGTCGAAGAGAATGGCATTATCGCGCGCGAGGAAGAAGCTCGGCGGATCGAGAGTGGTCGGCGCATTCGTGATCGTCAGCAGGTGCATATAGCCATTGCTGGTGGCGGCCGATCGGTTGGTGAGTTCCATCTCGACGGCGAGGCGCGCGCCTTTGGTCGATGATGAGGAATTGCTTTCCTTGCCGAATTTTGCATCGAGAAGCGTGACGGTGAAGCGCCCGGTATCGACGGCTTCGCCCGCCGCGACGACAGGCAGTTGATCGGGATGGGCCGCGTCATAGAGGGCGGCCGAAAAGGACGCGACAGCGGCGGCGCCGGCGCCCAGCCCGGCGACGACAAAAGTGGTTGCTCTCTTTCTGTACGAGATGAAGTCGGGACGTTTCAGCTGCACAACCCTCCGGATGAAATGGAAATGAAGGCCGCAGAGCGGATTGTCAACCCAAAGCGCCTTGGCTTTCCTTTGCGACAACGTCGCCGAGGCCTGATGTTGACATAAGGGCATGGAATAGGGACCTTGGCTCCAAACGCAGTGTTGGGATTGTTATGTGCATGAAAGAGCTTGCCGCCTATGGGATCGACGAGGTCACCGGTTTCGTGCCGCGGGACGAGCCGCTGCGACGCTTGCCTGAGGCCTTCGATGCATGGGAAGACATCGTTCCCGATATCTCGGGCCTCATCCGGACGCGCGGTCTGCGATCGAGGCTCGAAACTTTGCCGTTGCTCGATACGTCCGGTCTTGCCGACGAGTCATCATGCGAGCGCGCAATGCTCATCCTCACCGTCTTTGCAAATGGCTGGGTGTGGGGCGGGAGCGAGCCGCATCTGCGGATTCCGGCGCCGATCGCCGTGCCGCTTTGCGCCTTGGCGGAACGGCTCGACCGGCCGCCGCTCGTTCATTATGCCTCGATGCTGCTCAGGAACTGGCGCAAGCTCGATCCGGCACAACCTGTTTCAGCCGACAATGCGCGCATGCAGATCCAATTCCTGGGCGGCGTGGATGAAGACTGGTTCTTCATGGCCTCGCTGGGCGTGGAACTGACCGGTGCCCCCTTGTTGCGGATCATTCATCAATCGATCGCGACGACGCAGAGCCGAAGCGACGGGGAACTAGCCGCCGATCTCGAGAACGTGACGGCGGGCATGGGGCCGGTGCTCGCGGCACTCGCGCGCATGCGGACATGGTGCGATCCGCATGTTTTCTTTCACCGCGTCCGCCCTTATCTCGCCGGCTGGCCTGCGCCGGGCGCCATCTATGAAGGGGTGTCCGAGAGCCCACGGATCCATGTCGGTGGCAGCGCCGGCCAGAGCTCACTGATCCAGGCGCTCGATGCAGCGCTTGGCATCGATCACGGCACCAGCCGGGCCGGCATCTACTTGCGCGATATGCGCCGCTACATGCCGATCGGTCATCGCCGCTTCATCGCCGATGTTGAGCGCCTGTCGGAAACAAGGGCGCGCGCGATGGCAGGCTCACCCGCGCTCAAGGCGGCCTATAATGACGCGGTCGAACAAGTGGATACGTTTCGCCGCCGCCATATCGGGCTAGCTCACGACTATATCCTCAAGCCTTCCGGCCTCGCCGCCGATGAGAAGGGCACCGGCGGCACCGACTTCGTCGATTTCCTGCGCGACGCCCGCAATGAGACGGCGCGAAGCAAGATCTGAAACGACCGAGCAAAATCAGCGCATGCTATTCCTTGACGACATGCCAGACGCCGCCCTTGCCGTCGCCCATGGCATCGCCGGCCTTCTTATCGTCGTCATAGTAGTAAAGCGGGTGGCCGTCATAGGTCCATTGCTGCGCGCCGTCCTTGCGCTTGGTCTTGCCCCAGTCCTTGCCCATCTTCTCACCCTTCTGGACCATGTAGGGTGGCCAATGCTTGGCGCATTCGCCATAGCAGGACGACGTTTTGCCCTTGTCCTTGTCGAAGATGTAGAGCGTCATGCCTTTGGAGTCGGTCAGCATCCCGGCGGCGAAAGCCGTCGTCGCCGTGATCAGCGATGCACTTGCCAAAATCGGTATGAGGAGTTTGCTCATCGGAGCCTCCTTCCCTGGGTCACCCTCATGCATGCTACGCAAACCTCAACGCGTCTATTCCCAGAAACACCTGTGGCGGCTACATTAAATTTTGGACACCTCGCCTCACGGGAGCCTCGAAATGCCTCTCCTCAACACCTCGTCCGAAATCCAGCCCGAGATCGCCGCCTGGCGGCAGGCGCTGCACAGCCGGCCCGAGCTCATGTTCGACGTGCATGAGACGGCGAAATTCGTAAGCGAGAAGTTGCGCGCCTTCGGCTGCGACGAGGTGGTGACCGGCATCGGCCGGACCGGCATTGTCGGCCTCATTCGCGGCCGCCACGGCGAGGGACCAGTGATCGGCCTCAGGTCCGACATGGATGCGCTGCCCATCGTCGAGGCGACCGGGCTTGCCTATGCATCGCAGATTCCCGGCCGCATGCATGCCTGCGGCCATGACGGGCATATGGCGATGCTGCTCGGCGCGGCGCGCCATCTCTGCGAGACGCGGAATTTCCGCGGCGCCGTGGCCGTCATCTTCCAGCCGGCGGAAGAAGGCGGCGGCGGCGGGCGCGAAATGGTGGCGGACGGCATGATGGAGCGCTTCGGCATCACCCAGGTCTTCGGGCTCCATAATGAGCCCGGCATTCCGGCGGGCCGGTTCTCGATCCGCACCGGCGCCATGCTCGCGGCCTATGACGAGATCACCATCCAGGTGAGGGGGCGCGGCGGCCATGCCGCCATGCCGCATCAGACGATCGATCCGATCTTCATCGGCGCCCAAATCATCACCGCACTCCAGGGCATCGTCTCGCGCAACACCGATCCGGTCGAATCGCTCGTGGTCTCGATCACCAAATTCCACGCCGGCGATGCCATGAATGTGATCCCGCCGGCTGCCGAGCTCGCCGGCACGGTGCGCACGCTGTCGAAGGACATACGCGATGCGGCCGAGACGCGGATCCGCGAGACGGTGGAGAATGTCGCCAAGGCCCTGGGCGGCGAGGCGACGCTCGCTTATGTCCGCAAATATCCGGTGACGATCAATCATGCGGCGGAAACCCAGCTGGCCATTGCGGCCGCGCGCGAAGTGATGGGCTCAGGCGCAATCGAGACCGAGGCGAGGCCGATCATGGGGGCGGAGGATTTTGCTTTCATGCTCGAAGCGCGGCCGGGGGCCATGATCAATCTCGGCAATGGCGACACGGCCTATTGCCACAGTCCCGACTACGACTTCAATGACGAGATCATCCCGGTCGGCCTCAGCTACTGGGTCAGGCTCGCGGAAATGGTGCTCAAGCCCGTCATAATACCTCTTGACAGCGCGGGCCAAAGCGTGATTTGGAGAATATCAGGATCGAGCATCATGTGCCCGGAGCCCGCCGCTGCCGGGCACATTGCTTTTGATATCCTGCATCTCCCCGAACAAGGAACCGTCACATGACCGGCACGCTTTGCCAAAGCGCGGCCCTCGGCCGCATCATCGCGACATGGGTGGTGAAGATCGCCGAGCTCTTCGGCATCATCGTCAAAACCATCCTGTCGATGGTGGAAAATGCCTGGTGCCGGGAAGCCGGGTGGCCGGGAGTGCCTCGCGCGATATGGCCATGCTTGTCCCGCCCGGCCTCGTTGACGTTTGAGGATGCATGCGCCTTGCCGACCTCGCGGCGGCGCCGGCGCGAATCGCCGAAACCGCAGGGCTCGATCGCGACGCGTTCCTGCCCGCAAGCCCCAAAGCCCCGGAGAAAGGTCAAAGGGTTTCGAAAGGAAAGCAGGCAGCCGCTATTCCCCCACGTAAGAGAAAGGTCGGAAAACATCATTGGCGCAGACGCGCGCCGATAGGCATCCTTTCATGGCGGACGCGCAAGAAACGGGCTGCGCGCGACGACGCGGTGACCAATAACAGCCGGCAGTGCTCATTGCCGGAAAGGTTTTCATCGTGTCATCTCTTGCCAATAAAGTCGCCATCGTTACCGGCGCAAGCTCAGGCATCGGCCGCGCCGCCGCGAAGCTCTTCGCCGCGGAAGGCGCCAAGCTCGTGGTCAGCGCCCGGCGCCAGGCTGAGCTCGACCAGCTCGTCGCCGAGATCGAAGAAGCGGGCGGCGCCGCCATTGCGGTCGCGGGCGATATCAAGGCCGAAGCGACCGCGCGCCGTCTCGTCGATGTGGCGAAAGAGCGCTTCGGCGGCCTCGACGTCGCTTTCAACAATGCCGGCGCCACGGGCGAGATGGGCGCCGTTCCCGAGATCAGCGTCGCCGGCTGGGATGAAACCCTCGCCACCAACCTGACCAGCGCCTTCCTCAATGCGCGGCATCAGATCCCGGCCATGATCGAGCGGGGCGGGGGCTCGCTCATCTTCACCTCGACCTTCGTCGGCTATTCGATCGGCTTTCCGGGCCTCGGCGCCTATGCGGCGAGCAAGGCGGGGCTTATCGGATTGGCGCAGGTCATCGCAGCGGAGTTCGGCGCGAAGCGCATCAGGGCCAACGTCCTGCTGCCCGGCGGCACCGACACGCCCATGGGCCGCACCGTCATCAACACGCCCGAGATCCGCACATTCGTCGAAGGCCTGCATGCGCTGAAGCGCCTGGCGGAGCCGGAAGAAATCGCCCGCTCGGCTCTCTATCTCGCCTCCGATGCGTCGAGCTTCATGACCGGCAGCGCGCTCCTCGTCGATGGCGGCATATCGGTGGCGCGGACGTGAAGGCGCAAGATTACAAATCCGTGAACCTGCCGTCGCGCTTCGTCGATGTTCGCATGCCTGTCACACAGCGGCGATAGCAAGCTCGACCTTACCAACGGTCGCAGAATCGAAAACAGGAGATACCTCACATGTCGTCCATCAGTCGCCGGACGCTCATCAAGAGCGGGGCCGCCTTGGCCGGTCTTACCCTCGCGGCCCCCTTTGTTGCGCGCGGATCCTACGCCGCGGGATCATCGGGCACAGTCAATATCTTCGCCTGGGCGGGCTATATCTCGGACGAGATGCTCGCAGCCTTCGAGAAGGCGACCGGCATCAAGCCCGTCTACACGCCCTATGGCACCAACGATGAGCTGCTCAATCAGATGCGGGCGAGCAACGGCACCGGCTACGACGTGATCTGGCCGGCCGTCGACCGGGTGCCGAACTATGTGGAATTCGGCCTGCTGCAGCCCATCGACGAGACCAGGGTCGCGTGGGACAAGGCGCTGACCAGCGCGGTCAAGGGCTCGGAGACATTGGGCGCCGTTGTCGGCGGCAAGCGCTACCAGGTGCCGACCGATTGGGGCACGGAAGCCTTGTCCTTCGACAAGAAGGCATCGCCCCTTGAATATGGCAAGGCCTCCTATGGCGACATCTGGAAGCCTGACATGAAAGGCAAGGCGACGATCCGCGGCCATTCTGGTCTCGTCGGCCTCGGCCTGTGGCTCGAAGCCCAAGGCAAGCTGCCGAAGCCGATGCGCGACAGCTTCAAGGACGAAGCGACGATGCGCGCCAATTACGACGTCATTCTCGCCGAGGCGGTGGCGCGCAAGGGCAATATCGTCCAGTTCTGGTCGAATGAGAACGAGGCGCAAGGCGCCTTCCGCACCAATGGCGCGGTGATCGGCCAGACCTGGGATTCATCCGCCGCCGGCCTCGCCAAGGAAGGCCTGCCGATCGGCTTCGTGGCGCCGGTCGAAGGCGCTCTGACGTGGATGGAAGGCGTCTCGCTTCCGGTCGGCGCCAAGAATGTCGAACAGGCCTATGCCTTCGTGAACTGGATTCTGACGCCGGAAGCGGGCGCCCTCTATGCCAACCATACGTCGATCAACACGACCGCGGTCGGTGCCGACAAGTTCCTGTCCGACGCCTCGAAGGCCTTCTTCGCCGCCGCCTATCCGGGCGACGCGCTGGAGAAACTCTGGTGGTGGCCGATCCAGGACAACTGGTTCGTCGCCATCCGCAACGAATACCAGGACAAGTTCCTGTCGGCCTGATGAAACCGGATGGCGGAAGCGCGAAAGCGCTCCCGCCGTCCCTTTGATGGATACCCATGTCACATTCGGTTGAGCTTGCCGGCATCGAGATGATCTTCGGTGCCGTGCGCGCGGTCGAGCGGTTCTCGGCCACGGTCGAGGGCGGCGAGTTCTTTTCCATCCTCGGCCCTTCGGGTTGCGGCAAGACGACCGTCCTCAGGCTCGTTGCCGGCTTCATCCAGCCGACATCCGGCCGGATCGTCATCGGCGGCAAGGACGTGACGGAGCAGGGCCCGCATCAGCGCCCGACCTCGATGATCTTCCAGTCCCTGGCGCTGTTCCCGCTGATGCCGGTGTGGGAGAATATCGCTTTCGGCCTCGAAGTCAGGGGCGTTTCCAAGGCTCAGCGCCGCCGCCGGGCCGATGAGCTGCTCGAGCTGATCGCACTGCCGGGCTTTGGCGACCGCATGGTCCATGAATTGTCCGGCGGCCAGAAGCAGCGCGTCGCCATAGCGCGCGCCCTCGCCGTCGATCCGGAGGTCCTGCTTCTCGATGAGCCGCTTTCAGCGCTCGATTTGAAGCTGCGCCAACATATGCGCGCCGAATTGCGGGCGCTGCAGAAGCGCACCGGTGTCACCTTCATCTACATAACCCATGACCAGTCCGAAGCCTTGGCGATGTCGGATCGCGTCGCGGTGATGAACGCCGGCAAATTGCAGCAGATCGCGACACCGCGCGAGCTCTATGCCAATCCGGCGACGTCGTTCGTTGCCCGGTTCGTCGGCGAGACGAATGAATTCGCTGGCCGGGTGCGCGATGTCGCGAACGGGCTGGCCGCGGTCGAAACCCGACATGGCATGTTGAGAGGCCGCGCCGGTCCGGGTGTGAAGAGCGGTGTCGAGGCCGCCCTCTATGTGCGTCCCGAGGCTGTCTCGCTCAGCGTCGGCGCGCCGGGCAACCGTATCGCGGCGCTGGCCGACCGGCTCGAATTCGAAGGTGCCGTCGCGATGCTGCATGCCAGAACCAATGATGGCGCGCCTGTTCTGGCGGCGATCGCCAATCGCCGCCTCGATGAGGCGCCCTTGTCGGGCGGCCCCATCCAACTCTCCTTCGCGCCGGCGGAAGCGCTGGTCCTCGCCCATGGCTAGCCTGATCGAGCGGTTCGGCAGAGGGCTCGGCGGACTGATCATGCTGATCGTCGCGCTCTGGCTCTTAGGGCTCGTGCTGGCACCCAATCTGATGATGCTCGATTTCTCGTTTCGGCCCAATCTGATGCCGAGCCAGGTCGGAACGTCGGCAGATCGCTACACGATCGCCAATTTCGTGGCGCTGTTCAGCGATCCGGTGCATCGCGCCATCTTCTTCAAGACCGTTTGGGCGAGCGCCCTGGTGACGGCGACGACGCTCGTCGCGACCTATCCTCTGGCCTATTGGCTGGCCAAGCGCGCGAGCCCCACCGGTGTCGCCTTGGCGCTTGTGGCGCTGATCATCCCTTTCTGGATCAATGAAGTGCTGCGCACGCTTGCCTGGTACATTCTGCTGGCCTTCAACGGACCGCTCAATGCCGTGCTGATCGCCACAGGGATCATCGCCGAGCCGGTGCGCTGGTTCGGCGATTTCGGCGTGCTCGCCGGCATGGTCTATGCCTATATCCTGTTCATGCTGTTTCCGATCTACAATTCGATCTCGACGCTCGAGACGGCGCAGATCGAAGCGGCGCGTAATCTCGGCGCCTCGACGATCAGGATCCACCGCCGCATCGTCATTCCCCATGCCAAGGCCGGCATCGCGACGGGCTGCGTCTTCACCTTCATGCTGGCGGCCGGCAGCTATGTGGCGCCGGCGCTGCTCGGATCACCCGGGAGCCGCTGGTTCACCGAGATCATCTACAACTGGTTCTTCGAGGGCGGGAACTGGAATCGCGGGGCCGCGTACGCACTCGTTTTGCTCGTTTTGTGCATGATGGTGGTCATGGCGGCGCTGCGCTTGTTCCGCGTCAATCTCGCGGATGTGGCGAAATGACGATAGCCCTCGATGCCGGCATGCAAGCGGGCGTACGGACGCCAAGAGGCGGGACGACGGCGCTCGCCGACTGGCTGCCGCGGCTCATCTTCGCCGCTTACATGGTCCTGTTCTTCGCTTATCTGTTCCTGCCCTTGCTGGTCATGACGGCGGCGACCTTCAACACCAGCAAGTTTCCGACGGTGACGCCCTGGCTCGGCACGACGCTTGGCTGGTTCAACGCCTTGTGGGCCGATCAAGCGATGTGGCAGGCGCTGCGCTTGTCGGTCTTCATCGGCCTTTGCGTGATCGCGATCTCGCTGCCGGTCGGCACCGCCGCGGCGCTCTTCCTGATGAGCCTGCAAGGAAAGGCGCGGACTTTCCTCTATGCGGTCATGGTCTCGCCTTTGCTGACACCGGGCGTCGCGATCGGCATTTCGACGCTGATCCTCTGGCGCCAGGCCGGTATCGGCGGCGGCAGTTTCCTCATCATCCTTGCGCAATCGAGCTTCATCTCGGCCTATGTCATGCTGATGGTGGCAGCACGGCTGCAGCGCTTCGACCGTACGCTGGAGGAGGCGGCGGTCGGTCTCGGCGCTTCGCGCCTCATGGTGTTCCGGCGCATCCTCTTGCCTTATCTGAAGCTCTCCTTGCTCGCCGCCATGCTGATCGCCTTCCTGCAATCCTTCGAGAATTACAACACCACCTTGTTCGTGCGCGGCACCGAAACACCGCTCACCGTCTATATCGCGACAAAAGTGCGAACCGGCCTGACGCCGGCGGTCAATGCGCTGGGCCTCATCCTGATCGCGCTAACCATCGTCGCGGCGGTCGCGATGGAGCTCGCGAAACGCCGTCGCGGTCAGGCGCGCTGAGCGGAAGCGGGCGGCTTGCCCGACATGATCATGCTGACGATCTCATTCTGGTTGGTCTGCTTCGTCAGCAATTCGCCGGCCAGCCTGCCGCGATAGAGCAGAGCGATGCGGTCGGTCACCGCCATCACGTCGTTCATATTGTGGGTGATATAGATGACGGCCACGCCCTGGCGCGCCAGCTTGCGCGCAAGCTCCAGAACCTTGTTCTGCTCAGGGACGCTCAGCGCCGCCGTCGGCTCATCGAGGATGACGAGATTGGCCTTCCACCTCATGGCCCTGGCGATCGCGATCGCCTGGCGCTGGCCGCCAGAAAGGGAATCGACGTTGATCCGGAGCGAAGGGATGTGGATGTCGAGCTGCTTCAATGTCTCGGCGGCGTCGGCTTCCATCTTGCGCTTGCGCAGGATGCGGATCAGCCCGGGAACGATGTCATAGGTCATCTCGCGGCCGATGAAGAAATTGTCCGCGACGGCGAGGTTGGGCACCAGCGCCAGGTCCTGGAAGACCGTCTCGATGCCGAGATGATGGGCGCGGTCCGGCGAGGTGATGCGCTCGACCATGCCGTTGCACAGGATTTCACCGGAGGTCGGCTGGTAGACGCCGGCAATGATCTTGACGAGCGTCGTCTTGCCGGCGCCATTGTCGCCGAGGAGCCCCAGCACCTCGCCGCGCCTTATGTCGAGGCTGACATCGTCGAGCGCATGCAGGCCGCCAAATCGCTTGGTCACGCCGCGAAGGCTGAGGAAGCAGTCCGTGCCGCTCGCGGCGGGCGTGGCTTGCGCATTCGTCATCATGGCGTCCGCTTCTCTTTTCATGCGATCAGCCGATCATAGAAACTCCTGCCGTGGCTCAGGATCTGCTCTTCGCTCTCGCGATAACCGTAGACCTGCGCCTCGTACTCGACCGACAGCGCGCCATCAAAGCCTTGCCGGCGCAGGCCGTCGATCAGCGACCGGAAGTCGATGGTGCCTTTACCCAAGGGCGGGAACTCGAATTGCGGAAACAACCCCTTGCCGTCCTTGAGGTGAACATGGGCGACGAGATCGCCCAGCTCATCGACGATCCGGCGCGGATCTTCCTTCTGGACCTCGAGATGGCTCGGATCGAAATTCACCTTGAACGGAACGCCGGGCAGGTCGCGGCGCATCTTGTGATAGTCATCGACCTCATGGAACAGGTGACCGGCGATCGCTTCTATGCCGAGGCCGATCCCGTGCCGGCCGGCATGGATCGTGGTCTGTTCGACGGCATGCCTGAACCAGCCCCAGGCCTCGTCGTGATCGATATTGGCCGCCGCCGGACCGGAGAGGATATGGACGAAAGGTGATCCGACGTCTCGAGCGATATCGATGCACCCCTTGACGAAATCGATGGCCGCGGCGCGTTCGGCCGGGTCCTCGCTCACCATCCCGATATGGGCGCCGACCGCCGGAACCGCGAGGCCACGGGCGCGGCAGGCTTCCGCCACCGCCTTGCGCTCGGCGAGGCTGGCGGCGGGCGTGATATGCGCCGGCGCCCAGGGCAAGGTCTCGGCATTGAGCTCGATGGCTTCATAACCGGCATCGGCGATGAGGCTGACAGCATCGCCAAGCGGGCGCGACGGCAAGCCGACACTGTGGAAGCAGGATTTCATCTAGGGGCCTCATGTGTAGTCGGGGATGGTGAAGGGCGCGTCCTCGCCGAGCGGCAGATCGGTCCATTTGCCCGAGCGCATCGAGAGATAGGCGCCTTGCACGAATTCCTGCGCGCGCAAGCCGTCCAGTCCGGTGATCCGCGCGGGCTTGCCTTCCTTGATGCTGTCGCAAAGAGCCTCGAGCTGCGCGCGGTAGGGACTGCGGCGCGGCGGCTTGACGGTGATCCAGCCGCCCTCGAAGCCCTTCCACCAGGCGTCGGGATAGTGCGCCTCGCGCAGCACGTCGGGCAGGTCGGCGGTCGCGCGCTCGGTATAGACCGCAAGCGGCGCCGAGGCGAAGGGCGTTGCGGTCTCGCTGGCGATGTGGATGGTGCCTTCGGTGCCGTAAAGATCGGTGCCGTCGCCGATATTGGGCGAGTAGCGGTTTCCGGCCAGGCTGCCGCGGGCGCCGCTGGCAAAGCGCGTCAGCAGGAAGACGTTGTCATCGACGCGCTCCGGCAGCTCGCTATGGACCAGTTCCGCGAAAACGCCCGAGAAATCGCCGATCAGGTGGCGCGCCAGATCGATGCGGTGGATGGTGAGGTCGATGATCGTGGCGCCGCCCGACTGGGCGAGGTCATAGCGATAGCGCGTGCTTGCCGGATAGGCGGTCGACTTCTCCGAATAGATCGAGCGCATCTGGTGGATCTTGCCGATGAAGCCCGCATCGATGAGCTGCTTGGCGATCTCGACCTGCGCCCAGAAGCGCTGATTGAAACCGACCTGGAGGATGACCCTGGCCTCGTCGCAGGCCTTGACCATGCGCCGGGCCGCGGCAGCATCGACGGCGAGCGGCTTCTCGCAAAGCACGTGCTTGCCCCTCTTGGCCGCCGCCATGACGCCGTCTTCATGGAAGCGGTTCGGTGTCGCCACGATGACGGCATCGAGCCCCGGCGTATCGAGCATTCTCTCGAGATGGTCATAGGCCTTGCCGCCGAAATCGGCGGTGATCGCTTCGGCGCGCTTCAGATCGGTGTCGAAGACGGCGGCGAGCTCGGCACAGGCGCTGGCCTTGATGGTGGGTGCATGGCTGAGGCGCATGATGGCGCCGGCGCCGATGAGACCGATTCTGATCTTGGGTGAGGACATTTGCGGGCTCTTCCAATGAGACGAGGTGTTGCTACTTGATGATCCTGAGCTTGCCGCGCCGGATCGAGATCATGACGGCGACGATGAGCACGAGGCCGGTCAGCACGGTTTGCACATTCGAGGAGACGCCCATGATCACGAGGCCATTGGCGAGCGTCATGATGACGAGGCTGCCCACCACCGTGCCCAGGATCGAGCCCGAGCCGCCGGTGAGCGGCGTCCCGCCGATCACGACGGCCGAGATGGCAAGCAGCTCGAAGCCGGTGCCGACGGTCGGGCTGCCGGAACCGAGCTGCGAGGTGAGGATGCCGCCGCCGAGGCCGGCCAGGGCGCCGGACAAGGCGAACATGGCGAATTTGACCTTGTCGACCGGAACGCCGAGGATCCGGGTCTTCTCCTCATCGCCGCCGATCGCGAAAGTGTAGCGGCCGAAGGTCGTGAAGGCGAGGAGGGCGCCCATGACCACCGCGACACCGGCGGCGATCCAGAACGGCATTGGCGGGATGCCGAAGATCTCGTAGCTGCTGGTGAGCGGGATGGAGACGGGGCTGCCGCCGGTGAAGATGATCGTGGCGCCCCTGGCAATCGACAGCATGCCGAGGCTCACGACGAAGGAGGGAATGCGGGCAAGGACGAAGATTGCGCCATTGATGGCGCCGAGCGCCAGGCCAACGAGCGGGGCGAGCACGATGGCGAAGGCCCCCCAGTCGCCGGCGAAACTGGCGGCCACGGCGCCGGCAAGCGCCATGACCGAGCCGACGCTCAGATCGATGCTGCCGCCGATGATGATGAAGGTGACGCCGATGGCGACGATCGCCAGGACCGCGGAGTTCTGCAAGATCACGCCGAGATTGCCGAAGGTGAGGAAGCGGTCGGGCGAGAGCATGCCGAAGACCGCCACGACGGCGATGAGTGCGAGATAGGCGACATAGCGAGAAAGGAACTCGCCCAATCTGAATGATGCCATTGGGCCTCTGCCTGGGTGATGATGCGGGCGATCGCCTGCGGGCGATCGCCCGTCGTTACGATGGCTTATTTCGTCGCCAGCGGGAAGGTCTGGCTCTTGGTCGCCGGGTTGTTGGTCAAGGTATATTCCTTGACGTCGTAGGGCGGCGCATTGTCGATGAACTGCTGCTTGAAGGCGGCGAAGTTCGCGCTGTTGACGCCGAGCAGATCGAGGCGAACAACATCGTTGATCGGATCATGGCCCTTCACCTTGTCGTAGGCGATCATCACGCCGAAGCCGAGCTGCAGCCAGTGACCGCCGGTCGAGAACACCATGTTGGTCTTCTGCTCGATGAGCTCCAGGACTTGCGGTACGAGGTCCATGCCGCCGAGCTTGATTTCATCGGAGCGACCCGCCTGCTTGATGGCGCGGAATGCGCCGAGGCACAGCGCGTCATTGTAGCACCATACCGAATCGATGCTTCCCGCAGGATGGGCGGAGAGCAGGTTCTGCATGGTCTGATAGCCATTGTCCTCGGATTCCCCGCCACCGCTGACATATTGGACGAGTTCGACGCCGCTGGCGGCGACGCCTTCGCGCAGGCCCTTCTCGCGGCCTTCGGCCACCGACGAGCCGGGCAGGCCGCCGATGCCGACCATTTTCTTCGCACCTTGCGAGGCGAGGAACTGAGCGATGTCGCGTCCGGCGGTCACGTCATTGGGGCCGATGAAGGCGACATAGGGAGCATCGGCATTCTTCGGGTCGAAGCCCGGATAGCGGTCGACGATCACGATGGGCAGGTTGGCCCGGTTGGCGAGCTTGATGAGCCCGGGGGCGCTGGCGGTCGATTGCGGCGTGACCACGAGCGCGTTGACGCCGGCCGACAGCATCGACTGAACATCGGCGAGCTGCTTGTCCTCGCGGTTGTCGGCGCCGACGACGGTCAGCTCTACGCCGAGCTCCTTGGCGGCATGCTCGGCGAATTTCACGGCATTGACCCAGAAGGGGTTATCGAGGGTGGGGATCGATACGCCGATCTTCACCGAATCTGCATATGTCAACGATGTTGCGGAAAAGAGACCTGTGGCGAGGGCCACCGCTAAGCCGGCCAAACGAATGACGGCACGGCGATTAGTCGCGAATTTCATGTCCAATCCTCCCAAAATGAAGCGGAAAGCCGCTTCCCTGAACGCCGGATCGCCGCATGGTTTATTGATTTGGCAACGCCATAGCCGTTCCGGCCATCAGTTTTTAAACACTATGGTTCGTATTAGTCAACATTGATGATCATTGTGAGACAAAATCACGAATTTCTGCGGTTTCTGCCGTCGCCCGCAGGTGATCGTAAATGTAGTGGAGCAATTTAGCAGGTTGGTGGCTATTTGCCGGGATGATTTGTGCAACGGTGTTGACCATTCTGCATCAATATGTAAGATGCTGCTATCGATCCCGTTTAGGAATCACGCATTTGGAAATCCGTTCCGTTACCAAGGCGATTCGTCTTCTCGATGCGCTCGGCGAGGGCAACGGCGTCTATGGCGTCTCCGAACTCGCGCGCATGGTGGAGATCGACAAGAGCTCAGTGTCGCGCATGCTGCGCACGCTCGAGCAGTCGGGCTATGTCGAGCAGGATCCGGTCACCCAGCGCTATTCGCTGGGCCTCGCCGTCGGCGTGCTGGGCTACAAGGCCCTGCGGCGCATGGATCTGCGCGGCGCCGCGCGGCCCTTGCTCGAGCGGCTCGCGGAAAAGACCGGTGAATGCGCGCATCTCGCGATCCTCGCCGACCGCCGGGCCTTCTATATCGATCAGGCCGCGCCCGAGAAAGGCGTCGGCGTCGATGCGCCGATCGGCACGCTCGCCCCCTTGCACTGCACCGCTCTCGGCAAGGTTCTGCTGGCTTTCCAGCCGGAGAGCAGCAAGGCGGAACTGATCGGCGGCATGACATTCGAGCTGTTCACGCGCCGGACGATCGCCGGCGCCGAGGTGCTCGCCGGTCATTTGAACAATGTGCGGGCGCAGGCCATGGCCTTCGACGATGAGGAATACAGCATTGGCGTGCGCTGCATGGCAGCGCCGGTATTCCGCTATGACCATACGGTCTGCGGCGCGATCGGAATTTCCGGCCCGAGCCCGCGCATGACCGATGCGCGTCTGTCCGAATGGGAGCCGTTCCTGCGCGACATCGCCAAAGAGCTTTCGATGCGGCTCGGCTGGGACGGGTCGCTGCCGCCGGCGGAACAACAAAGGGAAAGCCTGGCCACGGCCTGAGCGGTCCGACACGCCAGTATTGGAGGTATTGATGAGTGAGCGTGCAATACGCGCACGAGCACGAGCTATTGCGTCTGCCGGAGGGGTTTCACCAGCGCTGTCATCGGGCGCGCTCGCAGCGCGCATCGACGTGTCGCTTTCGGAAGGCGTCGTGCTCGGCCTGCTGAAGCAAGGGGTCAGGAAGTTCTTCGCCGTGCTGGGGCACGGCAATACCGACATCGGCGAGATCCTCAGGATCTACAGCGAAGAGGGGGCCTTGCGCTTCCTCCATTGCCGCAATGAGATTGCCATGGCCCATGCCGCGACCGCGCTGGCCTGGATCTATGGCGAAACGCCCGCGGTCCTGTGCTCGATCGGGCCGGGTGCGCTGCAAGCCTATGCCGGCTCCCTCGCCGCGGCCTCCAACGGCGTCGGCGTCTATCACCTCTATGGCGATGAAACCACGCATGGCGAGGGCTACAACATGCAGCAGGTCGTAAGTCCGCGCCAGGGCGAGTTCGGCCGGCTCACCGACATCCTCGGCCGTTCCTTCGTCCTGCATACGCCGGAGGCTTTGCGCGACGCGCTGCGCCGCGGCACGCAAACCGTCCACCGTCCTTATTTTGCCGGTCCTTTCTATCTGTGCCTGCCAATCAACACGCAGCCCAAGTTCATCGCCGAGCTCAATCTCGAAAGCCTTCCCGACCGGCTGTCGGTCCCGCAGACGGCGCCGGCCGATGATGCGGTCTTTGGCAAGGCAGCCGATCTCATTCTGTCTTCGGCCCGCATAGCGATCAAAGCCGGCGGCGGTGCTCGCACGGCCGCCGAATCCGTCCGTCGTCTCGCCGAGCGGATCGGCGCCGCGGTCATCCTGTCGCCCAACTCCACCGGCGTGCTGGCGGATGCACATCCGCTCAACATGCATGTCGGCGGCAGCAAGGGCTCGATCTCCGGCAATTTCGCCATGGCGGAAGCCGAGCTCTTGATCGTGATCGGCTCGCGCGCAGTCTGCCAGTCGGATTGTTCCGGCACCGGCTATCCGAAGGTGCGCCATGTGATCAATCTCAATGGCGATATCGCCGATGCGACGCACTACAACCGCACCACCGCCTTGACCGGCGACATCGACGCGCTCGTCGCCCGCCTGCTCGATACGCTCGGCAATGCCGCCCGCTCCGATGCGATGGCCCACGCCTCTGCGGCATGGCTCGAGGAATGCGCCGCGCAGAAATCGAAATGGCTGGCCCTGCGCACTGAGCGGACTTCCGCCGCCGCTGTCTTCGATGCAGCGTGGGATGTCGAAATACTGGCGCAGCCCGCCGCCGTCGCCGCCGTCGCCCGTTTTGCACGCGAGGTCGGCGCGCTCAAGGTCTTCGATGCCGGAGACGTGCAGGCTACCGGTTTCCAGGTCGTGGAGGACGACGCGCCCTTCGAGACGGTGACGGAATCAGGTGCGTCCTATATGGGCTTCGCCGCAAGCTCGCTCCTCGCCGCAGCCGCAGCCGACAAGCCGCGCTACATGATCGCTTTTTCCGGTGACGGCTCGTTCATCATGAACCCGCAGATCCTCATCGATGCCGCCGTCCACAGACTGCGCGCCATGGTGGTGGTGTTCGACAATCGCCGCATGGGGGCGATCTCCTCGCTGCAAAGCGCGCAGTTCGGCAACGACTTCGGCACCAATGATGATGTGGCGGTGGATTTCGTCGCCATGGCCAACGCCGTCGCCGGCGTGAAGGGCTTCCATGGTGGGCGGACGGCCGATGAGCTGCGCGAGGCCCTGAGAGCGGCCTATGCGCATGACGGCCTGTCGGTGGTCCATGTGCCGGTCTATTGGGGCGAGGCCGCCATTGGCGGCATGGGCAGCTATGGACGATGGAACGTCGGACCTTGGGTGCCTGACGTCGAGAAGCTCTATGCGGATCAGGTGATCTGACCGGATTGTCCCTTTTTCCTGCTGGATTTGGTGCGATGTACGAAAATTATGGTCTCTTCATCGATGGACAGTGGCGCGCGGCGCGCGACAAGCGCGTCATCGCGGTGATCGATCCGGCAACGGAGGAGCGGATCGGCGTCGTTCCGCATGCCGGACCGCATCTGGACGAGGCCTTGCGCGCCGCGGCCGATGCGGCAGGCAGCTGGGCCGCGACACCCGGTTGGGAGCGCTCGAAGCTTTTGCGGCGGATCAGCGATGAGCTGCGCCTCCGCGCCGAAGCCGCAGCAGAGATGATGGTGCGCGAATGCGGCAAGCCGCTGGCCGAGGCGAAGGGTGAGTTCCTGGCCGCCATCGACCAGTTCGACTGGTATGCCGATGAAGCGCGGCGCATCTTCGGGCATACGCTCGCCGGCCGCGACGGCGGGACCAAGCTCACCGTCCAGTACCGGCCGGTGGGACCGGTCGCGGCCTTCACCGCCTGGAACTTTCCCGCCCTTCTGCCTGCGCGCAAGATTGCTGCGGCTTTGGCGGCGGGCTGCACGGTCGTCCTCAAACCGTCCGAGGAGACACCGTCGAGCGCCTTCGTTTTCGCCGACGCCGCCAGGAAGGCGGGCCTGCCCGATGGCGTGCTCAATGTCGTGACGGGCGAGCCGGCCGAGATATCGCGCCATCTCATCGCCTCTGCAGTGATCCGGAAAGTGTCCCTGACCGGCTCGGTGCCCGTCGGCAAGCTGATCATGAAGCTCTGTGCCGACGGACTGAAGCGACTGAGCCTCGAATTGGGCGGACATGCGCCGGTCCTGGTCTTCGCCGACGCCGACCCCGTTGCCGCGGCAAAGGCCTGCGCCACGGCCAAGTTCCGCAACAACGGGCAGGTCTGCATTTCGCCGAGCCGCTTCTATGTCCATGCCTCGATCCACGCACCCTTCGCGGCCGCGATGGCCGAGAGCGCCAAGGCGCTGCGGCTCGGCTCAGGGCTAGATCCTCAAACCACGTGCGGTCCGATGATCAATGCACGTGGACGCGAGCGCGTCGAAAGCCTGATTGCCGACGCCGTGCGCCATGGCGCCACGGTCCTGGCCGGCGGAGCGCGGCCTTCCGAATTCAATCGCGGCTTTTTCTATCAGCCGACGGTACTCGACATGGTGCCCGAGGCGACGAGGGTGATGCGCGAAGAGCCCTTCGGTCCGATCGCGCCGATCGCGAGCTTCGAGAGTTTCGATGAAGCTATCGGACGCGCCAATGCGACACCCTTCGGGCTCGCGGGTTATGTGTTCTCGAACTCGCTTTCGACGGCCAACAGAGCGGCCGATGCGCTCGATGTCGGCATGGTCGGGGTGAACGACATGATGCTGGCCTCCGCCGAGATACCCTTCGGCGGCGTGAAGGAGAGCGGCTTCGGCCGCGAAGGCGGGCAGCTCGGTATTCTCGACTATCTCGAAGCCAGGTATGTCAAGATGAGGCACACATAAGGCTTGAGGGACCATGACGAGCGATAGTGCCAAGGGACTGAGGCGCGGCCTCACCAATTATGGCGACCGCGATTTCAGCTTGTATCTCCGGCGGTCGTTTGCGAGCTCGATGGGCTATAGCCGCGAGATGCTCGATCGCCCGATCGTCGGCATCGCCCATTCGGCAAGCGGCTTCAACAATTGCCATCGGCACTTTCCGGAGATGATCGAGGCGGTGAAGCGCGGCGTCCTGGCCGCGGGCGCGCTGCCGGTCGAGTTTCCGACGATCTCGCTGGGCGAAGTATTTCTCAATCCGACCAGCCTCAAATTCCGCAATCTCATGTCGATCGACGTCGAGGAAATGATCCGCGCCCAGCCGATGGATGCGGTGGTGCTGCTCGGCGGCTGCGACAAGACGGTGCCGGCCCAGCTCATGGGGGCGGCATCGGCGGACGTGCCGGCGATCCAGCTAGTTGCGGGGCCGATGTCGACCGGGCGCCATCGCGGCGAACGCCTGGGAGCCTGCACCGATTGCCGTCGTTTCTGGGCGAAATACCGCGCCGGCGACATCGACCGGCAGGAGATCGACATGGTCGAGCGGCGTCTCGCCTCGACCGCTGGAACCTGCGCCGTCATGGGGACAGCCAGCACCATGGCAGCGCTCGCCGAGGGGCTGGGCCTGATGCCGTCGGGCGCCGCCACCATCCCGGCCGTCGACGCCGATCGTCTCAGAATGGCCGAGGACACCGGCCGGATCGCCGTTTCGCTGATCGGCGCTGAGCATTTGCGGCCGAGCCGGATCCTGACCGAGAAGGCTTTCGAGAACGCCTCGCGGCTTCTCCTGGCCCTGGGCGGCTCCACCAACGCGATCATTCATCTCACGGCCATCGCCGGCCGTCTCGGCGTCAGGATCGACCTCAGGAAACTCAATGCGCTCAGCGACACGACGCCGGTGCTGATCGACCTCAAGCCCACCGGTGCCGGTTATATGGAGGACCTGCACGCGGCAGGCGGCATACCGGCGGTGCTGCGCGAGCTTCGTCCTTTGCTTCATCTCGATTGCCTGACGGTGACGGGAGAGACGATCGGCGATCGCATCGCCGCGGGGCCGGAATGGGTGGATCGCAGCTATGTCAGAAGCTGTGCCGATCCGGTGCGCGAGAATGGCGGCCTCGTCGCGCTGTTCGGCAACCTGGCGCCGCGTGGCGCGATCTTGAAACGGTCGGCCGCCGACCCGAAGTTGTTCGAGCGTGAGGGGAGAGCGGTCGTGTTCGAAAGCCTGACGGATCTCGCCGCCCGCATCGACGATCCCGCTCTCGATGTGACGGCGGAGGATTTCCTCGTCCTGAAGCATGCGGGACCGGCGAGCGAAGCGGCCATGCCGGAGGCCGGCTACCTGCCGATACCGGCGAAGCTCGCGCGGGCCGGCGTCAAGGACATGGTGCGCATCTCCGATGCGCGCATGAGCGGCACGGCCTATGGCACGATCGTCCTGCATGTGACTCCCGATGCTTCCTCCGGCGGGCCACTGGCGCTGGCGCGCAATGGCGATCGCATCAGGCTGAGCGTACGGGAGAGGAAGATCGAGCTTCTTGTTGACACGGGCGAGCTCAGCCGCCGCGAAGCCGAAAGGCCGGCGCGCGATGCACCGGCGCGCCGCGGCTATGCGAAGCTCTATGACGAGCAGATACTGCAGGCCGATGAGGGCTGAGATTTCGACTTCCTCACGGCTGAGCCGAGGCCTTCACCGCCCAGGCCCGGCCCATGAGGCGGATGGGGACTTCCCTGCCGAGGTTTTCGGCGAGCCGCGCTTTCAGCCAGGCACGCCGGTCTTCGGAGAGCGACAGGCAATAGCCGGGGGCCGGGCCGGCACCCAGGGTGAAGGGTCGCCAGAACGATTCGAAGTCCGGGAACACCGTCTCGATCTCGAGAGGCTCGATGGCGGGTGACGGCAATCCGGCTTCCCGGCACAGGTTGGCCAATCCATCGCGCGTGCAGAAGGGAAAGCGCTTGGCCTCGTCGAGTCCTTTCGCTTTTTCGTCGATGGCGCCTGCCGCCTTCCAGAATTCATCGATGAAACCCATGCCGCCGCCGGGATAGTCCCAGACATAGAAGGACAGGAGGCCTTGGGGCTTCAGCACTCGTTTCATCTCGGCGAGAGCGGCGAGCCTGTCCGGGATGAAGTTCAGGACGAGGGCGGAAGTGACGACGTCCATGAGGGCATCCGGCGCCGGCAGCTTGCCGGCATCGGCCATCTCGAAGGTGACGCGCTTGTCGGTCACCATCGAGCGTGCATAAGCGATGAAATCCTTGGAGGGCTCAGTGGCGAGGATGGATTTGGGATTGCAGTCGGAGAGGAGCGTCGCGGTCAGGGCGCCTGTGCCGCAGCCGATCTCGAGCCAGTCGGCGCGGCGCGGGGGCGACAGCCAGCGCAGGAACTCCGTCGCCATCTGGCGGCTCCAGCGCCCCATGTAGTGTTCGTAGTTCTGTCCCGCACTCCACGCGTCGAATTGGGCAGGCTGGGTCATCGTCATGATCTATCCTTTGAAGGTCAGATATCGGCGAAAGCCGGCGCGCCCAGCGCGGGGGACATTACTGGGGAGCGGGGCCGGAAGGAATAGCTTTCGCTTGCTGCCGTGTTGTTTTTTCCTCTAGAAACCCTTGTGGTGGCGGGGAAGGACGTCAAATCACTGATTTCCCTCAATTTTATCATTTAGTTTGAATAAAGTTCCGCTTGCCTCTAGTCTGGTTGCGCGATTGCAACCGGGGACGGAACCTCATGACACTCAGCAGGACGGCAGGCCTGAGGCTTGCCATAGTGGCTGCCTTGTCATCGCTGGCCGCAGGCGAATGGGCAGCGACCGCGCAGACAGCCAATCCATCACGTGACGACGCCATGGCCGCTTGCCGCGCCAGATATGGCAAGAAGGTCACCAATGTCATCATCAACAAGGACGGCACGCTCACCTGCCAATGGCAGGTCGTGCGGGAGATGACGCATGCCGAGGCCTGGGAAGCCTGCCGCAAGCAGTTCGGCGCAACCCAGGCTTTCGTGCAGAAGACAAAGAAAGGCTGGCGGTGCCGCTACAAGGCGAGATATTGACCATGTCTGCCATCGTGAAGATGAGCTATGGGCTCGCCGCGGCGTCAGTGCTCTGTGTACTGACCGTCGCAACGCCGTCTTATGCACTTTCCTACAAACAAGCCATGGCCGCCTGCAAGGCCAAGTTCGGCATGGGCGTAACCAGCGTCACGATAAAGAAGAGCGGCCAGATCGTCTGCCAGGAAGGTCCCGGCCGCAATGCGACGCGCAAAGAGGTCTATGACTATTGCAAGAAGCGCTACAGCGCCACGACCGTCTATCTGCGCAAGTTGCCGAGCGGCAAATGGGAATGCCGGTATTATGGCCGCTTTTAGACATACAGAGCCGTCCTGGCCGGGTTTTGCGGACAGAAGTGACGCACTTCATTCGGCCGGTCATTGATGGCAGTATCCGCCGATGAATCGTTTCCCCGAGAATCACCGTCGGATGCGTCTCGCGGCGGCTGCGTTTTTCCTGGCCGCGGCCCTCTCGTCATTCGCGGGCGATGCTGCTGCGGCCCGTGGCGACAAGATCTATGATCACGCCTGGGCCTGCTCGACGCTCTACAGCCGGGCGCCCATCAGGGTGCTCAATGGCGATGACCCCGAGACCGCGACCTGCCTCGGCGAGGGCAAGAAGGGCCGCCCGCCGATGTCGCGCAGCGACGCGTGGGACCTATGCCGCGAACAGTTCGACACCACGACCCAGTTCATCAACTGGACAAGCAAGGGATGGCATTGTCGCTATTATCCCCGTTAGGCAAAGTGACAGATCATGACACTCCTCTTCATCGGCATAGTGATCTTCATCGGCTCCCATTTGCTGGCCATGCTGCTCACGGGACCCCGTGACCGCTTGCTGGCGCGCCTGGGGGAGGGCCCTTACAAGGGCCTGTTCTCGCTGGTCTCGGCGATCGGCCTGGGCCTCATGATCTATGGCTTCTACACGACGCGCGGCGCGCTCGAACCCGACGACTATCTCTATGCGCCCGCACCCTGGACGCGCCATGCCGCGATGGGGCTCGTCCTCCTCGCCTTCATCTTCATCGGCGCCTCGCATGGCAAAGGCTATCTGAAACTGTGGCTGAAGCATCCTATGTCGATCGGCATCGGCCTGTGGGCCGTTGCCCATCTTTTCGCCAATGGCGAGCGGCCGGATGTCATCTTTTTCGCCTCGTTCCTCGCTCTCGCGGTGCTCGACATCATACTCTCGAGCCTGCGCGGCAAGTTTCCGCATCATGAGCCGCAGGTCAAATCCGATGTGAGGGCCGTCATCATCGGCGTCATCCTCTATCTGATCTTCCTGTTCGGATTCCATCCCTATATTCTGAAGCTGCCCATCGTCGCATGATCCTGCTTGGCCTGGGCGTCGTCCTCTTCGCCCTCTGTCATCTCACCTTGGCCG
>Ga0187894_10000987_pt1 | contig 37776 bp, 33 predicted proteins | sample GBC1701081metaG_FD_136650 | JGI IMG/M metagenome (GOLD analysis project Ga0187894, IMG submission 136650) | White microbial mat communities from a lava cave in the Kipuka Kanohina Cave System on the Island of Hawaii, USA - GBC170108-1 metaG ... | reverse complement strand
GTCTGTGGACGAGTCGAACAATGCCACTTAGAACTACGTTTAGGACGGATATAGGGGCCGAAACTATTTCATTTAGAGCATTCTTGCTGCAAACCGGTGTCAAGCTTTTTAAGACTGGCACCAGAACCAGCTTGATTGGGGGTCCATGTCGGGTTTGTTGAGTCATTGCCCAAGACAACCTCATAGCTTTGATATGAACGTACTTGTCACCGGAGCGGATGATATCTCTGGGACAACGTGACGAGGACTTCCTGTTCGAATGGCTCAAGGTCCGACGCTGTCTGAATGAAAGTCGTTAGCGCGCTGTAAATTTGTTCGGAGTCGTATGCCGCCACCCGCTTGACCATCTCTCCGTAGAGTTTTTGTGAGCTGTAATCGGCAACGAACTTTTCAGCAACCTGACGTCGACTACTACCAACAATAGACCCGATGCCGTTGACCAATTGATAAACACCATCACCGTTATTGGAGATCAAACCGATGGCTACAGCGATTACCACGTACTCGTAAGCGCGACGAAAGTCACCGCTAACGGTTAATTCATCCGGAATAAGATCAGGTAGAGTAGCGGCCTCCTTTTCGTGCAAGCGGTCATAACAGGAACGATAGAATTCAATCTGGCTGAGATAGAACGCCGGGAAGTTGAGACAACGCGTCAACGCACGCAGGCTATGCTTGTTATCTGAGGGACGGATGCTGGTTGTCGAATTGACTTTCCGGTAGCGCTGGAGAAGCTCAGCGCTATCAGTGGCCTGCGCCCAAATCGTTAAATCCTTTTGGGCGAAAATGTCATCGTTCAAGTCCATCTCACTCAGCAACACGAGCGGGGTTGCTGCGCGCTCAAGCTCTTCAAGTGTGAGGCTTGCCTGATCTCCCGGTATTAAACCGGGCGACCTTAACAGAACGTCTTCAATTGAAAGGCTGGAAACCGATTTGAAACGTGAATTCGCGAAACCCAAAAGGCTTTGCGCAAAATCTTCGATTGCGATACGTCGCACCTGAGAGCGTGGCACGTGTTCCTGAATAAACGTCTGGGATTCAGTTTCAATGTGCGTCACGTCCTTCTGATAAAACTGATCGATCTGTTCTCCGCTTAAGACCGGCCGTCGCATGTACGACGAGGCCGGCAACGCAGATTTATGTCTCGACTTAGTCATCAGCAACGTACTCTCTAAATCGGCTAAACGATTGTTCAGATCGTTCACGTTCTTCATTGACAACTCAGTTTTGGAACGATCAACCTCAACGCCGAGTCTTTTATCCAGCATTGCTTCGGCCGCTAATTGCTCTGTAAGATGCTGACGGTGCGATCGGCGGCGTTGGAACGCTGTCTTAATTCAATCGCACGTTCGAGCGCGTCGTGAATTGCTTTGCCTGCATACGTCCTATCGCCCTCGGATGGAACATCCTCGACGATCTTCAGCAGATCTTTCTTGTCGATTTCGCCTGAAACGCGGATATGGCCGCGGAGAGTTGTATCCCTGTCGAACGTATAAAGAGTTACCGTGTCTCCCGCGCGGGCACTTCGAATAAAATCACTACCGCGGTCTACCTGTCCGGTACTTGGCGGGCAACCGGCGAGTACAGCAAGAAAAACACAAATGCAGCAGCCAATTCTGAGAAGAAGTCTCGAAAGAGGGTTTTTGCGATCGCAAACGGCCGGGAGGACTACTATTGGAAACACGGGTACCTTTGACAAGATAGATTTCAGAGGCTGAAACGAAGACGTACCGCAGCTGTCAGACAGATACGCATAAAACCACTCTAATCGACGCCCTGAGGTATGCCGAATTTTCGCGCAGCGGGACACAGCCCTTTACCTAATATGGAATTTCATCTGAAACATTACACGCGAGATAAACGCCGACATGAAGTAGTGCGATGGATTTTCCAGCCATGTCGCTTGCGGATGTCGCAGATAATTACTGAAATGGAATAGCTGATTTTTCATAAGTAATAGGCTCCCGCTGAATGAGATAACAGCGCGTGAGAATGACAAAAATCGAAGCGACTACATAAACCAGCACCTCGCAATCCACAGCGAATACCACAAGCTAGGACAAACCTTTGACCGGATACACTAGATAAACCGACCGAACGCTCTACGCCAATACTCCCCGAAGTTCGGCCGAGGATGAGCAGTGAATAAAATATGCTTGAGTTGGTTTAGGGAAAGACTGGCCGCAGCAATCGTTATCCTGGCGTCTGTCATGGTCCAAGCCTGTAGCTCAGGCACATCAAATACTTCGAAGGCGGCAAATAGTCGAAACCTGAATAAAACCGGAACGTCCGCTATTTCGCCACAGTGTGACCCGAACTACTCCGGCTGCGTGCCGATTGCGAGCGATGTTGATTGTGCAGGCGGGAGCGGCGATGGACCTGCGTATGTGAAAGGTCCAGTGAAAGTCATCGGCAAAGACATTTATCGGTTAGACAGGGACCGCGATGGAATAGGATGCGAATAACTCACTCGGTAGAACCTTTACGACAAGTTTGGGAGCAGACGAAGGTAGGAGTATCTAATTAGCGACAACGAACGAGTACTCTTCGCTGGAACTCGCGGAGCCGTTCGCGGCAACGCCAGTCAGGTTTATCTGATAGTCACCCCGCGTAAGCATCTGAGCGGGAAGTCTTAGTCGAATCGTATATCGACCATTATTCTCCGCCTGAAGATTAGGAATCGTGAATGATTCGCGATCGCCCACCCGTCGAACTTCTGCCTGGTACACTGAGTAGCGCTCGTTCTGTATCCAGGGAAGTTGCAGTTCTACAATACTAATTCCGACGGGTATTCTTATTTCGGCTTGCGGTTCGACACTTCTGACCGAAACAGGCTTCAGATCGAACGAAGTTATTTCTGGAGGGATCTCGCGCAGGCTCGTAGGAGAGTTAAGCTGGGCCAGTTTCTGCTCGATAGCCAAATGCTTTCGTTGTTCCGTCCGACTGTTTAGCCACACGATTGTGAGCACCACCGCAATCACGATCGTTACTGTAATCGGAACAACGAAACGAGGTTTGAGTCGTAACCAAGTCCAGAATCGACTCCAGACAGAGACTATAGGTGCGTACGGATAAGATGCTATTGCCTCCCTGACTGTCCAATCTTTTATCGCGCCAGTGATTCTGAGCTTACGTCGCTGTTCGTCTGTTTGAGCATAACGTGAAAGGAATCGCTCTTTTTCTCCCTGGCTAAGGCTATCCTCTAAATAGTCATCAATCAGATCCTGTTCGACTGCAAGCACTCTCTCCCTGGTCGGAGAATCGGTTAAAAACAAATCCTCAATTCTCTCGCGATCTTCGTCGGCAAGCTGGCCCAATAGAAACTCACGCAATAACGCGTCAGTCACCGATCCTTCCTTCATGGGCAATACTCCCGTCGCCGCCATTCACTTACAATGAAATTTCGCGTGATCCGTTTCATTTTCGCTGAGCCTTAATTTTAAGACAGCGTTCAATACATCCCTGAAGAGATACACGAATCCGGTAGGCCTTAACTCTCAGAGTTTCTACGGATATCCCGAACTGCTGCGCCAGTTCACTCCGATGATCGATCTTAGCCTGCTTTTCTTGGGCGTAATAATCCACAATCAACCTCCGATTCCCAGCGCTAAGCTTTTGCAGACACGAATGCAGACATTCCTCCATGTCTTCGGCGTCACGTTCATCACTCTCGGTCGTTATTGGCTCCCGCAGTTCAGCTTCTAAAGAGACTTGAGTCTTAGGCTTCTTCAGATCTTCCTTGACCAAATTGTTCGCTACGGCGCGAAAATAAAGTCGCGGATCGCCTACGTAAGTCGGCCGTACTTCATGTACTTTCTTCGCAACGCGATCAAAAACTTCATCAGTCAATCCTTCGGGATCGGCACAACCTCTAAAGGTAAATATCTTGGCGAGATCGTGACGAAGCTGAACATACATAGCCGCAGCGACCTCACGATCGGGATTGAGCCAGGCAAGAATCTCCTCGAAGCTCTCGGTTGGGACTGCGGAATTGCGGGCCATTTACTCGTCGTGTTCCGTTCAGGTGAACTGTGCCGGGCCAATCCGCCGCCTTCGCTTTTGAAAGACTAACAGAGCGGCTGCAACCAAAATCAGTAAGATCAAAAATATTAGAACAGGTCGAAGCCAACTATAGCGGTCAACGGCGATATGGTTCGTGTACTCACCCTGCAGTACAAATCCCGCCCAATAGTAGGGTGCGCTCCACTGCCTCTCCTTCATCATCTTCAGCTTGGCGGCTCGAAGCGCAGCGGCGGGGGTCATGTCCTTCTGCAGCATACCTTCATAGAAATCACGCATTAAGGCAGCTGTCGCTCGATCATCCACTTTCCAAAGGCTGGCAACGACACTCTTCGCTTCCGCGGACATGAAACTATGGGTTAGACCAACTAGTCCTTCCCCTTTAATGTCTTTTCCTAAAGCAGTCTGACACGCACTCAATACAATTAGGTCAGCAGAGAGATTCAAACTGTAAATGTCGGGCAGTGGCATTAAGCCATTCATCTTCACGCCGTTACGATCCGTCATTGTGAGAACTATGGCAGACAGTTCCGGGTGTTCGTTATCAAGAAAACCGTGAGTAGCGAAGTGGACGATCTGAGCTTGACTAACTTCCGAACTCATAGCGGTTTCACGGCTGGCGTCAAACCCCTTGGCCACCAGCGTAGTGCCCCATGGCGCCACGGCAGAGATCGCATCCGCCTCTTCTGAAGCATGAACGAGACGAGCAAGCTTCAAATTCTTGATCGTCTGTTGCTCAACCTCGTCTGGATTTTGATCAGCCGCAGGCTTAGCGACCGCGGGAGATGCTACTTCGCGCTGCACCCGGTCATCACTCGGGCTGAAAACCGGATCGGCAATGATGGCGACGAGCTTGCCCGGCGAACTTTTATGATTTTGTGCACCGCGGATTGCGATTAGTGTTGAAGCTGATGGCAACATCACCACTTCATTCGTTGCTATTAAGAAAGTGGTTGACGCCTCAACTGGACCAGTCGTTTGCGCGAATGGTGCAGGCAACGCATCGAAAGGAATGTACTGCAAAGCTCCGTCCGTTACGACAAGCAGTCTTCGGCTTCCGAGTTTCCCGGCCACGGGCCCCAGCAGCATTCGGCTTAGATTGCTTGCCTTTTCAAAATAAAGCTTGTCGGCCGCTGCAACGTTAGGCTGATAATCCTTATCGCGTTGACCATCATTTCCCTGGCGCGCCGTAAGTATCTTATAGAACTCACGTGCGGCGTCTTCAATTTCCTTGCCGGCCGGCAGTGTATAACTGTCGCGGGAGTTGGATGTTACTGCCCACAAATAACTATGGTCCTCCCCCAGCGCGTACTCCAATAACATTGTGTCACTGCCTTGCAACTCCTTTTGAATGCGTTCCTGGTCCACTGGTTCAAACTGTTCAAAAGAAAACAAGCGAGGATTCTGATCCCGTAGTTGGGCCAGAACGGCCTGATAGTCGGATCTGAGTCGTGCTATCTGATCAGCCACTTCCGTGAGCTCGGTTGAATCTTTTCCGCTCAAAGAGAGATTCAATTGATATTCGGCCTGCGCTCGAAGTAAGCCTCTCAACCGGCGCTCCCGCTCGACAAGTTCCTTGGCGGCTCCCGCACGTATATTGGGGCGCGATTCACTGAGAAGATCCAGAAGTAAACGAGCTCGACCCTGCTCACTTACCGAAAAAGCTTCGGCGGCAAAACCTTCTTCGGGGCGCAGTTTATGAAGTTGCATCAGAATCTCTATATACAAGTCGTAATGCCTTCTGACTGCGGAAAAGTATGACGCGCGGAAATCCGGGCTTGCCACATTCGCGCGTATCTCCTCGATAAGGTTGAAAGATTTCTTGATGTGTGACAGAGCAATTTCATGTGAACCAAGCGCTTCATTAGCACGCGCGAGGTTATAAAGCGTAGCTATCAGAATTCCTTTGTCACTCATCTTCTCAGTCAATGAAAATGCCTGACCGAACACGTCCAGTGCCTTTTGCTTTTCACCGAGTTGAAGAAAGAAATCTCCATGCGAATTCAAAGCCATCGCTTGTCCACGAGTATCGCCGACACTCTGGAAGAATCTCTCTAAACTCTGGTACTGGTCCAATGCTAGTTGCGGGCGCCCCTGAGCTCCGTAGGTCCTTGCGATTCCATCGAGAGCGAAGGCTTGAAACCGAAGGTTTCCCGCAGTGCGACTCAACTGCAAACAGCGCTGGTAAGATGCGAGCGCTTGATCCCGATTGCCGCTAAGCTGTGCCGACGCGATGCCGCATGTAGTGCCTGCCGCCGCATCCAGGACCCCGGTGTTCTCAAATAGTCTTAGCGCGTTATAGAAGTAAGCAAGAGCGTTTGAGGGCTCTTGCAGAGCCTCATAACCCTGCCCGATAGCATTTAATGCTACTGCTTCGCTACGCTGATCTCCGATCGCGCGAAAGATCTCTAACGCCTCATTGTGGAGTTCAATTGCGCGGCCATAATCCTGATGCGAAGAGTGCCACAGCCCCATTGCAGTCAGCGCCAGCCCTTCCCCGCTGTTATCGTTTATTTCACGATATAGCCGCAGCGCACGGTCTATCTCTGCCACTGCTTCGTTTGTGTTGCCTGTAGTTCCGGCTATGTAGCCCTTGAAGAGACGTACTCTCGCTTCACCTTTAGGATGGTTTTGGAACTCGGCGAGTGCGCTATCGAGTTGTTTCGAGGCGTTTAGGAAGTCGCCTCTCGAGCAACTGACTTCAGCCAGGTTGCTAAGTGCTTCACCATAAGCATTCGTAACATCGATACTTTGATTGGCCTCATGACGTTTAAACAGAGCTAGAGATTGACTCAACTTATTCCGGGCAAGATCGTTTTTTCCGAGGTAAGACTGGACCTGGCCCATCTGACTCAGCGCCGTGGCTTCCGCCAGCCAGTCACCGGACTTTTGAGCGAGTGCAACAGCGTTCTCATATTGCTTGAGAGCCTGCGCATATTCGCTCAAGAGAAAGTAGATATCGCCGGCTTTCAGTGTCGCCTCTGAAGCATTTCGAAAATCGGAAATAGAGGTCCAGAGTAGTGCGGCTTTCTCGTAGTGGTCTATTGCCTGGCGGAGAGAGACTGCGGTCCAGTTTGCGCGCAGGGATTCACCACGCGCCAATGCCTGTCGAGCCTCGTCATCCTTTGGATCTGGTTGCGTCACAGCCGTTGAAGATTGAACCTTTAGATGTTGCGGGGTCGTTTCGCTCGCCGTCGAGGTGATTTCGTACACACCAGAAACTGCTATGACAAGTCCGGTGCAGAAACACATCAACAAAATGCTTAAAAGTTCTGTTTTGAATCTGCGTGTTTTTGCTGGCAACATTTAAGAGCTCAGGCTCCTTGTGGAAACACGTCTGAGGGACCGGAACGGCAAGCACTCGCTATCACGGTCAGTCGGATGAGACGGACGCTCTATTTAACACGATGTCCGTAGATAATCAACGAGGTGTTTAGAGAAGGTAGCCCGAATGAGCTACCTTCTGCGCAGCCTAAGAACACTCGGTTACCGTCCGTCTCGGAGCGAGCGACCATAGCGATCTAAGAGTCTTCCCGAGGTGGCAGATCCTCGCCAATCGATGTAGAGACCAATTCTCGTGCCAGGCGCTTTTCGACCAGATGTACCTAAAGAACTCTGCGCTTGCTTGGCTGTCAAGTTCTTCACCATTGATTCATGTTTCGCATTTAACGGCATTTCATCTCTCCTTATTAGTTACAACAGTGCAGGGCGCCGCAGTCACCCCAACACAAGTCCATCAAGTCGGGCGTGATAGCGTCCGCTTGAACGAATCACGCCTGCGGCCGATATGCACTAACCTCGAACCAAAATCGTTTGCTGAACGGTTTTTATTGTGGTGACTTCCACAATTGTGTTTGCTTTCACCAGGCTTGACGAAATCGAGGGTAAGTGTCGATCGGTTTCGATTTGAGGAAACCGATCTCCTTTATTGACTTTGTTTCTAACGAAGAGCTCAATTCCACGTGATCGCACCATCCTGGTTAGGGCAAGTTCCACTTTGGCAGATCTAAATGCGTCTCTGATGGATTTGCCGAACGCGAGCGCCCGATAGAACGCGCCCGCAAAGGCCACACTCACTTTGTCTCCGATTGGCCTCGCAGTGCCGATGGAATAATCAACTACGTCGGAGATCAAACGCGCCTGCGTCTTAGTAAAACAGGCGTTCAGCAGCACCAGGCGCACATGGTTGTTGTAGAAAGCGAAGACGTCTTTCAACCCTTGTAGATCCAGTGCCTGAGCTCGAACATTTGTTCCATTAAGGAGGATTCTCTGCCCTTTGCTTCCGTGTCCGCTGAAGTGGACGATCTGTGGTTCATACATCAACAACAACCGTTGCAAATCTTTGGGCCTTACAGCGCCATGATTGTGCACCTCGAATTTATCGCGGTAGGGACCTTCCTGAATTCGGTCAGAGATCTCGCGGGCCTCTTCAGTCACCAAAATCCGGCCGGTACTCCACGGATTCGAGGATAGAACTAATATTCGGATCTTTTCTGTCATCTTACATTCTCCTGCTATGGCCCATCCCAATCTGGGATATCGGCGCCGTTTCGTTTAATTACCTTCACCTTGACAGGCGCTGAGAGCAGGAGAAATCCGTCAAGAAAGAGGGAAAATTTTTGATGACAGGCAGATGTTGGAAAGTTGGGGACGATAAGGAGTGGCGCTAACTTGAGGGATCTGTGTGGGCCGGGTCAGTACAGTTTCAAAAATGGAAGCGTGTAGTCTCACTACTCCTGGTAAAGGAGCGCTATGTCACTTACCGCCACTCACCCTGCAACGTGAACGGCGCCCAATAATATGGGGACGCCCATCGCTTGTCGTTCATGAGCGATACTTGCGCAGCCCGCATCGCCGCGGCGGGCCGCATGCCTTCCTTCAGCATCCCTTGATAGAAGCGCACCATCAACTCCGTAGTTCCCAAGTCGCTCACACTCCACAGACTTACGATCACGCGTGGCGCTCCGGCGTACATGAATCCGCGCGTCAGACTCACCAGCCCCTCGCCTCTTATGTTCTTGCCCATGCCAGTCTGACACGCACTCAGGGCCACCACCTCAGGCGAAAGCTTCAGGTTAAAGATCTCGTGCGCTCTCAAGAACCCGTCCTGGGGTTCCCCATGTTCGTTCACCAGAGAAAACACCAAACCTGACAGCTCCGGATGCACGCTGTTCAAAAGACCGTGCGTGGACAAATGCACGTAACGATACTGGCCCAACTCTGCGCTTGTGACTGTGTCACGGCTGGCAGCAAAATCCAGCGCTAATTTGCGCTCATTAGTGGGAACCATAGCAACTATCCGCTCTGCTTCCTGGCGCGTCCCAGGCAGACGCGCAACATTAACTCCATCACTTGCGACACCTGTGTCCTTAGTTGCCTTAACTAACTGGCGGTCTTTGCTTGCCCCGCTCATCAGTGTTTTTAACACTTCGTTAAGCGTGTCTTCATCTTTACCTGCCTTAACACGCTCGTCGTCTTTCATGAAGACTGGATCGGCCAGAGCCACCACACTTTTGGGCGCCCGGTTGCGTCCTGCCACTTCACCTCGGATCACTGCCAGTGCTGAAGCTGAAGGCAGATTTACAATCTCGTGATTTTCTATCAGCAGTCTTGTCACTCTTCTTTGCCGGTTGGTGCTCGATGCTCCGCCAGTTGCCACGGGTAAGACTCCAAATGGAACAAAATGGAGTACGTCATCGGCAACGATGATCAATCTCCTGTTCCCCAACTGTCCTGCGACGGGAGCAAGTACCATCTGGCTTAGGGCTGCAGCAGCTGCCGGAATTTCCGCGTCAGCTTTTGCGATGCGGGCAGTCCGCTGCTCGTCAGTCTCATTCTTGAGACGGGTATTCCGTGCATTCAACAGATCGTAAAGCTGACGGGCGGCTGTTTCGATCTCAGCGCGCTTAGGTAAATCGTGGCTGGTGCTTGAACTTGATGTCACTGCCCACACATAGCTACGCTCCTCACCGAGTGAATACTCCAACAACAGCGTGTCTGGATCGAGAACCTGCGTTTGAATCTCTTTTAGTGTGAGCGGCCGCGGTTGCATTAGAGCTGCATAGCGAGGGTTTTTTTGCTTGATCTCTGTCTCGACTTGCTGCAAATCTTCGATTAGCCTTTGAATCTCCTCCGCCATCTGGCTGGCTTGTGCCTCTGCATGCTGCTGCGAAAACATTTGCCTCTGAGCTTCAGCCTTGGCGTTGAGCCGGCGTTGGATTTCACGTTCGCGCTCCAGCAATGCGGCATCAACGCCCTGACGTATGTCTGCATTTGCCTCTTTAAGAATCTCAAGCAGCGAGCGGGCGCGCGCCCGTTCACTCACTTCGAGTGCCCTGCCATCGTAGCCCTCGTTAGGATGTTGCCTGTGCAAACGCATCAGCAAGTCGAGGTAGAAATCGTAGTAATGTTGTGCCCCTTTGAAATAGGAGAGACGAAGCTCAGGGTTGATTACTTTTGTGCGATGAGACTCGATGATCGCAATGGCAGACTCAATCGCGGTTTGAGAGGCGGCGAGATTTCCACGATCACTTTCTCCAATGGCGATCTGCTTTAGTGTGAGCGCTTCAGCCTCGTTATTACCGGTGGCGCGCTGGATCGTTAGCGCTTGAGCGCAATAGTCAAGCCCTTTCTGATCACGGGAACTAATGCGACTCATGCAGACCCCAAAGAGCGCAATGCCCTCGCCATAACGATCATTCTCGGCTCGAAAGAGAGGCAAAGACCGCTCGTAATATCCGAGCGCTTTTTGTGGTTCGAATTCAATACTGTGGAAGAAGCCAAGCATCAAAAGCGCAAGAGCTTCTGCGCGAGGAACACCGAGGGAGCTAGACACTGCCAAAATCTGCTCAAGGCCTTCTCGCCCCTTCTGAGGCTGTTCCATCACATTCTGGTCCATCACATCATAGATCGGGCCAAGTGCAGGCAGGGTATTGGCTTCACGCCCACGAGAAGCCGCTGCGCGATTCATCTCGAACATCCGGGCGTAATAACTGATCATCTCCTCAGGTTTTCCCAGCATCATCTTAAGACCTGCCAAGGTCCCCAGCGCTATCATCTCCCCGTCGGGGTCACCTACGGCTCGAAACTGGGCCAATGCCTGGGTTAGATTGTCAAGCGCTTTCTGCATGTCGCCTCGCAGGCCCTGTAATTGTCCAAGGTGAAGAAGTGCGAGAGCTTCCCCTCTTGGTTTACCAGCCGCACGAAAGAGAGACACCGACTGCTCCAACTGTTCTATCGCCTTTTGATCTTGCTTAAGCTGACCGTAAGCGATGCCGGTAAGGAAAAGCATCATCGCCTCGCCCTCGGGAAAGTTAAGAGAGTGAAGCAACCCTCTAGCCGATTCGAGCTTGTCGATGGCTTTTTCAAGTGATGCGGGTGATCCTTCCTTAACCAGCTCAAACCCCTCGGACATGAGTCTCACCGCCTCGTCTTCCTGGGCCTTCCTGGTGTCTTGTGCTGCAATTGTTCCGGCGAGAAGGAGAATACTTATTAGTAGCGAGAGCCCGCGATGAAACATGGTGTACTGGGCGTGGAATCGCAGATGCATGGCTTAACCTCGGTCACCGGACGTACGAAAGCATCAGGTTGAAGAGAATCCCATCACGGTTTTTCGGGACAAGGCGATAAATCGTTTGTGGGCTAGGATCGTCTCGGGTAAGTTGTCTCGTTCCGCTGTGGGCCGCGGCTTGCTGTTCCTCGATGGTTCGAGTCTGGCCGGCTCCCTCGTTCATCTCATACCGATCCGTGATAGCACTCCACCTTTTCTCCCAATCTGAGAGCTGTGTGTTCGTAATCGGTAACGGATTGTTAGCAAGCGGCAGTCGGAGTGGTGACAGGGTCACAATGATCGTGAGCATTTCGGCTGTTTGATTGGGTTTAGGAGTTGCTTTGAACGATGCTTCATCCTCTGTGGGAATATCGATTAGTCTTCCAGGTTTAAGTCGATTGTGCTCACCGCGAACGGGAAATATCAAATTCGTCTCACCTCCACTGCCATTCGTAAACCAGTCACGATCTATGATGTAGAGGTAACCCTCAATCGGTGATTCAATGCTTATTCGAAGCAAATCTCCTTCATGAAATTTTGTGTCGGCTTCGACGCGCCTGGATACCCGTTCTAATTGCCTGCTCCGCGGTTGCAGCTTCCAGATCGTTACGCCTACCTGCCATGTGCCAGAGCTTGATTCGTCCGCTCGCCTTTGTCGTGGTGATGAGGCAAGCCGGTAAAAACGTGATCTTGGCTTGGCTTTACCTTTTCGGCGATTCTTGACAAAGTCGTCTGAGATAATCGATCTCGGTATTTCTTCTTGTGGACCGGCCAGAGCGATTAGTTGAATCGCAACCATTGATATCAGAATGAGAAACAACCGGGAGCGTGGTGAAGACATATAGTGACCTCTGATGGTTTAGTTGGGCGAACTACCTGTGTTCAAACTCGACGAGCTTAACCAGCACGTCACCCTGGCCGCGAAGGGTAGTCCTTTGTGTCTGCTTGTCTCTTGAGGTTCTCACGTTTACTTCGGCTGCCTTGGTGGTCAGATACTTTTTGACCGCGTCGAGAACCTCACCAGTCAGTCCTCCATCTCGATGCTTGAAAGCCTCAATCTTCGCCGACTCGAGTTCACTGACAGGTAAAGTTGACCAAATAATCCAAAAGTTCTCAGTGCCTGGCCGGCCGCTGAAAGTGTTCCAGTTGGTTTGAAGCGTTTGATTCTTACCGATAGACGCAGATCCGTTGTTTGTCTCCGGAGTTGGGTAAATTATCGTGAAACTGGTACGTTGCGGTTCGGGTGTTCCTTCATTAAATAAGTAAACATAACCAGGTTCAGGACAGGAGACATTGAGCCGGAACTTGTCACCGGTTTCGAATACATCCAAATTGGTTGATTGGAAAGAATTCTCGTAGGCCTTTCCGTTCCGCATCTTTTGCACTTCGAGCCAATAAACGAGTGAACGTGTGGGAAGCGAGGGAGTGGGAGTTGGCGTGGGACTCAGTACCGGGTTATCTCTTTTACCCTCTCCATTACCGATGTACACGGCGATCAGCACCGCAAGACAAACTACGACAGCTAAACTGCCGATCAGCGTACGCCACCAGGATCGACCGTCTTTCTCTCCATTGGTATTGACTACGACCCCAATCTCTTCATCGTTCATCAAGGCGCGCGCCAGGCTGTTACCAAATTCGGCTGCGTTTTGATATCGCGCCCTCCGCTCGAACGACAGCCCTCGCAGTATTATCGCCTGGGCTTCGGTCGACAGGTTCGTTCGCAGGTCCACCGGCATCACGCGCACGCCGTCGCGCTGCAATTCCGGCATTTCAGTTGCAGAGGCAGGATTAAAAGGTCGCCGGCCCGTAACCATTTCGTATGCCATTACGGCCATTGAGTAAACGTCGCTCGCGGCAGTGATTTTTTCTCTCGCGCGAAACTGCTCGGGCGACATGTATTGGGCGGTCCCGATGGCAATGTTATCTGCTGTACTTGGACCAACCACAGAATCTTTAACTTTTGCAATTCCGAAATCAACGACCTTAACGAACTCGGGCTGAAGCTGTTGAAGCATGATGTTGTCAGGCTTCAGATCGCGATGGAAAATTCCCTGCTTGTGAACGTAATCGAGTGCCGTGCCTGTCTGCTTCAGAATCGCTGCGGCTCGTTGCAAATTCATACCCTCGTTTGGAATTTCCGACCGCAACGTCAGGCCGCTAACGTACTCCATTACGATATAAGGTGTACCACTCAATTCACCGGCGCCCAGCACGCTGACCACGTTGGGATGATTGAGGCGTGAAAGGGCTTCCACTTCCCGTTCGAACTTTTGCCTTAGATAAGGGTTTTGCAGCGATGCCTCCAGCAGAATTTTTATGACAACCAGTTTGTTGTAAAGATTCAGATCGCGCGCCAAATAGACCTTGCCCATACCGCCCTGGCCAAGTTTCTTCTCGACGAGATAATGCTGACCAATGGTTGTCCCGATAAGGTCATCCATCGAGGAGTCATCGCCCTTGGGTGCACTATTCGAGTGGCTGCTGGTAATAATCTTGAGCCCTATGTCGAGGACGGATGATTCGAGAAAGTCACCAGCCGCCTCATCGGCAGCCAGGAGCGATTTAACCTCGCGCAGCAGATGCGTATCCTGGGCACAAGCGTTCTCAACGAACGCACTCCGCTCAGAGGGAGCTAGCCGCAGGGAGGAGTGATAGATCTCTTGAATGCGATCCCACAGGGGGCGCTCCATTCAATTCTCTCCTACGAGGTGGGAAATCGAGTGGCGAAGTATCTGTAGCGCAGAGATTCTATAGAGCTTCTTGAGTCTCAGTTGTGGCAGCATTCTATACATCTGAGGCACCCTTGCCAATAGATATTCGATCCAGAAAACGGGCTGGCACAGTCCTCAAAGGTAATGGTTCAGGGCCCAGTTCATTACTTTTGTCAGCCTTGCGCGACGGTTGTTCGAAATTAATAAACAGGCGCTACTGATAAGATGGCGCCTACCGGGTCCTTCTTGCGTGTGCTCCTACTCCAAGTCTAAATAACAGTATGAATGAGACGCATGAAATTACTGATCTACTGCAAGCGTGGAGTAGAGGTGATTCCCACGCCCTGTCGAAGCTTATCCCGCTTGTAGACAACGAACTAAGGAAGCTAGCGCAGGTAAAAATGGAGAAGGAAAGGCCCGGACACATCCTGCAAACCACTGCTTTGATTAATGAAGCCTTAATGCGGCTGATTGCGGGGAAGCGGATCGATTGGCAAAGCCGAACCCAGTTTTACGGCTTTGTAGCGAAACGAATGCGTCAAGTGCTCATTGAATACGCCAGAAAAGTATTAGCCGAAAAGCGGGGCGGACGAGCCGAACACATTGATGTTACCGAAGCCGTAATCCTCTCGCCGGAAAAGTCCGAGGAGATGATCAGGCTCGATGAGTTGTTAACCACGCTCGCCAAGACTGATGAGCTTAAGGCAAAGATCATCGAGCACCGTTACTTCGGTGGATTCACTGTGGAAGAAGTGGCGAAGATTTTGAATACCTCAACCGCAACAGTTGAGCGCGAATGGCGCTTTACGCGGTCATGGCTCAAGCGAGAAATGACCTGAACCGGTTTAAGGAATGGCGAGCAGAGCTCTCACCACTGGCGTTGAAACGCATTCGATCAAAAGAGGTGAAAGTAAGGATTTACAATTTAAAAACTACTTCTGTGCATGGGGAAATGTGTCGGTCTTGAATGGGACTAGGTGGTTTCAGACGTAACCTAGTCCACTCCAAACGGGCTGCGATCCGCGAAAAATGTTAATGATTACTACTCGTAGCTGACTCCTTGAAGTGTTAAACTCTCCCCAGGCAAATTGCTCAACGCGGGCACTAGATTGTTACCAACGAGGGGACAGTTTAATGTCGTGGATTAGTTTACAAACGAGAACCGGACCAGAAGACTATCAGGTTAGCGACCTGGATGAAGTAGTCTGGTGGAAAACGGAAAATGGAATAGTAGCGGTTGGTTATATGGATGAGGTTTCGGGTCTAATGAGTGAGAATGACTTAGAAACTTGTCGGATAAAACGACCAAAGATTGTTCGTGAAATTCCACAGCAAGAACCGCTTAAAGCCTAAAAGAGCATCACCGTCCAAATAAGTTCACAAACAAAAGTCATGGACCAAGAAGACTTGCTCACGCGCCGATCGTTGCGCGTTTTTCGATTTTTGCCCAAGTGTCGCGCAGGCCAATGGTACGATTGAACACCAATTTGTGCTCCGAGTCGCGATCAACGCAATAATAACCAAGGCGCTCAAACTGATATTTCGTCCCACGCTCTGCGTCTCGCATACTCGGTTCTATTTTGCAATCGTGCAGTACCTGCAATGAATCAGGATTCAGATTCTCGGTAAAATCGTGTCCTTCTTCCACCTCGTTCGGGTCCTCTTTAAGAAAAAGGTTCTCGTAGAGACGAACCTCTGCCGGTAAAGCGTGAGCCGCTGAGACCCAGTGAATAGTCGACTTTACCTTTCGACCATCAGGCGTGTTACCGCCGCGCGTAGCCGGATCGTAAGTACAACGGAGTTCTATAATCCTGCCGCTGCTATCCTTAATGACTTCTTTGCAGGTGATTAAGTAAGCATAACGGAGGCGCACCTCGCGACCAGGGGCGAGCCGGTAAAACTGCTTCGGCGGGTCTTCACGAAAATCATCTTCTTCAATATACAGCGTCTTTGAAAAAGGAATCTTTCTTGTTCCCGCCGAAGCTTCTTCGGGGTTGTTGATGGCGTCCATTTCTTCCACCAGCTCATCGGGATAGTTTTCGATAACCACGCGCAGTGGTTTCTGCACACACATCACCCGCGGAACAATTTGATTCAAGTGTTGGCGCAGAAAGTATTCGAGTTGCTGTAACTGGGTAATGCCGTTCGTCTTCGAGACGCCAACACTCGCGCAGAAGTTGCGAATGGCTTCGGGGGTGTAACCACGCCGGCGCATGCCCGAGAGCGTTGGCATACGCGGATCATCCCAACCTTCGACATGCCCCTCTTCAACCAACTTCAGTAGCTTGCGTTTGCTAAGCAGAGTATGGGTGAGGGCCAGCCGGTCAAACTCGTATTGCCGCGAAGGAAAGATGCCAAGCTGTTCAATGAACCAATTGTATAAAGGACGATTGTTGTCGAACTCTAAAGTACACATTGAGTGCGTTACGCGCTCGATAGAATCCGACTGCCCGTGCGCGTAATCGTACATCGGGTAAATGCACCACTGATCACCCGTACGATGGTGGTCCATATGCAGAATGCGATACATGACCGGGTCGCGCAGATTAAGGTTTGGAGAGCTCATGTCGATCTTGGCACGTAGGGTTCGCGAACCATCCGGGAACTCTCCCTTTTTCATGCGGTCTAACAGATCGAGATTCTCTTCAACAGAACGGTTGCGGTAAGGGCTTTCCTTACCGGGTTCGGTTAACGTGCCGCGATACTCTCGAATTTCATCCGCGCTGAGATCGCATACGTAAGCTTTCCCCGCCCTGATCAACTGAATGGCCCATTGGTACAGCTGTTGAAAGTAATCTGAGGCGTAGAATAGGCCGTCCCATTGGAAGCCCAACCATCGCACGTCCTCCATGATTGCATTAACGTACTCTGTTTCTTCTTTTGACGGATTAGTATCGTCAAAACGCAAATTGCACTTGCCGCCAAACTCCGCCGCCAATCCGAAATCGAGGCATATGGCTTTGGCGTGACCGATATGCAAGTAGCCGTTTGGTTCCGGGGGAAATCGGGTTTGGACACGGCCTCCATGTTTGCCACTCTTGACGTCCTCGATAATGATGTTTCGAATAAAATTCGAAGGTCCATCATTTTTTGGTGTCGATTCCGGCGAAGTCTCAGTTGATTCAGTTTCAAAAGGCACGTTCATGATTCTCCGTAACTAAAGTCTCTATCCACAGATACACAGATTACGCCGTTTGTTCATCACATCTGTGTAATCTGTGGATTAAAACATCACTTGGCGGTGAGTGCTCTGACACGTCTTATTACCTCGTCCTCACCGAGGTTTTGAGCTACCAGGAAAAGTTCCGGACTCTGTTTTAGTCCGGTCAGGGCGATCCTAATGGCATTGCTCACATGACCGATCGAGCCGGCAAAACTCTCCGGATTCTTCTTGTATTGCCCCGCTGTTGGTGCGAAGCCGTGGGCGGCGGCCAACCTGCGGATCTGTTCGAACCAGGCCTCTTTGTCTTCTTCATGCCGATACGAATCAGCGAAGTCCTTGGCCAACTTAACTACCATGTCAGGTTCGACTGGGGCGAAGCGAGAGTCTGAAGGGTCACTGACTGGTGGAAACAGCTCCTGGAAATACAAACCGTAAGCCGCCCGGAACTCCCCCCATTTTGCAAGATCCTTTCGTTCCCCCACGCCAGGCTGCCGCTCATTTGCAAAGATGCGGCGAGCCAGCGGCAAATTTCTGGACAGTATTGCGGCCAGCTCAGGATCATGATCCCCAGCCCAGCTAAGCAAACTCTCCAGTGCCTCTTCGGTGGGGAGTTGCGCGATAAACTCGCGGCTGATCGATTCAAGTTTCACTAGATCGAAGATCGGACCAGCCACTCCGCATTCACTTAAACTGAGGGCAGACGACGCAGATTCCTCAAACGTCATTTCAGCGAACCTGCTGTTCGCCAGACCTCTTAAGTAATGTAGCACCGCGCCTGCGGGATAACCCGAATTTATGTAATACGCGACGTCAGCCTCGTTATCTTTTCGCTTGCTCAGCTTGCGACGGCTCGCTCCATCGAATTTCATCAGCGGGGCGATATGAGCATACGGTATTGGTTTGAAACCAAGCGCATCGAATAGTTGTAGATGAACTGGTACTGAGGAGATCCACTCTTCACCTCGAAGTACCACCGTGACTCTCATCAACGTGTCGTCAACCACGTGAGCAAAGTGATAGGTAGGAAGTCTCGGTGATTGATCGCTACCCTTCAACAACACGATGTCGTTCACATTGTCCTGATGCTCGATTCGACCACGAATCAGATCAACGAACTCGATACGCTTTGGTGGACCGTCCGGCGAACGAAACCGAATCGTATAAGGCTTGCCGGCTTGGAGCCGGCTCATGACTCCAGTCTGCGAAAGATTTCGGCAGCGCGCCCATGAACCGTAATAGCCGGTCTGGAGCTTTGCCACAAGTTGCTCCTCCGCCATCTGAGCCAACTCTTCTCGGGTGCAAAAACATAGATAGGCACGGTCGGTCCGCAGCAACTCGCGCGCGTAGGTGTGATAGATGAGCTCTCGCTTTGACTGTTCGTACGGTCCCCACTTTGAATTCGAGTCGTTCTCGTCTGACTCGATGTCGAAGTACTTGAATGCACGCGCAAACTGTTCGCGCGAACCGGCGACTTCTCGCGCCTGGTCGGTGTCTTCGATTCTAATAAAGTACGAACCACCGGAATGATGGGCGAGGTTCTTGCCAAGAGTGGCAACGTAGACCCCGCCTGTGTGCAAAAAACCTGTCGGACTTGGACCAAAGCGAGTTACGATCGCACCGGTCGGAAGATCGCGCAGAGGATACAACGACTCCCAATGCGCAGGCTCGGGCAGTTCAGCGTCAAATAACTTATTAATGACCTCAGTAGTAAGCATATAGTGAGCAAAATCTAGTCGTTCCAAACAAAGCGGGATGTTTCGCGATCCTTCCGCACCCGATCTATGGGGAAGGCTTGATTGTGCATTACCACATAAATGCCCGGACCAAGTATCCGAACAGCAAAGAGACTCTCCGTAAGGTTCTGCAAACCATCGCTTCCTTCAAACCCCAGTGGAGTCATCGCTCCCGTTAGCACAATCGGGACCTTCAGTTCAGGTAGAGCCTGCTTCAAATAGCGACCCGTCTGAACCATTGTATCTGTACCGTGAGTGATTACGAGTGCCGAGCACTCGCTTAACATCTCCTCGATGCGCCGAAGAATCGCACTGCGATCAGCATCAGTCATCTCCAAACTGTCTTTATTCATTAGCGGCGCCACGCGAACATCGCAGTCGGGAAGCCGTAACCGACCGAGGTATCGGTGGATTTGGTTATCCAGGTTTTCTACCGTGCTAGTCTGCTCAGAGTAAACCTTTTCAATTGTCCCACCGGTAGTGATCACATTGACCTTCAGCATTTTCGAACCTTTCCTCGCATACCCGGACTTTCATTACTGGCTCATCACCATCTTAACAAATCATGGGCCTCCAAACCTGAAAGTGACAAAAGTCGTGTGGCAGCAGCGCCGCTGGCAATGCGCTGGAGCGCTGGCGTTAATCGAAAAACATACTCCATAGTGGTCATTCGTTTTCGTAGACGAAGGGCGGCCTACCTCAGCAGGCCGCCCTTCAAACCTCGTTACAAACATCCAAGCACCGTTTATGAAACAGGAGCACAAGGTTCCTCAAGCAGGTCGATATCTGCTGTCTGGTTGGTGATGGTCGCAGTTGTACCGTCGAACTTCTTGATGTTTATCGTGAATGGTTCGTTATACGACTTGGCACGATCCGTCAAGACGCTCAGTGCTACTGCCTCACCCAGCAGCACTCCCCAATAGTTCGAGCTGCGGAAGTGTATGCCGGCATGAACTCCGTGTCCGAAACAGACGTTGAAGGCAACCTTGCTCAGTTCCCCATTGATGTCAAGCTGATCTTTATCCGCGCCAGTGTAGTTCACCAGCGCAAGGCCATCTGGCGTGGGTTGCTTGACGTCTGATCCCGCTGCGAGAAGCAGTGGCCGGATCTTTTGAGTACCGTCAAAGAAGAACTTCAGCGCCGTGCAGCACGCACCAGCAACCGTTGCATGGCCTCCCGTGTAGCACGGATGAGTCGGTGAACCTTCGGGGTACGCCTGAGGCAACAAGTGGGTACCATGCTTGGCGAGAACCTTGGGCAGCACCGCTGAAGTTAGGACATCGGAGTGTAACTCCGCGGAAGCTTGTGGAACGGGTGTACTTCCGGTGCGTCTCGCTTCGACGAGCGCACCGTATTCTTCCGGTCGCAAGCGCAAGTCAACGATCCATTTGCGGTTCCATGAGGCTTTGAGCGCTCGTGTAGCCATTTCCGCGAGCGTTCCTGCGGCGTCTGGTCCACCAAGGGTGCCAAAAGCCTTTTGCGTGTTCGAAAGCGGGATTGGGCCACCTGGCCTGCCATAAGGATTACCGGCGGTGGTTCTGGCGCCTAATCCGGCCAACATCAGGAACGCGACAAAGTACGCTTGATACAGCACATCCACACGTGTGTAGGCAGTGAGGTCGCGGCCGTTTCGGATGAACCGAAATGTGCCGTCCTCAATTGGATCACCCGAAGCACCTCCGTTCTGTATGTTCTGATAACTGCCTACGTCCGTCATGAAAGCCTGGTTGGGAAGGAAAGTTTGATATCGCTGAGTCAGTTCCTGCGCGCCGAAAAACGTCGGCTGCAGCATAAATTGCGAGATGTACGGTCCCTTGACATTACCATCGTTCGCAAAAACACGTGCGCGGAACAGATTCTGCGGTGTCACCGGGAGCGGCCATTGGTTAGCTCCGCCAGCTTGAATAAAAGATCTGGAATTCAAGTCGGCAACTGCCTGAGCCACTAGCGCGTTACTACCATATTCAGTGAATGGTACGTCTCTAAGTAGAGAGGCCCAGTAGTGTTCTACCTGTTCGGTAGCCGTCTGCGCAGACCTCACAGTCGGCGATGGTGGGGGGGTGCTGTAGGCGTGCGAGTCCAGACCCTCCAGATCGAAAGCAAATGAGGTCGCGGGACCATTCAAGCGTGAATTCGGTCCCCCGCCCGGAGTTCCCACAATTACGTTTTGAAGGTCGGAGAACGACTCGCCCTCAAGCGCATCGAGCAGGCTCTTCATCGAGGCCTGGTTCGGCACGCCGAGGCCGTTATGTTGCAGCGCTTTGCTGTACAGAGCACTGAAATCCTGGTATCTGGCCCTATCGCCATTGTCCGGAAGTACGCCTATGTCGATTTTGTTATCCTGCGCTACGCGTCTGCGATACCGAAAGCTGTTATTCGTTCGCTTGTTCGATTGATAGGGAATCGTTGAAGCGTTGGCGTTCGATCCCGGATCACCAAGGAGGGGTTTAAGAGGGACTGTTGCCGCTGCCGCCGCCAGGGTTGCGGCGCCTTTTACGAAGTTTCTTCTGCTTACTTGCGACTTCTCAGTGTTAGAAGTGGTTAGATCCTTTTCTTCTTTCTTCATTTCTTTACTCCGTTAATTGTTCGAACAACCAGGGTGGGCAAGTGCGTCTGATTTGATCGCGCTGAGAACATCCAGATGACGAGAGGACCGTCAGAAGCAAATGCATTTCTTTAGTTAGCCGAAGAAGAGCGACGATCGGAACAGCATCGTGCCCTTCTGAAGGCGAGAAGGAAGTGACGTCAACGCCGCGTAGGAAGAGAGGTCTAGCGAGACCTATTTTCTGATTCAAGACAAGCGGAGCTGTTGCGAGTCGGGAATTGCCGGGGGCGAACTCCGCCCAATCTGGGGGATTTAGGACGCGGGATGTTGATTCAAACTGCCGTTTACGTCAATAATTCATTTGGGTCATTTTTAATAGCCCATCTAAATCATTTTCTAACCTCTCAAACCAGCAGTGAGTTCTAAGCAGTTTATTATTTTGATCGAGAGTACGGCGGATCCGGCGTTCGCGGTCGATGCCGCAGGACGAATCAGTGCGTGGAACAACGCCGCAACCGAACTTTTTGGATTGAGTGAAGCAGAAGCGATTGGAGTTGAAGGCCATCAGTTGCTTCAATGCTCTGATGAGAACGGCGTCGTTTGTTCCGACCATTGCATAGTTGAGTCCGCAGCGCGAGATAATCTTCCGCGCACGAATTTCGACTTACGAGTGCAAATAAAAACCGGCAAGGTGTGGTGCAACTTATCTACATTGCTCGTTAGGGACGCATCAGGAGTACGTCATGCTATTCACATTGTGCGCCCACGCGAAATACGAAAGCGACTCGAACAGGCTTTAACCGAGTTTGTGCGGATGCATGCGAATGCCGGTCCGAAAGACGCCCGTACAATCTCTTCGGCGCCCACGCCTGACGTCAACGCGCATCTCACTGCTCGTGAAATGGAAGTCCTAAGGAGTTTAGCGAACGGTGACAGCACAAGGGTCATTGCCAATCGGCTTAATATCAGCTCCGCTACCGTTAACAATCACATCAAACATATTCGCACCAAGCTCGACGCTCATACTCGCCTCGAAGCAATACGCCACGCCGAGAGCGCGGGTCTGATTTAAGCAAGATCTGCGTTTTCAGAGAGAGTGCGAGACTAGTTCGAAGATTCTTCAGCGCGTCGCTGAACCAAGAAGTCCTGCATGGGGCCGAATTAGCGACTCGTTAGCTCAGGTCGGCTGATTGTGCGTTTGGGGGACTCTCTCCAAAACTGACCATTTCGGAGCCTGTCTGGCGCTGTCACCAAGATACTGCCGTAGCTTAGTCTTAACATTCCCCAGTCTTCCAGCTCTTTGAGAGCTTGCCATGTCTTCTGTCGGGATGCGCCGACTAAATTTGCCAGATCCTGCTGAGTGATTCTTATTTTGATGGGCAGACTTCGTTCGGCCCCTGACTCGCAATCTATGAACTCGATCAAAGCCTCCCTGACCCTCGTGGAGACGTCCTGGGAGACGAGACTAAGCAACTGGGCCTCAGCTCTTCTTAACCTGGAGGTTAAAGATTTTAGCAAGTGCGCGGATATCTCGGGATAGGTTGCCAACAAACATTCGAAGTCCTTTTGCTGAATCTCACACAATAGAGAGTCTTCAAGGGCCTGAGCGGAGGTCGTACGCGGCGTTCCCTGGATCGCAGCTACGTCGCCGAAGATCTCTCCCGGACCTACTATCTCGAGCAACAACTCCTGGCCGCAGTCGCTAAGGGCACTAATCTTGATGCGGCCTTTTTGCAAGAAGTAGATGGTGTGCGACGGGTCGCCCAGCATGAAGATCAGATCACCACGCCGACGACGAGTTGTTCGCACAATCGCATCGAAGCGATGCATAGTCTGCTGATTCATTCCCCGCAGCAACCTTAGTCGCCGTAAATAAAATAACCTCGAAAGAACTTCAGAACTTTCTGTTGGGTGGGGCATGCGAGTTCTTCCTAGCGCGAACTTAACTGATGCAGCGGGGGTGCTACAGGAATGCGAGGAGTTGCAGTATAGCTCACAATTCAGACAAAGTGATCATTTATCAGGATTGCGACACGCGAAAGGCGCCAGTTGATTCTCAACAATTAGCGGCGATGAACTCACGTGAGTGTCAGCCAGACTCGCTGCAAAATACGTTTGACTGGCGACGCTAATTGTAACCTGCTTGACATTCATATTTTCCGCCGCGTTGTATCCTTGAGCTCCGATTTTAGTTTCAAGATTTTGAAAACAACGATAGCAATATTCCCTTCCTCCCGTTAGCCCTGCTTTAACTTTCAAAGTAAATCTCGTCCCGACCGAGCAAATTCGGCCAATGCTTAACTCATAGGAGACTTCTCATGAAATCAGCTCTGTGTATCCTAATGTCGCTGCTCTTTATTGCGAGCGCACGCGTCGCCAACGGCGCCACCGTGCCGCCAGGCTTTACCGATTCACTGGTCGCTGGCGGCCTCACTGACCCGACGGCAATGGCTCTGGCTCCTGACGGCCGTATCTTTGTTTGCGAACAACGCGGAACGTTGCGCGTAATCAAGAATGGCGTTTTGCTGTCCACGCCCTTTCTAACCGTGAGCGTGGACTCAAGAGGTGAACGTGGGTTACTGGGCGTCGCCTTCGATCCGAATTTTGTTTCCAATCAACTGGTCTATGTCTACTACACCGCTCCCAGTCCGGCCCATAATCGCGTCAGCCGCTTCATCGCCTCCGGGGACGTCGCCCTCGCCGGCAGTGAAACGATTCTGATGGATCTGCCGAACCTGAGCAGCGCCACCAACCATAACTCAGGCGCGATTCACTTTGGACCAGACGGCAATCTTTACATCGCCGTCGGCGATAATGCCAATGGAGACAATGCGCAATCGTTGTCAACGCGACTCGGCAAGCTGCTGCGCATCACGTCAAGCGGCGCCATCCCGACTGATAATCCTTTTTTCAATCAGACGACGGGAGACAATCGTTCGATCTGGGCGCTCGGTTTGCGCAATCCGTTTACGTTCGCATTTCAACCCGGCACGGGCCGTATGTTCATCAACGACGTCGGTCTGAGTACCTGGGAAGAGATTAACGACGGTATCGCCGGCTCGAATTATGGTTGGCCCATCTGCGAAGGATTCTGCAGTCCGCCGAACCCGAGTTTTCGTGATCCGATTTTTACTTACCAGAACACCGGGCAACAGTGCGCCATCACGGGCGGCGCTTTTTATAATCCGCAGGTAATTCAGTTTCCCGCAAACTTCGTGGGCCACTATTTCTTCTCGGATTTCTGTGGCGGGTGGATTACGCAAATCGATCCGGCCAACGGAACCGGGTCGGAGTTCGCCAGCGGCATTGCGAATCCGGTAGATCTGAAGGTTTCGGCGGACGGATTTCTTTACTACCTGGCGCGTACTGCAGGCTCTGTGAACCGCATCGGCTTCACTGGCGGAGGCGGTGGCGGCGATACCATTGCACCAACTGTTTCGATCACGAACCCGGCAAACAACGCGATCGTCGCACGCAGATCGACGGTCACGATCACCGCAACGGCGAGCGATAACGTTGGGGTGACGCGTGTGGAATTTTTGGTTAATGGCGTTTTGCGGTGCTCCGACACGACGGCGCCTTATAGTTGCAACTGGACGGTGCCGAATGTGCGGAATCGGACTTATCAACTTCAAGCGCGTGCGTTCGATCAGGCGGGGAACATAGGCACCGCAAGTATTCAAGTAAGAGTGCCGTAGCTGCCACAGATTTCGCCGTTAAGCTCGGCAAGCCAGTAAGATTGATACCATCCACTGCTCGTGGCGAACTCTTTTGTTGCGGGATCGAAGTGACTATGTGGCGCCGCCGTCTACGCGCCGTCGGGAATAAGCGGAAATCTCAGATTTCTTGCGGCCTGACAACCTCCACTGAGCAATGCGCACGCGCGGAGACCGCTGCAGAAACGCTTCCGAGTAACAAGCGATCGATGCCTCTGGTTCCTCTTGCACCGACAAAGATGCAATCGGCTCCCCACGTGTGGGCTTCTTCGAGAATTTCGTCTGCCGCATTACCGCGTCTGATTAAGACTTCCGCATGCAATCCCGCCTCACGAATTTTCTGCGCCCATGGTTCAAACACCTCCCGCACTTGATCCCAGTTTCCTTCATCTGCAACTTCGATCCACTTCACCTCAGATCGTTTCGCCGCATCGCCCGTGACTGGCATTACGGTGTCCACCACAGTGAGCAAACCAACCTCAGTCCCCTTGAGCCAATTGCGTTTGCAAACCATATCCACTGCGGCGCCCGAATCGGAGGAACTGTCTACGCCGATCAAAAGCCGATGCGGTTTGTCGGAACTCCTGTTCAGGTTGCGCGCGATGCGTACTGAACAGCGTGCCTCGTAGAGAACGCGTTGCGATATGCTTCCCAGTATTAATCGGCCGCCTAAAACTGAGTGACCACGAGCGCCCATCACGATGAGATCCGGCTTCCATTGACCGGCTCTTTTAATGACCGCCCAGGCAGGTGAATCCGCTTCCGCCTGGTAGTTGAGGTGCCAGTCTGGAAAGATCGATTTGAGCTGTTCACTTGCACGCTGCGCCAGCGCCTCGGCCTGGTCCAACTGGTGGCGCGCACGCGCGTGCGCTAGTTTGATGCCCTCCGGAACGTACAACGGAAACGTGTTGTCAACAATTTCATCTCCCGCCGGCGGAACAAACACGTCCGCCACCGACATGACTAACGCTTCAACGTCAGCAGCCAACCCGGCATGCCTCAAGTCTGCCATCACCGCATCCGCGGCGCCGGAACCATCGTAAGCAATGAGAATCTTCATAACTGCTCCCCCCAAGTTACGGTCTAATCGCAACCTTCATAACTCCGGCCAGTCTCTCGCCAAACAACTCATACGCTTCAGCTATGTTGTCGAGCGTGAACGTATGCGTGAGCAACGGCGTGAGATCGACGCGACCATGACGAACAACCTCCATCAACCTGCGCATACGCTCTTTGCCACCGGGACAAAGCGTGGTCACGATGCGGTGATCTCCAATGCCGGCCGCAAATGTTGTTCATCACTTAGCTCATCGGGAATTTTCGCGAGGTTGGCTTGCGCATACGGCACTTTCAGAAACTCAGCTTGAGCGCCGTTGATCGTGTTTCCGAATCGCCATCCACCCAATGCTTCGTAACCTTCACCATGACCACATTGGGCCGCGTGACCCGACAAGCACGCGCGACATTGCCCACACGGCGTAATCGCACCGACCAGTACGCGATCGCCGATATTGTATCCCGAAACACCTTCGCCGAGATCTTCGATCACGCCGACAGGCTCGTGACCAATCACTAAACCAGAAGCGACAGATCTTCGTCGAAGGCAAACAGATTCAAAATCTCGACGAATCGGACCTTATCGAGTTACGCGGTAGGCTGCTGGGAATAGTGTTTCAAGAAGATTCTCTCTTCACTGGACTGCCGGTTTACGAAAACGCCGCCTATCGTCTCGAAGAGCATGGCTGGTCTGAGGATGAGATAAATCGAGCAGTAGCCGAGGTGCTGCGTTTTGTCGGGCTCGAAGGAGAAGAAAGCAAGTTTCCGGAAGAGCTTTCGGGTGGGATGAAGCGCCGGCTGGAAATCGCTCGAGCCCTGATTGGCTGGCATCCACCGCAAAGAGGTCTATAATGCGGCCGCAGATTGGGAGGTAAAGGAGATGAAAACTCTTCAGGTTCTAATCCTGGTTGCGCTCACGTCCGCTGTGGCCCACGCTCAGGGCCGATCGATGGCCGACGCGACCTACGCACTCAAAGGACCAGTTCGCGCTTTCCGCACAGAAGTCGCGACCTTTGGTTTGAAAGACGGCAATTACGTCGAAGGGCCAAGAGTGCTGCGAATGGAAGCGTCATTCAACAAAGACGGGAACAGGACTGACCTTTACCTCTATAACCAAAAAGGCATCCTTTCCCGGCGAATCGAGATGAAATTCGACGGCCGGAAAATGACCGAGTGCATTAACTACGACGGCGCCGGTAACGTGTGGCTACGGACCGTTGATGCTTACGACAACGAAGGACGGATAAAGGAAGAGATAAATTACAACGGCGACGGATCGCTGCGTTCGAAGACGAGCTTCAAACGCAATGACCGAGGGCAATTAATAGAGTCAAAGGAGTACAGTGCCGGCGGAATCCTGCTGGAACAGTTCAACTATAAATACGAAGGGGTTACCGTGCACAGCTGGGACCGAAAAATTTACCGGGCGGATGGAGTATTACAATCAAATGAGATCTACATCGCCCCGAATCGAAAGGACATTACCACTTATCGTCCGGACGGATCCGTTGCGGACAGAAGCGTCCGCATCGGTCAGGAGATCGCACACTACAACGCGGATGGTTCACTCCAGAAGTTCACCACGATTTCCGACCAGGGCCGGCTCCTCGATGAATTAACAATCAACCAGCAAGACCCGACGAAAAGGGAGTCGCAGATTCCGGATCAGATAGATACGCAGGGCAACTGGACCAGGCAAACGAAGTGGTCTACGGATGCCAACGGCACCAAACCGCTAATAGTCACCTATCGCACGATCACTTACTACCAGAAGTAAGCTTCGTCTAGAAATCGAAACCGCCCGCGCCGCCGGGCGTGGCCTTGAAAGGCAATTTGATCGTAACGAGTAGTTTATCCCGCGGGGTTACAGCTTTGCGAAACACGACTTGCGGCGGCGGATCGTCGAGACTCAAATCCTCTTCCTGATCATGAGTTCCGCGGTCGCGCGCGTCTACCGACCCGCTCGAATCGACTTCGCGTTGCGTGGTTAACTGGCCCACACCATTCTCCAATACTCCACGCGACTCCTTGCCGCCCCATTTGCGAATCCACGAATTGACCAACGCTTCGTCCAACTCAATCGCGCGTTCTCTGAGCTGTAATTTCTGTCCTGCCAGATAGGTGAGCGGTTGAGGCGAAACTATCACGGTGTAGGTTTCAAAAGCATGCGGTTTACCGGGAACACTGCGAGAGATCGTCCAGAGACGGTTAGACGCCGGCAAAGTGACAGTTTTTCCCGGAAGCACTCGATTGTCTCCGCCGTATGTTCGCAGCGTAGGAAAGATTAACCTTGTTTCGCCCCAACTCCCGTAGGCGACCGTAGCGCGAGATTGGCAATTGTCGCGAGCATGGTTGTATCGCGAACTGTCGTCGTCGCCCGGCAGCGCTGGGCTTTAAACCGACCCAAATCGCCCCAAACCTAATGACGGTTACCCGCGAAACATTACGACAGGTTGAAGAGTAGACCGCGGCGCTTAGTGATTGGCGAGGTTAGCCGCGCACAGTGAATTGGTATTCTTCGGGGAGACTGGTGGAACCATCGGCAGCAATGCCGGTTAACTCTACGCGATAAGTGCCGCGAGTGAGGAAATCAGGCGGAAGTCTCAGTCGAATCGTCTTCCCATCGCTCTCCGCGTGAAGGCCATTAACAGGAGGAACCGGTTCATCTCCAACGCGCTGCACGACCGCTCGATAATTTGGATACTGTTCCGGTTGGGTCCAATGAAGACGTAGTTCGACAAGCGAATTCTTCATTAACTCCGGCAGCGATTCGCCACTTCTGAACGATACCGGTCGCAGCTCCAATGAGGACATCTGCGGCGGCGCTTCACGCCAGCTTGAAGGAGCATTAAGCCGGGCCACTTCTTCCGCAATCGCCAACTGCCGATTTCGCCGTTCAACTTTGCTCTTCAGCCAAATACCAGCGGTCATTATCCCGATTATTACAGCCGCTGCAACCGAACCAACCAAAACAAATCTCGGCCGCAGCCATTCGCCCAAACGGTTCCAAATGTGGACCGCAGAGGGAACGGTTCGAGGTGCTATCACCTCACTCACAGCCCGTTCTTTTATTGACTTCGTGATGCTTAACTTCCGGCGCAATGCGGGAGTCGCTGTGTACTGATGAAGAAACGCCTCACGGTCTGCTTCCGTCAGCGAGCCTTCTAAGTAGGCTTCTATCAAGTCCTGTTCGGCGAGAAGGATTCGATCTCTCGTATGAGAGTCCGTGATAAATAGTCTTTCGATTTGCAGCTGCTCTTCCTCGTCGAGCTGTCCCAATAGAAACTGGCGCAATGACGCGTCAGTAACTAAATCATCCCCCATGGGTCATCCTCCAGACGTCCCATTTATTCACAATGAAATTTCCCGCAATCCGTTTCATTTTCCCTGGACCCGGCGATCGAGGCAGCGTTTTATGCACTGCTCGAGTGTGCGGCGAATTCGGAGAGCTCTCACGCTCAGAGTTCCGACCGAAATCCCCAGCTGCCGGGCGAGCGCTGCTCGATGCTCGATCTTAGCCTGCTTCTCCCTGGCGTAGTAACTCAGGATCAACTCACGCTTTTCGTTACTAAGCTTTTGTAAACAGGAGTCGAGAAACTCTTCGAGCATTTGGGCAGTCTCTTCGTCAGTTTCAGTTGTCGGATTATCAATGGTTGGGCGGATGTCGTCTAAAGACTCCCGTACCTTCCTCTTCTTCGCTTCTTCCTTGATGAGGTTTCGCGCCACACCGTAAAAGAACAGTTTCGGATCCCCGACGAACGTCTTCCGCAACTCGTGGACCTTCCGGGAGACGCGGTCGAAGACATCGTCAGTCAAGCCTTCCGGGTCGCTACAGCGGTTCCAGACAAAAATCTGTTCGAGGTCAGAGCGAAGTTGAACGTAGATCGTACCCGCTACCTCACGATCAGGATCGAGCCAGGTAAGGATCTCCTCGAAACTTTCCGGTGGGATTGCCGAATCTCGGACCATTTATCCGTTTACACCCGTCGGGCACGAGACAACCGGCGTCTTCGCCAGTGAAAAAAGATCAGACCGGACAAAACCAGCAAAAGCAACAACAAAAGCACCGTGCGGGTGCTAAACAGCGAACTTCGTTCGACAGCAATGTGGTTCGTGTGCTCGCCCTGCAACACGAATCCGGCCCAGAAGTACGGTGCATGCCAGCGTTTGTCCTGCATTGTCTTCAGTTTGGCGGCTCGTAGTGCTGCGCCGGTTGGCATGCCCTTCTGCAACATCGAATGGTAGAAATCCGCCATCAGGCTCGCAGTCGCGCGATCATCTACCTTCCAAAGACTCGCCACCACAGTCTTCGAGCCCGCTGACATGAAGCCGTGAGTCAAACCTACTAATCCTTCACCTCTGACATCTTTGCCCAACGCCGTCTGACAGGCGCTCAGAACCGTCAGCTCAGCAGAAAGATCCAAACTGTAGACGTCGTGGAGCAGTATGACGCCGTCTCTCTTCGCACCGGCACGATCCACCCTCGTAAGAACGATGCCGGACAACTCCGGCTGCTCGCTATTGAGAAGACCGTGTGTGGCAAAATGGACTATCTGATACTCCCCGATCTGCGGGCTCATTGCCGTCTCACGCGTGGCGTCAAAACCTTTGGCGATCATTGTCGTTCCGCGAGGCGCGGCCGCTGAAATCGCATCCGCTTCTTCTGAAGAGTGCAACAGACGTGGTAATCCATTGTTGCTGCCCGGATCTCTAAGAACCTGGGCCACAGATGTATGCTCAGGTTGATTGGAGGCTGCACTCGCAATCGGCGAGGTTGGTCCATCACCTTGCACACGATCGTCATCCAGGCCGAAGACCGGATCGGCAATTACTGCGACAACTCTGTTTGTCGAAGGTGAGTAATTCTTCTCACCTCGAATAGCCACCAATGCAGAAAAAGAGGGTGTACCGTCAATTTCATTCGTTTCAATTAACAAGCGGCCCTGCCGCCCGCCTGAAGCGTTTGGATCAACTACTGGCTCGCCAGGCGCCGGCAATGCATCGAAGGGTATGTACTGGAGCATTCCTTCAGCTACCAGCAGCACTCTTCTGTTGCCGAGTTGTGGCGCTATCGGACCCAGCAGTACCTGGCTCAAATGGGCGGCTTTCTCAAAATAAAGCCGATCTGAGACATCGACCTTTGCTTGATATTCTTGATTGCTCTGCCTTTCGGTGTCCTGGCGAGCGGTAAGCAGTTTGGAGACCTCAGTCGCTACGTCCTCAATGTACTTTCGCGGAGGCAATTCGAAACTCCAAAACGAATTCGCGGTTACGGCCCACAAATAACTCTGCCGTTCTCCCAGCGAATACTGGAGCAACAATGTGTCCGTATCTCGCAACTCATTCTGAATCTGTTTCAAACCCACCGGCTCGAATCGTTCGAGTGGCGTTAGCAGCCTGTGCTGCCGCAACTGCGCCTGAATTTCCTGATACTCAGATCTCAGGCCCGCAAGCTGTTTGGTGACTTCTGCCAACTGACTCGAGTTATTCTTGCTCAATGAAAGGTCCAACTCATACGGGCCCAGCAACCGAATAGAGCCTCTTACTTCACGCTCACGCTTAAGTAACTCCGCAGTCGCTCCATGACTCAAAGCCACCCGTGACCCAGGGATGAAATCGAGAAGCAGGCGAGCCCGGCTCTTTTCACTCACCCACAACGCCTCAGCAGCAAGGCCTTCCCCGGGACGTGCGCGATCGAGTTGCATCAAAATCGCGATACACAACTCGTAATGCTTCCGCGCTCCCGAAAAGTATGAGATACGAAACTCCGGACTGGCGAGATTGGTCCGCAGGTCCTCTATTATCTTGAGCGACTCCTTTATCCACCGGAGTGCAACGTCAGGAGAACCAAGTTCGAAGTCGGCTCGCGCGAGATTGTAAAGGGTAGTCAGTCGCAAACCGTTGTCGCCTGCTTTCTCGCTCAACGGAAGTGCCCGGCTGTAGAGATCCAGAGCCCTTTGCTTTTGTTCGAGTTGAAGGAGGAGATCACCGTGCGCGTTGAACGCTGCGATTTGTCCGCGGCGATCGCCGATCGCTTGATAGAACGCCTCTATTTTTTGGTACTGCTTCAACGCCAGTTCGTGCCGGCCTTGAGCTGCATAGACGTTTGCTATCTCGTTAAGTGCGTTGGCTTCGGTACGCAGCTTTCCGGCAGCTCGGCTCAAACTTAAGCAACGATCGAAATACGTAAGCGCCTGGTCCAACTCCTTCTTACGCAGATATGCCTTGGCGATTTTGAACGTCGCGACTGTCACGCCATCGAGAGAGCCGATATTTTGAAATAGCCGCGATGCGTCATTGTAAAAACTGAGCGCGGTCGAGTAGTCAGTCAGGTTTTCATAGACCTGGCCCAGCGCATTGAGCGCTATGGCCTCGCTGTGTCTGTCTCCGGTGACACTAAAAATCTTTATTGCCTGGCGATGCAACGCCATCGCGCCGTTCTCGTCTCTTTTCGAAGAACGGTCGAGACCCAGCGCTGACAGCGCAAGTCCTTCGCCGGTTTTGTTGTTAATCGCACGGCTGAGTTCCAGGGCGCTTGAAGTTTGAGCCAATGCCTCTTCTGGCTCGCCTCTGCTGCCGGCAATGTAGGCGTTGAACAGATGAATGTTCGCTATGCCTTTTCGATCATTTTGAAAGACTTGCCGAGCAGCCTCGAATTGTTTAGACGACTTTAACAAGTCGCCTTTTGCATAGGTGACTTCGGCCAGATTGCTCAACACTTCGCCGTAAGCATTCGTAGCGATCGCATTTCTATTCGTGTCGTGTTGTTTGAAAAGGTCCAGTGCCTGGGTTATCTGCTTCTGGGCCAAGCCGTTATTACCGAGGAAAGACTGCAAACGACCCATCCGACTCAGCGCCCGGGCCTTCGGCAACCACTCGCCGGCAGCGAGCGTTTCAGCGTGCTGATAATGTTTGCGGGCTTCCGCATAGTCGCCGAATAGAAAGTAGATATCGCCTGATTTCAATGCCGCATGTGAAGCACTGGAAAAGTCGGAAACGGCTGTCCAGATCGACGCTGCCTTGTCAAACTCTGCTGCTGCCTGCTCGAATGACGCTTTTGTCCAGTTTGCGCGCCACACTTCCGCTCGAGCTATCACCTGCCGAGCCTCGCTGTCCTTTCGGTCCAGTGCTGTAGCAATCTTTAAGTCGTGAACTCTTAATTGGTAATTTCCACGTACGGCCGCTCGCTCCAGCGACTTAAGCTCGATTCGATACGTGCCCGCCAACTGAATGGGGTACGAAAGCTCCACCACCTCGAAATCCTGACTGACGTGCTCCAATAATTCGCCCCCGGCCGGGTCATACAGTCTTGTAGACAGCACCAGATCGCCTTTATCAATCGAAAATCGCAGCAGCTTGCCCTGCTCGACTGAAATGCTGAATACGTCCGTATGCGCTGCCGGAAGGTCATGGCTGATCGTGGCGCCCGCAGCGATCTGTCGTGGGGCTTCGCTGTTTTCGGTTGTCTCGGTCGCGATCGAGGTAGTTTCAGGCACATGACCGATCGTGCTGGCGATGAAAAACCAGATCACCAGGATGCTCAAAAGCGTTCTTGTTTTAGGCCTGCTGCTTGTTGTTGATGACATCCGAACCCAGTTCATCTCGGAGAAATGATTGAGGCTTGTGAAGAAGGTAGCCCGAAACGAGCTACCTTCTCAAGCAGCGCAAAGCCTGGCTACCGTCCGTCTCGCACGGCGTGACCGTGATGGACTGAGGATCTTTCGGATTTGCCGGAGGCTTGTCGCCAATCCTCCAGCGTCCCAAGCCTCATACCGGGTGCTTTGCAGCCGGACTTGGAGAAAGAACTCACCACCGGCGTTCCTGTCGAGTTCTTTCCGCTGATTTGCTGTTTTCGATTCACAATAGGCATTTGTTTCTCCTTTGTTTGGGTGTGAGGTGCCGCAGTCACCTAACACATGTTTACTAATGCCGGCCGTGTTTGCGTCTACGCGAACGCATCACGCCTGCGACCCGGCTTCACTTCTGACCACCCATGGAAAACGATCGTCTTTTTTGAGACCGTCTCTAACGAAGAGTTCAATTCCCTGCGTGCGTGGCATCCTTGTTAGACCAAGCTCAGCCTTTGCTGACTCAAACGCATCTCTGATCGATTTGCCGAAACTAAGCGCACGGTAAAAGGCGCCCGCGAAAGCCACTCCTCCTTTGTCGCCAATTCCTTTACCTGTGCCGATGGAGTAATCGATCACTTGAGAGATAGAGCGGGCCTGCGTCCTGGTGAAACAGGCGTTGAGCAAAACCACTCGCAGATGCTGGCGATAGAGGGCGAAGACAGTAGCGAGGCCCTGTCGGTCGACGGTCTTACCTCTGCCGGGTGCACCACCAAGAATGAGCTTGTGCGATTTGTTGCCGTGCCCGCTGAAGTGAACGATTTGCGGTTCGTGAAATAAGAGGAGCCGTTGGAGATCGATCGGCCTTAGAGCCGTATGCTTGTGCAGTTCGAAATTGTCGCGGTATTTACCTTCCTGGATTCTTTCGAAGATCTCTCTGGCTTCTTCGTCCACCAGGATGCGGCTGGTTGTCCACGGATTAGCTGACAGGAAAAGGATTCTGATCTTCTCGCTCATCTGTTTGCTCCCTAACTGACATGGCGGAGAAACAGGCGAAGTTTCGTCACAGATCAGAAATTTTTGTTGTCGGTTGGCTAGCGATGCCTGAACTGGGCCAAGGTGATCAGTGTTTCACCCGGTCCCCGCACCGTAGCCACTTGGGCGAGCTTATACCTCGTAGTCTTTACGGAACTTTCGGAATCCCTGGCCTTCAGAAAACTTCTGACATTCATCAGATGCTGATCGGTCAGTTGTCCATCTGCATTCTTCAACGCCACGTTCTTTGCAGATTCCAATTCACTGACGGGTGAAGCTGACCAGACAATCCAGAAGTTTTCGGCGCCTGCGGGACCTCTGAAAGTAATCCAATCGCACTGAATGGGCTGATCGGCGCCCACCGCCGCAGATCCGTTGTAGGTGTTTGGCGTCGGATAAGCGATCCGGAAACTGGCGCCATTTGTTTCTGACGGTCCTTCGTTGAACACGTATAGATAACCGGACGCAGCACAAGAAATGTTGAGCTGAAACTGGTCTCCAACTTCGAACGTCTCCTGACCATTCGACTTGAAAGGATCCTGATACGGTTTTCCATCCCGCATCTTCTGAACCATTAGCCAGTAATTAAACGAGCGTGTGGCAGCACGGCTCGAGCTGGGCAGTTCAGTGTTGCCGAGATACCAGTAAATACCGAGAAACACAGCGACACAAATCAGTACCACCAGCAGAACTATGATCGCTGGCCGCCGTCGCGACGAGTTTCCAATTAGTGACTTCCTTGCTGGCTTAGGAAGCGCGTGCGCCACGTTATTACCAAACTCGCTTGCCTTTTGATAACGAGCCTTCGCGTTGAACGACAACCCACGAAGGACCACGGCCTGTGCTTCGGTCGACAGATCTGGACGCAGGTCGACCGGCATAACGCAACGCGCTTTACGCTGCAATTCCAGCAAGTGAGGCCCGGAAGTGGGATTGAACGGCCGGCGGCCGGTAATCATTTCGTAAGCAATAACGGCCATCGAGAAAATATCGCTGGCAGGCGTGAGGTCGTTTTCACTGCGAAGCTGTTCGGGCGACATGTAGCCGAGCGTACCGACCGGAACGTTTCGGCTCGTACTTGACGCAACGGCTGACTCTCTTACCTTCGCAATACCGAAATCGACGATCTTCACCAACTCTGTGCCGTCATTGAGATGTTGAAGCATGATGTTTTCAGGTTTGAGATCGCGATGCAGAATGCCGTTCTCGTGCACGTGCGCCAATCCAGCGCCGATCTGCTTCAGAATTGATGCGGCACGGTTCAGGTTCATTCCCTCGCTTGTAATTTGCGATCGCAACGTCAAACCACTCACGCGCTGCATCACCGTATAACATTGACCGTTCTCCAATTGACCGGCGCCCAGCAGTCCAACAACGTTGGGGTGATCTACACGCGCGAGCGCTTCAACCTCCTGTTTGAACTTCTTTACGACATACGGGTCCGACAACACCGCCTGCAAGAGAACCTTTATGACGACAGGTCTCCCGTGTAACTCCAGATCGCGAGCCAAATAGACTTTGCCCATAGCGCCGCGACCTAGTTCTGCTTCGATGAGATAGCGTTGGTCTATTGTCGTCCCGATGAGATTTTCTTCAGGCGCAGTGTCGGCGCCCAGGATCTTGAGGCCCAGCTCAAACAACGGTGGGTCAAGAAAACCGCTCGACGCGTCATCAGCCTCCAGAAGTAAGTTAACTTCGCGGATGAGAATTGGATTGTTATCACAGGCACTTGCGACGAAAGCACTACGCTCCGTTCGGGCTTTTGACAACGCTAAGTAATAGATTTCCTGAATGCGGTTCCAATGGGGGCGATCCATTTGGTTTTTCTCCGGAAGATTGGGGAACTCGAACGGCGAAGTATGGAACGCAGAAAGTGTCGGGGCGCGTTGAAGTCGCAATTTGCGGGGCGGTGTTTTTTAGGCAGGCTTCCGCCGTAAACAAATCGCCAGCGCATGTTCAAGAGGTTCCACAAGTAATGTTTTGGCCCCACTATTCATTACATTTGAGGAGGTCCTGCTCGCGTATGCACCTCCCCGAAAGCAGCATGCCGCAGACGCATCAAATCACGGATCTACTGCGGGCTTGGAGTAATGGCGACTCCGAGGCACTTGAGAAAGCAATTCCGCTGGTCGATCACGAACTGAAAAAGATCGCGCACATATACCTGGGCAACGAAAAGCCCGGACACACACTGCAAACGACTGCTTTAGTGAATGAAGCAGTGATGAGATTGCTTGGAAAAGAAATCAACTGGACAAGCCGAAGACAGTTTTATGCACTTGTTGCCAGGCGAATGCGTCAAGTTCTTGTTGATTACGCCAGAGCACAATGCGCGGCACGAAGGGGAGCAGGCGTCGAACACGTTAACGTTGACGACGTTGTGGGACTCTCCACCGAGGTATCGCGCGATCTGATCATGCTCGATGAAGCGCTGACCAGGCTGGGCCACCTTGACGAACGAAAGGCTAAAGTCGTCGAGTATCGCTATTTTGGCGGATTTACTCTTGAAGAGGTGGCGGAGATGCTGGGTATCGCGCCGGCAACCGTTGATCGTGAGTGGCGCCTTGCTCGCTCCTGGCTGAAGGCACAATTGACCAGCGAACCCGACCCCGCTTCAGAACGCTTTAACTGTACAATCCTGCACCAGTAGTACAGCCACTAAGCACAAGAGGTTCGC